>Ga0209483_1000037_pt1 | contig 151969 bp, 135 predicted proteins | sample NGEPerA_FD_184508 | JGI IMG/M metagenome (GOLD analysis project Ga0209483, IMG submission 184508) | Arctic peat soil microbial communities from the Barrow Environmental Observatory site, Barrow, Alaska, USA - NGEE PermafrostL2-A... | ecosystem: Environmental > Terrestrial > Soil > Wetlands >... | reverse complement strand
ACCGGACGGTAAAGCCCAGCCCGCATCATCTGCGCGATGCCGCGCGCATCGTTGCGGTCCGTCTTGTTGATCTGGGCCTTCAACACCGCCCGCATGTGCCGCGTCTCGACGCAGATCACTGGCAAGCCTGCTTCGGCGAGTGTGCTGACGACGGCATTAGTTACAGTCTTTAGCGTGCCTAAAGCCGGACTTTTGCAAAATTCCCTGTTCTTTTCCCTGTTAGCAGGGAATTTGGGGGCGGAGGCGGGTTCGATCACGACTGCGTCCGCCACCATCCACTCTTTCGCACCGCCGGCCGGAAACGGCAGAAGCAGAACGCGCGTTTTGTCCTGTAAATCGTTCTGCAGCGATCAAACGCCGAGGTGCCGGTGCAATATTTCAGGGTGCTCCTTTATTTCTGCGGCGGCGCTTTCGTGCGCGATGTGACCGTTGTTGAGGACGTAAACGCGTTGCGCCAGTGCGAGCGTTGCAGCAAGGTTCTGTTCTACCAGCATGATGGTCTGCCCATCGGCGACGAGATCGCGGCACGCCCTCATTAGGTCGCGCACAATCACCGGCGCCAATCCTTCGAACGGTTCATCGAGCAAAATAATCTTCGGGTTGCGGATGAGGGCGCGGGCGATCGCGAGCATCTGCTGCTCGCCGCCTGACAAGTCGGTGCCGCGGCTGCCACGGCGTTCCTTAAGTCGCGGAAACATCTCGTAGATACGATCGAGTGGCCAGCGCGTCGTCGCGGTCAACCCGGCCAGCACCAGATTTTCCTCGACGTTCAGACTGCCGAAGATACGGCGGTCCTCGTGCACGAGCTGCATACCGGCTTGCGCAATTGCGTGGCTCTTTTTTCCGGCCAACTCCACGCCATCGAACGTGATGGAGCCCGTGTGCGGTGTCACCACTCCCATCAAGCTCTTCAATGTCGTGCTTTTGCCGGCGCCGTTACGGCCAAGCAATGCCACCACCTCGTTACGCTCTACGCGCAATGAGACGTCGAAGAGGATATGCGAATCCCCATAATAGCTGTTCAGCCCTTTGACATCGAGCAAGCTCATTCGAGCACTCCGTGCACGCCGCCCAGATAAGCTTCCTGCACTTTAGCGTTGCCCTTGATTTCGTCCGGCGTCCCCTCGACCAGCACGCGGCCTTCCTGAAGAACGGTGACGCGCTCGGCGAGTTCGAACAGCGCATCCATGTCGTGATCGATGATGATCATGGTGCGGCCTTTGCTGATCGACTTGAGAAGCCGGACTGTTTCCACGCGCTCGCGCGGGCTCATGCCAGCGAGCGGCTCGTCGAGCAGCAGCAGGTTCGGCGAAGTGGCGAGCGCAAGCCCCACTTCGAGGCGCCGCTTCTCGCCGTAAGCCAGGTCGGAAACCGGCCGATCCGCGCGCGCTACCAGATTGACCAATTCGAGCGTGTGCTCCACCTGCTCGTCGAGCCCGGGAATGCTTTTCAGCGATTTGAACAGGTCGAGCCTAAACTTGCCGCGCAACTCGGCGAGCGCGGCGATGGTCAGGTTCTCGCGCACGGTCAACCGGTTGAACAACTGGTTGATCTGGTAGCTCTTGGTCAAGCCGAGCTGGCAGACGTCGGTCACAGTCATGCCGGTGATGTCGCGGCCTTCGAACACAATCTGCCCGGAGGTCGGCGGCACTTCGCAGGTCAGCATTTTAAAAAACGTGGTCTTGCCGGCGCCGTTCGGGCCGATGATGCCGCGCACTTCGCCGCGGTTGACGGTGAAGTCGATGTCGCTGTTGGCGGCGATACCGCCGTAATGCTTGGTCAGGCCGCTGGCCTGCAGAATCGCGCCGCTCTTGCGGTCGGTTTCGCGGCGGCGCGCCGGCACGACGGCGGCGGCCGGCTCGCACATGATTTCGGCGGCGGCGGCATTCTGCTCGTCTAACGCTGTCACACCGCCGAGCGGCGTTTCCTCCGCCGGTTCGGGCTTGTTCCGGACGCCCTTCAAGAGTGCGATGAGATCCTCGAAGCCGCCGATCAGACCTCGCCGCAGAAAACAGATCAGCAGCACGAAGACCAGGCCGAGCACCAACTTCCACGCCGCGCCGAGATGCAACGTTGTCTGCAAAAAGTCGCTCAGATAGAGCCACACGGCGGCGCCCACCAGCGGCCCGAACAGTGTGCCGGTGCCGCCGATGGCCGTCTGCATCACCAGTTGCCCGGAGGTATCGAACATGAAGGCGTCAGGCGGCATAAAGCCCTGCATGACGCCGAGCAGGCCGCCGGCAAAGCCGGCATAGGCCGCGGCAATGACGAAGGCGGTCAGCTTATAGCCGTGGATGTTGTGGCCGACCGCGGCGGCACGCAGCGGGTTATCGCGGATCGCGGACAGGATCTTGCCGACCGGCGAGCGCACGATGCGCACGGCAATCACGAGGCCGACGAAATACCAAAAGGCGAGGAAGGCGTAGAGCGAGGTGTCGCTGTTGAAGTGGATGGTGGTGAAGCCGAGATTGAGCGTCGGCGTCGGCACGCCCGGCAGGCCGTTCTCACCGCCGGTATAGGCCGAGAGCGGATTGAACTCGACGAAGAAAAACACCTCGGCAATCGCCACGGTGATCATTGCGAAGTAGATTCCGGTCGAGCGCAGCGCGATCAGGCCGATCAGGTAGCCGACGACGGTCGCCACGATCGTACCAGCAAATAGTGACGGCACCACGTAGGGAAAATTCACGATCGTCAGCAGATAGGCCGCGACCATACCACCAGTGCCGAAGAACGCGGATTGGCCGAACGAGAGCAGGCCGGTGAAGCCGAACAGGATGTCGAAGCCGAGCCCGAACACGCCCCAGACCAGGATGCGGTTGATCGTGGTCGGCGTGAATCCAAGGTGAGGCAAGACGAACGGCGCGGCGATCAGCGCGGCGGCGGTCAGGACCTCAACGAGGAAGGGGCGTTGCTTGAGCATCAGATAGCCGAACTCATTCGCGGCCTGCCGTGCCGAGCAGCCCGTACGGCCGCAGCACCAGCACGAGCGTCATCGCCACGAAAAGCATGACATAGGCATAGCCGGGATTGAACATCGAGGTGATGCTGATGATCTCGCCGGCGACGAGGCCGCCGATGATGGCGCCCGGGAACGAGCCGACGCCGCCGATCACCACAACGACGAAAGTCTGCACCAGGATCGCTTCGCCGACGTCGGGCGCGATCGAGACCACCGGCGCATTGACGATGCCGGCGAAGCCCGCCGCCATGGCGCCGATGCCGAACACCAGCATGAAGACCTTGTAGACGTCGATGCCGAGCGAATCGACCATCACCGAATCCTCGATGCCGGCGCGCACGATCATGCCGATGCGCGTGCGATAAAGAACGATGTGGAGCGCCAACAGCGCCACCGCGACGATGCCGAGCAACGCGATGCGGTAGGTCGGATAGAACATAAAGCCCAGATTCATGATGCCGACGAGCGGTGGCGGCGGCGGCACGGCTTTCGACAGGCTGCCAAAGAAGAAGCGCACCGCCTCGACGAAGACGATGCCGAGCCCGAAAGTGACCAGAAGCTGATCCTCGTGCGGACGCGAATAAAAATGACGGATGATGATTCGTTCCATCAGCACGCCGACGATCGCGACGAACAAGGAGCCGACGATAACCGCGACGATGAACGATCCGGTATAGGTGTAGGCCACCCATCCCGCATAACCGCCGAGCATGAACATCGCGCCATGCGCGAGGTTTAGGACGCCGAGCGTACCGTAGATGATGGTGAGCCCCGACGAGATCAGCGCGAGCAATGCGCCGAGCACCAGCCCGTTGAAGCATTGCGAGATGAAATTGCCCCAATTGACCATAGGTTTTGCTCGTCGCCCCTTCGTCATGGCCGGGGTTTCCCCGGCCACACAGGTCATCCTTCCAAGCAAGACGTCATGCCCGGCATAAAGCCGGGCATGACCGATTGAAAGCGCCGCCTCCGGTTTTACCCCACCGGAGACGGCGTGTCCTCAAGCTTAGGTGTAGTCGCCCAGATTGCAGCCGAACGCGTCGGGCTTCTGCATCAGCGGAGCGCCCGGCTTGACCTCGAGGACTTCCCAGTAGTCCTCCTTGTTCTTCATGGCCTTCGGCGCCTTACCCTTGACGATGATCACCGGACGCACGCACTGGTGATCTTCCGGGCGGTAATGCACGTCGCCGACAAGCGACGGGATCGTCTCGCCCTTCTCGTATTGCTTGATCACATCCACCGGATAGAAGCTGCCGGCCTCCGTGACCATGCGCGCCCAGTGCGCAAAGCTGACGTAGGCGTTCTCCGCGCCCCACTCCGGCTTGTAGCCGAACTTCTTGCTGAACGCGTCGTTGAACATCTTCGCCAGCGGATACTTGTCTTCCAGCGTCCACCAATAGTCGGTGGCCGCGTAGACGTTTTCCATCAACTCCGGTCCGGCTTCCTTGGCGAGGAACGGGATCTGGTACGGGATCACCATCTGCATCTTCGGCGTCACGCCAAATTGCTTGCACTGCTGCACCGAAAGCACCGCGTCGCGGCCCCAGTTGACGTTGATGATGACGTCGGCGCCGGAGTTGGCGATATTGGTGATGTACTGGCTGAAGTCCTGCGTGCCGAGCGGCGAGACCTGGTCGGTCACCTGCGTCCAGCCACCATTCTTGGTCAGATACTCGTTGACCGACTTAGTGACCGTATGGCCGTAGGTGTAGTCCGGCGTCATGAACGCCGCCTTCTTGTTCTTGCCGTAGGCCTTCACCAGCACCGGGCCGATCGCATTCGCGGCGGTCTCACCGTAGAAGTTCTGGCGGAAGCCGTAGCGCACGCAGTCCTTGCCGGTGGTGTCGTTCGAGCCGGAAATCCCGGCGACGTAGAGAACGTGTTCGCGCTGCGCGAACTTGTTGAGCGCAACCGCGACCGCCGAGGAGGTCGAGCCGGTCATCAACACGATCTTGTTCTGGTTGATGAAGGTCTGGATTTCCTGCACGGCCTGGTTCGGCTTGGCAGCCGAGTCGGCGGAAAGCAGGTTGACCTTCTTGCCGAGCAGACCCTTGGTAACCTTGGGCGCGATCTTCTTGAGCAGCGGATCGCCGCTGTTGATGTGCTCGACCGCGAGCTGCCAGCCCTTGAGCTCGTCCTCACCCTGCACCGCGTAGGTGCCGGTGCGCGGAACGGCGGCGGCCACATTGACCGTGTCGCCCGTGGAGCCTTCCGGCCAGGTTCCGATCGGCGGCTGATCGGCCGCAAACGCAGGGTACGTGAATGCCGACGGCAACAAGGTGCCGCCCGCGAGCCCAGCACCGACTTGCAGCAAAGCGCGGCGGGAGACACTCCCGCCGAAACGATCGTCGTTATGTTGTGACATTTTGACTTCCTCCCTGAGGTTTCTTTGGTGTCGCCATCTATCTTTTTCTTTTATTTTTCTATTGCCGACTTTAATTCATCCGTTGGTCAATGCCACTTTCGTCGATACCGACGCAAAAGTGAGAGTATTCGGTCAGGCTGTCGTCCATCTCATTTGTGGATGTGGCAAAAAAGAAGGCCGCGCGAAGCTCGCGCGGCCCTCAAAGAACAGGCGACAACTTTAACCACCTTGAATTAAGAAGCTGGTGGCGCCCTCCATAAACCACCTTCCATATCAACCGAATATCGTCCACATCATTAATCTGGATTAATAAAAATGATTAAGCTGCGGTGCGGAAGGCTCGGCTCAATTGGTCTACGCAAGGTGCGCCATGCCGCTCGACCAGCACCCCTTTATTGCAAGGCTGTCGGCCTTCATGACAGTGAGTGCCACCGATCTCAGCTCCTTGGACAAGATTATAGGCAACGAGCGGTCGATTGAGAGGCGCAAGGACCTGGTCGTCGATGGCTTTGAATATCGAAACGTCTGCTTCGTCAAAGATGGCTATGCGATGCGCTACAGACGGTTGCGCAATGGCAAGTGCCAAATCTTGAATATAATATTACCGGGTGACGTTATCGGGTTTCCCGTCAGTTTCTTCGATTTATTCTGTCATCGCCCTGAGCGATCTCAAATCCAATGTGTGTTCGATTGAGTCGTATGTACGGTTCTGTTTTGAGCGCCCGCAATTTGGCTTGGCGCTAAGTTAGCGCGCCGTGCAGGAAGCCGAGATCTATGGCGAACATATTGTGGGCATTGGCCGCCGCACACCGGTCGAGCGTCTCGCCCATTGTCTGCTGAAGATTCATTCTCGATTGCTGGCCGTCGGATTGGCACAGAAGACTGCCTTTGACCTGCCGGTGTCGCAAGAAGTAATGGCTGACCTCCTCGGGCTTAGCGGCCACACCTCAATCGCGTGATGCAGCAATTACGTAAGGAAAGGTTTGTTTTCAGCCGGGCACGTCTCATCGAATTTCACGACACGTCCGGCCTCCAAACGCTTGCCCACTATCAACCGCTGAATCTGGCGCAAATCCCGATCGTGGCAACGTGGTAATAGCCCGGACGATGGGGCGTCCTTTCACTTTACGCGCCGAAGGCGTGCGATTTGTCCTCGTTGCATTTGTCACAAGGTATTCTGCAACAGCAACAGCAGGCCGCCAACAATCGCAATGTTGGCGAGAAAACCATTTTGCATACCGGCTCGCTTCATCGGGTCTTCCATGTCCCAGAACCGCAGCAGCAAGAGTGTAGCGACCACGGTGAAGATGACCAGCAAAAGCACTCCGATTGCCGGATGCCAATTGAGCAGTACGAGCGCGCAGCCGACGGCTTCCAGAATGATCCCGGCCCAAAAAACCTGCCTAGGCATCGGCGCCTTGAAGAACGTAAGTCTCTTCACGTGATCCTCAACATGGTGCGAGGACAGGTTCCTGATACCGACGATCAGAAAAAATGCGAGAATTAGAATCTTCCCGGCGGAATCGATCCAGGAGGCGTCATTGGGATACAGGCTATGCATCGTTTTCTCCCAGTTCTCTATGCGTAAACAACGGTTGATTGATGCTTCGCGCGCACCAGCGCGATGGCGATGCCGCCGATGATCGCCGGCACAGCCGCGATCAGATAGGCCGTCTCGGTGGTCACGCCGGCGGCGACCAGAGCCGTGCCGAACAGTGCGCCTGCGATTGCGCCCACGCGGCCCCAGCCGATCACCCAACCGACGCCGGTTGAGCGGATCGATGTCGGATACACCGTCGATGAGTAAGCCGACAGCACGATATTGGCTCCGACCGTCAACAAGCCCGTGATGAAAGTGATCGCCAGCAGGCCGTACCAATTGGAGGCGAGGAAGCCGATCGCCCCGATCGATGCTGCGGACAGGAAGAACGTAACGACCAGGCCGCGGTACGATTTGTCCTTGTCGATGATTCTGGCGAGCCCGATCGCGCCAAAGATTCCGCCGACGGAAAATGCGACCGACGCCAGAATCGCGCTTGTCACAGGCATGCCGATGGAAGCCAGTACCAGCGGCATCCAGGTGACCACGTAGACAATCACCAGCTGAGCCACGAACGCGGCGATACACAACAACACCGTCGGCCGGATGAACTCGCGTGAGAATATTTCCCGCGTCGGCTTGGTGGAGATCCCGCGGCTCAGCGGCAACACGTAAACATCCGACGGCGCAGGCTGGAACGACGGCGCGATATTACGAAGGATATTGCCGATCCTCTCAACCGACGCCCTGCTCAGCACGAGGTAGCGGATCGATTCATTGAGCCAAAGCACGAGTACGATGGTCAACAAGAGCGGCAACACGCCTCCGAGAATAAAGACGCCTTGCCAGCCGTAACGGGCGATGATGAGCGCGGAAATCGGGCCGCCGATCACGCCGCCGAGTGGAAACGCCGCATACATCAAGCTCACCAGCGTGGCGCGCGCGTGGTGCGGGGAATATTCCGCGACCATGGCGATCGCGTTCGAGAGGGCGCCGCCCAATCCGACACCGATCAAGATTCGAAAGATAAAGAGCGATTTGAAGTCATAGGCATAGACGGTAAGGAGCGCGAATACGCCGAAAATAGCGGTCGGAATGATGACACCCATGCGGCGGCCGTAACGATCGGCATACCAGCCGAAGAACACGGACCCGAGCGCAGCCCCGATATAGTGGGCGGCGAAGATCGGTCCGAAAGCTTCGCGTGGTAGCTTCCAGGCCGCGCCGATGACCGGTGCGACATAAGAAATCGCAAGAATGTCGAACCCGTCCAGGAACGACACCCCGGCGCACAGCGCAACGACCGTGAGAATCAGTTTTCCGACCGACGCGCTGTCGACGACGTTGACGGCATCGATTTGCCTTCCACCCGCATTGACCATGGTGCCCCTCCCTGGTGAGCTAATCTTTTATAATCGCCACCCGGCTCTATTCCCGCGGGCCCTGATTGACCTCTGTCGGGATTAAACAAGGACGGCGTTTTCGTGTGTCTTGCGGCGAGTTCACCCCCGATTCATTGCATTCCTGGCGAATAACCAGGCCGACGTTGCTTGCGGACCCGGCAAGAATTGTCTGGCGGCTCTTACGCCATCTTGCCAGACTGCGCCGCTGGCTTTGTCGCCCAATATTCCGGCGACGACTTGGTCTGCTTGAGCTTCTGCGCGTCCTCGTAGCCGGGCGCCATCGAGGCGTTCGTTCCAGCTAGCACTTGATGATGTTCGATGTTGAGCAACCGCAGCCAGCTTTGCTGGCCGAGCGTCAGGCCGATCATGCAGCCGAGCTCAACCAACTCCGCCTCGGTAAAGTTCGCATGCATGCGATCCCAGAATGCATCGTCGGTGTTGAGATGCCAGGTGATCGCTTCCGCGTAGGCCAAGGCCGCTTTCTGACGATCGTTGTATTTCGTCGACTTCTCGAAGTTCAGTAGATCCAGCACGTGGTCTTCGATCAGTGCCCCGCTGGTCGTCGACTTCACGGACCGCTGATTGCCGCAGTACTCGCATTGAACTGAGCGCGAGACGTAGAGCCGACACAGTTCCTTGACGGAATGGTCGAGTACGCCGTTGCGGAAGATGTTGTTCCAGGATTCGGCGAAGAACCAAAAGCAGGCAGGGACGTGCGCGCGAATAGCCGAGCTTTCTGGACGTGGCGTGCCCTCACGTTGGCAACGCTCCATCTCGGCACGCATCTTGACGTCCATCTTGTCCAAGGGGATGTAGCTGATCCGTTGTTTTGGCATAAGAGCTCCTTTGGATGTTTTGCGGTTTGATTATTCGGCGGCCTGCACGGTCACTTTCGGACCGGATGGCCGTGCTGAATCCTGCGCTTTGGCGTAGTCTGCCGTCGCCTGGTATTCGGTTTTGGTGCTATCGGCTTCGATGCCGCAAACCTTGCGGGCGAACGAGGCAAACGGGCCTGAGCCGGTGAACTCCGCTCGCTTCATCGTCAGCGAGAGCAGCGTCTGCAAAGGCGTGCCGTTGAAGTTCTCGAACATGAACAGCCGCGCCCCCCAATCGGTGAGATAGAGGTCGCGAATGACGCGTGCTATCTTGATGCGATCGTAAGGTTCGCCGGTTGCGCCCTTGTTGAGCTTCTCGAACCACGGACGCATCGCCGGATTCTGCCACTGCGCCTCGGTCGGGAACATGATAGCGCTGCGGCCACACAGATCAATCAACTCGTCGACCATCGGTCCCAGGTTCTGCAGAAAGTAAACTCGGCCCCAATTGAAGAGCTGGATGTCTGGCTTGAAGAGCCCGCCGGGCGTGTAAAAGCCCTGGTCTTCCGAGGCGAGGACGTGAGCATAGGTCGTCTGCTGAAACGCGATGATCTTGGCGAGCCGCGATTGCACCGCCTCGATCTTCGCGGTGCCAAGATGCTCGCACATCAAGATCGCGAGACCGGCCAGCAGCTCCGCGCGCACTGCCTGGCGCACCAGCGCGTAATAGTGTCCCCAGTCGAACACGCGCTGCGGATAGAGCTTGGCGTGGTCGGGGTTGCCGATGTGAAAGACGTATTTCCACGGGATCAGAACGTTGTCGAAAATCACGGTGGCGTCGAGTTCATCGCCCTGCGACGCGAGCGGGTGCTCGATCGGGTCGGTCTCAACTAGGCTCTCGCGGCAGACAATGGTTATGCCCTTTAGGTTGGCTGGGCAGACCCCGTAGATGATCTGGTCGCCCTTGGCGCCCGGGCGGAAGAACACGCCGAGATGCAGGAAATCGCCGAAGGCTGAGGCGGTGCCGATCGCCTTGACGCCGTTCACCAGGATGCCCTCGTCGTTGGTCGAGAGGATGCGTAGGGCAGGCGAGTTGGCATGCGCGTTGGGGTCGGAGCGGTCGGCTTGGGGGTCGACGAAATGCGGCGCGACGACGAGATCGTTGTCCATCGCGTGTTGCCAGAAATTGCGGATGTTATTCGCGAGCCCGCGGCCCTCGGCGCCGATCGAGGCCTTCTCCCACGGCTCGGGATCGTCGATGTAGGTCACCAGCATGTAATTCTGCGAATCGGGCGTGCGGGGGCATGACGCGGCGACGAAGTGCTTCATGATGAATTCGAGATATTTGCGCTTCTTGACGAGTTGTTCCTTGCTGCGGTGCTGGTACCAGCACATCGAGCGCCGCACGCCGTTTTCATCGATGAAGGTCAGGATGTCCTGCAGATCTTCACGATGGTGCAGGTCGAAGAACTCGGCAGTACGTTTGGCGTAGTCACGCGTCAGCGGATGCGTAGCGACGTTGTCGATCTGCGTGTTGCCGACCCAAACGCTACGCCCATCGTTGAGAGACTTAAGGTAATGCTCGCCGGTTCGCAGCATCGCAGTTCCCTCGATTATTCATACAACACGATTGTCGTCTCGCGGGCGGTCATAGCGGACGAACCGTTGCGTAGGCGCGCTGCTGGTAGATCAACGGATCGGCCGCCTCGGAAAGTTCAGCGGTCGCTATAACCTGGGCTATGAAAATGGTGTGCGTACCCATGTCGCGCATGTCGGCGACTTTGCAATCGAGCGCCACCAAAGCGCTTTTGCAATGCGGCGCGCCCGTCGCCAAGACGCCCCAATCCGCCATCGCGAAACGTTCATGCATCGGAACGCTGCCGATGCCGGCGAATGCCTGCGAAAGTTCTCTCTGCCCGATCTGGAGACAATTGACGCAGAAGACGCCGTTCGCCTTGATCACCGCGTTGGCTGCGCTCTTGCCGTGCACGCAAACGAGCAACATCGGCGGCTGATCGCTAACCGCGCAAACCGCAGAACACGTCAGGCCGGCAGGACCCGCAGGGCCATCGGTTGCAATGATCGAAACTGGGGTTACGAGTTTCGCGAGTGCGCCGCGAAATTCAGTCGAGGAAACTCCGCCATGAGTGCTGGCCATAGCGCAGGCGCTGCGTGCTGGCTGCGCTTGCGATACGAGGCTGTGCGACGCGGCGTGTGGCATTGCACCATTCCCACGGCTGGCAAATCAGCCTTGTCGTCTCGCCCGCGATATCGGACGCACCGGCTAGCCTACGTTGGGGGATCGGCGTATACTATCACCAAATGGATATAAATTACATTCGAAATAGTTATTCGAGAGACCTCGATCTCCAGCATTTGCGGGTGCTCGACGTGCTGTTGCGCGAGCACAGTCTGACGCGGGCAGCCAAGGTGCTCGACGTCTCGCAGCCGGCACTGAGCAAAAATCTTGCGCGGTTGCGCCGCTACTTCGACGATCCGCTATTCGTGCGCGTATCGCACAGCATGGAGCCGACACCGAAGGCGCTCTCACTCGCCAAGTCGGTCGACGAAATTCTACGCCACATGGGGGCATTGCGCGGCGAACAAGCCGAATTTGATCCGCGATTATCAACCCGGACGTTTCAATTCTGCGTCGTCGACGCAGGCGTCATTAAGTTGTTGCCGCCGCTGGTCAACCGCATGCTGGTCGAGGCGCCGCACGTGAGATTGAGGGTCATGCAGCTCGACGGTGAGCATCTTGAATCATGGCTCGAATCCGGAACGGTCGATTTCGCCATGGGCTCGTTTCCCGCGATGGCCAAGGGCATCCGCCGTCAATTTCTTTGGACCGAAGAATATGTCAGCGTTGTCAACCGCGGTCACCCGCGGCTGTCGAGCAATCCCTCGCTACAGGATTTCATCAAGGAACACCACGTTCTGGTTTCGACGCTCGGCACCGGTCATGCTCACAAGCTCGCCGAAAAAGCGGTTGAGGCGGCAATTCCCGAGGAGAACATCATCTGCCGCGTGCCGATATTTATCGCCGCGGCGGTGATTGCAAAACACACGAACGCTATTGCGACACTTCCAATGTCGATTGCAACCGTGCTGGCGGAGGACCTCAATCTGGAAATCATCAAACCGCCGATAAAACTACCGAAGATCGAGATATTTCAATACTGGCACAATCGTTTCCATCGCGAGCTTGGCAATAAGTGGATCCGCTCGGTGTTTTCAAGTCTGTTTCATAAACCTGATTGACGATCGCGATGCTGACAGCCGGCTGAATGGCGCCGTACCTGCGACATGCCCCCATTGAATCACCGCGGCGCTTTGACTTCTGCTCTGCATCGCAAAATGCTAGTTTCGTGGCCATTTCCCTCTGCGGGGCAGCAACGAATGGCATTGCATACGCGATTGACTGAGTTGTTCAATATCGAGCATCCAATAATCTCGGCTCCTATGGCATTTGCTGCCGGTGGTAATCTCGCTGCGGCCATAACAAATGCCGGAGGTCTTGGACTCATCGGCGGAGGCTATGGTGATGCCGAATGGTTAGAGCGCGAATTTTCGGAGGCACGAAACGCGCGCGTCGGCTGCGGTTTCATCACGTGGTCGCTAGCTAAATGTCCCGAACTTCTCGATTTGGCTCTGACGTATTCACCTGCGGCTGTGATGCTGTCATTCGGGTCGCCAATACCATTTGCGGCTCGAGTCAAAGCGGCGGGCGCGAGGCTGATTTGCCAAATCCAAAATATGGAGCATGCGCGTGAGGCCGTCGCAGCCAACGCCGATGTAATCGTTGCGCAAGGAGCAGAAGCGGGTGGACATGGAATGTTTCGTGCGACTTTGACGCTCGTGCCCGAGATTGCCGATTACCTTATTAAGGCGGCGCCCGAAACGGTGCTTGTAGCTGCTGGCGGCATTGCCGATGGTCGTGGGTTGGCCGCAGCCCTCATGCTCGGAGCAGAGGGGGTACTGATTGGTTCGCGGTTTTGGGCGAGTGCGGAGGCGCTGGTTAATACTGCTTTCCAAAACTTGGCGCTAAACGCGGACGGTGATTCCACCATACGCACGACGGTGGTTGACGTTGCCCGCAAGATTGAGTGGCCTAAACCGTTCACGGCCCGCGTAATGAAAACGCGATTTGTCGAAGATTGGCATGGCCGCGAAGCTGACCTTGCCAAACCTGAAATAGCGGATCGCGAAATGCATCGCTATGTGACAGCGATGCAGAAAGCGGACCCAGACAACACCGGGGTTTGGGTTGGCGAAGCGACCGGGTTAATTCGAGATGTGCGGCCTGCGGGCGAATTGCTACAGGAAATTGTGGGCGATGCGGAAGGCCTGCTTGGCGACAAAGCGCCTAGCTTTATCAGAATGGCCTGACCCTTTTCCGGTATTGGCGCAACCGAAAATTCCGAGCGCGTCCCCTGATGACTCAAAGCAGACGTAAATGTGCGCTGTTAAAATGAGTCGATCCCGCCGGCGTTTCCGCCGGCGAGATCGCGTTTAGAAGTATCCTGACGGATTACTTTTCCTGCTTAATGCCGGCGTCGGTCGAGGCCGGGCTCGCGGCCTTTTCCTGGCTCTGCTCGGCCGGCGACGACACGGCGGAACCCGTGGTCGCCCGCTTGGCAGGAGCCTTCATGTTATCGTTCATGCCGGCGGGATGCTGCGTCGCGCTGTTGCCGATACCGTTGTGCTGATTGGGTAGCGTCGATGGATCCTGGGCGAACGCGAAACCGGTCGCCACCGTCAATGCGGCGGTCGCGAGTATCAGTGTTCTAATTTTCATGGGAACTTGCCTTTCATGTTGGAACTAAAATCCATTGGTGTCGCAGCAGATCAACGTTTAAAATTTAATTCCGTTCCGGCGGGCGGCCCAACGAATCGGCTGCTCAAATAAAATTGATTACGGAAGCGCAGCGAATCACCGCCCCTGATAGGCTGGCGTACGCACGATCAATCCGTCGAGCGCTTCCGTCACCTTGATCTGGCAGGACAACCGCGAGGTCGGCTTCACCTCAAATGCCGTGTCGAGCATCTCTTCTTCCTCTGCCGAAGGCGGCCCGACGATCGGGCTCCAGGCCTCGTCGACATGCACCAGGCAGGTCGCGCAGGTGCAGGAGCCGCCGCATTCGGCGACGATGCTGGCGATACTATTGCGCAGAGCCGTCTCCATCACGGTCGAGCCGATCTCGGCCTCGACGGTGTGCACGGCGCCGTCATGTTCGATGTAAGTGATCTTTGGCATGGATGGTTATTTGACGCCGAGCTTCTTCTGCAGGCTGGTCGATGATGTGGTGTATTGGAACACCAGCTTCTTTTCCGGGTGCACGTAATGATGCGCCTTCTGCGCCATCAATGCCGCTTCGTGAAAACCAGACAAAATAAGCTTGAGCTTGCCGGGATATGTGTTGATGTCGCCGATCGCGAACAGGCCCGGCATATTGGTCTCGAACGTCGTTGTGTTGACCGGGATCAACTCGTCTTCCAGCGCTAGGCCCCAGTCCGCCACCGGGCCGAGCTTCATGGTCAGGCCGAAAAACGGCAGCATGGCGTCGATCTCGACCCGCGTGAGGGCTTCGTCATTGCCCTTGATGCTGGCAGCTTTGAGCTGACCATCGCCACCTTCCAGCTCCGACACTTGGCCGATCTTGAGATCCATGCCGCCGGAAGCGACCAGCGCCCGCATTTTACCCACGCTTGCCGGCGCGCCGCGGAAGTCGTCGCGCCGATGCACCAGTGTTAGGCGCTTGGCGATCGGCTGCAGATTGAGCGTCCAGTCGAGCGCGCTGTCGCCGCCGCCGACGATCAGCAAACGCTTGTCGCGGAACGCGTCCATCTTGCGCACGGCGTAGTGCACCGATTTGCTCTCATAGGGCTCAATGCCGGGGATCGGCGGGCGCTTGGGCTGGAACGAGCCGCCGCCGGCGGCGATCACCACAGCCTTGATCTCGAATACTTTGCCGCGGTCGGTTGTGACGCGAAACAGCGGATCCCCGATGTTCTCCAGCGTCGCCACCATTTCGCCGAGGTGGAACGTCGGACTGAACGGCTTGATCTGCGCCATCAGCGCGTCGCTCAGCCCGTGACCGGTGATGTAGGGGATGCCGGGAATGTCGTAGATAGGCTTTTCCGGATAAAGCTCGGCGCATTGTCCGCCGACTTTGTCGAGGATGTCGACGAGATGCGCCTTGATGTCGAGCAAGCCCAATTCAAAAACGGCAAACAGCCCGACCGGTCCGGCGCCGATGATCAGTACATCGGTCTTGATAGCGTCGCTCATACTGCCCCGCTCATTTCATTTCGCCGCATGCGACTATCGGGAACGGCGACGAGACGCAACAGCTCGGTCAGATTTTGTTTCGGCGTTTTGCCGCTGGTGATAAGGGCTGCGCCCGCTTTGGCGTAAAGCGGTTCGCGGCTCTTGAGAATGGACACCAGATCCTCCATGGCGCGGGCATTGTTCGCCATCGGCCGCATGTCGCCCTGCGCCATGACGCGCTTCATATGTTCCTCTGGTTCGGCGCGCACCCAGACCGTAAAGCACGACGACAACAGCAATTCGAGCGTGCTCGGCTCGGTGACGATGCTGCCGCTGGTGGCGATCACGAAATGCGGGTGCCGGTGCAGCACGTCGTCGAGCGCCTCGCGCTCGGCGCGGCGGAAGGTTTCCTGGCCGAACATGTCGAAAATCTCGCTCAGGTTCGCGCCGCTGCGCCGCTCGATCTCACGGTCGAGTTCGATGAACGGCAGGCCTAAATTGTCGGCCAGAAGTTGGCCAAGCGTGGATTTGCCGCCGCCGCGCAGCCCGATCAAAGCGATGCGCCGGCGATGGACGTCCTCGGAGGACGAGCTGAAATGCTCGGTCACGAGCTTGCGGGCTTCTAAGAGCATATCCGGCGCCAGCCGTTCCAGAAATTGCGTCAACAGCACCATATCTAGGGGCGGTTCGGCGCCTTCATGCACGAGCTGTGTGACCGGTAGGCCGATAGCGCGCGCGATCCGCCGCAGCAGCACGATCGAGCAATTGCCTTCCCCGGTCTCCATTTGCGCCAGGTACCGCTCCGATATTCTAGCGTGCTGCGCCAGCGCCTTGCGCGTCATCCCGCGCTGATTGCGCAGCACACGCACGCGCTCGCCGAGCCGGCGCAGATAAGGATCGCTGTCGCGGCCGTCAGCCGGTTTGGGCGCAGAGGCTTTGGCGCGCGCGGTTTTCATGAGCTATCGGCTAACATGCATTATAATGCAACGCAATAGGTCGGAAATCAGGCAACGTTACTGGCCCATTGTGGCAAGTCTGCTGAAGTGCTATTAATGTGCATAATAATGCATATAGGGAGAAGCGCGGCGTACGGCTCTACCCGGCGCCGTTTGGGCCATGCAGACCATCGATTTTCAGACTGATCCTTCGCGCTACCGCCACTGGCGCATGGAGCACGACGGCGACGTCGCCTATTTGATCATGGACGTCGATCAGGCTGGTGGGCTTGGCGAGGGCTACGAGCTCAAACTCAACTCCTACGACCTCGGCGTCGATATCGAACTCAACGACGCGGTGCAGCGGTTGCGCTTCGAGCATCCGGAAGTGCACTGCGTGGTCATCAAGTCGGGCAAGGACAACGTGTTCTGCGCCGGTGCCAATATCCGCATGCTCGGAAAGTCGACGCATGGCCAGAAGGTGAACTTCTGCAAGTTCACCAACGAGACGCGGCTCGCCATCGAGGACGCATCCGACAACTCCAAGCAGATTTACCTCTGCGCCATCAACGGCAATGCTGCCGGCGGCGGCTATGAGCTGGCGCTCGCCGCCGATCACATCATGCTGGTGGATGACCGCCGCTCGGCAGTGGCGCTGCCAGAAACGCCGTTGCTCGCTGTGTTGCCTGGCACCGGCGGTCTCACGCGCGTCACCGACAAGCGCAAGGTGCGGCGCGACCGCGCCGACGTGTTCTGCTCAATCGAGGAGGGCATCCGCGGCTCCAAGGCCGTCGAATGGCGGCTGGTCGACGAGGTCGTGCCCAATTCGAAATGGCAGGCGACCGTGGCCGCGCGCGCCAAAGAGCTGGCCGCGCGCTCCGACCGCCCCAAGGATGCCAAGGGCATTGCGCTGACGCCGCTCGACCGCAAGATAGATGGCGATCGCGTGTCATATTTGCATGTCGATGTCGAGATTGATCGCTCACGGGGGCTGGCGACCGTCACCGTGCGGGGGCCATCACAAAGTGTGCCGGTCTCGGTCGAAGCCGCGCATGCGCTCGGCGCCAAATTCTGGCCGCTGACCGTGGCGCGCGAACTGGAAGACGCCATCCTGCATCTGCGCGCCAACGAGCAGAGCATCGGTGTCGTGCTGTTCCGCACCGACGGCAACGCACAGGCCGTGCTCGACTACGACGCGTTCCTCGCCAAAACCAACGCTGACTGGCTGATGCGCGAGATTCGCCATTACCTCAAGCGCGTGCTCAAACGCGTCGATGTGACGCCGCGTAGCATCATCGCGTTGATCGAGCCCGGCTCCTGCTTTGCCGGCACGCTGGCGGAACTGGCCTTCGCCGCCGACCGCTCGCTGATGCTGGTTGGGACCCGCGAGGGCGACAACCGCAAAGCCGCGGCGATCACGCTGGGCCACGCCAACTTCGGCGCATATCCAATGGGTAACGGCCTGACGCGTTTGCAGACCCGCTTCCTCGGCGAACAGGATTCGATCGCGCGCGCCAAAGACAAGATCGGCGCGGCTATCGAAGGCGAGGAAGCCGCCGAGCTCGGTCTGGTCACCGTGGCTTATGAGGATTTCGACTGGGACGACGAACTCCGCGTCATGCTGGAAGAGCGTACCAGCTTCTCGCCCGACGCCATGACCGGCATGGAAGCAAACCTGCGCTTCGCCGGTCCCGAGACCATGGAAACCAAGATTTTCGGCCGGCTGACCGCCTGGCAGAACTGGATCTTCCAGCGGCCGAACGCGATCGGTGAGCAAGGCGCACTGAAGCTCTACGGCAGCGGCGTGTCGCCGACCTTCAATAAAGAAAGGGTTTAGCCATGAATATCCAACAGGTCGACTACGACGGCTTGATCCCGAACAACGTGGCTCTCGGGGATGACGTGCGCGTCAAACGCGCGTTGGAGAAGTGGCACCCCGGCTATATCAATTGGTGGAACGACATGGGGCCGGAAGGTTTCCAGGAATCGCTGGTCTATCTGCGCACCGCGGTCAGCGTCGATCCCAAGGGCTGGGCCAAGTTCGATTACGTCCGCATGCCGGAATACCGCTGGGGCGTGCTATTGGCGCCCCAGTTGGAAGGCCGCAAGATCCCGTTCGGCATGCACAAAGGCGAGGATGCCTGGCAGGAAGTGCCGGGCGAATATCGTGCCATGCTGCGCCGCCTGGTGGTGATCCAGGGCGACACCGAGCCGGCCTCGGTCGAGCAGCAGCGCTATCTCGGCAAGACCGCGCCATCGCTCTACGACATGCGCAATCTGTTCCAGGTCAACGTCGAGGAGGGCCGTCACCTCTGGGCCATGGTCTACCTGCTGCAGAAATATTTTGGCACCGACGGCCGCGAGGAGGCCGAAGCCCTGTTACAGCGCCGTTCCGGCGATCCCGATACCCCGCGCATGCTGGGCGCCTTCAACGAGAAGACGCCGGACTGGCTGTCGTTCTTCATGTTCACGTATTTCACCGATCGCGACGGCAAGATGCAGCTCGAGGCGCTGGCGCAGTCCGGCTTCGATCCGCTGTCTCGCACCTGCCGCTTCATGCTGACCGAGGAAGCGCATCACATGTTTGTCGGTGAGACCGGCGTCACCCGCATCATCCAGCGCACATGCGAGGCGATGAAGGAAGCTGGCATCAGCGATCCGAACGAAATCGAGAAAGTGCGCAAGCTCGGTGTGATTGACCTGCCGACCATCCAGAAAAAAGCCAACATGCATTTCTCGCTGACACTCGATCTGTTCGGCAACGAGATCTCGACCAACGCCGCCAACGCCTTCCACGCCGGCCTGAAGGGCCGCTACCGCGAGGACCGGCTCAAGGACGACCATCAACTCGAAAGCGGCACCTATCCGGTGCTGCGTCTGATCGAGGGCAAGATCCAGAACGAGGATTCGCCGGCGCTGTCGGCGCTCAACATGCGGCTGCGCGACGATTACGTGGTCGATTGCAATGTCGGCGTCGGTCGCTGGAACAAAGTGATCGCAGAGCACGGCATCGCGTTCGAGATCAAACTGCCGCACGTCGCCTTCCATCGCCACATCGGCGAGTTTTCCAAGATCAAGACGGACGTCGCCGGCAACGTGCTGGGCGATCCCGACTGGAGCAAGCGCCGCACTGAATTCCTGCCGTCCGACGACGACCGCGCGTTCACTGAGAGCTTGATGCAGCCGCAGATGGAGCCCGGAAAGTTTGCCAGTTGGATCGCGCCGCCCAAGGTCGGCATCGATAACAAGCCGGGCGAATTCGAATATGTGAAGATCGCCTAGCGCGCCGCGATGTCCTCATCGCGTAGCTTGAAGCGTTGGATCTTGCCGGTGGCGGTGCGTGGCAGGGCGCTCCGCAATTCGATCCAGCGCGGATATTTCCATGGCCCCGCCTGTTGCTTGACGTGGATTTTTAAGGTCTCGAACAGGTTTTCGTCGGCGGTGTAGCCGTTTTTGAGCACGATGAAGGCCTTCGGTTTGACGAGTCCGTCGGCGTCTTCCTTGCCGATGACGGCGGCTTCCAGCACCGCTTCGTGTGAGGTCAATGCGGCCTCGACGTCGAATGGCGACACCCACATGCCGCTGACCTTGAACATGTCGTCGGTACGCCCGCAGTAATAGTAATAGCCGTCGGCGTCGCGGCGGTATTTGTCGCCGGTATAGGTCCATTCGCCGACGAAAGTGCGCCGGCTTTTGCCACGTTGGTTCCAATAACCTTCGCCGGCCGAGGGCCCGCGCACGATCAACTCGCCGATCCCGTCGGCACTGAGTTCGCGGCCCTTGTCGTCGACGATGCGCGCCTCGTAGCCGGGCACCGGTTTGCCGGTCGATCCATAGCGGATGTCGCCGGGGCGGTTGCTTAGGAAGGTTTGCAACAGTTCTGTCGAGCCGAGGCCGTCGAGCACGTCGACGCCGACAGCGTCACGCCAGCGTTCGCCGATATGCGCGGGCAGCGCTTCGCCGGCCGACACGCAGAGCCGCAGCCGGTCGGAGCCGGCGCCTCTACAAATATCGGGGTGCGAGAGCAAGGCGGTGAACAGCGATGGTACGCCGTAGAAGATGGTTGGGCGGTGCTTGCGCATCATCTTGAACACCGACTCGGGCGATGGCCGCTCCGGCCACAGCGCCGTGGTGGCGCCGACCGAAAGCGGAAAGGTCATGGCGTTGCCGAGCCCATAGGCGAAAAACAATTTTGCGGCGGAATGAACGACATCGTCTTGAGTAATGCCGAGGATGCCGTGGCCGAACAGTTTCGCGGTCGCCATCAAATTAGAATGAACGTGCTTGACGCCCTTCGGGTCGCCGGTCGAGCCGGAGGTATAGAGCCAGAACGCGACTTCGTCGGACACTGTGTCGGCGATAAACGGCGTGCTGTCAGCGGCGGCGAGGATATCCTCGAACAAGTGCACGTCGCGGCCGGGAAAGGCGGCTCTGTCGTCGTTGATCGCGCCGACCAGGATCACGGTTTTCAGATGAGGCAGCCCCCCGATCAGCGGCCAGATCGCCTGCGCCAAGGGCGCTGCCACGACCAGTGAGCTGGCGCGGCAATCGGCCAGCATATAGGCGTATTGCGCGACGGTGAGGTAGGTGTTGAGCGGGATCGCGATGCTGCCGGCGCGTATCGTGCCCCAGAACGCCACCGGATAATCCACCGTATCATGCAGCAACAACGCGACGCGGTGCTCCTGCGCGACGCCGAGCGCTCGAAGCGCATGGGCAAAGCGGACGCTGCGCGCCTGAAAGTCGCCATAGCTGAGCGAGCGGTCGGGATCGATGAAGGCGATCTTTTTGGCAAGGCCCCGCGCCAGATTGGCGTCCACGAAATCAGAGACGGCGTTGTAAGGCCGGCGTTCGGTGATATCCTCCACGCCGGCCCCCATCTCTTCAGCTTTCGAACAGGCGCGTCAGCAACCGCCGCGCCAGCACGCCGGCCACGCGCCGGCGATAATGGCCGGGTGTGAAGGTGGTCTTCATCGGCATGATCTGGTCGCGCACCAGCGCATCAAGGCCCTTGAACGCGCGGTCGTCGAGTTTGTCGCCGCAGAGTTTGGCGGTGCCTTCGAGCAGCACGGGACGCGGATTGGTGCCGGTGAAGGCCACGCGCAAGTCGACGAGTTTGTCGCCCTCGCGCTTGAGCGCCACCGCAACGCCGGCGACCGGATATTCGATCGATTTGCGGATGCGAATTTTGTCATAGCCCGAGCGCAGACCCGCCGTATTCTTGGTGCGCACTGCGGTGACGATTTCGCCCGGGCGCAGCGAAAGATAAAATTTTCCGTCACCTTGCGTCTCGCTGACCGGAACGTCCTGGCGCGCGAAGCCGATATAAAGCTTGTTGAGCGGGATGGTTCGCTTGCCCGATGGTCCCGCGATATCCACTTGGGCGTCGAGTGTGAGCAACGCCGGCGCCAGATCACCGCTGAAAGTGGCGAAGCACACGCCGCGGCTTTTTGGCGCCACGTGACAAATTGTGCCGGTGGTCTTCAAGCAATGGTTATTAGCGTCACGCCACCATTCGCTCTGATTGTAGAAAATGCAACGGGTGTCGAGGCAAAGATTGCCGCCGACCGTACCCATGTTGCGGTGGGTGGGCCCAGCAATGTGACTCGCGGCTTGGGCGAGCACCGGATGATGTTCAACAATGCCCGGATGTCCGGCGAGTGCGGCGAGCCGCACTGAGGCGCCGATTTCGAACGAATTCGCATCGACTTTGATGGTGGTAAGCCCCGCCACCCGATTCATATCGATCAGCACCGGCGGGGCTACGATACCGCGGCGGATGTTGACCACCAGATCGGTGCCGCCGCCGAGCGGCATGCTGCCCGGATGGGTGGCGCGCGCGGCCAGCGCCTCGTCGAGCGTGGTGGGATTGAGCACGCGGAATTCGGGCAGGGCGTCCATCAGCCGCTCCCGTTTTTCTTCTCAGCCACGCGCTTGCGCTTTTCGATGGCCTCGAACACGCGGTCGGGCGTCACCGGCAGATCATTGAAGCGGATGCCGATGGCGTCGGCTATCGCATTGGTGAGCGCCGGCAAAAACGCCGCGAGCGAGCCTTCGCCGGCCTCCTTGGCCCCGAACGGCCCGTGCGGGTCGTTGCTTTCGATGATGCCCACCTCGATCGGCGGCGAATCCTGGATGGTCGGCACGCGGTAATCGAGCATGTTGGCTGTGACCATCAGGCCCTCGTGATAGGCGGCCTCTTCGCTCATGGCCTGGCCCATGCCCATCCAGACCGAGCCCTGCACCTGGCCCTCGACGGTCAGCCGGTTGAGCGCCTTGCCGCAGTCATGCGCGACCCAGACTTTGTCGACCGTGACGACGCCGGTCTCTTCGTCGACGCTCACTTCCACCACCTGCGCCGAATAGCTGTAGCCCATGGTGCCGCCGATGGCCGAGCCGCGATATTTCTTGCCGCCGTGCGATTCCGGAATGGTCGAATAATTGCCGGTGACCGTGATGGTGCCGGAATCCTTCAGCGCCTCTGTCACGACCTCGTCAAAGGTCGTGCCCTTGTCCTGCACACCGGCGCGATAGAGCTCACCCAGGCATTCGATATCCTCGGGGCGAGCTTCCAGCTTGCGGGCGGCGGCATTAACCAGCACGGATTTGAGATTGCGTGCCGCATCGAGCGCGGCATTGCCGACCATGAACGTAACGCGCGAGGAGTAGGAGCCGTTGTCCTTCGGTACCACCTCGCTGTCGCCGGTCACGACGCGCACGCGGGAGAGATCGAGGCCCAGCACCTCGGCTACAGTTTGCGCAAGAATGGTGGTCGAGCCTTGGCCGATATCGGCGGCGCCCGACAGCACCACGATAGAGCCGTCGAAATCGAGCTTGATCTTGACAGTGGCGTGTGGTTCGCCGGTCCAGTTCACGGGCTTCGACGCGCCGCTGATGTAATGCGAGCAGGCCATGCCCAAGCCTTTGCTTAAATTGCCTTTGCTTAAATTGCGTTTGCCCTTGGCCAATTTACCTTTGCGTTTGGCCCAGCCGCTTTGCTTCTCAACCCAATCCATGCACTCCGGCAGGCCGTAGGAATTCACCATCAAGTCGTTGTCGGTGAAGGTCGGAGCCGTCAGTAAGTTCGCGCGGCGCACTGCGAATGGATCCAGTCCGAGCGCCGTCGCCATCTCGTCGACCAGACTTTCGAACGCGAAGCGGATGTCGACGGTGCCGTGGCCGCGGAACGCGCCGCAGGGCGGCGTGTTGGTCAGCACGCGCCGGCCGGTATATTTGACGTTGTGCAGGTCGTAGATCGCGTACAGCATCGAGCCGGCATAAAGGATCGTCACCACGCCATAACCCGAGTGAGCGCCGCCGCGCTGATCGCAATCGCACTCGACCGCGGTGATGCGGCCGTCCTTGGTCATGCCGATCTTGAGCTTGATGTCGGTCTCCGGCCGGCCGCGATGAGTGATGAAGGTCTCCTCGCGCGTCGTTACAAGCCGCACGGTGGCATTGGCCTGGCGCGCCAAGAGCGCGGCGATCAATTCGATGGCCAGCGTCTCGGTGCGGCAGCCGAAGCCGCCGCCGACATGCGGCTTGATGACGCGGATGCGCGACATCTCCATGCCGAGGATCTGCGACAGCATCAGGTGCACGTAGTAGGGCACCTGCGTGGAGGCGTGCACGGTCATGCGGTCGCGCACCGCGTCGTATTCGGCGACCGCGGCGTGCATTTCCATTTGGTTCTGGCAGACCTCAGCGCAATTATAAATGCCCTCGCGCACCAGATCGGCGTCGTCAAAGCCCTGTGCAATCACGCCCAGTTCGAACAGAACATCGCGCTCGAGATTGCCGGGCTTCTTGTCGTGCAATGGCACGGCGCTGGGCGTTAGCGCGTCCTTGGCGGTGTAATAAGCCGGCAATTCACGCACCTTGAACTTGATGCGGCGGATCGCTTCGCGCGCGATTGAGTCGTTGTCGGCGGCGACAGCGGCGACCGGTTCGCCGCGATAGCGCACTTTGTCGCGCGCCAGCGGATATTCGGTGCGCGCGATCGGCAGCACACCGAAGGCCTTGTCGCAATCGGCGCCGGTGACGATGGCGCGCACGCCGGGCAGTTTGCGCGCTTCTGATACATCGACCTCGACGATTTCGCCGTGCGAATAGGGGCTGCGGTAGATGTGCCCGGCAAGCTGACCGGCGCCGAGAATGTCGGCGGTGTATTTGGCGCGGCCGGAAACTTTCTCCGGGCCGTCGATCATCGGCACGTAGCCGCCGATATTGTGCGTCGGCACGATCTTGTTCATGGCGCCACGCCTTGGGCATTGAGCGCTGCGGCGTATTTCACCGCTTCGATGATTTTTACGTAGCCGGTGCAACGGCAGATGTTGCTGCCGAGCGCCTCAAGTATTTCCGCCTCGCTCGGATTTGGGTTCTTCCGCAACAGACCGGCCGAGGCCATGATGAAGCCCGGCGTGCAATAGCCGCACTGCGAGCCGAGCTTCTCGTGAAAGCCGCGTTGCACCGCGGAGAGCTGGCCGTCGGTGCCAAGCGATTCGATGGTGTCGACGCGCCGTCCCTGCACGGTCGCAGCCAAAGTGAGGCAGGAGAGCGTAGGCTGATCGTCGATCAGTACGGTGCAGGCGCCGCATTCGCCGCCGTCGCAGCCGGTCTTGGTGCCGGTGAGTCCGGCTTTTTCGCGCAGGTAGTCGAGCAGCAAAATATTGTCCGCGACCGCGTCGGCGCGGTCACGCCCGTTGAGTGTGAACTCAAGGAGCCGGGCCACTTGTTTCTTCCCCTGGTGAGTGCGCGAGTCGCACTTTTTATTATGTGGCTAGGTCACACCAGCGGCCCTCGCCCCTCCAGACCCGTTACCGGGAATGGCTGGGACGATTGGGCGCGTCCAACAGGGAATTATCCAAATTTAGCAATGACATCGGCGGGAATGGCGATGGCGCCGATCTTTTCCGGGTTGGCTTTGTCGCGCGCCGCCCAGACCCGGGTTTCTGCGCCGTCGACCGCGAGCGTTCCGCCGATGGTGAGTTTGTGTTCGACATCGAAGCTCGAACGGCGGAACTCGGAAACACGCGAGGTGATCTCGATCATGTCGCCGAATTTCGCGGGCTTTAAAAAATTGGCACGGGCGTCGACCAATGGAATCCCGATGATGTTGAACTTGGTCCCAAGATGCTGCGGCTTGACGCCCAGCGTTGCGTCGAACAGCAGCCAGGTGTTGGTGTCGAACATCTCGAAGAAGCGGCTGTTGAACACGATGCCGGCCGGATCGCACTGGCCCCATTCGATGGTCAGTTGCCTGCGGAATGTGAAAGACGCCACGCGAATTGCCTCCGGCCTTGGATCGCGGAACTATAGCATTACTTGGTCGGCTTGACCCGGCGCGAGCGCGGGACCGGCCATTCGGTGACGTCTTGCGACTTCAATTCGACCCGGGTCGAACGCCGCCGCCGCCGCAAGGCATGCATCGGCGCGATCGGTAGGTGCGGGGACGCATCGAGGTCCTCCATCAACCAATAGAGGTCGTCCGGCGCGATCAGCCAGCGCGCCGGCGCGTAGCGCGCGAGTGAGAACGGCTTGGAATAGGCGAGCATCGATTTCTTGCCGTAGTCCAGATTGTATTCATGCGCGTAGCTCATCGCCAGTTCGCGCACCGTGCGGTAGATCGGATCGCGCCAGCGCAGCACGGCGTGGTTGGTCTTGCTCATCGCGCCCCACAAGCCGCGCTCCTTGAACAGCGTGATGATGTGATCCTGGTCGCTAGGCAGCGCCTGGATATCCATCAGCCAGGCCCGCTTGCCGTGATAGATTAGCGCGGCGACCGCAATCACCGCAGCCTCGGCGCAATGAACGGTGCGCGCCTTGAGCGCGCGGCGCGGCGACATGCAGGTGTCGCCCTTGAGTTCGAAATTGGGCGGCAGTCTCTCGATGAAGGTTTGAATTTTTTGCGGGGTGTCGAGACGCGCCAGCACCCGGCCTTCGGCCGGGCTCAGCAGCGCGCGTAGGCGTTTTCGGTAGGTGGGGCTGGTCATGCGCGCGGCGACTCTATCTGGGGCACGTGGGCGGCGGGGCGCTCGTTACCACCGATTCCACAGCTAAGTTGACGTGAAATTCGGCAGCACGGCGTTCTCTCCAAGCCATCGGGGGAAGGAAATTGTTGCGTCCATGGAGGTCAAAAACAGGAAATTTCTTCTTATTTTCCGAGGCTTATTGCGGTTATGAAGAATAAGCTTCTATTTAACAGCTCCTGTCGAAACGTCTGGAGTTGGACTCTATGACCTACCTTACCCGTGACTCGCAGAGCTTCCTGGCGCGGTTCTCACTCGATACCTGGGCAGTAGCAATCGCCAGTGCGCTGGTGGTGCTGATCGTCCTCGGCGTGCTGCCGCACATTTCCTGGTAATGCAGCAATGACCGATACCACGATCGCCGCATCGTCGCGGATTTCACTGCCGCAGCGTTTTGTCGAGCTGCTGCCCGGCGTGGCTCTGCTGCTGGCCATTGGCTATGCCGGCAAGGTGATCGAGCACTCGATCGCGGTCTACGGCAAGACCAACCACATCGCATTGCCGAATATCGAATACGTGCTGTGGGCGATCATCATCGGCCTGATCGTCTCCAACACCGTAGGCGTGCCGAAGATCCTCAAACCCGGCATCGCCACTTACGAATTTTTCCTCAAGTTCGGCATCGTGATGCTAGGCGTACGCTTCCTGCTCGGCGACGTGCTCAAGCTCGGTGGCATCAGCCTGGCCGCAGTGGCGCTCGAACTCACGATTTCAATCGTGCTGATGACCTGGCTCGGCCATGTCTTCAAGCTGTCGCCCAAGCTCACCAGCCTGCTAGCGGTCGGCTCGTCGATCTGCGGTGTCTCGGCCATCATCGCCGCCAAGGGCGCGATCAACGCCAAGGACGAGGATGCCTCGTATGCCATCGCGGCCATTCTCGCGCTCGGCGCCATCGGGCTATTTACCTATCCGCTGATCGGCCATTTCATCGGCTTCAGCGAACACGCCTATGGCCTGTGGGCGGGCCTGTCGATCGACAACACCGCCGAGGCGGTGGCTGCCGGCAATCTTTGGTCAGAGCAGGCCGGCAAGATTGCCGTGCTCGCCAAGACCACGCGCAACGCCATTATCGGCTTCGTCGTACTCGGCTATGCGATCTACTGGGCGACCAAAGGCGAGGCGGCGAACGTCGAGAACAAGGCAGCGTTCCTCTGGAACAAGTTTCCGAAATTCGTGCTCGGCTTCATCGCCGTTTCGTTGCTGGCGACGTTCGGCGCCTTCAGCAAGGCGCAGGCCGACGACATCGCCAATCTGTCGCGCTGGGCGTTCCTGCTGACGTTCGCGGGCGTCGGCCTCTCCACCGACTTCCGCGCCATGCGCGTGCAGGGACTTTATCCGTTCATCGTCGGCGCAGTCGGCGAAGTCGGCATTGCCATCGTGACGCTGGGCATCGTCATCGCGATCCAGCCCTGGCTGCCGGCCTAAGGAAGAAAGAATGTCGTCAGGCTTTGCTACCATCCCGAAGACCGCTCCGTTCGCCGAGGAGGAGATCGACCTGCTTAATCGCGTGGTCGGTCCCGCCAATGCGCTGCAGCGCGCGTGGTTGGCGGGCTTTCTCGCCGGCGTCGAGTCGGTTTCCGGGCAGGCGCAGCCGGAGCCGGCCGCGCCGGCGCGGCCGGCCGAGCCGATTACCATCGTCTATGCCAGCGAATCCGGTAATTGCGAGAAACTCGCCAATGACATGGCGAAGACCGCGCGAAAGAACGGGCTCAAGCCGACTTTGATCGACATGGCCGACCTCGAACTGGCCCAGCTTGGCTCCGCCAAGCGGCTTGTGTTCATCGCCGCCACCTGGGGCGAGGGTGATCCGCCGGCGCGCGCGGTGCGTACCTATGGTGAACTGATGGGCGAGAGCGCGCCGCGCCTCGACGGCGTCGAATTCGGCGTGCTGGCGCTCGGCGACACGGCCTATGCGGAATTCTGCGCCATCGGCAAGAAGATCGACGAGCGGCTGGCCGCGCTTGGCGGCAAGCGCGTGGTCGATCGCGTCGACTGCGATCTGGATTTCGCGGAGCCTGCGTCGAAGTGGCTCGGCGATGCGCTGAAAGTTCTGACCCCGCCCGATGCCAACCGCGGCCGCGTGATTGCGGTCGATTTCGGCAAACCGGCGGCCTTGCCCAATACCGATATCTTCGAGGCCGAGGTCAGCGAGCACGTCAACTTGAATTCGTCGCACTCGAATAAGGAAACCATTCATCTCGCGCTGATTTTCGACGGCGCGATGCCGGCCTACGAGCCGGGCGATTCGCTCGATCTCTACGCCGAGAACGATCCGGCCTATGTCGACGAGTTGCTCAAGCTTGCCGGGCTGCCGGGCGACGACAAATTGCGCGCCGAATTCATCAAGTCGCGCGACGTGACGACGCTGTCGCTCAAGACGATCGAGACTTATGCGGCGCAGACCGGCCATCAATACGTCAAGGCGCTGATTGCGGATGGCGAGGCTAAGGAATGGATCGTCGGCCGGCAGCTGATCGACCTCATTGCCATGTTTCCGATTGCGCTGACCGCCGACCATCTGCGCGCGGTGACGCGGCCGCTGGCGCCGCGCGCCTATTCGATCGCGTCTTCGCGGCGCGAGGTCGGCGACGAGGCGCATCTGCTGATTTCGGCGGTGCGCTATGAAACTTATGGCCGCGCCCGCAAGGGCGTCGCCTCCAACTATGCGGCCGAGCGACTCAAACGCGGCAGCCGCGTGCGGGTCAAGCTCAAGCCCAACAAGCATTTTGCGCTGCCGGCGCAGGACAAAGACATCATCATGGTCGGCCCGGGCACAGGCGTTGCGCCGTTCCGCGCCTTCGTGCAGGAGCGCGGCGCCGTCGCGGCGGAAGGGCGCAGCTGGCTGTTCTTCGGCGACCGCCAGTTCACCCATGATTTCCTCTACCAGCTCGACTGGCAGGACGCGCTGAAAGATGGCGCGCTCACCCGCATGGACGTCGCCTTCTCGCGCGACACCCCGAAGAAAATCTACGTCCAGGACAAGATGTGGGAGCGCCGCCAGGACCTGATCGAGTGGCTCGACGGCGGCGCCCATTTCTATGTATGCGGCGATGCTAAGAATATGGCAAAAGACGTGCGCGCCACGCTGGTGCGCGCCTATGCCGAGGTGAAGGCGCTGTCGCCGGAGGCCGCCGAGCAGGCGGTGGCGACGCTGGAGCGCGACAAGCGCTACCTGCAGGATACGTACTAAGCCTGCGCCGATTGGAAGGCCAATGACCGACGAAATTTCGCGCAACGAGCGCATCAAGGAGGCGAGCGATTACCTGCGCGGTACGCTGGCCGAGGGCCTGCGCGAGGAAGTGACCGGCGGCATCATCGAAGACGACCAGCAGCTCGTTAAATTCCACGGTATGTATCTGCAGGACAACCGCGACCTGCGGTCAGAACGCACGCGCAAGAAGATGGAGAAGGCCTTCGGCTTCATGATCCGCGTGCGCATCCCGGGCGGCGTGCTTAGCGCCGCGCAGTGGCTGGCGCTCGACCAGGTCGCGCGCGATTACGGCAACGGCGGTATGCGGCTGACGACGCGCCAGACGGTACAGTTGCACGGCGTCATCAAGTCGAATCTGAAGGCGACGATGAAAGAGATCGACGCGGTGCTGCTCAATTCGATCGCCGCCTGCGGCGACGTCAATCGCAACGTGATGTGCAACGTCAACCCCGAACAGAGCCAAGCACACGCGGCGGCGATCGATCTCGCCCGTGGGGTCTCCGACCATTTGTTGCCGCGCACCCCGGCCTATCGCGAAATCTGGCTCGACGGCGAGCGCATCGCCGGCGGCGAGCAAGAGGTGGTCGAGCCGATCTACGGCACGACGTATATGCCTCGCAAATTCAAGGTCGTGGTGGCGGTACCGCCGTCGAACGACGTCGACATCTACGCGCACGATCTCGGCTATATCGCGATCCTCGACGACAAAGACGGCATCGCCGGCTGGAATGTGACGGTGGGCGGTGGCATGGGCATGACTCACGGCGAACCGGACACCTATCCGCGCACCGCCGATGTCATGGGTTTCTGCGCGACCAAAGATGCCATTGCCATTGCCGAGGCGGTCGTCACCGTGCAGCGCGATTGGGGCGACCGCGTCAACCGCAAGCACGCGCGGCTGAAATACACCATCGAGGACCGCGGACTCGATGTGTTCCGCGCCGAAGTCGAGAAGCGCGCTGGCGTCAAGCTGCAACCGCCGCGGCCGTTTACATTCACCTCCACCGGCGACCGCTACGGCTGGAGCGCTGGCGAAGACGGCAGCGGCCATCTGACGATGTTCGTGCAGAACGGCCGGCTGCTCGACAATGCCGCCGCGAAACAACTGTCTGCCGTGCGCGAGATCGCGCAGGTCCACGGCGGCGAATTCCGCATCACGCCCAATCAGAATCTGATCGTGGCCAATGTCCAGACCGACAAGCAGGCCGGCATCGAGCGCATCGCGCGCGAGGCCGGGCTGCTGGCGCCCTGGTCGGGCCTGCGGCGAAACGCGATGGCCTGCGTCGCGCTGCCGACTTGCGGTCTCGCCCTCGCCGAAAGCGAGCGCTATCTGCCCGATCTCGTGACGGCGTTGGACGAAAGCCTCGCCGCGCACGGCCTGTCGGCCGACGACATCGTCATCCGCATGACCGGCTGCCCGAACGGCTGCGCGCGGCCTTATATCGCTGAGATCGGTTTGGTCGGCAAAGGGCCCGGCCGCTACAATCTTTATCTCGGCGCGGCTTACGACGGCTCACGCATGAACAAGCTCTATGCCGAGGATCTTGAGCACAAGGGCATCGTCGCCGCGCTCGATCCGCTGTTCGTGGCTTACGCCAAGGATCGGCAGAAGGGTGAGCGCTTTGGCGACTTCACCATTCGCGCCGGCTACGTCGCCGCCACCGGCAATGGCCGCGACTTCCACGCCAATGTGGGCGCTAAAGCCGGACCTGCGGCACGCTAAGTGCCGTGACACGCTTGAGTGCAACTCTGCCTAGATATGCGACCCATGCTGCTGCATTGCGAGGCAATCGCCCCGCGCAGGTTCTATCTTGTAAAAATAACCAAGTAATATCAATTGGTTCGATTCTGGCACGCTCCTTGCTGCTCTGCAGCATAGAAGCAGCAGCGGCCGCCGGAATTGTCGCGCACACCAATCTCGGCGGTCTCCAAAAAAGGGAGTCACGAGATGGATTATGTGAAGCCAGTCGACGTCGCATCCGCCATGGTCGAAACCGGCCGCCGCAAGCTCGGCATGACGGCCACCGATTGTCTGATCCGCGGCGCGCTTGCTGGATCGATCCTTGCCGCAGCCACCAGCCTTGCCATTACCGGCGCGGTGCAGACCGGACAGCCGCTGGTTGGTGCGCTGATTTTCCCGGTCGGCTTGATCCTCATCGTGCTGCTCGGTCTCGATCTGGTGACCGGCAGCTTTGGCCTGCTGCCGCTGCCGTGGATCGAGAAGGATACCGGCAGCGCGACCGTGTTGACCAATTGGGGGTTCGTCTTCATCGGCAATTTGATCGGCAGCATTGCCTATGGCGCGCTGCTGGCAATCGTGCTGACGAATTTCGGCACCGCCGCGCCGGCCGGCGTCGCGGCCAAAATCGTCGCGATCGCGGAAGCCAAGACCATCGGCTACTCGGCCATCGGCTATGCCGGCATGATCACGGTCTTCGTCAAGGCGATCCTGTGCAACTGGATGGTCTGTCTCGCCATCGTCGCGGCCATGACCACCAATTCGACTATCGGCAAGATCGCCTGCGCCTATATGCCGGTGTTCATCTTTTTTGCTCAGGGCTTTGAGCATTCGGTTGTCAACATGTTCTTAATTCCGACTGGCATGATGATGGGCGCCAAAGTCACGGTCGCCGACTGGTGGCTGTGGAATCAGATTCCGGTGACGCTCGGCAATCTGTTGGGCGGCGGTGTGTTCACCGGATTGGCGCTCTACATCACGCACAAACCGCGCAAATCTGGCGTCGCACCGCTGACCATGCCGACACAGGTGCCGGCGGAATGACGACGGAAGCCGGCGTCAATCTCAAGCCGGCGGGCGAGGCGGCAACCGGCGACTTCGAGCCCGAACAGAAGCGTTATCTGGAGGGCTTTGCTGCCGGCATGCAAATCGCCAGGACGGCGAAGGGGCTTGTCGTTCCACCCGGGCTGGCGGGCGCGCTTGGCACTCCCGAGCCGGTTGGCCCGGATGCGCCCGCGCTCAAGGCGCAGGATCGCGTGCTCAAGGCCGGCGGCAAGCTGTCCGACCCGGAGAAGTTTAAGCGCGAGCAGCACCCGTTCGACGCTTACGAGCGGCTGAAGGAATACGCCGCCAAGAACGTATATCCCAAGCCGCCAGATAACTTCCGTTGGCGGTTTTTCGGTCTGTTCTACGTGGCGCCGAACCAGAACTCGTTTATGTGCCGGCTACGCATGCCGAACGGCATTCTCAATGCCGCGCAATTCGCCGGTGTCGCCGACCTGGCCGAGCGTTATGGCGGCGGCTACGCCCACGTCACCACCCGCGCCAATCTGCAAATCCGCGAAATCGAGGCCAAGAACGCGGTCAACATGATCGAGGCAGTGCAGGACCTCGGCCTGTGCTCGCGCGGCTCTGGCGCCGACAATATCCGCAACGTCACCGGCGGATCGACGGCCGGTATCGACCGGCAGGAGTTGATCGATACGCGTCCCTATACGCGCGAATGGCACTTCCACATCCTCAACGACCGCTCGCTGTACGGCCTGCCGCGCAAATTCAACGTCGGCTTCGACGGCGCCGGCATTATTCCGGTGCTGGAAGACACCAACGATATCGGCTTTCAGGCCGTGCAAGTGAACGAGGGCTTCGGACTTGAGGCGGGCATCTGGTTCCGGCTCTGCCTGGGTGGGCTCACCGGTCACCGCAGTTTTGCCGGTGATACCGGTGTAGTGGTCAAGCCGGCCGACGCCACCAAAGTGGCCGACGCGGTGGTGCGAGTGTTCATCGATACCGGCGATCGCACCGACCGCACCAAGGCGCGGCTTAAATACGTGCTCGACAAAATGGGTGTCGAGAAATTCCTCGGCCTGATGGAGGAGAAGCTCGGCCGCAAGCTCGATCGCGCCATGCCCGGCGCGCTGGCTCCGCGCCCGGCCTTCGATCGCACCGCCCATATTGGCATTCACCCGCAGAAACAGGACGGATTGCACTGGATCGGGGTCGTCGTGCCAGTCGGACGGTTGACGGTCGCACAGATGAAGGGCCTCGCCGAAATCTCGCGCGATCTGGGCGACGGCGATATCAGGCTCACGGTCTGGCAGAACCTGCTGATTTCGGGCGTGCCGTTCGACAGATTGAAGGCGGCGCAGGCGAAAATCGACGCGCTCGAACTGGCCACCGAAACCAACGCGGTCCGCGCCGGGCTGGTGGCCTGCACCGGCAATACCGGCTGCAAGTTCGCCGCTTCCGACACTAAGCGGCACGCCGAGGAGATCGCGCGCTGGTGCGAGTCGCGCGTCGCGCTCGACACGCCCGTCAACATTCATCTGACCGGCTGCCATCATTCCTGCGCGCAGCATTTCGTCAGTGAGATCGGCCTGCTCGCCTGCAAGGTCGATGTTGGCGAGGATGCCGACCCGGTCGAAGGCTACCATTTGCTGATCGGCGGCGGCTTCGGCCCGCATGCCGCGCTCGGCCGCGAGCTTTATCGCGACGTCAAGGCGGAGGATGCGCCAGCGACAATCGAGCGCGTCCTCAAGGCTTATTTGGCGCACCGGACCTCGCGCGAAGAAAGCTTCATTGCATTCGCGCGGCGGCACGAGATCGATACCCTCAAGTCGCTGGTCGAGCAGGGGGCAGTCGAATGAGCATCACGCAACGCCCGCCGATACCGTCGTTTTTTCCGGAATCCGCGCCCTTTAGCCGGGAGCAACGGACCTGGCTCAACGGATTATTCGCCGGCATGATCTCGCTCGATGACAGCGTCACGGCGCTGTCGAACGAGCAGGCGGCCAAGTTATTGCCGGATGTTCTCGATCGCGGTGCTGAAGCCGACGACGGCGCGCCTTGGCACGACCCCGCCATGCTGCTGCCCGACCGCATGAAGCTTGCCGACGGCAAGCCGCTGCCGCGCCGCCTGATGGCGGCAATGGCGCAGCAGGATTGCGGCCAGTGCGGCTATAACTGCAAGGACTACGCCGACGCATTGTTCGTCAAGAAAGAAGAACGACTGAATCTTTGCGTACCGGGCGGCAAAGACACCGCCCGTATGCTCAAGAAGCTTTATGAGGAATTCGACAAGGCGCCGGCCGCGGTGCTGACCGATGCCGCGCCGGTAGCTGCGCCCTCGGTGCCCGGCCGCTCGCGCGACAACCCGGCCTATGCAACGTTTGTTTCGCGCTACCGCCTCAACAAAGAAGGCTCCGAAAAAGAGACCTGGCATATCGAATTCGATCTCGCCGAGTGCGGGCTCGATTATGTCGTCGGCGACAGCTTCGGAATTTATCCCGCCAATGATTCCGCGCTCGTCGACGCCGTGCTTGCCGCGCTCGATGCGCCACCGGATTTTTCGATCGGCGAACGCACGCTGCGTGAGACGCTGACTGATGGCGTCTCGTTGTCGCCCGCGCCGGACATGCTGTTCCAACTCATATCGTATTTGACCGGCGCCGATCGTCGGAAAAAAGCCCACGCTTTGGCCAACGGCCAAGACCCGGACGGCGATGCGGCGACGCTCGACGTGCTGGCGGCGCTGCAGAAGTTTTCCGGCATCCGGCCGGACCCGGAGGCTTTCATCGAGGCGCTCGACGTCTTGCAGCCGCGTGTCTATTCGATCTCGTCGTCGCTCAAATGCAATCCCGGCCGGGTATCGCTCACAGTCGATGCGGTGCGTTACGAGGTCGAGAAGCGGACGCGTCTTGGCGTCGCATCGACCTTCCTGGCCGGGCGCGTTCAACCCGGCGACAAGATCAGGGTCTATGTGCAGAAGGCGCAACATTTCGCGCTGCCCGCCGACCCGAACGTGCCGATCATCATGATTGGTCCCGGCACCGGGCTGGCGCCGTTCCGCGCCTTCCTGCAGGAACGCCAGGCGACCAATGCGCCGGGCGGCAACTGGCTCTACTTCGGGCACCAGCGCAGCGACTACGATTTCTTCTACAAGGACGAACTGGTGGCCATGCGCACCAGCGGCCTGCTGAGCCGATTGACTCTGGCCTGGTCGCGTGACGGCAAAGACAAGATTTATGTCCAGCACCGCATGCGCGACGACGGCCGCGACCTGTGGGCCTGGCTCGAACGGGGCGCGCACATATATGTTTGCGGCGATGCGCTGCGCATGGCAAAAGATGTCGAACGCGCGCTTATCGACGTGGTTGCCGAGCATGGCAGGCGCAGCCCGGAGGATGCGGCGCGCTACGTCGCCGAATTGAAGAAGAACGACCGCTACCAAGCCGACGTTTATTAAAGGATCGTAGAAGTGGCCGATACCCGAACGCCTTCAGAAACCCGCCCAGGCCGCATGTCGCGACTTTCGCGGCTGCCGGTATTTCTGGCGCTTGAGGGCAAGCGCGCTGTGCTGGCGGGCGGCAATGCGGCCGCGGCCTGGAAGGCTGAATTGCTGTCGGCAGCGGGCGCGCGGCTTGAGGTCTACGCCGAGGCGCCATCCGACGAGCTGTTGCAAGTCGCCGGCGATCCGCCGCGCGGAGAGATCGTCATTCACACGCGCGCCTGGATGCCAAAAGACTTGCCGAGCGCAACGGTCGCCATCGGCGCTTTCGACGACGATGACGGCGCTGCGGCCTTCGCCGCTGCCGCGCGCGCCGCCGGCGTGCCGGTCAATGTCATCGACAAACCGGCATTCTGCGATTTCGCCTTTGGCGCCATCGTCAATCGCTCTCCGCTGGTGATCGGCATTTCGACCGACGGTGCGGCGCCGGTGTTCGCGCAAGCGATCCGCGCCAAACTCGAAGCGCTGCTGCCGAAGGGTTTTGCCGATTGGGTCGCCGCCGCCGCGCGCTGGCGTGTCGCGGTGAAAGCCTCAGGCCTGCCGTTTCCCGGCCGCCGCAAGTTCTGGCAACTGTTCACCGCGCACGCGCTCGGCAATCCCGACAGCGAACCGACGCAAAACGATTTCGAACGCTTTCTCGCCGAGGTGGAGGGCTTGGGTGTCGTCGTCGAGAACGGTTCTGTGACTTTGGTCGGCGCCGGTCCCGGTGATCCGGAGCTGCTGACGCTACGCGCCGTGCGCGCGCTGCAATCGGCCGACGTGATTTTGTTCGACGATCTGGTATCACGCGACGTGCTTGACTTCGCGCGCCGCGAAGCGCGCAAAATGCTAGTCGGCAAGACCGGCTTCGGGCCGTCCTGCAAGCAGGACGACATCAACGCGCTGATGGTGAGCCTGGCGAAACAAGGCAAGCGCGTCGTGCGGCTCAAGGGCGGCGACCCGCTGATCTTCGGCCGCGCCGCCGAGGAGATTGCGGCCTGCAAGGCGGCGAATATCGTGGTCGAGGTTGTGCCCGGTATCACCGCGGCGCAAGGCGCGGCAGCAAAGCTTGGCTTGCCGCTCACCGACCGCAAACATGCCCGCCGGCTGCAATATGTCACCGGTCACGCGCACGACGGCGCGTTGCCCAAGGATCTCGATTGGCACAGCCTCGCCGATCCGGCCACCACGACGGCGATTTACATGCCGGCGCGCACGCTGGCAGCGCTGGTCGCCAAAGCCACCGCCGAAGGGCTCGATCCGCTCACCCCTGCGATCGCCGTCGCGCGCGCCACGCGGCCCGATCAGGCCGTGGTGTCCGCCCCGATCGGCGAACTGCCGCAACGACTGGTGCAAGCCGCGCTGCCGGGGCCGCTGCTGGTCATGCTGGGGCACAGCCTCGGCGAACAAGCCGCCGAAAAGACGCTGCCGTCCGCTCGCCGGCGCGGCTGAGCGCGCGGCGGGTTTTCACGTCATTACCGCTGTGACAGCCGCTTGCCGATCGGCTGGTGTTGGACTGGTCTGTAGCGCATTGGATTGGGCTGCGGCAGCGGCACGATCTCCGCTTGCGGAGCGGCGGCAGGCGCCACCTCAGCCGCTGTCTCGGCGACCGGCGCCAGTTCTGGCGCGGGCATCGGCGTGAGCTGCGGCGGCCCCGGTGGCGGGTTGTCTTCCGTCGAATAGGCAAAGGCGTTGTACTGGTTGTTGCGTATCGGCTGATTGGCGTCCTGAATGATGCGATCGCCGGCGCGCCGGTTTTCGTAAGCCGAGCCGCGTCCGCTGAAGCTCACCGCATAGACCGGCTTCGGTTTGATCAGCGCATCGGCGGTGGCGATAGTGCGGTCGTAGTCGTGCTTGTCGTAATTGGCGATGCCGCGGTCGTGCACCGCGGTAGCGAAGTTCGGATTGAGCTTGATCGCCTGATTCATGTCGCGGGTTGCGTGCTCGACGTCGCGTTTGTCATAATAGACCATGCCTCGATTGTAGAGCGCCAAGGCGTAGCCCGGGTTGATCGCCAGCGCCTGGCTGTAGTCCGCGACAGCGCGGTCGAAGTCGCCGCGATGGCGATAGGTGAAACCGCGATTGTTGAAGGCGCGTGCGTCTTTCGGATCGAGCTTGATGGCTTGGCTGAAATCCTGGATTGCCTGGTCGTATTCGTTCTTGCTGTCATGGGCGATGCCGCGCGCGTTGTAGACGGCGGCAAAGTTCGCATCGAGCTTGGTCACCGCGTCAAAATCTTTGATCGCGCGGTCGGAGTCGCCCTTGTCGAAATATGTGGTGGCGCGGTTATAAAGCGCCGCCAGATAACTACCGTTGATCTTGATCGCTTCGTCGAAATCGGCGATGGCGCGATCGATTTCTTCTTTGTTGCGTAGGGCAAAGCCGCGATTGTTGAACGCCACCGCGTTCTTTGGATCGAGCTTGATCGCGGCGTCGAAGTCCGCGATGGCGCGGTCGGTCTCGCCGCGCATGCCGTAGGCGGTGCCGCGGTCGTTGAAGATGGCCGCGGACCTGGGATCGAGACGCGCGGCCTGATCGAGGTCGGCGATGGCGCGGTCGAGCTCGCCCTTCTGGCGATAGGCCAGGCCGCGATTGTCGAACGCCGCCGCGCTCTTGCCGTCGAGCCGGATGGCCTGGCTGAAATCGTTGACCGCGCGGTCGTAGTCGCCCTTGGCGCGATAGGCCATGCCGCGTTGAAAGTAAGCCGGGTCGTCGTTCGGATTGAACCGGATCGCCTCGCTGAAATCCGCGATCGCCGCGTCGAAATCGCGCTTTTCGAAAGCCGCGTTGCCGCGCTGATAGAAGGCGAGCGCGTGGCGCGGGTCGAGCTTGATCGCCTCGCCGAAGTCGGCGGTGGCGCGCTCGCGCTCGCCCTTGATGCGATAGGCGATGCCGCGGTTATAGAAGGCCTGGGCGTTTTTAGGGTCGAGTCGGACCGCCTCGTCAAAGTCGGCGATGGCGCGGCCGGTGTCGCCCTTGGCGCCGTAACTGAGCGCGCGGTCGTAAAAAGCCGCCGTGTTGTCCGGCTTGAGCTTGATCGCCTGGTCGAAGTCCGCGATGGCACGGTCATAATCGCGCTTGAACTCGAGCGCGCTACCGCGATTGTAGTACGCGGCCGCGTAGGCGGGGTTGAGCTTGATGGCGGTATCGAAACTCTGGATCGCCCGGTCGAGCTCGTGCTTGTCGCGCAAGGCGAGGCCGCGGTTGTAATAGGCCAGGCTGTCGCGGCCATCGAACCTGACCGCCTGCTCGAAGTCGGCGAGCGCGCGATCGATCTCGCCCTTGGCGGCATAGGCGACGCCACGGTTATTATGCGCATGGCCGTCACCCGGATTGAGTAGGATCGCCTGGCTCAGGTCGGCGATAGCGCGGTCGAAGTCGTGTCTGTAGGCGTAGGCATTGGCGCGGTTGTTGTATATCATCGCGTCGGACGCATTGAGCTTGATCGCGCTGTCGTAGTCGGCGATGGCGTGCGCGTAGTCGCCTTTGTCGTATTTGGCGTTGCCGCGATTATAAAACGCGATGGCATAGCTGCCGTTGAGCTTGAGCGCCTGGTCGTAGTCCTGGATGGCGCGGTCGGCCTGGCTCTTGGCGGCGTAGGCGATGGCGCGGTTGTTGAAGGCGGGCGCGTATTGCGCGTTGAGCGAGGCGGCCTGGTCGAAATCGGCGATGGCGCGGTCGGGCTCGCTCTTGAGGCCATAGGCAATGCCGCGGTCGTTATAGGCAACCGCCCGATCCGGCTCGAGTTTGATCGCCTGGGTCAGGTCCGTGATCGCCTTGTCGTATTCGCCCTTGCTGATTAGCGCGTTGCCGCGTGCGCCGAACGCCATGGCGAGGTTAGGATTTAGCTTGATCGCCTGGTCGAAATCCGCGACCGCGCGGTCGTCATCGTGCTTCTCGTGAAAGGCGGCGCCGCGGTTGTAGAAGGCGGCGGCGTTCTTGGGATCGAGTTTGATCGCCTGGTCGAAGTCTTGTACGGCGCGGTCATAGTCCACGCGCTCGTAGCGCGCGACGCCGCGGTCGTAATAGGCCATCGCATCCTTCGGATTGAGCCGCAGCGAAGTATCGAAGTTAGCGATTGCGCGGTCGTAATCGCGTTTCTGGAAATAGGCGTTGCCGCGATTGTAGTAGGCTGCCGCGAAATTAGGATTGATCTTGGTAGCGTGGTCGAAGTCGGCGATGGCGCGGTCGACATCCTGCTTCGAGGCCAGCGCGATGCCGCGGTCATTGTAGGCCAGCGCAAAAACAGGACTGACACGCATCTGCGGCACCAGCTCCATGGCGCCGCGGTCGAAACCGTGCTGGGCGCGCAGATCGTTATTGGCGCGCGGGTTGGCCGCGACGACGTAGTTAGGATTGATCTTGATCGCCGTCTCGAAGTCGGCGACGGCGCGGTCGAAGTCGTGTTTGTCGTAATAGACCAGCGCGCGGTCGTGGTAGGCGAATGAATCCTTGGCGTTGAGCTTGATCGCTTGGGTGAGATCGGCGATGGCGCGGTCGGGGTCGCGCTTGTCGAAATAGGCATTGCCGCGATTGTAATAGGCAGTCGCGTAGTTCGCATCGAGCTTGATCGCCTCGCCGAAGTCGGCGACCGCGTGATCGGTTTCGCCCTTGTTGCGGTAGGCGAGGCCGCGGTTGTTCAAGGCGATGGCATTACGCGGACTGAGCGTCAGCGCGTGGTCGAAATCGGCGATGGCACGCTCGGTGTCGCCTTTTGCGCCGTAGGCGATGCCGCGGTCGAAATAGGCCCGCACGTAGTTCGGGTTGAGCTTGATCGCCAGGTTGAGGTCGGCGATGGCGCGGTCGTATTCACGTCGGTCGAAATAGGCGTTGCCGCGGTTGCTGAAGGCGAGCGCATAGCCCGGGTCGATTTTGGCCGCCATGCTGAAATCGGCGATGGCGTGTTCGTTGTCGCCCTTGCCGCGATAGGCCAGACCGCGGCTGTTGTAGGCGGCCGCGAACTGGACATCGAGTTTGACCGCCTGGCCGAGGTCCGAAATGGCGCGATCGAAATCGCGTTTGTCGTACCAGGCCAGCCCGCGCCAATAGAACGCCGGCGCGTTGCCGGCATTAAGCTTGATGACCTGGTCGAGATCTGCGATTGCGCGGTCGTGATAGCCAATCTTTTCCAACGTCTCGCCGCGGTTGAACAAGGCGCCGGAAAATCCGGGATTTACGCCGAGCGCCTGGTCAAAATCCTTCACGGCGCGCTCGAGTTCGCCCTTGCTCTTGAACGCAAGCCCGCGGCTGTTCAATGCGACATCGTAACGCGGATTGGCCTTGATGGCCCGGTCGAAGTGGGCGATGGCGTGATCGATGTCGCCTTTGTGCTGATAGATGGTGCCGCGATTATTGAGCGCGACCGCGAAATCAGGATCGAGCTTGATGGCCTGGTCGAGATCGGACAGCGCATGGGCGGTGTCGCCCTTGCGCTGGTAGAGCGTGGCGCGGCTGTTGAATACGGCGGCGAAATTGGGATTGAACTTGATTGCTTGCTCGAAATCCTGCAAGGCGCGGTCGATCTGGCCGCGCGCGGCATAGCTGTTGCCGCGTTCGGTGAAGGCGGCGGCGTATTTCGGATCGAGCTTGATCGCCTGGTCGTAGTTCTGGACAGCGCGGTCGTAATCGCCCTTATTCTGATAGGCATTGCCGCGATCAACGTAGGCTGCGATGAACTGCGGATCGAGACGCAGTGCCTGGTCGAAGTCGGCGATGGCGCGATCGAACTCACGCCGCTCGCGGTAGGCGAGGCCGCGCCCGTGCGAGGCCCGCGCGTCGCGCGGATCGAGCCGCACGGCCTGGCTGAGGTCGGCAATAGCGCGGTCGGCATCGTGCCGTTCGTAATAAGCCATGCCGCGGTTGAAGTAGGCGGAAGCGAGACTTGGATTGAGTTTGATGGCCTGGTCGAAATCCTGGAACGCCAGATCGTCTTCGTTCAGCCGAAGATAACTCAATCCGCGTGCGTTGTAGGCCGGAGCGCTCTTGCCATCGAGCTTGATGGCCTGCGTGAAGTCGGTCATCGCGCTGGCGTAATCGCGCTTGTCATTGTGGGCTAAACCGCGGTTGAGATAGGCGCCGGCGTAATTCGGATTGGCCTTGATTGCCTGATCGAAATCGGCGATTGCGCGTTCATAGTCGTGCTTCTTCTGATAAGCGTTGCCGCGGTTACTCAGCGCGGCGGCGTTTTTCGGATCGATGCGGATCGCCTGGTCGAAGTCGGCGATGCCGCGGTCGGGCTCGCCTTTGCGGTTATAGGCCAGCCCACGCACGTTGAACGCGGCGGTGTAGTCGGGCTTGATATTGATCGCCTGGTTGAGGTCCGCGATGGCTCGGTCAAAATCGCGCCGTTCGAACAGCGCGTTGCCGCGCTCGTAATAAACTTCGGCATTTTTGGGATCGAGCCGGATGGCCTGCTCGTAATCGGCGAGCGCGAGATCGATCGTGTTGCGCGCGCGATAGGCGAGGCCACGGTTGTAGAAAGCGAGCGCTTGTTTCGGGTCGAGCCGGACGGCCTGGCTGAAATCGGCGATGGCGCGGTCGTCTTCGCCCTTGGCGCGTAGCGCCAGGCCGCGATTGTAATAGGCCAGCGTGTTCTTTGGATCGATGTGGATCGCCTGGTCGAAATCGGCGATAGCGCGGTCCGGCTCGCCGCGTGCCGCGTAGGTGATACCCCGGTTGTAGCGGGAGAGTGCGTCCTTCGGATCGAGCTTGATCGCCTGCGACAGGTCTCGCAGCGCCTTATCGTAGTCGTGCTTCTGGAAATAGGAGACGCCGCGGTCATAGTAGGCCAGCGCATATTCGCTATCGAGCCGGATCGCCTTGTCGTAATTGGCAATGGCGCGGTCGTAGTCGCGCTTGTCGTAATAGGCGTTGCCGCGGTTGTAATGGGCCAGCACGTAATTTGAATTGAGCAGGATGGCTTGGTCGTAGTCCTTGATGGCGCGGTCGATCTCGCCGCGATTACGATAGGCCAAGCCGCGGTTGTTGTAGGCAAAGCCGTCACGCGGATCGAGCAGGATGGCCTGATCGAAATCCTCAATGGCGCGTTCGACATTGCCCTTGGACGCGTAGGTGATGCCACGGTCGTTGAGCGCTATGATGTAATCCGGTTTCATCTTGATTGCCTGGTCGAAATCTTGCAGCGCGCGCTCATAGTCGCGGATGTCGCGATAGGCGAGGCCGCGGCTCTCCAGCGCGACGGCGTCGCTTGGATTGAGTTTGATGGCGCGGTCGTAGTCTGGAATGGCGCGGTCGGGCTCGCCCTTGGCGCGGTAGGCTATGCCGCGATTGTAATAGGCCAGTGCGTAGTTCGGATTGAGCTTGATCGCCAGATCAAGGCTGCCGATGGCGCGGGCATAGTCGCGCTTGTCGTAATAGATATGGCTCAGCGTGTTGAGCGCGTCTGCGTTTTTCTTGTCGTATCTGACGGCCTGTTCAAGATCCTCAAGCGCGCGCTCGGCCTCGCCGCGGTCGCGAAAAGTAAGACCGCGATAGTAATAGGCTTCACCGGATTTTGTATCGATCTTGATGGCTTCGTCGAAGTCTTGAACGGCGCCATCGCTGTTGCCTTTGGCACGGTAGGCCTTGCCGCGCGTGGTGAGCGCACTGGCCTTTTGGCTTTTCACGCGCGTCTTCTCGATCACCGCGGTACAGCTGGCGATGCGAAGATCCGGCGAGATTTCCGTTTTGCTTTCGCAGCGCTTAGCTTGTTCAGGCGTGAATGCAAAAGCGGACGGCGCCGCGAGCAGCATAATCGCTGCCGCTGCAAAGCTAATGACGATGCGCCGCGCTCCCCGCTTCATGCCACCTCATCATGGCCGGTGTCACAATGCGCACACCGGGCGAGAGTGTTGATTTGGCGGGGAATTTAACGGCAAAGCGCACGCCCGGCGTAGGCTGCCGCAAGTTAACACTAACTGCCGGCGCGGCTGTGGCGCGCTTGCGTTAAGAAATTCGGGTTAACGGAAAAAATTACTTGAGGGCGGCGGCACGCGCCGCGTTAGCCATTTCCGTGAGCACGTAGTCCGGTGGCATCACGTAGGCCATCACCGTGCTCTTAGGATAGACCGACTGGCTCACCGTCGCGCCATGGTTGCCCGACACCACGATCGGGTTGCCCTGGCCGTCGGTGCCGCGCACCACGCCGACATGGCCGTTATTGGGGCCCTTGCGATAGAAGATCACCAGCGCGCCGACGCGCGGGCCATCGAGCTTCTTGCCGTATTCCAGGAACGAACGGGCGGCGCGCGATTGCGTGCCTTTGCCGCCGGCCTTGCGCAGCACGAAGTTCATGAAATCGGCGCACCAGAGCTTGGCGGGGAGGCCGATCTGACGCGCGGTGCGGCCGCGCCAGCGCAGCGCCTCCAGCAGCACGCCGGCGGCGCCGGGCACTTGCGCGGCGGCGTCGGCCGCGTCGGTGCGGCTGCGCGCCATCGGCTCAAGCGGCACGGTGTCGGCGAAACGTTCGGTGTGCTTGTCGGGCGTTGCCTGCGCGGGCACGGCGATGTCGGCCGCGAGAACGCAAGCAAGTAGCACTGCCATCGATCGCGTCATTTTCAGTCCGCGGTCTTTGTCTGCCCGCATCCCCTTACCCGGATTTTCTTGTCGCGCGGCCCCAACCGCGGTGTCGTCATAACGCGCGCTTATGCGCGTTAACCGATTCATCTTTTCCGGATAGCGCTGGAGTCCGCAAGGCAAAGGAGGGCAGCGGACGCTGCTGCTTCCGAATATGGTTAACGTCTGTTAACCATCGAAAAGTTGTGATTTTAGAGGGCTGCTATCGGCGGATGTTATAGCGGATCGGCACGCTGATCGCGATTTGGCCGCCGGCGACTTCGGGCGGCGGGGGCGGTAGCGGTGCGGCGCGTTCGACCAGCGCCAGCGTTTCGGAATCGAGCGTGCTCGAGCCCGAGCTGCGCACGATACGAGCGTTATGCACGCCGCCGCTGCGATCGACGCTGAACGCGAGTTGCGAAACGCCTTGCTCGCCGCGCGACTGCGCCTCGGCGGGATAGCGCTTGGCGCGTTCGAGCCGGGCGACCAGCTCCGACTTCCAATTCGGCAACGCGTTTGGATTATGTGAGGAGGCGCCCGGCGAGGGCGCCGCGGCGCGGTCGGCTCTCTGTTCGGCGGTGCTCGGTGCGCTGTTGACGCTGGCCTGCTTTTGCTTGGGCTTTTTTTCGACCTTTTTTTCGAGCGGCTTCGGTGGCGGCACCATTTCCATCTCGGCCTGCGGCGCAAGCGGTATCTCAACTTTCTCGATCGGTTTTGGCGACTCGGGCTCCGGTTCGGCCTCTTTGCTCAATACCGTGTCGGGGGGCACTTCGGTCGGCGTGAGATCGGGCGCGACAGGCAGCGCTGCGAGCTCGATCATCACCACCGGGGCGTTCGCCACTAGGTCGGAATCCTCGCTCCAGTGCGCCAGCAGCGCGGCCGCGCCCGCGGCGTGAAAGCCGAGCGCGAGCGTAAAGCACAGGCCCCAGCGCAGCGTTTCGGGCCAGCGCCGTACTGCGATAAGTTGGCGCACCGCGTTCATGGCCCGATTTTCTCCGCCTCAAGCCCAACCAATGCCACGTGCAAGTAGCCCGCGCTGCGCAGATCGTTCATCAGCGCCATCAGCTCGCCATAGGGCACGGTCTTGTCGGTGCGCAGAAACACGCGCTGCTGCTTGTCGCCATCGGTGGCTTGGTCGAGCGCGGCGCTGAGCGCCGCGCGGTTTATCGCGTCGTTATCGAGCGTCACGCTCAGGTCGGACTTGAGCGTCAGGAACAGCGGCTTGTCGGGACGCGGGCTGCGTTCGGCATTGGCGACCGGCAGATCGACCGAGATATCAACGGTCGCCAGCGGCGCTGCGATCATGAAGATGATCAGCAGCACCAGGATCACATCGATAAATGGCGTGACGTTGATCTCGTGGATTTCGTTTAGAGCTTCGTCGCCGTGGTCGAGGCGTACGCTCATGATGTGCCTACTCGGCTGCCGACACCGGCCGGCGGCGTTCCGCCGGACGATTGAAGGCGCCGCGATCGATATCGCGGCTGATCAGACGCAGGATGTCGGCCGAGGCGTCGGCGTGCAGGGCTCGATAGCCGGCGATCCAGCGCGAGAACATGTTGTACATCACCACCGCCGGGATCGCTGCCACCAGCCCGAGCGCGGTCGCCAGCAGAGCCTCGGCGATGCCGGGCGCCACCACTGCCAGATTGGTGGTCTGCACTTTCGAGATGCCGATGAAGCTGTTCATGATGCCCCAGACCGTGCCGAACAGTCCGACGAATGGCGCGGTAGCGCCAATGGTGGCAAGAATGCCGGTACCGCGTATCATCTGCCGTCCGGCGGCGGCTTCAATGCGCTCCAGCCGTGAGGCGATGCGTTCTTTCACGCCGTCGGGCGACATTGCGTCGGCCGACAGCCGCAACTCGGCGTCGGCAGCCCCGATCAGCGCGGCGACGCCGTCTTTGCGAGCTTGCGAGCCTGCGCTTGCCTCGCTCCATGAGCGTGCGCCGCCGAGCGCCTCGATCGCCGCCCGCACACGGCGGCGGGCAATCAGCAACTCGATCGCCTTGGCGAACCAAATGGTCCAGGTCAGCACCGAGGCAAAGGCCAGTCCAATCATCACCGCTTTGACGACGATGTCGGCCGCCATGAACATGCCCCAGGGCGACAGATCGCGCGGCAGCTTGAGCACTGCTTCGGGAACCGGCGGTGTTTGCGCGAAGGCCAAGACGGGTATCAGCAGCCCAACGGCGAGTGCTGCTGCCAACAAGAGCAGTTTGTTACAATGACACTTGACCGTACGCAGCAAGATCATAAGGGCCTCTCAATGGCGGCAGCTATAGCAGCAACATGAGGTCTGCTGAACCGAAAAGACCCGTGAAACCGTAGATTTGAGCCTTTCCAATCAAGACATACTTAGCTGCCTAGAAACTTGCCGTCGCCGAAAGACGAATTGTTCGGGAGGCGCCGGGCGAGATGTTGTTGTCACCGTCCGCCGACGCCCAATAGCCCGTGTTGAAGATGTTCTCGATGTTGAGCTGCGCTTTCCAGGTCTTATCGATCTTCATGTAAATCGCGCCGTCGAAGCGGACGAAGCCGGGCAATTTGACGGCATCGTCCGACGTCGCCAAGGAATCGGAGAAGTAGATGGCGCCGATCGCCGCCGCCCACATCGGCGTGAACTGATACTTGTTCCACCAGGAGAATTGATGGAGCGGCACGAGCTGCACTCGGTTGCCGGCAAGGACGGGGAAAGCCACCGAAGATAGTGTCAGATCATTGACGAGGCGTGCGTCGGTGTAGGCGTAACCGAGCACTGATTGCCATTCATCCGTGACCTTGCCGTTGAGGCCGGTCTCGAAGCCCCGTATTTTGGTTACGCCATTTGGCAGAGAGAATCCGGGATTGTTTGGATCCGGGATCGGTTGGCCGGTGCGGTTTAATTGATAAACCGCTGCCGTATACAGCAGTCTTGGCGTGATATTCCACTTCACTCCGACCTCTTTATTCTCGAACTTCTGCGGATCGAGAATCAAGGTCGCGGCGGTCAGCGAACTAAACTGATCACCTGAGGCTGGCAGGTAAGAGACGCTGTAGACGCCGTAGAACGACAGATTGTCGATCGGCTTCACGATCACGGCGGCTTGCGGCGACACTTTGGTATCGACGCGCGCGCGATTGATATTCGTATTCTGGTCGAGGGCCGACATATCGAAACGATCGATGCGCGCTCCACCGATCAACTGCAGCCAGCGTGTGAGTTCGACCGTGTCGCGCGCATAGGCAGACTCGGTGTAGAGGGTATATTTGCTGTTGGAGTCGGGCGTCGTGACGCCGTCCGCGTTGACCGACGTGAAGTGATGAACAAAGTTGACAGGTCCGAAAAATGTCGGATTGAAGGGATCGTCAGCAATCGTATTCTGCCCGTTCGAGAAGATTCCGGTATTGCGGTAATCGATGCCGGTCTGCCGGCCGAACTCCGTTCCGAACCCAATCGTATGAAGCGCCGGTCCGGTGGACATTTTGTAGAAGAAGTCGGTCTGGTTGATGAGATTCTGGCGGTTGGTCCAATGCTGGTAAGCCGCCAGATTGAAGGAGGTGTCGGCGGTATTGACCGCTCCCAATAGTGTGCCATTGCCGGGATAGACGTTCTGGTAAAATTTCTTGTAGTCGGCAAAGATCGACGAGTTCTTCACCGTCAAGCCGTTTTCGAAATCGTGTTCGATCGCCGCCATCGTGGTGTTCACGTTAGCGCGTGCCACATTGTAGATAGGGCTGCCGAAGAAAGCGGTAAGGTCTCCATTAGGAGCAAACGGCAGGGCTGGATTAAAGCGCGTCGACGACGGTGACACGGCGCTATTCGCCTGCGATGGATTACCGCGATCGGCCGTCCGCTCGTCGTGAAAATATTCGTAAGAGAGCTTTACCTTGGTGGTATCGTTGGGCGTCATGGTCACGGTCGGGTTGAAGCCGTAACGCTCGAGCTTGCCATAGTCGCGGAACGTGTCACTTTTTTCGTAGAACATGTTGAGCCGCGCGGCGACGTTCTGGTTGATCGCCTGGCCGGCATCGAGCGAGACGCGCCGGTCCCAAAAAGACCCGGTCTGCGCGGTTACGTCGTAGACCCTGGTGCCGTCGGCTTCCTTGAGCGTGCGGTTGACCAGGCCGCCCCCGGCGCCGCGCCCGAAGGTCAAAGCGCTCGGCCCTTTCAGCACTTCAACGCTTTGCGCGTTGTAGAAGTCGCGGAAATATTGAACGTCGTCGCGAAAACCATTGACGAAGAAGTTTGCGCTTGAATCCACGCCGCGGATGACGAGTTCGTCGCGATTGCCCTCGCCTTGATGCACGGCAACACCGGGAACGTACCGTGTGAAGTCGGTGAAGTTCTGGAAGCCGGCGTCCTTGATGAAATCCTTGGTTGCCACCGAGACCGACTGCGGAATATTGATCAGCGGGGTATTCGACTTGGTCGCAACCGAAGTGCTGTTTGCGACGTAGCCATCGGTCCCGCCGGAATTGGTCTGAACATCGATCGGGTCGAGCGTGACGGCCTGTGCGTTGGCGTCGAGGCCTTGCTCGCTTTGCGCTGGTTTTGCCTGTGCCGGTGTTTGTTGGGTCGGATTTTCTTCTGCAAATCCGCTACCTGCCGCCGCAATCAGAAATGTCGTGGCCAGCAAAGCTTGAACGCGCTGGCGTGCTCCCCGCGTACGCATGACTCACCCCCGTTTGTGGGCGCTCACCGCCGCGCGCTCATCGGCGCATTGTTCGGTCTCGCCCGCTACCGATGCGTTTTACGGGGCCAAAAAACTCTTTCAATATCAATGATTTAGAGAGGCTCCAATGTATAATTAGAGGTATTCGAGATTAGGAACTAGCGCGCGGCAACTGCTTGGCTTTCGGCGGTGTCACCGAAAAGGCAGCCGAATAAAAAAGTTTTGAAATCCGGCACGGCCTGCGGCGATTGAATTACAGCCTGCTTGCGTGCATCGTTGCCCCCGCCGGCATTCGCCAGCAAAAAACCTCCCTTCAAGGATGTGATCCGTTATGCCTTTCACAATGACGCAAGCTTCCCTGCCGGTCTTTGAGATCGGTCTCAATGCGCTGTCGGGCGTGCTCGACAAAGCCGCGGCCCACATCGCGGCGAAGAAAATCGACCCCGCGGTACTGATCGGCTGGCGTCTGGCGCCCGATATGTTCGCGCTGGCCCGGCAGGTGCAGGTCGCCTGCGACCAGGCCAAGAACGGCTCGGCGCGGCTGGCCGGCGTCGAGCCGCCGAAATTCGAGGACAACGAAACCACCCTCGATCAACTCAAGGAGCGCATCGCCAAGACGGTGGCTTATGTCAAAACGCTGGACGCCAAGGCGATCGACGCTTCATCCGACCGCGAGATCACCTTTCCGCTCGGGCCCAACAAGGGCGAGATGAAGGGCGGCGACTATCTCAATCACTTCATGCTGCCGAATTTCTACTTCCACCTGACGGCGGCCTATGCCTGCGTGCGGGCCTGCGGCGTGGATGTCGGCAAGCGCGATTTCTTGGGCGCCATTCCGCTCAAGCGGATCTAGCCGCACAGACCGGCGCAAATTAAAACCGCCCCGCCGGGATCCCGGCGAGGCGGTTTTACTGTTCCCCGAAGCGCGAAGTCGAGCTTAGTCGCGGTAGGAGACCTGTTCGCCGTCGCCTTCCGTCTGCTCGCTCTGGTAGCTGCGTCCAACAAGGCCGCGGCCTTCGTAGCCGCAATTGCAGTTCACGCCGCGAACCTCGCGCCGCTCGAGCACATGGCGGACGCTACCCTGGGCGACGCGGTTGACCACCTCGTGGCGGGTCTCTTCGCGCAGCTTGTTGGTGGTGTTGACCCGGTGCAGCAGCACGTCCTTGACGATCGTGTTGGTGCGATGGACGACCACTTCGCGGTTGATCACCGGCCGCACGTGCACGATCAGGCGGTTTTCCTGGATGAGCTTCGTGTTGCCGCGCACCACGCGGGTCTGATTGACGACGCGCTCGTGGTTGACCACCCGCGGCGCCTCACGGACATAACGCCGTGTCTGGTATTCCGAGTCCGGGCGCCGGCAGTTACAGACGCTGTCCCAGTGAGTGCCGTCCGCGAGGACCGGTTCAGGAGTTGTGCCCGCCAGCCCGAGGACAAGCAGGGCACCGTAGAACGCTTTAGATACGTGTTTCATTTTCAACGCCCCGTTAACCATGTAAGTTATGCAGCCGTCTTAAGTTTTTCCCCCTTTAACCATGTTTGTAAAGAACTAAATTCTTACGCGTACGAGCCCAACTAATTGACCCCGGAGGCTGCCTCCGGGGTCAAAAATACAAGCGGTGGTGGGTCGAAAAGTTGTGCCTATTTGAGACGCTTTGCGGCCTCTCTCACTAGGCTCAAGTCGGCGTATTTGTTGATGTCGATCTTCTTTTTCACGAAGCCGAGTTCACGCGTGACATCGACATTGCGCTGGAGCGCAACCAGATTAGGGACCATGTTGGGATCGCGATATTCGTCCTGCTTGGTGAACAGCCAGCCGAACCGCTCGGGCGGCGCCTTGGTGATCTTGGCGGCGATCTGGGCAACCTCGTCATGGTTCTTGGGATCCTCGTACCATTTGGTAATGCGCAGCATATCCTCCATGAAATCGACCATGGCGGCGCGGTTTTTCGCAATGAAGCCCGCGCGCGCATTCCAGGAGATCATCTGAGTTACGCCTAGGATATCTTTCTGTTCGAACAACACGTTGCCCTCTTCCTTGAGTTTGGGATTGAGCGCAAAGGGCAACACGGCCGGGATCAGGTCCGCTTTCTTTTCCAAGAGCATGGCGGCCATGGCGGGCAAGGGGGCTTCCAGCATCGTGTAGTCGCGCTTGTCTTCCAGGCCGTGCTTTTTCAGCATGGCGCGGATGGCGACATCGACGGCGCTGCCGGCGCCGTTGGTGCCGATCACTTTGCCCTTGAGATCCTCGACCTTGGTGATGCCAGAGTCCTTGCGTACGTAATATTGGCTGCTGAAATAGCCGGGTACGCCGTCCTGGAATTCGTCGGCGATGACCCGGATGTCGTCGAGCCCAGCGTTTTCGATCGCAATGGCAAGCGAGGAATAGGCGAGGTTGGAGATTTCCAATTCGTTGTTGGCGATCGCCGTGATCATCTGCGGCGTGCCTTGATAGCGGATGGTCTCAAGCGTGTAAGACTTGCCCATGTGCTGGGCGAGGTCCTTCTTTTCCAGAACGATCGAGCCCCAGTTGGCGACCGGGGCCACCCAGCCCATACGGATTTTGACCGGCTCCGCGCTGTTGGCGGTGCCAATGCCGGACAGGCCAAGCGCGCACACGCCGGCCAGCGCGAGTTTCGATAGGCGCATCATTTCCTCCCAGTTTCGCCGGGCTTGCACTTGATTTTTGGCAAGCTTCACACCGCGAAGACAAAGATTGTCGGGCGTCCAACCGATTTTGGCAAGCCTGTGCGCCGCGGCGAATTACCCGCCATCCGGTACAGCGCCGGGCCCAGCGCCTTCGCGATAAGCCCAAAGTGCATCGCGCGGCAGTGAAACCGAAGCGTCGGCGCCAACGTCGTGGCGCGCCGCCGTGCCGAGTTCGAGCACCTCAAGTTTATGACCGGCGAGGTCGATGTCGTAGACGGTCTGTGTGCCCTGATAGCGGCGGTCGAGCACGCGCGCGCGGAAGGCGTTGTTGCCATTGCTGGTCCCGAGCGCGATGTTTTCCGGCCGCAATGCGATGCGCACGCGCTCGCCAGGCCCGGTGCCGTGCAGCAACATGGCCTCGACGCGGTTGCCACCACCGATATCGACGGTGCCGAACGTGCCGTTGCGCTCAAGCAAGGTTCCGGCGATCTCGTTGGTGGCGCCGGTGAAGTTGGCGATGAACAAGTCGGCCGGGCGGTTATAGATTTCGTCCGGCACGCCCATCTGTAGCAGTTTGCCGTCGCGCATCACGCCGATACGGTCGCCCAGCACGACCGCTTCGGCCTGGTCGTGGGTGACGTAGAGCGCGGTCATGCCGGTGGCTTTCAGGATGCGCCGCAGATCGTCGCGCAGCCGCAGCCGCAGCTTGGCGTCGAGATTGGACAGCGGCTCGTCGAGCAACAACAATTGCGGCCGGTAGACGATGCTGCGCGCCAGCGCCACGCGTTGCATTTGGCCGCCCGACAGCGCGACCACCGGCCGGTCGGCATATTCGGACAAGCCCACTAGCTCCAGCACCTCATCCACCATGCGGCCGGCGTCGGCACGCCCGATTTTGCGGTGCTTGAGCGGGTAGACCACGTTCTGCCGCACCGTCATGTGCGGCCAGACCGCGTAGGACTGAAACACCATGCCGATGTCGCGCAGGCGCGGCGGCAGCAGAATGCCGTGCGCGGGCGACGACACCACGCGCCCGGCGATGCTGATGGTGCCGGCGGTCGGGTGCTCGAGCCCGGCGACGCAGCGCAAGGTCGTGGTCTTGCCGCAGCCTGAGGGCCCGAGCAGGACCACGATCTCGCCGGCCGGCACGGCGAAGCTCACGCCGTCGATTGCCGGCCGGCCGACCGAGAACTGCTTGCGCAGGTCGCTGACGTCGAGCGTCGTCGTCATGGTTTCACTTATGTGTCACGTCTAGGCGCCGGGTCACTGGCGATAGTTGTAGTCTTTGTTCCAGTCCTCGACCCAGTCGTGGTGCAGCTTCACGTAGTCAGTCATTTTCGGCAGCCAGACCTTGACCACCTTGGGATCGAAGCCTTCCGGATAGAACGGCGCGACCTTGAGCGAGGTGAGGTTGCCGAGCTCTTTGATCATGAAGGTCTGGCCTTCCTTCGACATGTTCCAGTTCAGGAACAATTTCGCGGCATTTGGATTGGCTGCCGTTTTCGGAATGCCGGAAGCGTAGGGATTAACTGGCGCGCCTTCGGGCGCAAAGAAAATCTTGATCGGTGCACCGTCCTTTTGTTTGGGATAGATCGCGTTATAGAGCAGGGGTCCCATCGCGGTTTCGCCGCGCACCATCGAATCCGACATCGGTGCGCCCGAGGGATAAAGCGTCGGATGCGTCGCCGCCTGCTTCTTCCAATAGTCCTCGCCGAGCACCTGCCGCTCGAACATGATGCGGGTCCAGGTGGTGCCGCCGGAGGCCGCAATCACCTGCGATGTCATCTTGTCGTATTCCGGTTTGGTCAAATCCATCCAGCTCTTCGGTGGATTTTTCACCAGCTCGGTGTTGTAGGCGATCGACCAGATTAGCGTGGCGCGCGGCCATAGCTTTGGCGAGATCTGCGCGTCGGGATTATAGTCGGCAGCGTTCGGCGGCGCGTAATCCATGAACATGTCGACCAGCGGGATCATTAGCGCGCGGTCGGAGTGATCGATCACGTCGGCGGAGAGTTTGCCGGCGGCCGCTTCGGTCTTGACGCGGGTGATGAGCTGGCCACCTGGCGCGCGCACCATCTCGACTTTGATTTCGGGGAAACGCTTGTTGAAGGCGTTGATGACCTGCTGTTCGACTTCGGCGAAGTTCGCCGTGTAGTAGACCAGTCGGCCCTCCTTCTTGGCTGCTGCGATTAAGTCCGGCGAGCCGAATTCGGAGCCTTGCTGCGCCATTGATCTCGCGGCGGGTAGCGCAAGGGCGACGCCGGTGGCGCCGGCGAGTTTCAAAAAGTTTCTTCGTTTCATGGCATTCCTCCCTTTGTTGTCTTTATCCGGTACGGGCAACGCTTCCTTGCGCCGCGCCTTTCGATAGCCAGTTTGCGCCCCCAATCAGCACGCCAAGCAACACCATTTGTACCAGACTGAATGCAGCGGTCTTTCCGAGATTGCCGCCTTCGTAGTAGTCGAGCAGCAGCACCGACATCACCATGGTGTGGCTGGTGTAGAGAAACAGCGACGAGCCTAATTCGCGGATCGCCAGCACGAACAGCAGCGTCATCGCGGCGATCACGCCGGGGCTGGCCAGCGGCAGCATGATGGTGCGGATGGTCCCGAGCATGCCCTTGCCGCATACCCAAGCCGCTTCTTCCAGCTCGCGATGGATTTGCAGGAACGAGGTGGACAGCGATTTCACGGTGTCCGGCATAAAGCGGGCGATGAAGGCGAGCGCCAGGATCCAAATGGTGCCGTAAAGCCCGCCGGGGATGCCGATCCAGGCCCACAAATAAGCGACGCCGATCACCAGGCCGGGGATGGCGACGGGCAGCGTCGACAGCAGGTCGATCGAGCGTCGGCCCGGCACGTGCGAGCGGTGAATCGTGTAGCCGATGGCGAAGGCGAGCACGCCGCCCGCCAGCGCGGTGATGACGCCGACCTCAACCGCGTTGTAGATCGAATTGAGCGTGAGCGGGTTATCAAAGATGGCGTGGAAGTGGAACAGCGAGTATTGCTTCATGTCGAACAGGCTGGCGGCATCGCGGATGAACATGAACTTACGGAACGCTGCCACGATCAGCGCCAGGACCGGCAGCAAAGCGACTACGAACAGATAGATAATGCTCAGCCCAAAGGTGAGCCAGCGCCACGGCCCGAGGTCGAGGCTGCGCGGCCGGTAGGCTTTGCCAGCGACGGTGGTATAGCTGCGCCCGCTCAGCACTTTCTGCTGCATGAACACCAGCAATCCGGTCACCACCATCAAGATGATCGCGACCGCCGCCGCCGTGTTGTAGAGCGGCGGCGACCAGTTGGTGAGCTTGAAGATATAAGTGGTGAGCACGTTGATATTGGTCGGCGCGCCGAGCACCGCCGGAATACCGTAGATGCCCAGCATCACGATGAACGACAACAGCATGCCCGAGACGATCGCCGGCATGATCAGCGGGAACGTCACCGAGAACAATGTCGCGAAGGCGCTGGCGCCGGAAATCTCGGCGGCTTCTTCCAGGCTCGGATCCATGTTGCGCAGCGCCGAGGCGGTAAACATGTAGACGTAGGGGGCGTAATAGATGCCGAACACCACGACCAGCCCGGTTAGCGAATAAAAATCGACGCGCCAGTCGAGATGCATCCATTTGAACATCGTGTTGATGAGACCGGTTCGCGGCGAGCCGAGAATCGACCAGGCGACGCCGGCGACCAGCGGCGGGGTGAACAAGGGCAGGATGCTGGCTGCGGCGATGAAGCGCTTGAACGGCGTGTTGGTGCGCACCACGATCCAGGAAAATGCCAGTCCGATCGCGACCGCGATTGCGGTTCCACCGGCACAGGCCACCATCGTATTAAACAGCGCCTCGGCGACGTTCGGGTTGATCAGCACGGTGATGAAGTTTGCGACCGAGAGATGGCTCAGGCTGAAACCCTCGACCACCGGGTTGGTGTCGGTAAGCGCGCCGAGCAGCAGCGTCAGGATCGGATAAACGACCAGAAAGGTCAGGATCGCGAGCAACGACACCACCCAGACGGCGGTGAGGACGCTGCGGCGGCGATCCGCGCGCGCGTCTTGCACCGCGCCTTGCAGCGGCGTTGCCAACTCTACCAAAGCGTTCCCCTTAGGCTACGATTAGCTCGTTTTTTGCCCTTGGGCGTTATCCCACACCATCGGCGGGCGCTCCGCAATAATCAATTAAGCCGTGGTCGGCTCATTGGCTTCCTGGTGCCAGATCAAGAGCCTGCGGCGGGTCAGCGCCATCGCCTTGACCAGGCAATAACCAACCACCGCGATTTCGACGATGCCGGCGAATACGCCGGTTGAATTGGCGAAGCGCGACGCCGTCATCATGGCGCCGCCCAGGCCGTAGCCGCCCATGAGCATCTCGGCGACCACCGCCACGATGAGAGAGAGTGGCAGTGCAACCTGGAGCCCGGTCATGATCTGCGGCAGCGCAGCCGGCAGCACGATCTGGGTCAAAAGCTCGCGGTTGTTGGCGCCCATGTTGCGCGCCGACCAAATGATCTCCCGCTCTACGCCTTGAATGGCGATAACGGTGGCGGCGATCACCGGGAATATGGCATCGATGACGATGATGGTGATCTTGGAGACGTCGTAGACGCCGAGCCACAGGATCACCACCGGCAGGAAGGCGATCTTCGGCATCGGAAAGCCGACCGACACGATCGGATCGAAAAACCAGTTGACGATCACGCTGCGCGACATCGCCATGCCGATGATGACGCCCAACACCGCGCAGATCGCAAAGGCGGTCAGCGCGCGGTAGAGCGTCAGCGCGGTGTTGATCCACAGATCGCCCGACCAGGCCTCATTCCCGATGCGTACGATCACGTCGCTCAGTGCCGGCAATTGATAGTGGGTGTACACGCCGCTGCGCGCCAGAATTTCCCACGCGGCCAGCAGCGCCACGATTGAGGCGACGCGCGCAAAGGCCCATAGGAAACTGCGCGCGATCTGCAACGCGCCCGTCTCCATACCCGGGATCGCGGCTACTCGCGCCATGCCAGCGTCCGCTTGGTGATTGCAAGATAAATCCTGTCGGCCGCGAAGCCGAGAAACGCCACGGTTAGCACCACCGCATACATCGCATCGTAATTGCCATTGGCGCCGAGATAACCGATCAGAAAACCGAAGCCCTTCTGTGCCACGATCAGTTCGGACGACACCAGCAGAATGAAGGACAGCGCCAGCGCGGTGCGGATACCATTGAGCAATTCCGGCATGGCGCTCGGTACCACCACATCCCACAGCATCCGCAGCCGGTCGGCGCCCATGCTGCGCGCCGACCAGACCAGCACCTGCTCGCTGGAGCGCGCGCCGTTGAAGGCGCCGATGGTGACCGGCAGCATGCAGCCGAGGAAGATCAATAGAATCTTGGAGCCGTCGCCGAAACCGAGCCAGATCACCGTCACGGGAATGAGCGCCGATTTCGGCAGCGGATAGAACACCTCCACGACCGGCGCCAGCAGCACGTTCACCGGTTTCCACCAGGCCATGGTGACGCCGAGGATGGCCCCGACAAAGACCGCCAGCGCGAGACCGGCGCCGGCGCGGAACAACGATGACAGGCCATTGGAGATAAGTTCGCCGTCCTTGATCATGTCGATCCAGGACGCGATTACGGCCGAGAGCGGCGGTAGCGCGGTGGTCGAGACCAGTTCAAATCGCGCCGCCAATTCCCAGGCAACGGCCAGCAGCACCAGCGGCAGGTAGCGCACGAGCTGCTTCATGGCGCGCGTTTTCCTTGCGCCTTGATGGCTTCCACTTTCACCAGGTTCCACAGCTCGTCGACCTTCTCGACGAAGGCCTTGGACTTGTGAATATTGGCATCGTTCTTGTCGAACTTGGTGTCGACAATGGTCTTGATGCGGCCCGGCCGCGCCGACATCACCGCCACCCGGTCGGCCAGATAGACCGCCTCCTGCACGTCATGGGTGACGAAAATCACCGTCTTCGGCGTGCGCTGCCAGATGCGCAGCAGTTCGCTCTGCATCAACTCGCGGGTCTGCGCGTCGAGCGCGCCGAACGGCTCGTCCATCAGCAATATTTTCGGATCGAAGGCGAGCGTGCGCGCGATCGCGGTGCGCTGCTTCATGCCGCCAGACAATTGCGAGGGATAGCTGTCCTCGAAGCCGGTGAGGCCGACCAGTTCAATGAAATCCTGCGCGCGCTTTTCGCGTTCTTCTTTCGGCATGTTTTGCCGCTCCAAGCCGTAGAGAATGTTGCCGCGCACGGTCTTCCACGGAAACAGGGCGAAATGCTGGAACACGATGCCGCGGTCGGGGCCGGGGCCGGTGACCGGAGCGCCATCGACCAGGATCGCGCCTTTCTCGACCGGCAGAAAGCCGCCGATCAGATAAAGCAAGGTCGACTTGCCGCAGCCTGACGGCCCGAGCAGCGCGACGAATTCGCGGTTTGCCACCTCGAGCGATACCTGGTCGAGCGCCAGCACCTCGCGGCCGCGCGGCGGGCGATACATGTGGCTGACGCCGTCGATGACGATTTGCGAAGTCCCGGTCATGGTGACGGGAAGCGTCCCCAATGCCCGCCGCCCGGTCAAGCGCCGTCGTCGCTTTCGACAGTGGCTTTGACCTATAATGCGGGACACCGCATAGTCCTGCCATGCGGGACACAACGAATATTCGAAAACGAGGAAATGTCAGTGCCCAATACGCTTAAAGAAGCCCGCGCCGAACTCTCGCTCGCCAACCGCATGGTCGCCAACGAGGGCATTATCGATGCCTTTGGGCATGTCAGCATGCGTCATCCCGATAATCCGAACCGCTATCTGCTGTCGCAGTCGCGCGCGCCCGAACTGGTGACGCCGGCCGACTTCATCGAATACGACATCGAGTCGCAGCCGCTGCGGGATCCGGGCGTCGGGCAATACTCCGAGCGGGTGATTCACGGCGAAATTTACAAGGCGCGGCCGGACGTCAATTCCGTGTGCCATCATCACTGTCCGGCCTTTATGCCGCTGCTTGCAACCGGCACCGACTACGTGCCGGTGTTCCATCTCGGCGCGGTCGGCGGCATCAAGCCGCCTTATTGGGACCAGCACGATGAGTTCGGTGACACCAATATGCTGGTGGTCAAGCCGGAGGAGGGCGCCTCGCTCGCCCGCGCGCTGGGGCAAGGCTTTATGGTGCTGATGAAACGCCATGGCGTTACGGTCGCCGGCACCAACGTGAAGGATTGCGTGTTCCGTTCGATCTTCTCGGCGCGCAACGCCGAGTATCAGGTGCGGGCACTGACCATCGGTGGCCATGTCGCCTCGCTGACGCCCGGCGAGGCCGAATTGGCCGGCCAGATCAGCCGCAAAACAACGGGCCTCCTGCGCTCATGGGAATACTGGTCGATGCGGGTGGCCAAATCCGGCGGGCTCCCGGGCATGGCCCGGAAAGCCAAACGCGCAAAGGCCAAGCCGGCCAAACGCGCAAATAGCCGCCGCCGGTGAGACTTTAGGCTTCCCCCGCAGGCCGCACCCGGTGTTGAATGCCGCCCACTAAGGGGCGGCTGCGCGAACGAAAGAAAATACCAAGGGAGGAACGACAATGCTGACAATCAGGAATTTGGCCGCGACGCTCGGCCTCGTTGTGCCGCTGGCGCTCGCCGCTGGAACGGCGTCCGCCGAAGACCAGCTTAAGCTGGCGATCGGGCAGATCAACAATTGGGAAAACCAGGCTCCGACGCTGGGCCAGGACGCCGGCATCTTCAAAAAACATGGTTTGGTGCTGGAGAATGTCGGCACTGCCGGCGCCGGCGAAACCATGCAGCCGATCATTTCGGGCAGTGCCGATATCGGCGCCGGTGTCGGCGCCGCCGGGGTGATGCGTGCGTTCTCCAAGGGCGCGCCGGTGCGCATTCTCGCGCCCGCCTTCACCGGCACCGGCGATCTGTTCTGGTACGTGAAGTCCGATTCCAAGATTCAAAGTCTGAAGGACGCAACGCCCGATACCACCATCGCCTACTCGACGAACGGTTCGAGCTCGAACAACATCGTTGTCGCTTTCGTCAGCGAGCTCGGCGCCAAGGGCAAGCCGACCGCGACCGGCGGGCCGGCGGCCACATTGACCGCGGTGATGTCCGGTCAGATCGACATCGGCTGGGCGGCGCCGCCGTTCGGCCTGCAGCAAATCAAGGAAGGCAAGATCCGCATCGTCGCCCGCGGTAGCGACGTGCCTTCTCTGCGCGGGCAGACTGTGCGAGTGCTGATCGTCAATGAAAACTCGCTCAAGACCAAGCACGATGCCATCATGCGGTTCATGGACGCCTACCGCGAGGCGGTGGACTGGATGTACTCCGATCCGAAAGCGGTCGAGATGTATTCGGTGAAGATGAAGTTGCCCGTCGATCTGCTGAAGGAGTCGATGGCCAAGTTCCAGCCGAAAGAGGCGTTGCAGACCGACAAGATGGCGGACCTCGACGGCATCGTCCGCGACGCGGTGAAGCTGAAATTTCTCGACAAACCGCTGACCAAAGAGCAGCTCACGGAACTGTTGCAGATTCCGCCGCGCAAGAAATAGAACGCGCAAAGTATTGGCGAAAAATAAAACGGGCCGCTGTTTAACAGCGGCCCGTATTTTGCCGTCAACGATTACCGGCGCGAACGTTGCTTCCTGGTCTATTTCTTCGCCGGCTTGGCCTTCTTGGCGGACTTCTTGTGCGCCTTCATGACTTTGGCAGGGCAGGCCTGCCATGACGTTACTTTGGCGCCGTCCTTGGCCGCGTAGCAGGCGTCGGCATAAGTGAATTTCATGCCACCGCGTGTTCCGCACACCGGCTTGTTAGATCCGGGCACGCAGAACACCTGCATCGGCGCCGCGGCGGCCATCTTTTTTTTGTGCTTGGCTTGGCTCGGTCCGGCCGAGCCGATCACGAAGGCGGCGGCGGTCGCGGCAATAAAAACCGCATATCCGATATTCTTCAGTTTCATTCTATCCTCCCAGCATTGCTGACGCGCAATAGTAGGAGGGAACCCGGCGTGATTACAAGAAATTTACGCCCACGCGCGACGTGCTAATCTGAACGGGCGTTCATGTCGTGCGGAATGCTCAGGGCTGGCCCTTGGCTGCGGCGCTGATGGCATCGAGCATGGCGGTGCGGCCGGATTTCAGTGCCGCGCGCACTGTGTTGTCCTTGCCGATAGCGCCCATCTCGCGCTGGCGCTTGACGGTTGAATTCACCATCAGCGGATCGATCCCCAGTTCACGCAACGTGGCCGCGGATTCTTCCATCTCGGCGGCGCGGCGTTCGCCGTGGCTGGCCATTCGTTCCAGATTGTAGTCGGCGATCTTGGTCCAATCGAGCGATGGATAATTGTTTTTTATCGACGAAGTCACCTCCTCCAGCACGCCGGCGCGGTTGGCTGCGAGGAAACATTCCAGCGTGAGCGCTTCCATGCCCTTGATCATCACGCTACGGATCATCTTGATCGCCGCGGCCTGGCCGGTCTCGGCGCCGACCACGGTCAACTTCATTTCCAATTCGTTGAGCAGCGGTGAAATTGTTTCGGCATGCGGGCCGGAGATCAACAGCGGCGTCTTGTGACGCGCCGGATGAATTGGCGCGATCACCGCGACGTCCACATAGCGCGCCTTCTCGCCTAGAAGCCTGGCGGTTTCCTGCTTGCGGCCGGGCGACACCGAATTGATGTCGAGATAATAGGGCGATCCCTCGAGATGCGGAGCGACCGAGCGGGCGGCCTCGACGCTCGAGGCCGCGGTCACCGCGGAAATGACCATATCGGTTTCGGCAACCGCATCGGCGGGCGAAGTAGCCAGCCGCACACCCATCGTTTCGCCGGCCGCCTTGAGCCGCGCGCCCTCGGTTTTCGAAAACAAAATGTCCCAGGCGGCGATGCGTTCGATGCCGCCCTCGCGAAGCCCTGAGGCGATCGCCTGTCCGGCCTCGCCAAAACCAATGAAAGAAACGCGCGGCGTATTGCGGCGGATCATCGCACACTCACGATTCCGGAACGCCAGCCACCGGCGGTGTGCCGTGGGTGTGGAACGACTTGATGGTCTGCAGACCCCAGGCTTGGCCCTTTTTGCGCTCGGCCTCTGACCAGCGAATCGGCTTCCAGTCCGGCGCTAAAATGAGGTGTGCGCCGGGGCAGGCGACTTCCACGCGGTTGCCGCCCGGCTCGTAGACATACAGAAAGAATGTCTGCTGGATCGTGTGCTTGTGCGGCCCAGTTTCGATGAACACGCCGTTTTCCAAAAATATGTCGGCGGCGCGCAGCACGTCTTCGCGCGAGTCGAGCGCGTAGGTGACGTGATGGAAGCGGCCTTTGGTGCCGGTGTGATCCTGCGTATAGGCGAAGTCGTAGGATTTGTTGGTCGCGGTCATCCACATGCCGGATTCGACGCCGTTATCGAGCACGATCTGCTCGGTCAGCATGAAGCCGAGGTAGTTCTGGAAGAATTCGCGATTGGCTTTGATGTCGACAGCCAATCCGTTGAAGTGGTCGATGCGGCGCACATTGCAGCCGCGCGCCGGGTAGCGCTGCGCCTGGTTTTTCAAGGCCGGTTTTTGGCCGGGTGGCGGATCGTACCATTCGGTGTCGTAGTAAAGCTCGATCACGTGGCCGTCGGGATCCTTGCACACGAAAGTCTTGCCGTGGCCGAGATCGCCTTCGGTCCAGCCGACGTCGAAACCGGAGCCTTTGAGCGCGGCGGCGCGCCGCTCCAATGCTTGCGGCGAGCGGGTGCGAAAGGCCGCGTGGCCGAGCCCGGAAGTTTTTGAGGCCGTGAGTTTGAGCGAATAACGCTCGTAGTCGTCCCAACCGCGCAGGAAGACGCTATCGCCTTTCTCGCCGCTCTGGGTCATGCCCATCACATCGACGAAGAACTTGATGCTCTCCGCGAATTTTGGGGTCAGGATTTCGACATGACCGAGATGGGCGATGTCGTGAATTGGTTCCGGCTGCAAGGGCGTGTCTCGCTGGGTTCAAGGTTTTCGGGCGCTATAAGGCCATGGCCGGTTGAGCCGGTCAAAGGCCAATTGTTGAGATTAGCAGCGGGATTACGCAGGCCTGCTTCGTTGTTTTTGAGGGCATGATCGGGCACTGTCGCGGCTTCGGCGAAAACGCCGCAATCGGCTTAAAAAAATCGGCGAGGATTGACATGCGCAAGCTTTATCCGATCTTGGCTGTGGCCGCGGCCTGACATTGCCCAGCACGGCGAGCGCGCAAAATAACAAGCTGATCGTCGCGCTGGGTGATCGCCGAGTTCTACACCACGATCTCCGGCCTCGGTTACATCATCACGCGTTACGCCCACATCTTCGACATGGACAAGACGTTCGTGCCGGTGATCCCGCTGATGTTCCTCGGCGTATCGCTGACGTCGGCGCTGAAATGGCTGGAGCGGCGCATCGCGCCGTGGAGTCACGCCAACCGCTGATCGGCGCGGACCGGGGCTGCCTTGGCAAGTTGGCGGATAGGGACGGTCGTCGGGTGGTTGCTGTGGCGCGGAAACGAACGATCTTCCAGCCTGATGATACGCCTTGCCAACGAGTGGGCGAAAAATGCCATGCAGATCCCCGCGAAGACGTCGGTAAAATAATGCGCGCCCTCCGTGACGGTGCCGCCGAGCATGGCCGCATCCACAAAGAGCAAGGCGATCAAAATGCGCGGATGGCTGCGCAAGGTCAGCGGCGTCAGAATGGCGATGGTTGCGTGGAATGAGGGAAAGGTGGCGATTCCGCCCGGAAAATCGCTCAGTACCAGCGGTCCCGCCTCGCGCAGACGCGTCAGATGATCAATCGGCGTCGCGCCGGTAAACCGCAGAATATTGAAGCTTCCCGGGTCAATCAAAGATATCGGACCGGCCGCTGGCATGATGGCAGAAATGATAATCGTGACGCTAAGGGCAAGAGCGAAAGCAAGAAGATAGACGCGTAGCTCATCCAGCCGGTTTGAGAACGCCAGTACGATGACCGGAATAGCAATTTGAGCCGAGATGCTGTCGTAAGCCGAATGAAAGATCGTTTGGATCAAGACGTGCTTGTCAACCCAGTGGGCGTAACCGAGCCAGTTTAGGCCGAGCGCGATGTCCGCGTTTGCGAGGTTCTGGTCCTGAAGTGGAAATGCGAAGCGTTGCATCGCATATGCGGCCAGGACGCCGCAGACGCAGGTCGTCACTAAGTACAAGACGCCGTAGAGAATGGTTTGTGCGGTTTCGACAATTCTGATTTTGGGTAAAAGCTGAATTAGGACATCCAGAACCACGATGCCGATGACCAGCAAGATGATATTTGGAAACGACGTCAGGGTGAATTTCGTGGCTATTGAGGAGATGACTCCGATCGCCAACAACCCGAACGTCAAAACAGTCGCAGAGCGCGAAATTGGGCTAATGCGAGGTGCAAGAGTTGCACTACAATACTGACGCGCAAGTAGATTGATGTTCATTACCAAGATGCTCCCGAAAGCGCCTTGAAGCCGCCCATTGCGCGTGGTGCGAGCAATTGAAGATTCTTTCGGTTAATTTGACGTGTATGCCTTCAAATTCCGCGCCGGCTTGCATCCCGCCGGCCAGAGCAAAGAAGAAGCCGCCTCGCCGGCGGCTTCTTTTCAGCAAGCGATGCAGCGGTTATTTGAGCTGGGTCGAGACACTCGTGAACGTTGTATTGAGCTGGGTGCCGAGGTCATTGACCACGGCAATAATCGCAATCGAAATGCCGGCGGCAATGAGACCATATTCTATGGCCGTGGCCCCCGAATCGTCCTTCAAGAACGCACCGATCTTACGCATTTGAAACCTCGCGTAGGTGTGTTTCAGTGCGGGAACTTTAGTTCCAGCGGTTTAAAGACACCTCCAATTTCTAGGTTAAATTTTTAAGAGAGATTTCGGCGAAGCCGGTTGTTTTGCCCGCGTGTTCACGCCGAGAAAACGCCAGCGATTGCAGCGGTTTTTCAACGCGCAAAATTTAGATAAGTCTTTGCAAAGCGGCGTCTAATTTTTAGCGCTAAGCGGGAGTTCGCGCCGGCCGCTCAAACATCCTCGGGCTTGTCGAGGTAGATCAGCCCTGCTTTCGTCAGCCCCTCGCGCATCTTGTACATGTCGAGGCTGAGTTCGCCGGCGGCCAAGCGCGTGCGCTTGCCGTCCTCGTCGTCTTTGCGCTTTTGAGCTTTGGCGGCGGTTTCCACCGCGAGCCTCGATGGAATGATGACGACGCCATCGTCATCGGCCACAACCACATCGCCTGGTTCGACATTCACCCCGCCGCACACCACCGGAATGTTGACCGCGCCCAGCGTTGCCTTGACCGTGCCTTTGGCCGAGACCGCCTTCGACCAGACCGGAAAGCCCATCTCATGTAACGGCTTCACGTCGCGGCAGCCGGCGTCGAGGACGAGGCCGATTACGCCGCGCGCGACCAGTGCGGTTGCCAGCAATTCGCCGAACATGCCGTCGGTATTGTCGGTCGTGCAGCCGACCACCAGCACGTCGCCTTTTTGGCATTGCTCCACCGCAACATGAAGCATCCAGTTGTCGCCCGGCTGCGCCAGCACGGTGACCGCGGGCCCGGCGATCGACGCGCCGGCCCAGATCGGCCGCATGTAAGGTTTCATCAGGCCCGAGCGCCCGAGCGCCTCATGCGCGGTGGAAACGCCGCAGGCTGCGAGCGTTCCGACGGCGTTTGAGTCGGCGCGTTTGATGTTGCGGACGACGACGGGCTTCATTTCAAAATCTCCTCAACGGTCGGGAACAGCCGCTGATAGGCCTCGCCATAGGTCATCGGCACGCCGGTGTTGCGCGCGCCTTGAATGCCGCGGTTGATCGCGACGCGCTCGTAATAACCCCATAGATGTTTCTGCGCGGCGAGAATTTGGAACGCTTGGTACTTCTGCTCCCACACTTCATCGATCTTGAGAATGAGGTTGGGTTTGTAGTTGCACATTTCCGGCTGGTGCGGCTCGAAAAGGAATACCGGGGGCGCCGAGTATTTGTACTTGGCGCCTGGCTTGTGGCCCATAGCCTGCGCCACCACGCGGGTTTCTTGCGCGAAGTGGGCGGCGTTCGGATGGTCGAAATTGTACGGGTCTTCCAGTGCGTGGGTCAGCACGAAAGCCGGATTGGTCTCGCGATAGATATCGACCATGCGGTCGAAATGCTGCTCGTTGAGCTTGAGTGGATAGTCGCCACAATCGAAGAACTCGATCTCGGCGCCGAGCAGGGCGGCGGCACGTTCGGCCTCGTCCTTGCGGCCGGTCTTCACGGTCGCCAGCGTCGCGCCGGGCTCCTTCCAGGCGAACTGGCTTTCGCCGCGCTCGCCGAACGACATGCAGACGATTTTGACCCGGTAGCCCTTCTTGGCGTGCAACGCGATGGCGCCACCCGCCCGCCAGACGAAATCGCCCGGGTGGGCGGTGATAACGAGCCCGGTTTTTTGCTCGGCCATGGACGAAAGAACTCCGTTTTGCCTACGGGTTCTCTAGCCTAGCTGGGTGATCGCGAGAAGTGGGGCGGTTTTCTAAAAACTGTCGTGCCAAGCAAAAACGGACCCCTAAAAGCCATAACGGGCAGACCGTCGTCTGCCCGTCACAAGCTCTCGGATCCATTTCCGGCACTTACGGGCGTGAGCCTTTCAGCGTCGTACCCAGTTACTGAGAGCCAGGACCGGCAAACATGGACCACGAATACAGCAAGCTGCACCCACGTCCCATGCCCGCTCCGGTCATGGCGGCCATCCCTGTCCGGCGTGAGCCGAAGATGGCTGACCTGTCGCGTAGCCTATCCGCGTTCGCGCGCGGAGCAAGCGCGAAAAAACCGTCACTGTGAACTCCGGGGATAACGCAAACCGGTGCTTGCGTCGCAATCAACCCAGAATCGTGCCTTTGCCGCGGCCATCCTTGCTCTGCTCGATCATGACGGTGTCGTGCTTGAGCGCGAGTTGCTTGGTGAGTTCGGCGTTCATCAGTTGCTCTTGGGAGAGCGCATGCATGTCCGCGAACATGCCTTCGGTGCCGGCCGGCGCGTAAATCATCAGCATGCGCACGCCGTCCTTCGACGTCACTTGATGCGGCACGCCGGGCGGGATGTGCACGCACGATCCGGTTTTGGCGTGGAATAGCTCGTCGCCGACCTGGAAATCGGCGCTGCCGTCGAATACGTAGAACGTCTCATAGGCCTTGATGTGATAATGCGCGCGCGACTGGAAGCCGGGTTTGCAGTTTTCCTCGACCACTTCGAAAGTTTGGCCGGTATCGGTGCCGGTGATCTTGACGATCACCTCGTTGGCCTTGGCGTAGATGTTACCTTTGCCTGGCGCCGAATGTTTACCCTTGGCTGACATGTTTTGTTCCTTGTGAGTCTGCTTTGCCCGCAAAAGCTACCTGGGCGCGGCTTTAAACGAAATCGCCATAACGCTGCACTGGTCTAGGAATATATCCCAGGTGTCCGATCCACCGGGGGCGCTTCATGAGGCGTCGTGACAGAGGGATCGGATGCCGTGCGCCGACAACGTGCACTGGGCATTCAAGTTTGCGCAAACTGCGCAGGCTTGTTTGCGGTGGAGCGCCGGGAGGCGCAGCCCTCCTGCGTCAATGGGGCGCGTGCCTCCGAAGCGGTTGACCCGGGTAACCGGAATGAGCCGTTGGCGCGCGGGCGGGGACCACAACGCGCCGAAGGGTGCTTCGCCAGCGCCCTGGCGCCTCCCGGCGCTCCGTTCCCTCTTGCGAGGGACGCAAAAAAGGGGAACGGCGTACCCCGCGCCTTCAAAGAATACGGGCGATGCCGCTTGCACGAATGACGGCAAGCGGGAGATTATCGCGCCATGTTAAACAACAAGGCGACAACTTTCGCTCGCGACCGGCTCGAACAGGCTCTTGCCCTCATCGCCGATCCAAAGGGCGAGGGCGCGCGCACATGCCTCACGGTCTATGAGCAGGCCGCGCGCGCCGCAGCCAATGCCTCCGATGCACGGGCCCGCGACGGCATTACGCTCGGGCCGCTCGATGGCGCGATTGTTACCATCAAGGACTTGTTTGACGTTGCCGGCGAAGTGACGCGCGCTGGCTCCAAACTGCTGGCCGAGGAGAGCAAGCCGGCTGAGGCCGACGCGCCGGTGGTGCGCCGCCTGCGTGCGGCCGGCGCGGTGATCGTCGCCAAGACCAACATGTCCGAGTTTGCCTTCACCGGACTGGGCATCAATCCACATTTCGGCACGCCGGGAAACCCAGCTGACCGCGCGCGCTGTCCGGGCGGTTCGTCCTCGGGCGCGGCCGTTGCCGCTGCCGACGGTCTTTGTGACGTCGCCATCGGCAGCGATACCGGGGGCTCTTGCCGGATTCCGGCCTCGTTTTGCGGCGTGGTCGGTTTCAAGCCGAGCGCCCAGCGAATTCCGACCGATGGCGCGTTTCCCCTGTCTTGGTCGCTCGATTCCATCGGCTCGATGGCGCGTAGCGTGGCGAATTGCGCCACAGCCGACGCGGTGATGGCCGGCGAGACGCCGGGAACGCTCGATCCTGTGCCGCTTGCGGGCTTGCGCCTGGGCATTGCGCAAGGTCTGCCGCTGGAAAATCTCGACGACACTGTCGGAAAACATTTTCCCGATGCTCTCGACCGGCTGGAGAAAGCGGGCGCGCGGTTTTCGAACGAAAAGATGCCGCTGATCGGCGACATGATGGCCGCGCTGTCGCGTGCCAGCATCCTCGTGGCGGAAGTCTATTCGATCCACCGCGACCGTCTGAGGAGGCGTGGCGACGACGTCGATCAAATCGTGCGCGCCCGCATCGAGAAGGGCTGCGACATTTCCTCGGCGGACTATATCGCCGTCATGCGAACGCGCGCGGCACTGGCGCGCGCCATGGACGCCCGCCTCGGCGATCTCGACGTATTGGTGATGCCGAGCACGCCGATTGTCGCGCCGCGCATCGCGGAAGCCGCCACTCCGAAGGACTTCATGGCGCGCAATGCAATGGCGCTGCGCAATACGACCATCGCAAACTTCTTCGATCTGACCGCCATTTCGCTACCGCTGCCTCGCCAGGGCGACTTACCCACCGGCCTGATGCTGATTGCACGCAATGGTCACGACCACCGTCTTTTCCGCATAGCGGCGTCGGTCGAGCGGGCACTGGGGGCCTAAAGCGGCCATTCGCCGGGGCATTTTTGGCGCTTGTTACCGGCGCATAAAATCCGCATCATCCCGGTCAAGGTCGATCGTCAGGGAGGCTTCCAATGAGAAAAAACCGCCAATCAGGTTTCACGCGGCGCACCGTCGCTGCTGGGCTAGGCACCACCGCCTTGGCCGCCACCACGCCTTTCAACATCGTTCGCGCGCAAGGCGGCGCGCTGAAAGTGGGCGTGTTGCTGCCCCGTTCGGGCTTCGAAGCCGGCATTGGGCAGGACTGCCAGCGCGGCGTGGATATCACCGCCGGCATTCTCAAGGGCAGCGGCCTACCGTCGCTCGAAATCGTGAACGCGGATACCGAATCCAGCGTCGATACCGCGCGCTCGCAGGCCGAGAAGCTGATCGGCAACGGTGCGCAGCTCCTGATGGGTGCCTTCGATTCCGGCCAGACCACCGCAATCGCACAGGTCGCCGAACAAAAAGGCGTTCCCTTCATCATCAACATCGCCGCGGCCCCGCCGATCACCGAGCAGGGCTACAAGTTCGTCTTCCGCAATTTCCCGACCGCCCCGATGATTCTGCGCGACGCTTTTATCGATCAGAAGGAAGTGTTTGCGGCGGTCGGCTCGGCGCCCAAGACGGTCGTGTTCATGCACGTCAACGACACTTTCGGCATCGCGATGTCGAAAGGCATCGCGGCGATGATGCCGAAGTTCGACATGCCGTACAAAATCCTCGATGAGATCGCCTACGATCCGGCGGCGCGCGATCTGTCGGTCGAAATCTCCAAGGCCAAGGCGACCGGCGCCGATGCGCTGCTCCTCGTCAGCCGCCTCAACGACGCCATCCTGCTCACGCGCGAACTGATCAAACAGCGCTGGACGCCAATGGCGGTGTTGAGCATGGGCCCAGGATGGTACGAGGACCAGTATCTCAAGACGCTCGGCAAACTTGCGGACGGGCCGATGAGTTTCGCGCCATGGTACGATCCCAACAAACCCATGAGCAAGAAGCTCGAGGCGGCGCTCGCCAAGGCGCATCCGGGCGTCAATCTGAACACCAACCACGTCTACACATTCGAAGCGCTGCTGATCGCGGCCGACGCCTATAAGCGGGCCGGTTCCGCCGATCCGAAGGCGCTGGCCGATGCGATACGCACGACCAACATCACCGACAATGTCAGCATCGGCCCCGGCATCCAATTCGACGCCAAGGGCCAGAACGACAAGATCATCGGCGGCGGGCTGCAGAACCGCGGCGGCAAGGTGGTCACGGTCGCGCCGAAAGCGGCGGCCATCGCCAAGGCGGAATGGCCACTGACGCCCTACGACAAGCGCGGCTGAGTTTTGCGTCATTAGGATCAGCCCGTGCCGGCCGATATCTATCTCAATGTCGCCGTCGGCGGGGTCCTGACCGGCCTGGTCTACGGCTTGATGGCGCTGGGCCTTTCGGTGATTTTCGGCGTGGTGCGCGTAGTCAATTTTGCCCATGGCGAGATGATGACCATCGCCATGTATATCGCGGTGGCGCTGTTCGCCGCCTTCCACCTCGATCCTTTGCTGATGCTGGTGCCGATCGCGGCGGTGCTGTTCGTTTTCGGCTATCTGCTACAAGCGCGCCTGATCAACAAATTCATCACCCGGCCCGAGCACAGCCAATTCCTGTTGCTGGTGGCGGTAGCACTCATCATCGTCAACTTGATGCTCATCATCTTCGGCCCGGATGCGCGCAGCGTGCAGGCCTCATACGCCTATGACAGTTTCAAGCTCGGCCCACTCATTGTTGACGCAACCAAGCTCTATGCCGGAGCCGCAGCGATTCTGGTGGCGGCCGCGCTGGTCGCTTTCTTCCAATATACGCGGCTGGGCACCGCGATCCGGGCCTGCGCCGATAATTATACCGGGGCGCTGGTTGTTGGGCTTGATGTTGAGCATCTCTACGCCTTGACCTTCGGCCTGGGCGCGGCCTGCGTCGGCGCTGCCGGCGTGATGCTGGTTCTCATCGTCGACGTGACGCCGGCGCTTGGGCCATCTTACACCTTGCTGGCTTTCGTGATCGTGATCACCGGCGGGCTTGGCTCAATGCCGGGCGCGCTCTTGGGCGGCGTGCTGATCGGGCTTACCGAGGCGATGGCGGGGCTGCTGTTCGATCCCTCGGCCAAAAGCATGTTCGCCTTCGGCATTCTGGTGCTGGTGCTGCTTTTCCGCCCGCAGGGCATCATGGGCAAAAGAACATCATGACGAGGGCTGCATGATCGCACGCCTGATCGCCGGCGTTCCGCGCCGCGCCCTGCTCATGCTGGTTGCTCTGCTGATCGCTTTAATCGCCGCTCCGTTGTTTGCCGGCGATTATCTCCTGACCGTGCTTATTCTGATCCTGTACTTCGCCTACCTCGGGCAGAGCTGGAATATTATGATGGGCTTTGCCGGTCAATTGTCGCTCGGTCATGCGCTCTATGTGGGGCTCGGCGCCTATACCGCCGCTTCCCTTTATGTGCATTTCGGCATCGGCCCGTGGCTGGGCCTGCTCGTCGCCATCCCGCTAGCGGCGTTAACCGGTTGTTTTATCGGATTTTTAGCGTTCCGCTTTCGTGTTGCGGGAGTCTATTTCGCGATCCTGACCATTGCGGTCGCCGAATTTGCCCGCGTCGGATTCGATCATGTCAGTTGGACCAGCGGCGCGTCCGGTCTGTTCCTGCCGGTCGCGCAATATGCCAGCAACGATCTTTGGCACCTGCGCGGTCGTCCCGCGATGTTCTATTACATCTTGCTGGCCGCCACAGTGTTCGCTTTGATCTTCTGCCGCGCCTTGCTGCAAAGCCGCGTCGGCTATTTCTGGCGGGCGATTCGCGAAGACGAGGAGGCCGCGCGCTCGGCCGGCATCGACACGTTTCATTACAAGATGATCGCGGTCGCGATCTCAGCCGCTATGACATCGTTCGCCGGCGTGATTTATGCATTCTACTACAACAATCTGTTCCCCGAGCAGGTGTTTCACATCTCGCGCTCGATCGAGATCATCCTCGGGCCGATCGTCGGCGGCATCGGCACGCTGTTGGGGCCCATCCTCGGAGCTTTTATTCTGACCGGCCTGGCCGAGACGCTCAACAGCGCGCTCGCCGCGCTCGGCGTCGATCTGCCGGGCGCCAAGCAAGTGTTCTACGGCATTTGCCTGCTGCTGGTGATCACGGCGCTGCCGGACGGAGTGTGGCCGTGGCTGTGCAAGCGCATCGGGCTGGAGCGCAAACAATGAGCGCGCTCCTGTCAGTTCAAGGCGTTAGCAAACGGTTCCGCGGTCTCGTAGCCGTGGACCGAGTAAGCTTCGACGTGCCGCAGGGCGGCATCTTCGCCGTGATCGGCCCGAACGGCGCCGGCAAGACCACGCTGTTCAACATGATCGCCGGAATGTTTCCGCCCGACGCGGGCACCATCACATTCGCCGGCGAGCGCATCGAGCATCTGCCTGCCGACGGTATTTGCCGGCGCGGCATCGGCCGCACCTTTCAGATCGTGCGGCCGTTCCCGGGCTTGAGCGTCGAGGACAACGTCATTGTCGGCGCGCTGCTGCATCGCCGGCAGGTCGACGCTGCGCGCACACATGCGCATGACGTGCTGCGGCGGCTCGATCTTTACGACAAGCGTGCCCAACGCGCCTCATCGTTGACGCTGCCCGACCGCAAGCGTCTTGAAATGGCGCGTGCGCTCGCCACCGATCCAAAACTGCTGCTGCTCGACGAGACGATGGCGGGTTTGCGGCCGACCGAGACGGACCGGATCGTTGTGATCCTGCGCGAGCTCAACCACGAAACCGGGCTCACCATCTTGCTGATCGAGCACGTGATGCGTGCGGTCATGGCGCTCGCCGGGCACATTCTGGTGCTGCACCACGGCGCGGAGATCGCAGAAGGCGCGCCGGGCGAGATCGTGCGCAATCCTGCGGTGATCGAATCCTACCTGGGCGTGGAGGCGGTCGCATGATTTCGAAAAATGGGAACCAGTTTTCGGATAAGATCATGCGAAAGAAAAAAGCATGATGCTCCGCATCGAGAACCTCGACGTCTTCTACGGCGATGCTCAGGCGCTCGACGGTGTCTCGCTCGAAATCGAACAGGGCGCCATCGTCGCCATTGTCGGCGCCAATGGCGCCGGCAAGACCTCGCTGATCCGCACCATTGCTGGCATGCTCAAGCCTGCGCGCGGCCGCATTCTCTATCGCCGTGCCGATATTGCCGGATGGCCGAGCCACAAAGTCTGCGATCTCGGCATCGGCCAGGTCGCCGAAGGCCGCCAGGTATTTCCGACGCTATCGGTCGCCGAGAACCTGGAAATGGGCGCCATGCTGCCGCGCGCGCTGGCGGGCCGCGCCCGCAATCTCGAACGCGTCTATGCGTTTTTACCAACTTTGGCCGAGCGTAGCGGCCAGTTGGCCGGCACGCTGTCCGGCGGCGAGCAGCAGATGCTTGCCATCGGGCGCTGTCTGATGGGCGCGCCGGATCTGGTGATGTTCGACGAGCCCTCGCTAGGCCTGGCGCCCACGCTGGTGCAAAGCGTGCTGCGATGCGTGCGGGATCTCAACCGCGAGGGCCTCACTTGCGTGCTGGTAGAGCAGAACGTCGCGGTCTCGCTCAAGCTCGCCAGCCGCGCCTATGTGCTGGAGAACGGCCGCATCACGCTATCGGGCACCGGCGAGGCGCTGCTCACTGACGACCGCGTGCGGCAGGCTTATCTCGGGCTGTAGGACTGGCCAAAGCCGCGCGGCCGCTGCCGCATCAGATAATCGAGCGCGGCGATCCGCATACTGAGCGAGCATTGGGGGAAACTGGTGCGCAGCAATTTGAGGGCTTCGGCGTCGGTCGCCGGCGCGAAGGTCATGACCCGCGCGGCCATGGCGGCCGGATCGAAGGCCGGTGTAAATGCGTCGGATTTGAAAGCTTGGCCCATTGAATCTATTCCTGCGGTGAAAATACGCAGCAACTCCGGCGATCCCAGTTTGCAGCCCCGGCCGTTAGCAAGGGGTTAAGCGACGCAAAACGGCCGGCGGTTCCATCCGCCGGCCGCAATTTTCGAGCTAACCGCATGGCTATTTAAGCGGCTGGCCGATGGTGACGGTCAACTTGCCGACGCCCTCGATCTCGCATTCCAATTTGTCGCCTGCAACGGTGGCGGCGACGCCCGAGGGCGTGCCGGTCATGATGATGTCGCCGGGCGCCAGTTCGACCATCTCCGACAGATTGGAGATGATTTCCGGCACGTTCCAGATCAACTGGTTGAGGTCGCCGTCCTGGCGGATCTTGCCGTTGCACTTGAGGGTGATCTTGCCCTTGGTCGGATGGCCGGTCTCGGTGGCCTGCTTGATCGCGCCGCACGGCGCGGAATGATCGAACGCCTTGCCGACTTCCCACGGCCGCTTGAGGTCGCGCGAGGCGATCTGCAAATCGCGGCGGGTGAGGTCGATGCCGACCGCGTAGCCGTAGATGCAGTCATTGGCCTTGGCGACCGAGATGTTGCGCCCGCCCGACTTGATCGCGACCACCAGTTCGACCTCGTGATGCATGTCCTTGGTCAGCGATGGGTAGGGCACCGTGCCGCCGTCCGGAACGATGGCGTCCGCGGGCTTGGCGAAATAAAACGGCGGCAATCGCTCGTCCTGCCCCATCTCGCGGATGTGTTCGATGTAATTGCGGCCGACGCACCAGATACGGCGGACCGGAAAGACCTTGGCTGTCCCGGCGACGGCAATCGTCGCTTGCGGTGCGGGCGGAATGACGTAGTCCGCGCTCATGAGAAATTTGCCTTCTGCGATGTGGAGGTGAATGCGTTAGCGGGCGGGCCAATCCGGTATCGCATTATGCCGCCTTGAACAAGACGGATGAAGTGGCGCGTTTTAGGGGCCTATTGCACCGCGACCAGGGGCTGGCGGCTTTCCTGCTCTTTGAGCTGGAGCCGGTAGAAGGCGGCGTAGCGGCCACCTTTGCGCAGCAATTCGTCGTGCTGGCCGGATTCGACCGCCCGGCCGTCCTCGACCACGTAGATGCGGTCGGCATGCGAGACCGTATGCAGCCGGTGCGCGATCGCCAGCGTGGTGCGGCCCTGGCAGAGCCGCTCCATCGCCTCGCGCACCTGCAATTCGGATTCCGAATCGAGCGCGGCGGTGGCCTCATCGAGCAGGATGATCGGCGCGTTCTTGATCAGCGCGCGAGCGATGGCCACCCGCTGGCGCTGGCCGCCGGAGAGTTGCAGCCCATGCTCGCCGACCGGCGTGTCGTAGCCGCGCGGGAACGACATGATGAAATCATGCGCATAGGCGCCCTTGGCGGCGGCGACGATTTCGTCTTCGCTGGCGCCAGGTTTTCCGAAGGCGATGTTTTCACGCACCGTGTCGCGGAACAGGAACACATCCTGTCCGACATAAGCGATGTGCTGGCGCAGCGAGCGGCGCGACACCTGGCTAACGTCCTGCCCATCGACGGCGATGCTGCCGCGCTCGATGTCGTAGAAGCGCAGAATCAAATTGAAAATAGTCGACTTGCCGCCGCCCGACGGCCCGACCAGCGCGCTCAGCTTGCCCGGTTCGGCGACAAACGACATGCCGGCTAGCACCGATTCATCGTTGCGATAGGAAAAGTGAACGTCGTCGAATTGAAGCTGCGGTGTTTTGACCAGCAACGCCGGCTTACCCAGGTCGGCCGGTTCGCTCGGCGGCGAATCGATTACCTCGAACAGGATCCGCACGCCGACCAGCGCGCTGTTGAGTTCGATGTTGAGCCGCGCCAGGCGTTTGGCGGGTTCGTAAGCCAGCAGGAACGCGGCGATGAACGAGAAAAACTGTCCGGGGGTCGCGCCGGTGTTGATGACGCGATAGCCGCCATAGATGATGGCGATGGCAATGGCGCAGCCGCCGAGCGTTTCCATCAGCGGGCTGGACCGGCCGGAAACCCGCGCCATCTTGTTGGCCTCGTGCTCGACCGCCGCGACGTTGCGGTCGAAGCGCTCGCGCATGATGTCTTCAAGCGTGAAGGCCTTGACGATGCGGATGCCTTGCAGCGCCTCCTGCAGCGTTTCGAGGATGCGGGTGCCGCCCTGGAATTGGTTGCGCGCTATTCCATAAACGCGGCGGATCATCTTGCGCAGGATAAAAAACGCCGGCGGCGCCACCACGAAGCTAAAGAACGACATCAGCGGGTCCTGCACCACCATCACGGTCAGCAGCCCGACCAGCGACAGCAAGTCGCGACCGAGCGAGGTGATCAGCAGGTTGATGACCTGCATACAGGCCGCGGCGCCGGTCGATAGCTTGGCGATGAATTCGGACGAGTGCCGGTCCGAGAAGAAGCCCAGTCCCTCGTTGAGCAGCTTGGCGAAGACCGCGCGCTGATTATTGGCGACAATCCGGTTGCCGATTTGCGACAGCAGCACGCTTTGGCCGTAGGTGGCGAGGCCCTTGGCCGCGAACAACGCGGCGGTGACGATGCCGAGAACGATGACGCCGGTGAGGTTGTGATTGACGTAAGTCTGGTTGATGACGTCGCCGATGAGATAGGCGCTCATCGCCGTGCAGCCGGCCGAGATCGCCATCAGGATGAACGCGATCGCATAGCGGCGCCAATGCACCAAGCCTTGCTCGGTCAGCAATCGCCGGATCAAGGCATAGGCGCCGTAACGCTGGTCGTCGGCCGATGGCAAAATCTGCTGCTTCATCCGCCCTCTGTTGGGCTCTGACTAGGGCACGGTTAAATTCAGGTGGGGGCTGATGTTTCCTTGCCTGTGGCAGAGGAAATTTTCAAGCCAAAATCCGGTTAAAAGACTGGATATCGCGCCGATTTCGCCGGGAAATCAGGCCGGCGCGGTTTCGCGCTTGCCTGGCAGCCGCCGTTCCCACGCAAGCGCGTGGGCGACGATGGTGTCGAGATCCTCATACTGGCGCCGCCAATCGAGCGTCGAGCGGATACGCGTGACGTCGGCCACCAGAGCGACCGGATCGCCGGCGCGGCGTCCGCTCACTTCGACCGGAAATTCGTGCCGGCTGGCGCGCCGCACCGCGTCGATCACTTCCAGCACCGACGCGCCGCGGCCGTAGCCGCAGTTGAATGTCGCGCTGGCGCCGCCGCGGCGCAAATAGGCGAGCGCGGCCGAGTGCGCGCGCGCGAGGTCGCTGACATGGATGTAATCGCGCACGCAGGTGCCGTCCGGCGTCGGATAGTCGGTGCCGAAGATGTCGAGCTTGGCGCGCTTGCCGAGCGCTGCTTCGCAGGCGACTTTGATCAGATGGGTGGCATTCGGCGTCGCTTGCCCGGTGCGCAGTTTTGGATCGGCGCCGGCGACGTTGAAGTAGCGCAATATCACAAAGCGAAGCCCATGCGCCTTGCCGCTATCGTGCAGCATGATCTCCGACATCAACTTCGATGTGCCGTAGGGCGAGATCGGCGCGGTCGGCGCATCCTCGCGCACCGGCACCTGCTCGGCGTTGCCGTAGACTGCGGCGGTCGACGAGAAGATGAACTGCTGCACGCCCGCCTTGATGGCCGTGTCGATGAGTGCACAGGTATTCATGGTGTTGTTGCTGTAATACCCGAGCGGGTCGCGCACCGAGTCCGGCACCACGATCGACGCGGCGAAATGGACGATCGCGGTCACGCCATGGCGAGTAATGGTCTGCGCCACCAAGTCGCGGTCGCCGGTCGAACCGGCGACGAAGGCAACTTTGTTGGGCACCAGGAAGCGAAACCCGGTCGACAGATTGTCGAGCACGACCACCGGCTCGCCGGCATCGACCAGCTCGTGCACCATGTGGCTGCCGATGTAGCCGGCCCCGCCTGTCACCAGGATCGTCATGATCCAATCCCCATTTTCATGACTTCTTACCGAACCACCGTGAAAGAGCGTTTAGGCCAGGCGGCAAGCGGCGATGGTTATAGCGGTCATGCTTAATGCTGGGTATATGACCCCGGGCAGAGGCAAAATGGCCGATATTCTTTTCATCAAGACATCATCGCTCGGCGATGTGATCCACCACATGCCGGCGCTGACCGAGGCGCGTAAAGCACGCCCCGGCGCGAGCTTTACCTGGCTGGTGGAGGAGGCCTTCGCGCCGCTGGTGCGGCTGCATCCGGCGGTGGGCGCGGTCATTCCGGTGGCCTGGCGGCGCTGGCGCAAGTCGCTCTACGCGCCGGCGACGCTCGCCGAGATTGCCGGCAGCCTGCGCGCCATCCGGACGCAGCATTACGACCTGATCGTCGACAGCCAGGGCCTGCTGCGCTCGGGCGTCATCGCGCGGCTCGCACACGGGCGGCGGCACGGCTACGACGCCACAAGCATCCGCGAGCCGCTGGCGTCGCCGTTTTACGATGTCCGGCATTCCGTCAGCCGCGAGCTGCACGCGGTGGAGCGCAACCGCATGCTCAGCGGGCTGGCGCTTGGCTATGTACCGCAAGGCGCGCCGGATTTCGGGCTCGATCGCGCGCGCTTTGGCGCGCCGGGCGAGCGCTATGCGGTGCTGCTGCACGCCACGGCTCGAACGGAAAAGCAGTGGCCGGAAGCGAACTGGATCGCGCTCGGACATACGCTCGCGGGGCAGGGCATTGGGCTTGTGCTGCCGTGGGGCACCGATGCGGAGCGCGCGCGCAGCGAGCGTATCGCCGGCGCGCTGCCGCGCGCGCGCGTGCCGGAGCGAGCGGCGTTGGACGCGGTCGCGAAGCTGATCGCAGGAGCGCAGTTCGTCGTCGGTGTCGATACCGGGCTGTTACATCTCGCCGCCGCGCTCGGGGTTCCGCTGGTGGCGATTTTTGCCGGCAGCGAACCGGGCCTGACCGGTCCGCTCGGGCGCGGGCCGATGAGCGTGCTTGGCGCCGAAGGCGCACCGCCGTCGGTGGACGATGTGAGAGCGGCGGTGGAGAAACTTCTTCGCTGATCAGGCGGCGCCGGCGCGCAACAGATCGTGAATATGGATGACGCCGACCGGCTTGCCGGCCTCGACCGCGAACAGCGCGGTCACCTTCGTCGAGTTGAGAATTTCGAGCGTCTCGCTGATCAGCTGATCGGGCCGCACCGTTTTCGGCGCCCGCGTCATGACGTCGTCGACGCGCGAGTCGAGCAGATTATTGCGCATGTTGCGGCGCAAATCGCCGTCGGTGATGATGCCGACCAACTTTCCACTCGCATCGATGATGCCGATGCAGCCGAAACCCTTGGCCGACATCTCGATGATCGCGTCGGCCATGCGGGTGCCGAGCGGTGCCAGCGGTACCGAGGCGTCCTTGTGCATGAAGTCGCCGACCACCTTGAGCAGCGCGCCGAGCTTGCCGCCCGGATGCAGCAGGCCGAAATCGACCGCCGTGAAGCCGCGGCTTTCCAGCAGCGCGATGGCGAGCGCGTCGCCGAGCGCGAGCTGCATGAGCGAGGATGTCGTGGGCGCCAGATTGTGCGGGCAGGCCTCGCGCGCCTGGGGCAGAGCGAGCACGACGTCCGCGGTCTTGGCCAGTGTTGAGTCCGCGCTGGCGGTCATCGCGATCAAGCCGATGCGAAAGCGGCGCGAATAATCGGTGAGATTTTTCAGCTCCGCCGTCTCGCCCGACCAGGACAGCGCGATGATCACATCGTTGTTGGCGACCATGCCGAGATCGCCATGGGCCGCCTCGCCAGGGTGGACAAAGAGCGCCGGCGTTCCAGTGGAGGCGAAGGTCGAGGCGATCTTGCGCCCAACATGGCCGGATTTGCCCATGCCGGTGACGATCACCCGGCCTTGCGCGGCGCGGATCAGGTCGATCGCGGCGGCAAAACTCGAGCCGAGGCCATCGCGCAGCGCGGTGGCGAGCGCGTCGATGCCACCGCCTTCCGCGTCGAGCGTGCGCAGGGCGGAATCGATGGCCGCCTGCGCGCGGTCGCTGCTGATGTCGGCTGGTTTGGCCTTGGCCATGCGGAGGCTTTGATCCCTAGTCATTGGCCGGTTAGATAGCACGGAAAGAGCCGTGCGTCAGGTTCGGGCCTGTCAAAAGTTAACGCCGCGGCTATGCGAATTAGCGGCCATTCGCAAGTACATTGCGCACAGCCGCGAGGACCCTCTCGACCGCGACATCCGAGATGCGGCGGTGGCTGACCGCGTCGTTGCCTTCGCTGCGCGCTCGTTCTCTCGCGGCTTCATCGCCGAGTGGTTCAAGAATGGCGGCAACCGGGTTGAGAGGCTTCCAATGCCACGGACTGGTCGGGCCGAAGATCGCGACCGTCGGTGTCCCGATCGCGGCGGACACGTGCATCAATCCGGAATCGTTGGTGACGGAAACATCGGCGGCGGCGAGCGCGAGAGTGGCGTCGCGCAAATCATTGCCGGTGAGATCGCGTACGCGATTGCCCGCGGCTTCGGCGATTTGTTTTGCGATTGAAGTCTCATTGGGCCCTCCGAGTATCCAAACACTCTTGCCATCCTTTATCAGCGCCCGCGCCAACTCGGCATAGTGTTTGGCCGGCCAGGCCTTGCCGGCACCGACCGCGCCGGGCGACAGCGTGACAATGGGTGGATCGTCGTCCGACAGTCCTCGCCGGTTACACCAGGCATCCACGTCGCGCGCCGGCACCTTTAGTTCAGGCAATGGCCACTCGCCCGGTAGGCTCGCGCCGTCCGGCAAAGCCAGTGCACCCATCCGATCGATCATGCGCGGCAGCTTGCGCTCGCCCCAGCGCATATCGTTGACGAGCCCGAAACGGGCTTCGCCGGCAAAACCGGTGCGCAGCGGAATACCGGCGAGCCACGGCGCCAGTGCCGCCTTCCATTTACGCGACATCACTAGCGCCTGACCGTAATTGTTTTCTCGCAAGCGCTCGGCCAGTTGCCGTTGTTGTGCGATTCCGATCCATCCGCGCGGCAAATCGGCGACGATCGACTTGCGGATGCCTGGCATGTAATCGGCGAGTGGGGCGCACAACGTGCTGGTGACGATATCGACCGGGCGGTCGGACGCGTGCGCGCGCAGGAGCTTCACCAACGAATGGCAGCGGACGAAATCCCCGATCCAGACATAGGGGACGATCAGGACCGGCTTTGGCGCTCGGGTTAAATCTTGGCTCATGCGTTCGGCGCTAATGCCCCTGATAGCGTCCGTTTTGGCCGGCCCGGACAAGGCGTTACCCTGCAGGGCCTAAGTCTGTCCAGCGACGATTTTTACCGTGTCTTGAGCCATTTGCGGGGAATTAAGGCCTAATATTTGCGCCCGTCCACGGACTGGGGCAAAGGATGGGCTAAATCCAGGGCCGACAAGGGTAGGGCATGTTTCTGGTCACCGGCGGGGCCGGGTTCATCGGGTCGAACGTGGTCGCTAGTCTCAACGAGGCGGGCGCCAGCGATATCGTGGTCAACGACCTGCTCGGCCAGGACGACGCCAAATGGCGCAACTTGGCCAAGCGCCAAGTGGCCGACCTGGTGCCGCCGGCCGAATTGATGAACTGGCTCGATGGCCGCAAGCTCGATGCGGTCATTCACATGGGCGCCATTTCCGACACCACTGCCACCGACGGCGACCTGGTGATGGAAAACAATTTCCGTCTGTCGCTCCGCCTGCTCGACTGGTGCACGGCGACGCACACGCCGTTCATCTACGCGTCGTCGGCGGCGACCTACGGCGATGGCAGCCAAGGCTTTGACGATGACTGGTCGCCCGAGGGATTGCGCAAGCTCAAGCCGATGAATCTCTACGGCTGGAGCAAGCACATGTTCGATCAAGCGGTCGCCGAGCGCTACGTCAGAAAAGAAAAGTTGCCGCCGCATTGGGCCGGCCTGAAATTCTTCAACGTCTACGGCCCGAACGAGTATCATAAGGGCCATATGCAAAGCGTGTTGGCCAAAGTGTTCGACGAGGCCAAAGCAGGAAAGCCGGTGCGGCTATTCAAATCGCATCGCGACGGTATCGAAGACGGCGACCAGCGCCGCGACTTCATTTATGTGGACGACGCCGTCGCCGTGTTGCGCTGGCTGCTGGACACGCCCGCGGTCAACGGCGTGTTCAATGTCGGCACCGGCAAGGCCGAAAGCTTCCGCGATATGATCGGTGCCATGTTTACGGCGCTCGGACGGCCGGCCAATATCGAATATATCGAAATGCCGGACGCGATCCGCGGCCAGTATCAATATTTCACACAGGGCAGCATCGAGAATCTGCGCCGCGCCGGCTATAACGCCGGCTTCACGCCGCTCGAGAGCGCCGTCGGCCAATATGTCAGCGGCTATCTCGACCGCAACGACAGATATCACTGACATCATGTTTGATTTTGGCAAGCACCTTTCCGATCTGGCCGAGCAGAGCGTGCTTTGCGTCGGCGATCTGATGCTCGATGAGTTCGTCTACGGCGAGGTGTCGCGCATTTCGCCGGAGGCACCGACGCCGGTGATCGCGGTTAAGCGCACGGAGCTGATGATCGGCGGCGCCGGCAATGTCGCGCGCAATCTGGTCACGCTTGGCGCGCGTTGCATTTTTGTCGGCGTCGTTGGCGACGACGACAGCGGCGCCGAATTAAAGAAAGAGCTGGCGAAGCTGCCGCGGATCGACGCCCATCTGGTGACCGATGGCGGACGGCAAACGACTCGTAAGACACGCTTTGTCTCCGAGCATCACTCGGCCCATTTGCTGCGCGCCGATTGGGAGCCGGCCGCGCCGGTCGATGCCAAAGGCGAAGACGCGCTGATCGCTTTCGCGATCACGGCGATACCCAAGGCCGGTGCCGTCGTGCTGTCCGATTATGCCAAGGGTGCGCTGACCCCGCGCGTCATTCGCGCGGTGATCGAGGCCGCCAACAAGGCCGGCAAGCCTGTGGTGGTCGATCCGAAAGGCCGCGATTACAGCATTTATCGCGGCGCGACGATGATTACGCCGAACCGGCAGGAACTGGCCGATGCGACCGACAGCCCGGCACAGACCGACGATCAGGTCGCGGCTGCTGCTGCCGAACTTGGCCGCAAGCTCGAAACCAAAGCGGTTTTGGTGACGCGTAGCGAGGCCGGCATGACGCTGGTGGGCGCGGGCGCTGCCGTGCATGTGCCGGCCTATCCGGTGCGCGTGCGCGATGTGTCGGGCGCCGGCGATACCGTGGTCGCGGTACTCGCGGCGATGCTGGCGATGAAGGCTGATTTCGAGTCCGCAATGCGCGCGGCCAATGCGGCGGCTGCCGTCGTCGTCGGCAAGCGCGGCACTGCAACACTTTCCGTTGCCGAATTGCGCGCGCGCATCTTGCCGGCAGCCACGCTCGCGCCGGAAGAAAAGATCGTGTTCGACTGGGTGCTGCTCGACGACCACCTCGGCGAATGGCGGCGGCAGGGCTTGCGGGTCGGCTTTACCAATGGCTGTTTCGACTTGCTGCATCCCGGCCACGTCAAACTGCTGGCGGGAGCGCGCGCGGCTTGCGACCGCTTGGTGGTGGGATTGAATGGCGATGCTTCGGTCGCGCGGCTCAAAGGCGCCGGCCGCCCGGTACAGCCGGCGCAGTCGCGCGCCGAGGTGCTGGCCGCGCTCGAGGCGGTCGATCTGGTCGTCGTGTTCGACGAGGACACGCCGGAAAAACTGATCGCGCGCGTCAAGCCGACTGTGCTGGTCAAGGGCGGCGACTATACGCGCGAGCAGGTGGTCGGCCACGAGATCGTCGAGGCGGCGGGCGGCGAAATAATTTTGATCGACATCGTACCGGGCCACTCGACCAGCGACATGGTCGCGCGCACGCGCTCACCCAAGATTAAGTAGTCGGCTCGCGCTTGACCGGCTGGCTTTGCGGCGGCTGCCAGTCTTGCGTTCCTTCGTAACGCTTGGCGTAGCGGTAGAACGTGCCTTCGAAATTGCCGAAGGCGATGACGAACCCGGCCCAGCCGTCGATAAAGCCAAGCTTAAAAATATAGTGCTTGAGGAACGACCAAAGGCCGTGGCCGAGCGCGCTGGCCATCGAGACGCGTTTGACCGCGAGCTTGGGCGCGCCCAGCGACGAATAGCGGTTCATCTTTTTGATGACCTCTTCCAAATTGCGGAAGGGGAATTGCCAGATTTCGTTGGTCAGCGTGCCGGGCGGCTTGCCGTTCAAGATTTCATAGCCTTCATGCACCGGTTCGAGCGTGTAGCGCATGCTGCCTTTGCGGAAGAGTTGCGGCTGGCGGAAGTTGGGGTACCAGCCCGAGCCTTTGACCCAGCGGCCCATCATGTAACTGCGTCGCGGCACCCGATAGACATCATGCGGCGGCGTGGCGGCGAGAATCCCGAGGATTTCGTCGCGCACGTTTTCGGTGCAGCGCTCGTCGGAGTCCAGGCTGAAGATCCAATCGAACTTGCAAGCCTCGATGGCGCGGTTGCGCAATTCGCCGAAGCCGTTGAAAGGCACCTGCACGACGCGCGCGCCCAGCGACGTCGCTATTTCAGGCGTGCGGTCGGTGCTAAACGAATCGATCACCACGACCTCGTCGGCCCACAGCACGCTGGAAACGGCGGCGGCGATTTTCTCCGCCTCGTTATAGGTCAGGATATAGGCCGATATCTTCTGCATGGTCGGAAGGACCGCCGGTTGAGGCTTTTAACGGCGCCCAAGTTAACATTGCGGGGCGGGCGCACCCTAGGGGTTTGTCGTAAACCGGGACATCGGCTAAAGCCTTATCATCCAGAGGGCAGCTGTGGCCGAGCTGATTTCCGTCATCGTCACGACCTATAACCGCGAGGATGCGCTCGAGACGGTGTTGCGGTCGCTTGCGCGCCAAACCGACGCCGATTTCGAGGTGGTGGTGGCCGACGATGGCTCGACCGCGGCGACGCGGCAGTTGATCGAGGGCTGGAAGGCGACGCTTGGGCGGCGGCTCGATCATGTCTGGCACGCGGATGAGGGCTTTCGCGCCGCCGAAATACGCAACCACGCCATTTTGGTGTCGCGCGGCGCCTACTGCATTTTTCTGGACGGCGATTGCATCGTGCGGCCGGATTTCGTCGCCACGCATCGACGTCTGGCCGAGCGTGGCCGGTTCGTGACCGGCAACCGCATTTTGCTGTCGACGTCGCTCACGGCCAAAATCCTGCGAGACAAGCTCACGCCAGAAATCTGGAGCTTTGCTGACTGGGTGGCTGAGCGGTTGCGCGGAGGGGTCAATCGTATTTCGGCCTTGTTGCTGCTGCCGCTCGGACCGCTGCGCAGGCTGCGCCAAGGCGCCTGGCAGGGCGCGCGTTCCTGCAATCTTGCGATTTGGCGTTCCGATCTCGACCGCGTCGACGGTTTCGATGCCGATTACACCGGATGGGGCAAGGAAGATTCCGACATCATCGTACGATTGCTGCACGCCGGCGTGCGCCGGAAGGACGGCGCGTTCGCGACCGGCGTGCTGCATTTGTGGCACCCCGAGGCCGACCGCGGCAAGCTGGCGGACAATGAGCGCAAGCTGTCCGATATCGTCGCCGGCGACCGGACGCGGGCGCGGCGCGGCCTTTCAGCGCTTCAGTCGAAGCCCTCGACGGCGCAGGCCGCGGGTTGAGCCATGACGGGCATCACGTACATTTTTGATCGGACAAAACTGGCAAAGATTGCCGACTGCCTGGTGATTGCGGTCGCGGTGTCGGTGCCTTGGTCGACCTCGGCGACCAGCATTTTGTTGGTGCTGTGGCTTATCGCGCTCATCCCCACGCTGACGTGGAGCGATTTCCGCCGCGAACTCTTGAGCGCCGCCGGCGGTCTGCCGGTCGCATTGTTTCTGCTCGGCGCCATCGGAATGGCGTGGGCGGACGTGACGTGGCACGAGCGCTTCGGCGGTTTGGGCGGCTTTGTCAGGCTGCTGGCGATCCCGCTGCTGATGGCGCAATTCCGCCGCTCTGACGGCGGCACGCGGGTGCTTATTGGTTTTCTGCTCGCTTGCACTGGAGTTCTGATCGCATCGGTCGTTGTCACGGTATGGCCGGACATTCATCCGCGGCCTCCCGGCAATGACGGAGTTGCGGTCAAAAGCTACATAGCTCAAAGCCTCGAGTTCGCCATGTGCGCGGCGGTGTTGCTTGATCTCGCCGCCGCGAAAGTTCGTTTGCGGCGATGGAAAATTGCGGCGGCTTTGACCGTTTTAACTTTGGCGTTTCTCGGCGATATTATTTTCGTCACGACCGGGCGTACGGCGCTAGTCGTCATCCCCGTGCTCGTTCTTGTGTACGGATTTCGGCATTCCGGTTGGAAGGGAATTATCGGCGCGGGTGTGGTCGGACTAATCGCCGCCGCCTTGGTGTGGACCACGTCGCCTTACGTGCGCGACCGCGTGACGGGAATTTATTCGGAAACCACGCTCTATGAAACGAAAACCGAAGCGACGTCGTCGGGCATACGAATCAATCTCTGGAAGCGATCGCTTAGCTTTATCGAGAGCGCGCCGCTGCTCGGGCACGGGACCGGCTCGATTGGCGAGCAGTTCCAGAGCGCCATCCCGACCGGAGGTTACGCTTCCGACAACCCCCACAACCAGACTTTTGCCGTCGGCATCCAACTCGGCATCGCGGGAATGGCGGTGCTTTGGGCGATGTGGACGTCCCAACTGCTGTTGTTCCGCGGGCCCGGGCCGCTGGCATGGATCGGCTTGGTGGTCGTGACGTCGAACATTGTCGGCTCGTTGTTCAATTCGTTTATTTTCGATTTCACCGAAGGCTGGCTCTATGTAGTCGGCGTCGGCGTCGTGGCTGGCATGGTTCAGCGGGCAGACCCGGCGTCATGAACCGGCTCGACCTTCCGCTTCGTCCGCGCATCTTGGTGGTCAGCTTGCGCAGGCTGGGCGACGTTTTATTGACCACGCCGCTGATCCGCAGCCTGCGGCGCGCCTGGCCGGACGCCACAATCGAAGCGCTGGTATTCGCCGACACGGCAGGAATTCTGCGCGGCAATCCCGATCTCAACGCCATCGTGGCGATGCCGGTGCTCCCGACGACGATGCAAAACCTGGCGCTCGCGATGCGGCTGTTCCGGAAATACGACCTTGCGGTCTCGACGCAGCCGGGCGACCGGCCGACACTTTTCGCGTTCATCGCCGGTCGCGTTCGGGTTGGTCCTATAGAGCCGAAGGGCGGCGGCGGCTTGAAACGCCTGGTCTACCGCCGCGGCCTGCCGATCGAACGCGGCGCGCATCGCGTCGAAGAAAACCTGCGGCTTGCCGATCTGCTCGGCATTGCGCGTGCGCGCGATGTCGTCTGCCCGCGTTATGCCGATGCGAGCGGCGTGCCGCCCGGACCCTATGCTGTGATCCATGCCGCGCCGATGTTTCGTTATAAGCAGTGGAGCAAGAGCGGCTGGCGCGCGCTTGCCGCCGCGCTCACCGCGCGCGGCCTGCCGGTGGTCGCGACCGGCGGCCCCGCCGAAGCGGAGCGGCACTACCTCGACGATGTTTGGAGCGATGTACCGGTGACCCGGCTCGATGGCCGGCTTGGATGGGCACAGCTTGCGGGCCTGCTGTCGAAGGCGCGGGTTTATGTCGGCCCAGACACGTCAGTCACCCATCTGGCCGCGGCATCGGGCTGTGCGACGATTGCGCTCTACGGCCCGACCGACCCGCGGCTTTGGGGTCCGTGGCCGGCTGGCGGTTTGCAATCGAATTGGGTGGCGGCTGGACCGATCCAGAACCGAGGCAATGTGTGGCTGGTGCAGAACCCGCTGCCCTGCATGCCGTGCCAGCTCGAAGGCTGCGAGCGGCGGCTCGACAGTCACAGCTGTTGCCTTGATGAGTTATCAACTGCGCAAGTCATCGCCGCGATCGAAAAGGCGCTGGGATAACTTAACCGCTCTATTGTCAGGTTGACGTTAGGCCCTTTTGCACATTCCGCTCACGCAACGCTTGATTGGCGAATTGCGCGGTCTGACATAAGCTAGGGCGGTCATTTCCAGTCGGAATAGAATGGTCTGCTCGTGCAGAGATTTCAGTACATCGACGCGCTACGTGGCTACGCGATCTTGGCTGTGATTCTTGGGCATGTGTCGTTGACTGCATCTCCGAGTAGCGAGACCGTAAGGCAAATCACTCTTCTTCACAGCGGACGTGGCGTTCAGCTCTTTTTCGTCGTCAGCGCCCTTGCTCTGATGTTCGCGTGGCATAGCCATCAAAATGGCGTCAGGGCATTCTATATCCGCAGATTTTTCAGAATCGCGCCGATGTTTTGGCTCGTTATTGGTTTCAATGTGCTAGCAGCATCGAAGGTCCCATTCACTTGGGATCAGATTGCCTCTCATGTCCTGTTCCTCCACGGTCTTTCCCCACGATGGATTAACACGGTTGTGGCGGGAAGCTGGACAATCTCTGTCGAGGCCACTTTTTATGTTCTATTCCCACTACTTGCCAGATGCGTCACAACTTTGAGGCGGTCGCTGATCTTACTTGGGCTTTCGCTTCTCGTTGCAGCGGCTTGCTGGTTACCGTTGCTGTGGTATGGCGAGACAATGGGCGGGGCTCCAAACTTTCTGCGTTCGTATGCGTACGAATCATTTCTGATACAGGCCCCGTGTTTCATGACAGGCGTCGTAACGTACTTCCTGATTACAAGACCTGTCGCATTCCCTTCATGGGTAATAAAGGCGGCCGGTATCGCAAGCTTATCCGTCATCGTCGGGCTGGTTACACTCACCAAAACATATACAACATATGTAATGTTTGCACTCGCGTTCGGGGCCGCGGCACTTGTCCTCTCCAAAAGGCATTTAGGTTTTTGGGTGCACCCGCCAATCTGCTGGCTCGGAACGATCAGCTACAGCGCCTATTTCCTTCACTTCCTGATCATTGCTGCGTTGGCGCCGTTTGGCTTTTCTTTCGTATCGTTATTCGCGCTTACGATGTTTCTGGTCTGTATTGCTTCGTCGATCACTTACTTGGCTATCGAGCGTCCCATGATAAATGTTGGGAATCGCGTTTCCCGCAGCTACGCCTAGCGCCGCTCATAATGCAAACTATGCCGATCTAATCAGCGTCTCACAAGGTTTTCTTCTCGTCCGAGCGGATAAGGTGCCGCCTAGATCTCTGTCGCCAGGTTGCAGTTATTTTTTTCGATTTTCGAAACTGTGCAGCAGCCACCCGACGAAAATGCAGCCAGCAATCAGCGCGACAGCGTGAACCCAAAGGACTGCGGTTAACAGCGTAACCAGGGCGAGGGCGACCAGAACAACATTTATCGCGAAGACTCGTCCGACAATAACATGGACGCTCAGCCCACGATCGATTGCTCTCTGATAGAAGTGGCTTCGATGCGCCTGCGTCACTTGTTCACCGTTAAGAAGCCGGCGAAGTAGTGTCGTTGTCGCATCCGCCAAATAGTAAAGTGGCAGCAGAAGTGAGGCGACGAGATGCCCGGCCCCCGCAAGTAAGATGAGCATCCAGCTCATAATCAATCCGATGGGTAGGCTTCCCACGTCGCCAAGAAAAAGCCGGGCTACCGGACGATTGAATGGCGCAAAGCCAAGGATCGCACCGAACAGGGCAAGGGCCGACAGCGTAGCGTCCCAAGGCAACGCGCCCATGAGACCAAAAACCGTGAGACCGCCGGTGACGGGGACAACTTCGGCGACTGTCATCCAGTCAATCCCATCCATGAAATTGGAAAGGTTTACAAACCACACGCCGCCAATAACAAGGCCCGCGCGTTCGAGCCACCACGGTAAACTTGAAACTACACGAAGTTCGGGTGGCAACGTTGCGATCACAACAGCAACGGCCATGGTCTGCAGTAAAAGTCGAGGCGCCGCCTCCAGCGGATGAATGTCGTCCGTTGCGCCCACTACGGTTAGTCCTAAAGTGGCCGCAATCACGAAGGCCAGATGTGTTGGTTCGCCAATTATACCTGGGATCAATATCGCCGCGCCGACAAGGCTCGTAAGCGTCGCCGCAATAACAGCGATGCCGCCGCCTTGTGGCGTTGGTTCGCGGTGTGAGGAGCGATTGTTTGGACGCGCCAGTGTGTATCGGATAAGTATTGGGCGCAACGCGACAATAAGAATGGCCGCGATCATTGCCGACGCGACGGCAAGCAGGCCCAAGGTTTCAAGCCGTACGGTAAAATTATTGATCATTGAGTTCTTTGCGGCGAGAGCTAAGCAAATCGAACTTTGCGTCAATTTTTTTGTAGATTTTGATATGCTTATTCACGGAGCGGTCGTTTACAAGGTACGATAGAGTTTGACGATATCTGCGCCGATACGAGCGCTCGAAAATTCACGTTCCACTAACGTTCGGCCGGCGCCGCAAAATTGAGCCCGCAAAGCTGGATCATGTGCTAGCTGCGCGATGGCGGTGGCGAGTGCGTTAGCGTCCTCAGCAGGCACAAGTAAAGCGTTCACGTTTGGGCGCGCGACTTCCCGGCAGCCTGGAACGTCAGTGGCGACGATTGGACGACCACAGGCTGCGGCCTCCAAAAGGCTCTTGGGCAATCCCTCCCGTAGCGAGGGAAGGACCGCAATATGTGCCGTGGCCCACAGGGTTTTTATATCCGTCACATGGCCAAGGATGTCGACGCCAGTCTGGCGGCTCCAGTCGTCGACTTCTTGAGCCTGAATGGATGCGGGATTGGCCGGATCGGTGTTGCCTGCGATTAGTAAGCGGATATTTTCACCGCGCGCCGTCAATAATGCATGTGCCGATATCAATGTGCGTAGGCCTTTGTCAGCAAGCAGTCGACCTGCATAGGCCACGACGATTGGTCCAGGCGGCTCTGGCAGTACGTAAAGAAGGTCCGTATCGACTCCGGAACCAGGAATGATGAATAGTCGCGAGCGATCGATGCCGATGGCTACCATCAGAGCATAGTCGTCTGAATTTTGTACCAGTACGGCAGAATGCGAGTCATTCAGCAGGAAGCGCAGCAGGCGGCGTAGAACCGCGCGAACGGTGCGTGCCATCAGTGAGTTAGATGTAAAAGCAAACCCGAGGCCAGCGAGCGCGGATAGACGCTTGATGGGGAGCCCGAGCCCAGCAACCGAGCCGATAACGGTGGGCCAGAGTGCGACCTGGTGCACCAAGTCGGGTGTGAGCGTGCGATAGACCCGGCGTACTTCGGCAACAGCGCGGATGAAATTAACCGGATTGGTGCTGCCGCGCTGCCAATTAAGCGGATGTAATTGAAAGCCTTCAGCGACAATATCGGCTCCGCCGACAGCAACGCGGGTAGCGACATGCACTTCGTAGCCAGCGTCCCGCGCCGCACGCGCCATCGGTAGCCGGTGGGAGAGAAAATACCAGTCCTCCGAAACGAGGTAGAGAATTTTTAGCATGGTCTAAAGGCTGACCTGCGCCGATTTGATCCCGACCGCGCACCAATAGGGCGGCGCGTCGGAAAAGGTGACGCTCTCGAACCCGGCATTGGTCAGCATGTGTTCGATCTGCACTTTGCTGAATCGTTTTTCCACCTGTGTGCAAAAACGATCGTAGGCGTCCGTTCGCATCACATAATACGACTTGTCGCCATACCAGGCCAACGGGAAGGACGTTTGCAATACTCCAGATCGCGCCAGTAGCGCCGCCGCCCGCGCCAGAGGCCAATAAACGAGTGCCGCGATCGTTTCGCTGATCGCTTTACGTACTGGATGCGGAAGTCGTGATACGACGACACGGACGCCGTTACTCAAGGTCCATAGTACGCGATACCAGCGGGGACGATTGTCGAATGCATAGTACAGATAAATTAAAAACGGAGCGCCGGGTTTGAGCTTTTCGGCTATCGTGCGAAGGGCCTTCTGCGTGTCGGGTACGTGATGCAGCACGCCGAGCGAAAACGCGAAATCCAAAGACTCCATGGGTAACGCGATCTCGGCCACGCTTTTTACTTGAAAGCTGACGTTCTGTATTCCTTTGAGGTTTTCACGCGCGACCGCCACGACCTCAGCATTGACGTCGAGGCAATGAAGATGGGCTACGCGCGGTGCCACCATTATCGACCAGCGCCCAGTGCCGCAGCCGACATCAATTCCTGTGCCACCTCCAGGCGGCAATAGGTCCCAGGGGAATATGCGGAAATAGTCTTCGAAGATCGCCTGGCGCTGCTCGCGCGACAAGCTTTCTTCGTCTTGACGGAAGGTCGACCATTCTTTGCCAAAGCCGCGGACGACATTGGCGTCGACGTTCCGATCCGTGCTGACGTCCATAGTGACCCTTTGCAGCGAAGCAGGAGAATGCTGGCTCGCCTCTCAAGGCTCGTGTCGTGCCGACTTTCTGATGACCCCCAACTTATCCTGCGCCAATTCTGGGGCAATACCAATTTCTGCACAAAAAGTTCGATAGGCCTCACCGGCGCCATCGTAAATCGACTCTTCCAAAGCGCAGTCATCTACAATGATGATGCCGTCGGGCACTAGCATCTCATAGAGACGGGGCAGAGCAAACGCGACGGGTTTGTAGAGATCAACGTCTAAGATGCAGAATGCCAATGGCGCGAACTTGGAATAATCGAGCTGTTTGGCGTCGGATTGAATCACACGGGCATCCTCGATGCCGTGCGCGATCAGCGTTTTTGAGTACCATTCCTTGCTATTCGTCTGATACCCGAGGTAGTTGTCCGATTTGCCTCTTTTATCCCTTTCGAATTCGACGTCTTCCTTCGTGAAGCCCGTAAAAGTGTCGATGGCATAGAAAGTTCGTTTGATGGACTTTTGCCGCATGAACATATTGACCGTGACGGAGGTTGCACCGCCGCCAACCCCGATCTCCAAAACTGACCCGGCCGCTTTAACGGTCGCCAACGCGCGGGTGATGAAATCGAGTTGAGCAGCCGTCATGTCAAATTTCATGACCGGCAGGAAATAACGCCACAGTGGTGTGTTGAAGTAGAACGCCTTCATGAGTCGAACGAGCCGGGCGCGGGTCTTCATGATGATCCTCTCCGGCCGCGTTTCCTGCCCGTTGGACCGTGCTGCCGGTGGCCGGATTCGCACAGCCAGCGAAGCGGCATCGATGTTCCGGTAAGTAGGGGTGCAGGCCCTTCATTCCATGACTAGCGCCCGCGATCAGGGGCGCTGTGTCTACATAGGCCAAGTAAGCACCGTCCCGCAAAAGTAGATCCGTAGACCTCTACCGGAATGTCGGCGGTCAGTGACGTTACCGATAAGGGCAGGCCCTCGATCGTCAATTCTTCGTATTCGTTCTAAGCCATTGGTTTCATTAAATATTATGAATTAATATTAGGCAGTAATTTGCGTTCATAGGCTGAACAACAAGCTTGACGTTCACACAATGAACGACGTATCACATTGCTGCCTGAGGGGAATTAATAAGCATGCGTCGAGCGAGCGAAGAAGGCGCTGAGGGGTCCCGGATTATGCTGGGGCTGCTCGACGCCGTGGAGCAGGACCGCGCGCAATCGCAGCGACTGCTGGCTTCCGAACTCGGTATCGCCCTCGGATTAGTCAACGCCTATCTCAAACGCTGCGTCAAAAAGGGTCTGGTCAAGGTTCGCGGCGCGCCGGCCCGGCGCTATGTGTACTATTTGACGCCGCAAGGGTTTGCCGAGAAGTCTCGGCTGACCGTGGAGTACCTCTCATATTCTTTCGGATTCTTCCGCCAAGCCAAGACAAGCTGCTCGGACCTATTTCGCGAGGCCAAGGCCGGCGGCGTCAACAACGTGGTCCTCTCTGGACAGTCAGATCTCGCCGAGATCGCGGCGCTTTGCGCCATCGAGCACGGAATCGAGATTGTTGGAGTGGTGCAGGAGGGGGCCGAGCAGCAGACGTTCCTCGGGCTTCCGGTCTTTGAAAGTTTTGACGCGGTATCAAACCCATTCGACGCAGTCATTATTACCAACATGACGAATGTGCGCGAAGCCTGGGAAGCGTCGGTCGCTCGTTTTGGCACTGAGCGCGTCTTTGTTCCCGAACTGATACGGATAGGGATGAGACGCCGCAGCGAGGCCACAACATGATGTCCAGTCAGCCACGTTGGTATGTCGCGCAAACGCAGCCAAATGCTGAAGCCAAGGCCGTCGTCCACCTCAGTCGCCAGGGTTTTGTTACCTATCTGCCGCGTTATTTGAAGCGCCGGCGGCACGCGCGCCGAGTTGACGTGGTCGCTGCGCCGTTATTTCCACGTTATCTGTTTGTCGAAATCGATACAGCGGTCCAGCGTTGGCGATCGATCTACTCGACGGTCGGCGTTTCTCGGCTCGTTTGCACCGGTGATACTCCCACGCCGGTTCCCAATCAGGTGGTCAATTTGCTGAAGCAGCGGGAGGATGATGCGGGCCTAATTCGTCTCGATAACCGGCCAGTGTTTCACATTGGCGACAAGATTCGAATACTCGATGGGGCCTTTTGCGATTGCCTCGGCCTTTACGAAGGCATGTCCGATCGCGACAGGATCACTATCCTTCTTGATCTGCTAGGCCGCAAGGTTCGCGTGTTGGTGGATGCGGAGTCCGTGGCTGCAGCTTAAGGCACGGGACCTGCTGTACGGTTTCCTTTGGTCTGGGCCTATTCACCCGGACTGCGGTAGCGCGCCTGGATATTGCAATTCGATTCCCGAACGGAAACCGACAAAGTCCACCATCTCGCACAGGCATGACAAAGATGTCCGCAACAAAGCGTAATCTTCCATTCGGCAAGCCTATCATCGAGGACGAGGAGCGATCTGCCGTCCTGGATGTGCTCGCTGGCCCGATACTTGTTCATGGTCCCCGCGCGACCGCATTCGAGAACGAATTCGCGGCGTTTACCGGCGCACCGCATGCGGTAACGGTATCGTCGTGTACGGCCGGAATGCATCTCGTCTGGTTCACACTTGGCTTGGGACCCGGTGATGAAGTGATTGTGCCGGCGCAGACACACGTCGCGACGGCCCACGCTGTCGAATTGACTGGCGCAAAAGCGGTATTCGTCGATGCCGAGCCGGACACCGGCAATATTGACCTCGCGGTAATTGCGGGTGCCATCACAGCAAAGACCAAGGCTATTGTCGTCGTGCACTATCTCGGCATGCCGGTCGATATGGTTCCTGTGGTTTCACTGGCCCGTAAGCACAAGCTTTTTGTCATGGAAGATTGCGCCCTCGCGGTCGGGACCCGCCTCGATAGCGTCCACGCCGGGTTGCATGGCGACGCAGGCGTATTTTCCTTTTATCCCGTCAAGCATATGACCACAGCCGAAGGTGGCATGATCATCACGCGCCACGCGGATCTTGCGGGGCGCCTGCGGTTGCGCAAAGCCTTTGGCGTCGACCGTACGCACGGCGAACGCAAAATACCGGGTGCCTACGACGTCGTGGCGCTCGGCTTTAATTACCGCATGAATGAAATTCAGGCAGCAATCGGCAGCGTACAGCTTAGAAAGATGGAAGGTTTTCTCGCTGCGCGCGAACGCAACTACAAGGCGTTGTCGGGGGCGATTGCCGGCGCACCGGGCATCGGACAGCTGCAATCGACACGCGGACGCTTCCTGAGCAGCTATTATTGTCACTCGATCATTCTTGACCCACCGCTGGCGCGGAAGCGGGCTGATTTCATAGCGCGTCTGAACGCCGAGGGCATCGGAACGAGCGTTTATTATCCGCAGCCGGTACCGCGGATGACCTACTACCGCGACAAATATGGTTGGCAGGATGGCGCGTTCACCGTGGCCGCTCAACTCAGCGATTGTTCGATTGCCCTGCCGGTGGCGCCGCATCTTGATGTTGACGACATGAACTACATCGGCGACCAGGTTCAGCGCGTCACCAAAGAGATGGCTGGCTGATTCCGGGATTTGATTGACGTGCTCGCCATCATTCAATCCCGATTTTTATCCGTCCGGCTTCCCGGCAAGGTCCTGCGCCCGCTCGCCGGACGGCCGATGCTGGCGCGGCTGTTGGACCGATTGAAGGTAGCGAAACGCGTCGACGAGATTATGGTTGCTACTTCGACGGCGACAGATGACGATTCGATCGCACGACTTTGCGCAGATATTGGTGTGCAATGCTTCCGTGGTCCGCTTGACGACGTGGCGGAGCGTCTCGCGCAGGCGGCCGAGAGTTTGGAGTCCGGAGCGTTCGTGCGGATCAACGGCGACAGTCCGCTGATTTCCCCCGCCGTCGTGGATGCGGTGATTGAGCTGTATGAAACGCAAGACGTCGATCTCGCGACCAACGTTCAGACGCGCTCCTACCCGAAGGGACAGTCGGCCGAGGTGATCCGGGTCGAGGCGTTGCGGCGTGCTCAAAAGATGATGCAAGCAGGGGAGGCCGAGCACGTGACCCCGGCGTTTTACCGGTGTGCCGCGGATTTCCGCATCGGCAATCTGGCTAGCGGGCATGACTGGGCAACGATCCAGATGTCCGTCGATACTTCGGATGATTTTGTCCTGACGGACAAGATGTTCCGCGAGATGGGTTCTTCCACCGCCGTGCTGGCGGTGGAAGACCTGATCGTGTTGCGTGAGCGCTGTATGGCCAACGTGTCCGCATGACGGCCTCGCTGCGCGTGGGGATTATCGGGCTTGGCGTGGGTGAAAAGCACATCGCCGGCTATGAGGGCGATCTGCGCTGCCGTGTGGTCGCATTGTGCGATATCGATCCCGACAAGTTACGTGCCGTCGGTGAGCGTCAACCCGGCCGGCGGCTTATCGGTGATCCGGCCGAGGTGCTGTCGGACCCCTCGATTGATGCGGTGTCCATCGCCTCATATGACGGCGCCCACTACTTGCAGGTCATGGCCGCGCTGTCGTCAGGTAAGCATGTATTCGTCGAGAAGCCGCTTTGCTTGTTCGAGCATGAGCTGGCCGATATTCGGCACGCATTGACCGCCAAGCCAGAACTGAAGTTGTCCTCAAATTTCATTCTGCGCAAAAGCCCGCGCTTTGCCGGCCTCCGGCAGCGCGTCCGGGCGGGCGATCTTGGTACACCCTATTATGCCGAAGCCGACTACAACTACGGACGGCTGAGTAAAATCATCGACGGCTGGCGGGGACATGCCGACTACTACTCGGTCGTGCACGGTGGCGCTATTCACATGCTGGACTTGCTGTTCTGGATTTTCGGGGAACGGCCGGTCGCTGTCACGGCGTTTGGTAATTCTGTCGCGACACGTGGCACGACGTTCCGGTTCAGGGACTGTGTGACGGCGCTGTTGAAGTTTCCAAGCGGCCTGATTGCCAAGGTCACTGCGAATTTCGGCTGCGTTATGCCGCACCATCACAATCTCACAGTCTATGGAACGGCGGCCACCTTCGTGCACGACCAGCTGGGCGCGCGTCTTTATACGTCGCGCGATCCGGGAAGCGTCAGCCAGCCTGTCGAAGATGCCTATCTCGGCCCCGCCAAGGGCGACATGCTGCCATCCTTCGTGTCCGCCGTTCTCGACGGCGGCGAGCCCGAAGTATCTGCCGACGACGTACTGGAAACGATGGCGGTCTCGCTTGCCATCGAAAAAGCAGCTGAACTTGAACAGACCGTTACCATTCAGTGAGCTAGTGAATCAGGTTTAAAAGATGACATCTGTGATGAACGTAAATCTGTCAGGCAAACGCATCGCTTTGATCGGCGGCGCGGGCTTCATCGGACATAACCTCGCGCTGACGCTGAATTCGCTTGGCGCCGACGTGCACGTATTCGATGGCCTTCAGGTCAATAATCTGGGTGCTTTTTCAAACGTCGTTAACGATCCGCTTAAGGCGCTCTACCTCCATCTGATCAATGAACGCATCGATCTGATGCGCAATAATAACATTCCGCTTCATGTTCTGGACGCACGCGACTATCAAACTTTGTCGCGCTCGTTGTCCGAATTGAAGCCGCAGGTCATCGTGCAGCTCGCAGCGATCGCGCATGCTAATCGCGCCAACAAGGACCCTTTCAGCACATTCGACCATAGCTTCCGGACGCTTGAAAACGCTCTCGATTGCGCTCGGAGTGCCGTCGAGCATTTCATCTATTTCTCGTCGTCCATGGTGTACGGAAATTTTGAGGGCGAGGCAGTGACCGAGGACCGGCATTGCGAACCGATGGGAATTTACGGCGCTCTGAAATATGGTGGCGAAAAACTGGTGATCGCTTATGGCCAGGTTTTCAATCTGCCCTATACGATTGTGCGGCCGTCAGCGCTTTACGGTGAGCGTTGCGTCAGCCGTCGCGTCGGTCAGGCGTTCATTGAAAATGCGTTGCAGGGAAAACCGTTGACTATCAATGGCGATGGTAACGACGCGCTCGACTTCACCTATATCGGCGATCTTGTTCAGGGTTTGGTCCGTTGCATTTCCCACCCGGCGGCCAGGAATCAGACGTTCAATATGACCTACGGCAGCGCGCGGTCGCTAAATCAGATGGCCGAGATCATGCGCGGCGAGTTCCCCGGCCTTGAGGTCAAGTATGATCCGCGTGATGCGCTGATGCCGGAACGCGGGACATTGTCGGTCGAAAAAGCAAGAACGCTGATTGGCTACGAGCCGGCCTATCCGCTCGAGCGCGGCTTTGTCGAGTACGTGCGCTGGTACAAGGATCTCGCCAAAAGGCATCCGGCATTCTTTGGCAAGCAGAAACCTGCGATAGCGTGAGCGAACCGTCCCTGAAATTTGATCCATGGCTTAAGCGCCAGCTCGGCAAGCCTAGCTTTCATCTGACGGGCGAAATCGGCAGCCAATCTTTGGAGGGATCGCCGATTGTGGAACAGCTGGCCGCCCAGCCGCTATTCGCCGACGTGAAGGTTCCTGTCGCCGACATTAGTTCGGCCAGTGCGGCGCAGCATTTGGGATTTTCGCTTATCGACACCAATCTGCAGTTTGCCATGCCGCTTTCAAACGTGTCGGAGATCGGTATGCCGGGTCTTATGTTCGCGACCCCGGACATGGCCGACGCCGTTGGCGATATCGCTGCAACGTCATTCTCGGACGACCGGTTTCATCGCGATCCCGCAATACCCAACCCAGTTGCCGACGAGCTCAAGCGATGCTGGGCCACCAATTTCTTCGTCGGCAAGCGTGGCGACTGGATGGTTGTTGCCTGTGTTGGCGAGCGGCCGGTCGGCTTTCTGCAATTGTTGCGTATGCCTGACGGCGGACTTCTCATTGATCTCATCGGAGTTTCGGCCGGTGAACGCGGCCGCGGTTTCGCGCGCGCCATGATCGCATTTGCCTGTCAAAACTGCGATTGCAGCGGTGAGGTTGTGGTCGGTACGGCGATCGCCAATACACGATCAATCCGACTCTACGAGAACATGGGATTTCGGCTCCGCGGTGCCCAGTATGTGTTTCATCATCACGGCGCGGCATGCTGATCGGCCCCGTCGACCTCGATCGCGAAGTCCTCGTTGTCGCCGAGATCGGCAACAACCATGAAGGCAGTTTCGCGCGCGCCGAGGAAATGATTGGCCGCGCTGCCGAGGCGGGCGCGCAGGCGGTCAAGTTTCAGACGATCGTGCCCGAGCAGTTGGTTGCCGCGGATCAAAGTGCACGGCTTGCTACCCTTCGCGGGTTCCAGTTTACCCAAACGCAATTTGAGGCGCTGGCAGGGACCGCCCGCGCAGCCGGCGTCATGTTTCTGTCGACGCCGTTTGATGTCGATGTCGTCAATTGGCTTGCACCGCTTGTTCCCGCGTTCAAAATCGCGTCCGGTGACAACGACTTTACGCCCATGCTGCGTGCGATCGCTGCGACCGGCAAGCCCGTAATCATGTCGACTGGCATGGCTGAACTCATTGAAATCGCCAGCGCCCGCGATTTACTGCGTTCGGAATGGGAACGCCGCGGATTGCTCGACGCCGGTATTGCACTTCTTCACTGTGTCGTCAGCTACCCAACGCTACCGGCCGACGCGAATCTTGCGGCCATTTCCGCTCTTGCAAGTCTCGGCGAGACGATTGGATACTCCGACCACACGCTTGGCATCGAAGCTGCGACACTCGCGGTCGCGGCGGGCGCGCGCATAATCGAGAAGCATTTCACGCTGGACAAAAAGCTGTCCGATTTTCGCGATCATCAGTTGTCTGCTGATCCGGATGAGCTGTCGAGGCTCGTACACAGCGTTAAGCACGTGCAAGAACTGATGGGCGCGCGCGGTAAACATGTCGCGCCAGTTGAACTGGAATCGTTACCTGCGGTACGGCGGGGGGCTTACGCGTCGCGCAACCTTGCGGCTGGCAGCCGGCTGACCGCTGCTGACGTATCGTATCTGCGTCCTCGCGCCGGGCTATCGCCGGCCGAGATCGACCAGCGCTTTGGGATGCCGCTCGCTAAACCGGCGAAAGCGGGCGAAGCGCTGACGGCAGGACATTTTTTATAAAGCCATGTGCGGTATCGCCGGATTTTACGGTACACGGGACATTTCCGACGCGGCCATCAACGCGTGCCTTGGACTGATGAGGCAACGCGGACCGGATGCCGGCGGTGTGAGGCGCTTCGCATCTGGGACGGGGCGGCGCGGCGTGCTGTTGCACACCCGCCTGTCGATCATCGATCTCGATCCGCGTGCCAACCAGCCGTTTCACATCGGCAAGAAATGGCTCATCTACAACGGCGAGGTCTACAACTACATTGAGATGCGCGAGGAGCTTGAAAAGCGCGGCGCCGGATTTGTGACGGCGTCCGATACCGAAGTGCTACTTGCCGCGCTCGATCGTGACGGCATGGATGCCTTGGACCGGTGCGAGGGCATGTGGTCTTTCGCGCTTTTCGATGAGGCCGACGACAGCCTGACGCTATGTCGCGATCGCTTTGGCGAAAAGCCGCTTTACATTCATCTGGCTCCAGAAGGTCTCTACTTTGGCTCCGAGGTGAAGTTCCTGTTCGCCTTAATGGGGCGTTCGTTGCCGGTCAATCGACGGCATCTGATGCGATATCTCGTCAATGGCTACAAAGCGCTTTACAGCAGCGGCGAGTGCTTCTTCGAGGAATTGGACGAGTGTGCACCCGGAACGTGGCTCCGCATCGACAGCGGCGGCAAGACAACAGAGACCCGTTACTGGACGCCGGCCTTCAGCCCGGACGACCATTTTTGCCATGATCGTGTCATAAGAGAAGTGCGTGAACGTTTGATCGAGGCTGTTCGTATGCGGTTGCGCAGCGACGTTCCGCTTGCGTTTCTGATGAGTGGTGGCGTGGATTCGAACGCGCTCATCAGCATCGCAAAACGAGTGCTTAAATACGACGTGCATGGATTCACCATCATGAGTGACGACCCTCGCTACGACGAGGGCGAGATCGTCCGGGATGCCGTACGGACGCTAGGGGTGCGCCACACGCCGGTTCACGTGACCAAAAAGGACTTTCTGCCCCGGCTGCGGGAACTGGTGACCTATCACGATGCCCCGGTATTCACGATCACCTACTACGTCCAGTGGTTGTTGATGGAGCATGTGAAGCGGGCAGGCTACAAGATATCGATCAGTGGCACTGCGGCGGACGAGCTTTTCTCCGGATATTACGATCACTATTTAATGTATCTCGCGGAGATGCATGGTTCGGACGCATACACGCCGGCCCTGGCTGCCTGGCAACGGCATATTCAGCCGTCGGTACGTAACCCGCATCTCTCGAATCCCGATCTCTTCCGTGATGACCCCAATTTTCGCGACCATATCTATCTCAACAATGACGCGTTCGCGCAGTATCTCGTGCCCACATTCTGCGAGGAGTTCCGCGAGCACGTATACACGTTGCGCTCGCTGCTGCGAAACCGGATGATGAATGAGATGTTCCATGAGGCCGTTCCCGTGATCCTGCACGAGGACGATCTCAACGCGATGTATTTTTCGATCGAAAACCGTTCGCCATTCCTCGATCGCGAATTGTTTGAGCTCTGTTGCCGTATTCCGACCGCGCACCTAATGAACGATGGATTTAACAAGGCAATCTTGCGCGACGCCGTGCGTGGAATCGCTCCCGACAGCGTCGTAAACCAGCGGCGCAAGACCGGTTTCAACGCGCCGGTCGAATCCTTCCTCGACCTTTCGGACCCTGCGGTCACACAGGACCTTCTTGCGGACGGGCCGGTCTTCGATCTCATCAAGCGTGACAAGATCGCCGCGCTGCTCGAGAAGCGCAATCTGCCCAACAGCGAAAGCAAGTTCCTGTTCTATTTCGTCAACGCCAAGTTGTTTCTTGAGCGTTTCGCCAATTGAGTGATCGGTTATGGGTCATACGTCACATATAGCGCCCAACGCCCGTGAAACGCCGGCGTTGCGTTATTGCAAACTATGCGTGTTGCCAAACACGAGGCCGAACCTAGCATTCGACGCAGCCGGGGTGTGCCAGGCATGTCAGACGCATGCGCAAAGGCCGGACGTCGATTGGGCCGCGCGGGAGAATGATTTCCGGAAGTTGGCCGATGGCGTGAAAGGACGCACCAGCGGCTACGATTGCGTAGTCCCCGTGAGCGGTGGCAAGGACAGCACTTGGCAGATCCTCAAATGCCTGGAGTACGGTCTCAGGCCGCTCGCTGTGACTTGGAAGACGCCAGCACGAACGGCCATCGGTCAGCATAATCTCGATAACCTGGTTGCACTCGGTGTCGATCACATCGATTGGCAGGTCAGCCCCAAGGTCGAAGCGCGGTTCATGCTCAAGACGTTTGAGCGCTTCGGCAGCACGGCCATTCCGATGCACCTGGCGATTTTCTCCATGCCGCTACGGATCGCGGCGGATTTCGGAATTCCACTCGTGGTGTGGGGAGAAAATTCCGCCATCGAGTATGGCAATGCGGAGACCGCGCAGGCGGGCTATAAACTCGATCGAACGTGGCTCAACACCTATGGTGTCACACAGGGCACAAGCGCGGCCGATTGGGTCGATTCGGATTTGAGCCGCAAGGACCTCGCTGCCTATTACGGGCCGGATCCTGATGCCCTCGAGGTACGCGGTACGCGCGCGATATTCCTCGGGCATTATTTTACGTGGGATCCCGAGACTAGCCACGCGGCGGCGCGTGCGCATGGCTTTCGCGCGAACGCCGAGGGCTCGCGCACCGGTTACTATAATTTCGCGGATATCGACGACGATTTCATTTCCATCCATCATTGGATGAAATGGTACAAGTTCGGTTTCACCCGGCTGTTCGACAATCTGGCGCTCGAGATCCGCAACGGCCGCATGACGCGGGAGCAGGCAATCGAGATCATTCGACGGAGCGGCGACCAGACACCCGTGAAAGACATCGAGAAATTCTGTTCGTTTGTCGGAATCTCGATGGCGCGCTTCTTCGATATCGCGGAGCGCTTTCGTAACCGCGACATATGGCTGCAGAAGGATGGCACTTGGACCATCTCCGGCTTTCTCATTCCGGACTGGGACTGGCGTGAAGTTCATCCCAATTAATCCGCCGCGGAAGTTCGAGGTGTCGGGCGCCGGCGTTCGACTGCACTTGTCTGACTGCGGGCGCGTGGCGCTTGCGGCCGACGAGCAGGTCACATTCACCACCGAAGTGGGCGGGGAATTCGACGTCACGCGGAAGAATTGGGGCTTCTACGCGACGCCCTCGACCAACGGCCGGCTGAAGACCTTCGGCTTGCGGGCGGGGCTGGTGCGCAACGTCCCGGGCCGCCTATTTGTCGTCCTTGTGGAGGAGGGTAAGGAGGCCGAGTTTCTGGCCTATGTGGAAGCCGACAAGCAAACGCTGCTAACGTGGCTCGATGACGATGCGTCGGTCGAACGGCTCGCAACGCTCTTGGGCACATCGGGCACGCCGGTCAAATGAAAGCGAATGTGGCTGAACAGCCGCGGGTACGGACTATTTGTCCAATGTGTCGCGGAAGCGATCTGGTGGTGCACTTTACTTATTCCGAACCGCCCCCGCTGGAGACCCGCTTTCCGCTGGCGGAAGGCGAAAGCTACAGGCGGGAACTGCATCGGTGCGGTCAGTGCGGGCACTACGTGGAATCATTCGCGCCCGACCAAAGCAGGCTCTATGCGGGCGAATACGTCAGTTCGCTTTATCAGGATCGCGATGGCATTCGCCGGGCTTTCGACCGGATCAACGCGCTGCCGCCGGAAAAGTCCGACAATGTCGGGCGTGTACGTTTCGTCGATACGTACTGCCGCAACCGGTGGGGCCGGCAGGCCCGGGCGCCACGCCTGCTCGATGTCGGCGCCGGCCTCGGCGTATTTCCGTTCCGCATGAAGCAAGCGGGTTGGGATTGTGTTGCGCTCGACATGGATGAACGATTGGCCCTGCATCATCGCGAGGTGGTTGGTATTAAAAGTATTGTTAGCGACGTTCGGGAAGTCGAAGGTATTGGACAATTCGATCTTGTGACCTTGAACAAGGTGCTTGAACACGTGGTCGATCCGGTGGGGATGCTGGCTAGCATTGCGCGTCTGCTTGTGTCGGACGGGCTTGTTTATGTGGAGCTTCCGGATGGGGAAGCGGCGGAGATCGAAGGCAAGGAGCGTGAGGAATATCTGCTGGGTCATGTGCACGTGTTCAGCTTTGCCTCCTACGCGCTCTTGATTGCGAAGGCGGGGTTCGAACTTGTCGTATGTGAGCGACTGCGTGAGCCCAGCACGAAATTCACATTGCGAGGTTTCGCCCGCGCGCGTGGGACACCATGAAAATCAATAGGATTACGTTCTTAAATTCTGATATCTGTCGCCCGCGCGCCGCCAATATTTGCAGTTTTGCTCGGATGCAAGCGACGTGGAGACGCTCGCAGACAAGGTCATCGTTGAACCGCGCCGCCGTGGAATCATAAGTTACGCCTCGCATCAGGAAATGATCAAACAGACTTCTTCGTTGGCAGCGGCGTGGCAATGGACGCGCGAGATGCCGCTCGGTGGACATTCGGCGAACGTCCGACTTGAAACCTGGCGTTGTACGCGTCCCGACGGCACGTCACGTAGTTATTCGGTTGAAATTCGCATCGGCAAACAATTCAACGTCATCGGAATCAAGGGTACCGATCTTGACGAGACGCGCGGCTACGCCCGGTTTCTCGCGGCGACTGCGGCCAAGCTCTATGGCAACGCCTCCGCTCACGAGCATGTGGCTGTCTGCCCGATTTGCGGGCAAGACACGGCGTCGGCGATCGAGGCCTTCCGGATTTTTAATGTGCCCTATCATCGGTGCAAGGCCTGCGGTCATGGTTTTGTGCTCGAGCGCCCCTCGCGCAGGGCGCTGGAAGACCTTTTCAGTGATTCCGCCGAGCATTCCGGCGCCTATCTTGATCGCGACGCGGCAGAACAACGCCTGCAGCAAATCGTTTTGCCAAAACTCAATTGGTTACTTGAAATTTATTCCAAGGCTGTCGGCGGGTGCCCAAAGACGGCAATCGATGTGGGCGCTGGTGGCGGTCATTTCGTTGCGGGTCTTGGCCGGGCGAAGATCGCAGCCGAGGGGTGGGAGTTGAGCGCGGCGTCTCGCGCCTTCGCGAAGAGCATGTTTGACGTGGAGTTGCGCGCGGACGACTACTTGGAAGTGCCGTACAAACCGGTCAACCTTATCACTTATTGGGGCTTGCTCGAATACGTGCCCGAGCCGTTACGCATGCTGCGGGCGGCGCGGCGGCGGCTGGTGCCAGGCGACGGGTTGCTGGTGCTAGAAGTGCCGCGGTTCGATGCTTTGGGCACGGTGGCGCAAGCCTGCAACCCCGATCACGTTGCGCGCCACATGGATCCGACATCTCACATCAATTGCTTCTCCGATACGTCGTTGATGACGGCATTGGCCAAGAGCGGGTTCGAGCCGGTCGCGGTCTGGTATTTTGGAATGGACGCCTATGAGCTTCTAGTTCAGATCGCGTTGCGCACGGGTAGGGACGATCTGCTCGATCGATGCGGTGATATGATTCCCGCGCTGCAGGGGAGCCTTGATGCCGGGTTTCAGTGCGACGATATGATCGTCGCGGCGCGGCCGGTCGACGAGTTCACGGGATGAGCGATTTTCGTCCTCTTTTCGTATTCGGCATCGCGCGTTCTGGAACGAATCTCGTTGCTGGAATGCTGAACGCGCATCGCGATGTGAAACTTGCGCTCGACCCGCTCATGCCATTCTTCAAGGCGCTACGGAGTGCAATGTTGAATCGGCGTGGTGATCGGGTGCTGATCGATCGTTTTCCCGCGGATTGCGCGTTTCAAGACGGCTATTTCGATCTCTCGGGGGTTTCATTGCTGGACATTATTATTGAGGGTGATCTGAACATTCCGCTCAGTAGTTCAGAGAGCAAAATGCTGGCGCAAAGCATCTCTACCCGCGCTGCGCTAGAGTCGTCCGTCGTAGCCGCGGCACTAGTAGATACGCGTGGAGATACATTTGAGGCTTTTCTGCACGATCTTCTGGAACGCGTCTGCGCCCATCACGGCCGGCTGCTGCAATGGTGCGGCACCAAGGAGGTTTGGACGGCCGAGTTCATTCCCGCTATTGCCAAGGTCTGGCCGGAAGCGCGTTTTGTCGTGGTTCGACGTGATCCGCGTTCGGTGCTGGCGTCGCTCATCGCCATGCTGCGAATAGATCCGTCGCAGGCCGCCCATACCGTATCCTACATGCGGCACTGGCGGAAGGAAGCGGCCGTGGTAGACCACTTGACGTCGAATCCCTTGCTGAAGAACCAGCTGCTGATTGCGCGTTATGAAGATCTCGCATCGGACCCGATGGAGGGTGCGAAGCGACTTCACACGTTCCTTGACCTGACGTTTGATGGGGCCATGCTGACGCCGGTTACCGCTGACGGCGCGGTTTCGCGCGGCAATAGCAGTTTCGGTGATATCGATGGGATCTCGCGCGCATCGGTCGAGCATTGGCGGCAGTCGCTCGATGCTGCCACGGTCAAAACGATCGAGTGTCATTGCGGGATCGAAATGCTGGCGGAAGGTTATGCGCTCGACAATGCGCCGCCCGTGATGCCTGATGCCGTCATTGCGCGGGTGGTGTCCGAGGCTGATCGCGTACCTGGACATTGGCGGAGCGATAGCGGCCAATCGGCGCGCGATCTTGATCACGAGGCGCGGCGCTGGGCGATGCTTCAGCAATTGCCAGCGGATTTGCCGGAATCCGAAGTGCGCCAGCATTTCCTTTTTACTTCCTTCTTCGAGAAGCTTCGTGGGATGGCAGCACGTTGCGATGTTGCCGCTATTGCTCAGGGATCGGTGTGAGAATGTCCGAATCGTTTTCCTATAAGGGGTACGTCACTGAACAAATATCTCTTGCCGAGAACACGGTTGTTGCTTCGCGGGGCCACTGTTCCAGTCTCGGTGCCGCATGATCGCGAGCAAGGCGTAATTGATATGAGCCGAAATGTTCTGTTCAAGAAAGCGAACGTCCTGCGCGGGCGGATTGCGTCGACGCCAATATTGGAAGATGCGGTGCGGCCATGAAGATTCTGTGCTTCGCACCGCATGCGGCGATCTGGGTGCACGCGTTCCCTGAGGCGCTTGTCATCGAGGCGCTCAAGCAATCCGGCCACGAAATTGTTTATGTTACTTGCGGCGGCGTATTTGCGAAGCTCTGCGTTTCGATGGGAGTGTACAATGTCGGCATCGATGCGAGTGCCGAAGCGAAGAAGGCGATATGCGGCGGATGTGAAAAAAATGCGGAGATTATCCGCTCCGAATTCGGCTTTTCCGGGCCTGCGCTGGCGACAATATTGACTCCAGAAGACCGCGCTTGGGTCAAGGCAACGCTCGAACGAACGACCCAGAAAAATTTCTTGTCGCTAACCGACGAAGGCGTAGAACTTGGGCGTGCGGCGCTGAGCCATTTTCTCATCAACAACAAGAAAAACAATCTTCAATTCAGTGACGCGGATTGGCGTCGCTACCTTACAGATCTTGAGAATACGCTGCTATCCTACGCGGCCTGCCGGAAATTGTTTGACAATGAGCGGCCGGATCGTGTGCTCGTTTATACTTCGGCTTACTCTGTCAATTTCGTGTGCTGCGAGATCGCACGCATGCGTGGAATACCACACTACTATGTCGCAGCCGCCGGTAATCTTTCCGATCGGCTGCAACGGCTTGTGCTGGCACGTGGCCATGCGGTCGACTATCAGAAGAACAACATCGCGCACTGGCCAAAATACTGCAATGTGCCGGTCAGCGCGGAGGATGTCCATTATACGGCCGATCACGTACTTGAGCTGCTGAGCGGTTCTAGTCCCTTGGTCTATTCGTCTCCGAGCAGGGGGCTGTCGTCGGATCTGAGAAGTTATTTTGGCGTTCGACCCGGCCAAAAAGTTATAGCCGCGATGACAAGTAGCCATGATGAAATCTTTGCATCGCAAATCTGCGGCCTGTGGCCGACGAACGCACGATCAGCTTTTCCGTCAGTAATCGAGTGGATTCGCGCACTTGTCGCATACGTTGCGACACGGTCAGATTTGTTTTTGATCATCCGTGTGCATCCGCGAGAATTCCCTAACAGACGGGATGCGATTAAATCTGAACATGCACTTATGCTTCAGAGGGAACTGACTTCATTGCCGGAGAATGTAAGAGTTAATTGGCCAACCGATAAAATATCTCTCTACGACCTTGCATGTATAACTGATGTTGGATTGAATGCTTGGTCGAGTGCGGGCAAGGAGCTATCTCTATTTGGAATTCCGGTCGTAAGCTATGCGCCGGACTTTCTAATTTATCCAGAGAATCTAAACTATTCAGCGACAAATCCGACAGACTATTTTGTCCAAATCGAATCAGCTCTCTGCGATGGCTGGTCGGTCGAGATTGCCCGCCGCGCATTTCGTTGGTTCACGCTTGAGTACGGGCGCGCCATGCTCGACCTCTCCGAAAGTGTTTTCTTCAATGAAACTCGGCAGCGCTCATTCTTCGAACGGGCCGTGCGGCGCGGGCTTCGTGCTATTGCTCCGCAATACAGCCAACAATCGGATTGTCGTAGGCGCGCGATGACTCTGCGCCAGCGCGAAATGATTGACGCGTTAGTTACATCAGGCAAGATTTCGGTGCTCGATCTCATCGATCCAGGACAAGTTTCAGGAGCGACTTTGGAAGAAGAAACCAAAGCGCTTCGGCGCGCATTCCAACGCATTGCCGGTGCTCTCGCCAGAGGGCGTAGCCTAGCTAACGACGATGGACTAGTTGGACGCATGGCGGCATTCGCAGAGGCGAGAGTAGCGAGTTTAGGGGGCCGGCATGAATGACTGACACAGACAGCCTCACCCGTGATTTATGCCGTTACGCTACTGGAGTGGTGGCTGACGGCAATGCGTTATTGTTCGATCGGATCGCCCGCGAGTTGCCGTTTAAGCGTCATTCTTTTAAATCGGGCGATACATTCAACGGTTGGTCAGTGCCAAATAATTGGCATGTGAGGCGCGCCGAAATCCGACGCAACGGAAAGACGGTGTTCGACGGTCGGGCGAATTCACTGGGAGTCGCGCGCTATGCTAAGTCATTCCATGGCGCGCTGGATTGGGAGGAATTGAAGCCTCATCTCGTGACGAATCCTGCTTTACCCGATGCATATGTCTTTCATTGCGCATGGCAATACCGGCCATGGGCCGCCGACTGGGCGTTTTCGGTGCCACACAACGTCTATTTGACATTTGGTCCAGGCCGTTACGAGATTGATCTCGAAACTGAATATTCTCCAGGCGAAATGATCGTTGCGGAGTACGAAAAGAAGGGGCGAACGGGAAACGTCATCGTATTCCAGCTTCATTCCTGTCACCCTCATATGGCAAATGACGGTTTTGCAAGCGGCGCATTGTTGATCAGGCTGATGCAGGAACTTGCCCGTTGCGACACCTATTATTCGTACCGCTTGGTAATAGGCCCGGAGCATATTGGTACGGTCTTTTACTTGCGCGACATGCCGCGATCGGAACGTGATCGGATCGTGTGTGGCGTGTTCACGGAAATGCCGGGTACGGCTGCTCCTGTTAAAATCGCGTCGACATTTCGCGGCGGGCATATCATTGATCGTGCCTTTGCGCATGCAGCGAAGCATTGTACGTCAGATCATATAGTCGTGCCCTGGCGGAGGGGCGCGGGTAACGATGAGACAGTATGGGAAGCGCCTGGCTATGAAGTGCCGTTCATCGAACTCACTCGATCCGAAGACCTCATGCACCCGTTCCGCGAATATCACACCAACCTTGATAGCCCTGATCTCATGAATGCAGAAAAAATTCATGAGATTGGCGTTTTGCTGCGAAAAGTTGTCCAGATTTTTGAGAACAATTTTCGTATTTGGCGAAAATTCGAAGGGCTGATCTGTCTTTCGAATCCGAAATTTGACTTGTACTTAGAGCGCGAAGACCCGGCGATCCAGAAGCAGTTACCCGCCGATTCTGAGAAATGGGGCTATCTGCTCGACTGTCTCCTGCGTTATTTCGACGGGTCGATGACTATTCTCGATATCGCCGAGAAGCATGATCTACCATTTGACCGCGTGCTTCAGTATGTCCGAAAATTTGAGGAGAAAGGGTTGGTGCGCCTCGAGTTTGCGCCAATATCGCGACAGCCGCCGTCTCCGGTGCCACAATGAGCAGCCATATTGTTATCGTTGACCTGGAGATCAGCAATTTGGCTTCGGTATTGCAAGCCTTGCGCCAAATCGGTGCACCACCGCACGCGTTTGCAACTGCGCAAAATATCGAATTTGCGGATGCAATCTTGTTGCCTGGGGTGGGCGCTTTCGGTGATGGCATGGGGAGCCTGCGTCAGAAACAATTGATCGATCCGATCAAACGGGCTGCTGGTCGTGGCACGCCGATATTTGGGATTTGCCTCGGCATGCAACTGCTAGCGGAGCATAGCGAAGAATTCGGTTCGCACGAGGGTTTGGGCCTGATCAAAGGCGAGGTGGTACGTTTGCGACCGAGCGAGCCAGAATTTCGCGTCCCCAATATTGGCTGGTGCGATGTAGAGGCAGTGAGACCGTCAGTGTTTTTTCCAAACAGTGCTGCCGGCTGCTATTACCATGTTCATAGCTACCATCTTGTACCCAAAGATCGCGCAGTAGCAGTCGGTATTATTGACTACGCTGGGTCACAACATGTGGTTGCACTCGATACCGGCAATTTGTTTGGTGTTCAATTCCACCCTGAGAAAAGTCAGGACGACGGATTGCGGGTTTTAGCGAACTTCTTCGCGGCGTTGCCGCATATGCAGCGACCAAGTTAATGGCGCGTCCGCGCCTCATCCCCGTTCTGCTGCTGAAGCATGGTGTGCTGGTTCGAAGCCAGGCTTTCCGTACGCATCAGGTAATCGGCAATCCGATGAGCACGGTAAAGCGATTGTCGGACTGGAACGTTGATGAATTAATCTTACTCGACATTAGTGCGGGCGATTTTCACGACTTGCGTCGGGACGATATCCAGCAACGTTACCAGGGCACCGGCGCGCTGGACGTTTTGCGCGAGGTCTCAAAGGTCTGTTTCATGCCACTTACCTTCGGCGGACGGATCTCCACGCTAGAAGACATTCAGCAGCGTCTTGCGGCCGGAGCGGACAAGGTCGTCGTTAACACCGCGGCCGTAGAGAATCCGCAATTTATTCGAGCTGCGTCAAACCGTTACGGCGCGCAATGTGTCGTCGTCTCGATTGATGCGTTGCGGCGTAATGATGGGCGGTATGAAGTTTATGCCGGCTCCGGCAAGCGGCCAACAGGCCTTGATCCTGTTTCCTGGGCGCAGGAGGCGGCGCAGCTTGGTGCAGGTGAGATTTTTCTCAATTCAGTCGATCGCGATGGCGCAGCGACCGGTTACGACATCGACTTGGTAAGGAGCATCACGAAGGCCGTCAACATACCGGTTATCGCATGTGGGGGCGTCGGCTGCTATAATGACTTCATTCCTGGAATTACGGAGGGTGGAGCGAGCGCTGTGGCTGCAGCGAATATCTTCCACTTTTTTGAACACAGCTATCCACGAGCTAAGCAGATTTGCATTGACGCCGGGCTGCCCATGCGTCCGGTCCAACTTGATAGTCCTTGGCAGCGGCGTGAACCAACATATGATCGCATTTTAGAAGATTCGCGCATCGACGAGCGCCTGCGCCGCGCGGCTACAATGGATTACGTCGCAGCTGCCTCGCGGCCGGATCAAAATGCAATCCGCTGGTGCACGCGGTGCGTCTATCCCTCGATCAGTGCAGCTCCAATGGAGTTTGATGAGCAGGGCGTCTGCATGGGATGCCGCATGGCCGAAACGAAAGCCGGTATTCCTTCGGATGAATGGAAGCAGCGCAAAGAACTACTTCGTGACATCTTGGAGAAATATCGCTGCAAAGATGGTAGTCGTCACGACGTTGTTATCGCAGTAAGCGGGGGCAAAGATAGTTGGTTTCAGACGCACGTTATTAAAGAAGAATTCGGACTCAATCCGCTGCTCGTGACTTATGACGGAAATAACTGGACCGATGTGGGTTGGCGTAACTTGGTCCGCATGCGCGAGACGTTTGGCTGCGATCACGTACTGGTACGGCCTTCGGTAAAGACTATCACGAAGTTGAATCGACTTGCATTCGTGATTATGGGGGACATGAACTGGCACGCTCACGTTGGGATTACAACAGCGCCCGTTCAGGTGGCGGCGGAGAAGAAAATTCCCCTCGTGATCTGGGGCGAGCACGGCTACTTGGATCTATCCGGTCAGTTCTCCATGTATGATTTTCCTGAGATGAGCTACCGAGATCGTCTTGAGCATTTTGCGCGTGGATATGAGTGGAATTATTTTGTCGGACGAGAGGGTCTAACCAGCCAAGATATGTCGATTTGGAAGTATCCTTCTGATCAGAAAATTTTTGATATTGATCTGCGCGGCCTCTATCTAGGCAACTACGTGTTCTGGGAAGCTAACCAACATTCCAAGATGATCATCGAGCAATATGGGTTCGAAATAAGCGACGTGGCCTTCGATCGGACTTACCGGCGGATGTCAAATCTCGATGACATGCACGAGAACGGCGTTCACGACTATCTCAAATACATCAAGTTTGGCTATGGCCGTTGCACGGATCATGCGTGCAAGGACGTGCGCGCGGGACTAATGAGCCGCGAGTATGCGATCGAGCTCGTAAGGAAAATGGACCATGTCAAACCGAGTGATCTAAAGCGCTGGCTTGCCTATGCGGGCATGACGGAGGACGAATTTGACCGCATCGCAGACACGTTCCGTGATCCGCGCGTGTGGCGGATGTCGAAGAACAATTGGGTCAAGGACGAGCCTTGGCCGGCTGCCAACGGCCCCAATCATAATGGATCGCACGACCAGGTTTCAACATGAGTGTCAGACAAGAAAATATAGCGCTCGGTGATCCACTGAGCGAACATGAGTTATGTCCCGACGAGCTGTTGGCCGGACAGGAGGCTGCATTTGCTCGGGACATTGCTAGGTTGCACGGGCGTGTTACAGAATTTGTGACGGTTGGATGTCCAGCCTGCGGCAGGACTAATCAGAATAAAATATTCGAGAAAGTTGGATTCAGTTTTCAATCGTGTACGCAGTGTGCGACGGTCTATATGAGTCCGCGCCCCTCGCCTGCGGTGTTGGCGGACTACTACGAAAATTCTGAGAATTACGATTATTGGGCGAAATACATTTTTCCTGCATCTGAAGCGGTCCGCCGGGAGAAAATACACAAGCCGTGGCTTGAGCGCGTAATCGGATTCTGCGATCGTCACACAATCCGGCGCGATACATTGCTTGAAATCGGGGCAGGCTTCGGCACTTTTGCCGCTGTTGCGAAACAATCTAGCGCTTTCGAGCGAGTTATTGCAATCGAGCCAACTCCTGAAATGGCAGCGGCCTGCCGGTCGCGCGGAGTGGAGGTTATTGAAAAACGTATTGAGGAGGTAGGTAGTGAGCCCGGCTCGGTCGATGTCGCAGTTGCATTTGAAGTAATCGAACATCTGTTCGATCCGAGCATCTTCCTCAAGAAATGTGCACACCTTTTGAATCCGGGCGGCTTGTTGGTCGTGTCTTGCCCAAACGGTCTAGGATTCGATATCGCGACTTTGGGCGTCAAGGCACTAGCCGTCGATGCTGAACACGTTAATTTGTTCAATCCGTCGTCACTCACACATTTGCTTGCCCGCTGCGACTTCGAGGTTTTGGAAGTGACAACACCGGGGCGTCTGGATGCAGAATTCGTCCGTGAGGCGGCGCTAAGATGCGAGATTGACCTTTCTGAAAGCCCATTTCTCAACCGTGTGCTAATCGATGAATGGGATAAGCTCGGCGCGCCTTTTCAGCGTTTCCTCGCCGAAAACGGTTTGTCGTCCCATATGTGGGCCGCGGCGCGTCGGAAGTCGGAACTGGCCCGTGACTGACAAACGGCGCGCGGCGGCAGAGGCCGCCGTTAAAGCCTGCTATTCGACGTGGGCTAAAACGTATTATGGCGACTATTTCGCCAGCACTGACGCATACCCCCCAGTGCATCAAGACATAATTCGCCGTCTCATCAGGCAAGCCGATGCGCGAACGTTGGTCGACGCCGGTTGTGGACCGGCTTCCATTTTGCGTGGTCTCACTAACATGGGGCTCGACCTTTATGGGTTCGACCTCACACCGGAAATGGTTGCAAGCGCGCGCGAAGTCATGGTGTTATCTGGCGTGCCGGGGGACCATTTGTGGGAAGGCAGTGTCGCCGATGCATCCGCGTTTAGTCGTCCTGGAATTACACCAGAAGGTTTTGACGCTGCAATTTGCGTTGGAGTACTGCCTCATGTGCCAGAGAGCGTGGAGCGAGAAGCCATTGTCAATCTCCGAAATGCCGTCAAGCCTGGCGGCCTTGTTGTAATCGAGGCCCGTAACCAGCTATTTGGACTCTTTACGCTCAACCGTTACAGCTATGAACTGTTCGTCAATGAATTGATCAGGGTGCCGTCCCTTTCGAAGGCTGGGGGCGTCTCGGAAGCGCTGAATAGCGTAATCGAGAAAATGAAAAATTCTTTTCGCATGGATCTGCCGCCGGTCCGCAAGGGAAAAAGCGGAGAACCAGGCTACGATCAGGTGCTGTCGCGTACGCACAATCCGCTTTTGCTGAAGCAGGCATTTGAGGCGGCAGGCTTCGGCGACGTCCAACTTCTCTTTTATCATTATCATTGCCTTCCCCCGATATTCGAGGATTCTATGCCTGTCGAGTTCCGCAAGCTCAGCATGGCAATGGAAGATCCGTCCGATTGGCGCGGTTATTTCATGGCTTCGGCCTTCTTCGTAGCAGGCGTGCGACGATGATCCGCAACGATGGCTGGCGTCGGTTTAATATTTGGGAACACAGCCAGACGGTCCACGATCTATATCGCCGCCGTTGCCTCCGAGAAATCGAAGAGATGACGGCACACGCGCAGGCGGCCGAACTTGTCGGTGCGCATGTTGTTCCAGGCGATATTCTGCTCGATGTCGGCTGCGGCGGCGGCTATCTGTTTCATTCGTTCGCCGCGCGCAAGATCGCTGTGGAATATTTTGGTATTGACGCGGCGGAAAGCTTGATTGCGATCGGCAAGGAAACTCTGCCAGCTTTTGGATTGCCAGCTGACCGTCTTTCTGTGCAGCGTATCGAAGATACCGACGGTGCGTGCGATCACGTGATTTGTGTAAACGTACTTAGCAATATCGACAATTACCACCGGCCGCTCGAACGGATGCTGCTGATGGCCCGAAAGAGTGTTATTTTGCGAGAGTCACTCAAGGACGGGGCCGAGTATCATTATGTTACGGACCAATTCCTCGACGGCGGGTTACGCCTGAGGGTTCACGTCAACCATTACGATGTCGCCGATATGATTGAGTTCATTCGGGGTTATGGGTTTGACGTCGAGCGATTGATCGATCGGCGGACTGGCGGAATGCCCGAGGCCGTAATTGGCCATAACCACTACTGGACCTTCCTAGTAGCCACGCGTCGCTCCTAATCGGAATAGGTGTTGTTATCTCCCGCATCTGTGGAATTATTGTGCCCGGCGCAAGCCAGATTGCCGAAGCCTGTTTGTCTCATTTGATCTGCGGTGTTCGGCAGCCAGCGTGGCGGCATCAGCGCGGCGAATGCAAGGCTACGGCGTTCGCTTGGACTGGATGGCGCGAGCCTTCCCTGCATCAGGACCGGGATCTCCTTGCGGTTTTTGATGGCACGATTTTCAATGCGGAAGAATTGGGCGCGAAACCGTTCGCAAATCCAGCGAAGCTTCTAACCAACCTCTATCGTCGAAAAGATTTTCGGCGTGCGATCGAAGCGATCAACGGCGACTTCGCCTGCGCACTCTTTGACGCCAAGACTGGCGCGCTGTGGCTTGCGCGGGATCGTGTGGGTCACCGACCATTGTATTTCGCTAAAAACGGGCAGATGTTTGCGTTCGCGTCCATGCCCGCGGCTCTCGTTGGGTTGCCCGGGATAGGTTCAGCTATCAACAGGCGTTACGCGGCGGTCTTCGGCGGGTCGCACTACAGATACATCGACAATCGTCCTGATGAATCGCCTTTTCGCGATATTTCACAGATTCCACCCGCAACGTTGCTTTGCCTGCGCGATGGCAATGTCCGAATCGAACGTTATTGGGATCTGCGCGAACAGGACGAGTGGCGGGGGAGCGAACAGGAACTCGCAGCACAATATCGCGATTTACTGCTCGACGCGGTCCGGAGGCGGATGGCGGCCACATCGGCTCAGGCGTTCACGCTTTCCGGAGGGCTGGATAGTTCCTCCGTTGTAGCATCGGCCGTGCTAACATCGGGCACAAAACAGCACGCATTTTCAACCGTTTATAGTGATAAGACTTTTGATGAGAGTGAGGATATCGCGACATTCTTAAAAGGAAAAATTTCACAGTGGCATCCAATTTCGATTGGAAATTTTGATTTGTTTTCGACAGTTGACCGCATGATTGCGAGTCATCAGGAACCAGTCGCTACGGCGACTTGGCTTTCGCACTTTCTTTTATGCGAGGAAGTCAGTCGTGCGGGATTCCAGACGCTTTTTGGGGGGCTTGGCGGCGACGAACTCAATGCTGGCGAATACGAATACTTTATCTTTCATTTCGCTGATCTAAAGCGAGCTGGCCAGGGTCGCGCGCTTTCACATGAGATAGATTGTTGGGCTGAGCACCACGACCATCCCATCTATCGAAAAGATCGTATGTCAGCGGATGACGCAATCGAACGAATGACTGACGCAGCGCATCCCGGGATTATTCGTCCGGAACGTGAGCGCATGACTCGATATTACAAAACGATCTCCAGAGATTTTTTTGATCTCGCAAGCTTCAGTCCGGTCATGGACCATCCATTCAAATCGTATCTTCGGAACCGAACCTATCAGGATATTTTTCGGGAAACCGCGCCGTGTTGTCTACGGGCCGAGGACCGCGATTGCTCAGCGTTCGAGCTCGATCACGTCGACCCATTTTTCGATTATCGGCTTATTGAATTTATGTTCCGCGTACCAAACTCAATGAAGATACGCGATGGCGTGACTAAGCGGCTTTTGCGTGAAGCCATGCGTGGAATTCTGCCGGAGGAAACTCGTACCAGAGTGAAGAAGACCGGTTGGAATGCGCCCGCGCACTTGTGGTTCGCAAGCGATGCACGCGATCAGTTACACGACCTTGTAGCTTCGCGAGCATTTCGAGAGAGCGGTATCTACATAGTTTCGGAGGTGGATCGCATCGTTGCGGAGCATGAAAGTATCGTCGCTAGTGGAGCGCTACGTGAAAATCATATGATGTTTCTGTGGCAGTTGGTAAACTTACAGTGCTGGCTGCGTTGGGGCGAACGTCTGCCGCAAACAAGTAGACTGAATACCCTCACGCATAACTGAAGAGAATGAGGGTGATAAGAAAATTGGGGGTTGAGAGATGATTGCGCAAGCGGTGCGAACCGGTCGACAATTTAGCGCAGCAGCTTTGCGGATATTGGCTGGGTCAATCGGCTATGCGATACGTGGCGTGACGCCTGCCTATGCTTATCAGAGCATGATTAGGCTGTTCTGTTTAACCGGGGGTCGTTCAAACGATTTGATGGCCCGAATTGTTCGGCGCAGACCTTATCACCTTCCAAAGAAAATTGGCGTTCTTGGAGAAATGAGCGAAGAAGAACTCGCACGCGTCAACGGGCGGCTGCGTGATCGCGGCTACTATGTTTTCGAAAAGCGTTTGCCTAATGATCTGATTCAGCGATTGGTCGACTTTGCATTGACTCAGAAATGTGCGGTCCGGCCGACTGATGCAGATGCAAAGCGAGGAATAGGTCCGCGCGTGACGGTGTATGATCGCGCCAACCCGGCGGGTCTAATTTACGATTTCGATCAAGAGGATATTGTTAACAATCCGGACGTTCAATCATTGATGGCAGACCCGTCGATTTTCGCGGTGGCACAGGTCTACGTCGGCGGCGCACCCGTACTTGATGAGGTTAATATGTGGTGGAGTGTGGCTGGCGGCACGAAACCGGATTCGGCTGCGGCTCAGTTGTACCATTTCGATATGGATCGAATCCGCTGGTTAAAATTCTTCATCAATTTGACCGAGGTGACGTCCGACAGTGGGCCACATTGCTTCGTTGCCGGCTCGCAACGGACCGGCGGCATTCCTCGCCGACTGCTCCAAGAAGGCTATGTGCGCCTCACAGACGAGGAAGTTCGCAAAGATTATCCCTCAGATAAGTTTGTCGAATTTACTGCGCTGGCTGGGACCGTCCTTGCGGAAGACACGCGCGGGTTACATAAGGGAAAGCCTCCGACCAGGGGCGACCGTTTGATGCTCGAATTTGAGTACAGCGTCAGTATGTTTGGTGCGACTCCGCTTCAGAAAAGCAAACTTAGGGTCTTTCACAGCAAATCGTTTGAGAGCTGGGTGGCAGATTACCGCTCCGTATTTCAGCGGTGGTTGTCATAGTAAAACCGTCTAATCAAGAATCCGTGCAAGACGATGCCGCGCGTTCGTTGCGCGAAAGGACTCGTCGTCCTATCGCCAAGATCCTTTCGCTGCTGACGGGCAGGGAAAAAGTGCGACTCAGTCTGTTGCTTGGCGCTGTACTGGTAATGGGATTGATCGACGTGCTCGGTGTGTCGTCAATCTTGCCGTTCATGACGGTAGTCGCGAAGCCGGAGATGATTCAGTCCAATACTTATCTAAACGAAGCTTTCAATTGGTCAGGCGCCGAAAATGTATATGGCTTTTTATTTGATCTTGGGCTACTTGCTCTTGCGATTGCCTTGTGCAGTAACGCTTTTGCGCTGGCGGTTTATTGGGCCACATTAAGATTTTCGCACGGGCTTGGCTATGCGCTCTCGCTGCGCATGATCAAAATGTATCTTCGCCAAGACTATTCGTTTTTTCTTGATCGTAATAGCTCCACATTGACCCTAAACGCAACGGGTGAAGTAGAAGGCGTAGTGTACGGCATCTTCATTCCGCTGCTTCAGATGGTCACCAAGGTGGCAGGGGCCGTATGCATACTTGTGCTCGTCGTCTTTGTTGATCCCCTGTTGGCTGCGCTTTTCATGGGTATCGTCGGCGGATCGTACGTCCTCATTTTTCTGTTCGCAAAAGGACGGGTCGCGGATCTTGGGCAGACAAGTCAGGATCAAAACCGCATACGGTACCGCCAGACGACTGAAGCTTTCAGCAGCATTAAGGATCTGAAGCTACTCAGCCGTGAACAATACTATTTTAATCGCATCGCGGTTGCGGCCGCGGGATATGGCCGAAACGCGACGCTGCAAGGAACCATTGCTGCGGCGCCACGCTATTTGATGGAGACAGTAGGACTCGGCGCTATCGTAGTATTGGTGCTGTATCTCATTGCTATGAAACACGACCTTTCAACTACAATCCCGGTACTCGTACTTTACGCATTTACCGGATACCGCCTCATGCCAGCGTTCCAGGCGATATTCCAAAACTTAACGATTATTCGCTTCAATTGGCCCTCAGTCGAGCTGATCTCTGCAGAAATGGAGCGTCTCAAGCCTGAGGACTCGGTGACCTGGGGATTTGAGACGTTACGGCCAATGCAATTTCACCGGGACATCGTCCTTAAGGCGGTCTCGTTCACTTATCCAACGGGCCCAAAGGCCGTTCTACTTGATTTGGAACTTCAAATTAAAAAGAACACCACGATCGGTCTAGTAGGAACGACCGGTGGCGGCAAAACGACGGTTGTGGATCTTATTCTCGGAGTGCTAACCCCGACGACTGGAAAATTGGTAATCGACGGCACGCCAATCGGCGCAATGAACGTCCGGGCCTGGCAGGCGAATATAGGATACGTACCTCAACAGATCTATCTGTCCGACGCTAGCATTGCCAGCAACATTGCGTTCGGCATTTCAGAGACCGAAATTGACATGAAAAGCGTCGAGAGAGCGAGCCGCGCCGCTCAGTTGCATGATTTTGTCGTCGGTGAATTACCGAACGGATATTCCACCGAGGTCGGCGAGCGCGGAATTCGACTCAGCGGCGGACAGCGCCAACGTATTGCTATTGCTCGTGCGCTCTATCGCGATCCGAATGTGCTAGTGCTAGATGAAGCGACGAGTTCGCTCGACGGGATTACAGAAAACGCCGTGGTCGATGCGATCAATAAATTTTCACACCATAAAACCATTATTACAATCGCCCACAGGATATCGACAGTCACGCATTGCGATGTGATCTATGTACTTGAGAGCGGTCGTATTGCCGCTCAAGGAACCTATAACGAATTGATGGCGGGCAACACGACCTTCCGTGCAATGACGAAAACGCTCAACTAAGAATTAGAGACGATGCAAGATAACCTCAGCAAAATTAGACAATGCCTCGACGTCCTTATACCTAGGCAAGATCTAGTGCTTAGCTTCGATCAAAATTTTATAGACCAGCTTCCCGATATTTTACGAGAGAATTTTTCGGTTCGTAACGATGGCGATATTACTCGAGTGCTTGCATTGCAAGCTTTGTTTCAACTTCTGGACCCTAACCGCCAAAGCGTGTGGGAACTTGCGCAACTTCCAGCCATGCTCGCAGCCGCCGGTATCGACAAGTCGGCCTATCTTCCGCTTGCACCAAAGGCGGTAACGAATGAAAACGAAGCTATATTCTCGCATTGGTCGACAAGCACCAATGCGGCTGATTTAGAGGCCGTCCTTACGCTGCAGCGTGATCTTGGGATGGGGCAGCACAGCGCCAATTCCACTCGTTATCCCCAGCGGCGGCAAAGTCCGGGTGGCCTACGTTCCTATTTGAGAAGTGTAACGACCGTGCCGCCATCTCTCTTGCAAAGACTGACGCGCCGTTCGTTCTGGGAACTAAGGATCCATTGGTGGAAGTTTCGGGGAAATTTGGATACAACCAAACCTACGCTTTCGGTTGGGCCGCGATGGATTACGGAAATCGAGTTTTTCCGCAAAATTCTTGGACTACGTCAGCATATCGGGCTTGATTTGTTTTCCGACGACCCTGAATTGGTAAAGGTTGGCGATATGCATCAGATGCCTTTTCCAGATCGGCACTTCCAACTAATCTTCATAAAAAACACAGTCGATAAGTCATATAATGTTCGCAAGCTGGTCAACGAATTGCTGCGGGTTGTCCAAATCGGCGGCATTATTTGTGTTGATCAGATCTGCGGCTACGGCGATTGCACGCCGTTGACACGGACTGACATCCAGAAGTCTGACAACCTGTTGAGATTGTTCGCAGCGAGGGCGCAGGTGCGTACGCTTGTTCAAGCCGATGTCGACTTGGATTCATTGCGGGGCGCAACAGTTCTCGATCGATCGCACAATAATGCAAGGCTAGCCGTGCAAGTTCTGTCTTAGATGTATTTTAACTCGCAGGAAGTGATTTGAATCTCAAGAAGGCTTATTTGGCTGCTATCGCTGCTGATTCCGAGCAAGAACATTTGATTGCATTTGCTGAGCGGGCCATCGGTAGCCAAGAAGGCAAGTTGCTGGATGTCGGTTGCGGTTATGGCCGAAATTTACGTGTGTTGCAGGCGAAGGGCTTTGATGCAATCGGAGTTGAGGTCAATCCTGCTATTGTCAAGGCTGCGGTCGCATCGGGGCTGCCGTGCAAAACAGTCGAAGACTTCGAACACGATACGCAATTGTTCGACGTGCTCGTAATGTCACATATCATTGAGCATATCCCTCCGCGTGAACTCCTAGGTTTTATGGACAGCTATCTCGATCGGCTCCAAATCGGAGGCCATCTGGTAATAGCCACGCCACTGATGAGCAACAACTTCTATGACGATTTTGACCACGTGCGGCCCTATCAGCCCCTCGGCCTGCTGATGGTGTTTGGAAAGAGCGCTGCGCAGGTCCAATACTACGCGCGTAATCGCCTCGAACTGTGCGATATCTGGTTCCGCCGGGGACCGTGGCGGTTGAATTACTCTCGGCTCCGGTTCGCCAAAGGCCGGCGCCGACATCTGATGCAGTTGATCGATCTTACCAGTGCGTTTCTGTTTAAGTTGTCGTTTGGACTGCTTGGGCGGACCGACGGTTGGGTCGGCCTGTTCAGAAAGCTTGAGTGTTCAGATTAGACATGGCTGTTACGGCACCCATTGTTCTTTTTATTTACAATCGACCGCTGCATACGCGACGGACGCTCGAAAAGCTGGCCACCTGTGCGCTCGCTGGAGATTCGGACCTGATCGTTTATGCCGATGGGCCAAAGATTGAAGACAACAGTGATAATGTGCTCTTTGCTCGCCAGGTGGCCCGCGACGCAAGGGGCTTCAAGTCCGTTACGGTTATCGAGCGAGACCACAATCTCGGTCTGGCGGAATCGATCGTTTCGGGCGTAACGGAAATATGCCAATCGCATGGCAGAGTCATCGTGATCGAAGATGATCTGCTGGTGGCGCCTGAGCTTTTGCAGTTTATGAATCTTGGCTTGGCGCGATACGAGGAGGAGGAGCGTGTTCTGCAGGTTACTGGTTACGCATTCCCTGCTCATAACGCAGAGGCGCCGGGGGCCTTCTTTCTTCCGATCGTGTCGTGTTGGGGGTGGGCGACCTGGGGTCGCGCCTGGAAGAAATTTGATCGTTCGCTCAGCTTACTTCCGGTTCTGAGTCGCGATTCTGTTGTGCGTCGCCGCTTCAATGTGGACGACACCTACGACTATTACACGATGGCTTGCAACCAGCGCGACGGGAAGATTAGTTCCTGGGGCATCTGCTGGCAGATGAGCCTGTTCGCGAACGACGGGCTTGTGCTTTATCCGCGCCGCTCGCTGGTAATGAATGCGGGATTCGACGGTAGCGGCACCCATAACATGACGGGTGACGGGTTACAGCGTCCGCTTGATCCGCAGCGATTCAATCTCAACAGGTTGGAATGGCCCACGGCAATCGAGACCGATTCAGACGCCTATGATGACGTGAAACGGCTGCTAAGCGCACACAAACCAGGCGCCATAAGAAAGCTCGCAAGATGGCTACGGACATAAAGCGTGTCGTCAAAGATCTCTGCCCGCCAATCTTTTGGCGGGCACTGGTCCAGATGAAGCGGAGCGCTATGGTGCAAAACCTGAGGATCCCAAAGGAGGGTCAGGACCTAGACGTCTATTGGGATCCTAAGATGGCAGCGCTACTTGAAACCTGGGGGGAGGGCAATGCGTGGAACGAGGTTCAGCTTTTAATGGCTGCTCGCAAAGGCCGCGTGCTTGATATCGCATGTGGAACGGGCAAGACAATAGAGATTCTATCACAATATCCGGCCCTAGAAGTATACGGCTGCGATATATCTGACATGTTGCTTCAGAAGGCCGTCGAACGCGGGATACTACCCGAACGGCTCAAACGAACCGACGCTACAATTATGGATTATACGGATGGCCAATTCGATTGGGGCTATTCGATCGGCTCACTCGAACATTTTACTGAGGATGGAATTGATAAGTTTCTCGCCGAATGTCATCGGGTGGTCAGTGGTACATCGTTCCACATGATTCCCGTATCACGTTCCGATCAAAACACCGGTTGGATTAAAACGTTCCAGAGCTATCACAACAATAGCGTTGCTTGGTGGGAAACAAAATGTCGAGCGGTGTACTCGCACGTTCATATTCTTGATTCTGTTTGGTCGGATGAAGTGTCTGTGGGAAAATGGCTCATTTGTAGTAAGGCTGAGTAGGTTGAACCGAGTGTTTAGCGCTTTATTTCGTTTGCAGGCCGCAATAACCGAGTATTGCCATGGGCTGTTATATCGGCAGCGTTTCGTCGCGGGACACGGCGCGCGATTACTCGTGACTGGCAAGGTATCCAATTCACGAAGTCGCCGAGACGCGGTGAGTGTCGGTGCGTTTAGCTGGATCGGCGGTGAGCTTTTAGTGTTCGGTAATCGTGGTCAAATTAGAATTGGAGAATTTTGCTATGTCGGCGACCAATCACGCATTTGGTCAGCAGCCGAAGTAAACATCGGCAATCGCGTTTTTCTCTCTCATGGAGTCAATATCCACGACAATGATGCGCATTCCATATCTGCAGATCAAAGGCATCGGCATTTCCGGCAGGTTGTTACTCAAGGCTTTGCAGACTTTGACGAAGACCAGTCGGCTTCTTCTATCAACATCGAAGATGATGTCTGGATCGGTTTCAATAGTACGGTGCTCAAAGGCGTCCGGATTGGCAAAGGCTCCATTGTAGGTGCTGGGTCTATGGTCACACGCGATGTTCCGCCTTATGCGATCGTCGCTGGTAATCCTGCGGCCGTAATAGGCGAGGCGAGACCATGAGGTTGCTATGCGCCTGTTGACATCAATCTTGAAGCGGTTCCGTCGCATTGACTCCATTGAAGCGCGTGTTGAAAGTATTCAGGAGGCGCTTGGCCGAATTGAGGCGAGGCAGATTGCCGATCAGAATCCAATTTCACTGCGCAAAGTTGAGTTTCGTGTCTTTTCCCAATGGGGTGAAGACGGAATCATTCAATACCTAATTCAACGAGTTCCGATCGAACGGAAAATATTCGTAGAATTCGGGGTTGAGCATTACGCGGAAGCCAACACACGTTTTCTGCTGGTGAATGACAATTGGACAGGCTTCATAATCGACGGTAATGCGGCCAATATTGAACGGATCCGTGCGCAACAAATTTACTGGCGGCACGATTTAAACGCCGAATGTGCATTTATTACCCGTGAGAACATCAATGCGCTATTGAGTAGCAACGGAATAAGCGGCGACATCGGAATATTGTCGATTGATATCGACGGCAACGACTACTGGGTGTGGGAAGCGATTGATGTCGTCAGCCCACGCATAGTCATTGTTGAATACAACGCTCGATTTGGTGCTGAGCGCGCCGTCACGGTTCCTTATGCTTCGAATTTTATTCGTTCAAACGCACATGCATCGATGATCTATTACGGTGCGTCACTGGCTGCGTTAGAAAAACTAGGCAAACGCAAGGGGTACAGCCTCGTGGGGTGCAATTCTGCGGGGAGTAATGCATTTTTTGTCCGTGCCGACTGTCTCGGCGGCGATCTAAGGCCGACCACTCCAGCGGAGGCATTCGTACCCGCAAAATTTCGGGAGGCTCGTGATGCGCGAGGCCAGTTACTATTCCTGTCGTCCAAACAGGAAATGGCATTGATTGAAAGCTTGCCTCTGGTTGACGTGACGGATTGACGACTGCGTGACTCGACTAGCTCTCGTAACAGGTGCTGCCGGCTTTCTGGGGGGGCATGTCGTTCGTCATTTCTTTGCAGCGGGCTTCCGAGTCGTAGGCATTGGTCATGGACGGCGCTCGAAAACCGAATGGGCAAAGATAGGTCTTTCCGACTGGCGTTCTTGTGATATCGACATTTCTGCGCTTGCCGATCTAAGCGGTGTTCCAGATGTGATCGTGCATTGCGCCGGTGGCAGCTCGGTGTTGCAATCCATCGAGCATCCGGCAGAAGATTTTCGCCGAACAGTCAACACAACGCGTGAGGTCCTAGAATACGCTCGTCTTCACGCGGCCGAAGCCTGCATCGTATTTCCGTCAAGCGCGGCGGTATACGGTCAAGTCACGCACCTCCCAATAACCGAGACGACCCCGCTTGCGCCAATCTCTCCCTACGGATCTCACAAGCAGCTCTCTGAGGAACTATGCAGAAATTATGCAGCGCGATACGGACTGAAGATCGCGGTTGTACGACTTTTTTCTGTCTATGGGCCTGGCCTACGAAAACAGTTGTTGTGGGAAGCCTGCGAGAAGCTCCGAGTTGGTGACACCACGTTTGCTGGTACCGGTCGTGAACGGCGCGACTGGTTACAAGTCGTCGACGCCGTATCACTCCTAACAATGGCGGCAGAGCGCGCGTCGTCAATCTGTCCAATCGCGAATGGCGGTAGCGGGTCGGCTATGACAGTGGAGCAGGTGTTGCAGCGACTAGCACCGTTGTTTCCAGAGGCGGCGCCGGCAAAATTTTCGGGGGTTTCACGACCTGGTGACCCGCTTGGATACGAGGCTGAAATATCGCTCGCACGTGGCTGGGGCTGGCGTCCAGGTGTCGGGTTCGATCGCGGTATAGCTGACTACGTGCAATGGTATTTGGAAGCTACTGCATTAAGAAGTGCTTCGTAATGCGTGTGGGCTTTGTATTTTCATTTAAGAACGAGGACTGGTTAGGCGGCATAAATTATTTTCGTAATCTGCTTAGTTCCATATACGACCTCCCTAGGCGGCGGACCGAGCCGGTAATTATTGTTCCGTCTGATATGACACCGGACCTCTTAGAGACGTTCCCTCCATTCGAAACGTTGAGGACGCCACTTGTTGAATCGGGTCGCTTATTGTGGAAATTGCGCCGAGGACTTCAAATTTATGCTGGGCGTGATTTCATTTTTGAATCATATTTGCGAAAGCATCAGATCAATTTGCTTTCGCACTCTGGACATTTGGGACGCTCCTGCACAATCCCAACGCTGCTGTGGATTGCGGACTTCCAACATTTACACTTGCCAGAACTCTTTTCAACGAAAGAGCAATCAGCGCGAGAAGCGGTCATTGCAGAAGCCTGTGAGCATGCGAGCGCATTACTCTTTAGCAGCAAAACCGCTGCCGCCGACTTTTCCAAGATGACCGGCCAAAGCCGGGCCCGCTTCGAAGTGTTGCCTTTTGTCGCGACTGTGCCGTCGCTTGGAAGCCTAGTGTCGCTCGAAGATCTTGAGAGGCGATATGGATTTCGAGGTCGGTATTATTTCCTGCCCAACCAATTCTGGGCGCACAAGAACCATGCTGTTGTGCTGGAGGCGCTGGCATTGCTTAAGGCGCAGGGGCACAATTTTCTCGTGCTAGCAACCGGCAATACGAATGACTATCGCCAGCCGGACCATTACGCGGCGCTGACCCGCCGCGTGGCGGAGCTCGGAATAGGAGACATGTTCCGTCCGCTAGGGCTGGTGCCATATCAAGATATCATGAGTCTGCTGCGCTGGTCCGTCGCCCTGATCAATCCATCGTTATTCGAAGGGTGGAGTACGACCGTCGAAGAGGCAAAGTCGATGGGCAAGACGGTGATCTTGTCGGACATCCCGACCCACCGAGAGCAATCGCCGGAACGCGGCAAGTATTTTTCACCTAAAAGTCCTGATCAGCTTGCGGCTCTGCTAGTTTCAGAATCGCACCAGTTCAACGACGCCGAGGACCAGGCGAGCGTAGATGCTGCCGCATTGCAGCTTCCGGGACGGCGACAGGCCTTTGCTCGCCGCTACGAGGATATAGTGCTGGAGTTGGTAAAGCCGCGGCCGATTCACCGCGTGGGGCGTATATTATCTGCGAGTCAGCAATAGCGACCATGCTGCCGGATCGACCGCTCATCAGCATTGTGACAATTGTGCGCAACGGATTACCGTTCGTGAGAGATACGATCGCCAGCGTACTGTCACAAGATTATCGGCAGCTGGAATATTGGATCATTGACGGCGGATCGAGCGACGGAACAGTCGGCATTATCGAGCAATCGCAACAGAGGCTTGCGGGATGGATCAGCGAACCGGATCAGGGCATTGCAGATGCGTTCAACAAGGGTTTGGCGCGGGTGCGCGGCGACTATGTCATGTTCCTCAATTCCGATGATGCCCTTGCGTCGTCTGGCGCGGTAGCCACGCTGGTTGATGCGGCACGCAGTGCTCACTGGCCGGACGTCATTTACGGTGATTGTGATTTGATCGACCGCTCGACCGGTGCGGTGCTTTATCGCGCTCGCATCGACTACGATGCCAAGCGGTTTCTCAATTTTGGAATGTTGCCGCATCCGTCCATGCTGGTGCGGCGCAGTTATTTCGACCGGTTCGGGCCTTTCGATACGGACTTCAAAATTGCAATGGATTACGAGATGCTGCTGCGAGGTGTGCCGGGGATCGGCGCGACTCGGGCTCCAGTTTTGATTACCAATGTCCGTACGGGCGGCGTGAGCACGCACGATCCGAGGCGCGTCATCAATGAAAGCATCATGGCGCTACAAAAGAACGGCTACGGCCGCTCACGTATCTGGTCATTCCGAGTGCGCGCGCAGGCTTACACGAGGTTTTTGCTGCGTCGCCTGCTTGAGAGCGTCGGTCTCTACCATTTAGCGCGCCGGTTGATGGGCAAACCCGCGGCCGCTGCCCGATGAATGCGTCTCTCAAGTCGTTCCTGCGCCGCTGGCATTCGCTTATGTTGCCGTTTCCATTCGCAAACGCACATCGGCTGCCTGGCTTTCTGGCGCAGCGGCGGAAGTATCAGACAATGCCGGGCGGAGCTGGGCTGCGGTGGCGTGACTCCTTTCTGTGTCTGGGTGACGCGACTGCAACCACGGCGATCGACCCGCACTATTTTCATCAAAGCGCATGGCTCGCCCGGCGACTTGCCGAGCGATGGCCGGTACGTCACACCGACGTCGGATCAAGTGTGCAGATGCTGGGCGTAATGTCGGGTTTTTTGCCGATTACGTTCGTCGATATTCGCCCAATCGAGGTTGCGCTCTCGAACTTCGAATGTATTTCGGCGACCGTCACTGCTTTACCATTTGGCGACGGCAGCATCGCCTCGCTCTCGTGTCTGCATGTTATCGAACACATCGGTCTTGGCCGATACGGCGATCCTCTAGATCCCGCTGGAAGTAGGATCGCGGCCAAGGAGCTGGTGCGCGTTCTCGCCCCAGGAGGCAGGCTATTTTTATCAACGCCTGTTGGCCGGGAGCGGGTGTGTTTCAATGCCCACCGGGTTTTCTCTCCCGACATGGTCATCGAGATGTGTGCGCCTCTCTTGCTCGAATCCTTTAGTTGGATCGACGATCGCGGCATGGTTCGACAAGAAGCCTCGCCAGCGGATGCCGCACAAGCCGACTATGGCTGCGGTCTGTTTGAGTTCAGCCGGGAGGCTTAGCTCCAATGAGCGCCTTCAGGGACTTTTTGCGTCGCCAGCCTCGCATCGAGCTAGCATATCACACCCTACGCAAAATTGTGTCGAGCGGCGGGAGTGTCGCTGCGCCGACGCGATACGGTTTTCGAATGGCTGGAAGTGCCACGATAACGTCGGGGGAATTCGAAGCTCAGGAGATCGAGATCGTGCGGGAGATATTGCCCCAGCACGATCGCTTTATCGATATTGGAGCGAATATCGGGCTTTATTCCTGCCTCGCCCGTCAGATGGGCAAGCCTGTCGTAGCGGTTGAGCCGCTGGCCGACAATGCCCCATTGTTGCTTAGCAATCTTTCCGTTAACGGCTGGCAGGATACCGAAGTTATTGTGGCGGGTCTAAGCGATAAAGTGGGCATCGCTGAGATATTTGGAAGCAACACGTCGGCTTCTCTTGTGTCCGGGTGGTCCTCGCGCTCCGCGCACAGCATGATCAGAGAACGGATTGCGTTGACGACGCTGGATTCTGTTCTGGCTCACCGGTTTTTGAATGAGCGTCTCTTGATCAAAGTCGACGTCGAAGGAGCTGAGTTTAATCTGCTCAAGGGAGCCACGGAGACGCTAGCGCGCAGCCCGTCGCCGACGTGGGTTGTCGAAATTTGTCTATCAGAGAATTTTCCAGGCAACCGCAATCCCCGATATATCGAGACATTCGATTTTCTATTCGATAGCGGCTACAGAGCGATGACGGCAAACAAGGAGCGAAGACCGGTGCGCAAAGATGATGTAATGAGCTGGTATACGGCGGGCCGTACGCCCGACGGCGTCTACAATTATCTGTTCTCTCGTTAGCCGCCAGACAATGGCTCATTGCGATAAATGAAAATCCTCTGTGTGTTTGGCAAGAGCGCTTATGGAGATATCGCGCGCGGTGACTCTTATGAAAAGGTCAATTTCCTAGATACATTTAGCAGGCTAGGTCACGACGTTTCGCTGTTTGATTCACTTACCCGCCGCGAAGATACTGATTTCGGCGCATTGAACCTGCGGTTGCTGCGTCATCTGGATGATTATCGTCCCGATCTCGTCTTCACGGTGCTGATGAGCTACGAAATCTGGACGGAGACCCTCGACATTATACGCGCGGGAAGCCCGGCCATTATTGTGAATTGGGGCACCGACGACTCCTGGAAATTCAACCAAGTTTCGCAGTTTCTAATTCCTCATCTTGATTTTCATGTGACGACAGACCGAGACGCTGCTACTCGGGCCAAGCGCGCCGGCTTCAAGAATGTCGTGCTGTCCCAGTGGGCTGCATCGCAGACGCGGCTCCTCGAACCATTGCCCAGCAATCAATGCATCTACGACGTTAGCTTTGTTGGGCATATGTACGGCGATCGCCGCGCTTGGATCGAAGGCCTGAGGGATCGCGGCGTAAAAGTTTCGACCTTCGGCCAGGGCAGTGACGGTGGCGTCGTGGCAGCCAACGATATCCCTGGAATATATCGTAAGTCACTGGTATCATTGAATTTTTCAGATTCTGGTCTGCACTTAATCGGAGCTCAATTGAAGCGCTCTCGACAGATCAAAGCCCGCGTTTTCGAAGTGCCCGGTGCGGGAGGCGCTCTTCTCACACAAACGGCAGTCGGCTTGTCCGATTACTTTCGCGTCGGTCAGGAGATAGATACTTTTGATCGGCTCGACGACCTTGCCGCAAAGGCCAAGTTTTATTTGGCGAACCCCGTGGTGCGGGATCGATTGGCGTGGGCCGGCCATAAGCGAGTAATTGCCGAACACACATATGATCGCCGTTTTCGCAGTCTCCTGGATTATGTTCACACGAATGTCGCGCCTGAGCGCAGCCGGCGCCCCTGGCGGATTGATACAGGTCAATTGCAACCCCTTGTTCACCGACATCGCGATACAAAAGCCATTCGGCCGCTCCGTGTGGCAATTGAGACGATTGCGCGTGCCATCGTCGGCCGGCAGCGGGGCGCACGCGCCGCGCGCCGGATCGTTTTCGAGGCATCTTGGCGAATGGCAGGAAAAAGGACGTTTAGCGCAGCGGGGCTGCCGGGACGACTGTTTTTTCGCGAAAGCTGATTGCAGTCATAAGGGCGATTGTCATCAGATGAACCAAGTTTTTTTCACAGTCTTTACACCAACATATAATCGTGCGCACACGATCCATCGTGCATTCGATAGTTTGCGCGCGCAGACGTTCCGCGATTTTGAATGGGTCGTGGTTGACGATGGTTCGACCGATAATGTGGCGGAGTTGGTTGCCGCTTGGGCCAAGATTGCCGATTTTCCAATTCGTTTCTTCCGACAGAATCATTCCGGCAAGCACATTGCCCACAACTGGGCGATACGAGAAGCACGCGGCCAATTTTTCCTTGTGCTCGATTCCGACGACGCCTGCTCGGCGAACGCATTGGAACGAATTGCCTATCATTGGGAGACAATCCCAATTGACGAAAGACAGTTTTTCTGCGGGGTAGGTGCGCTTTGCGCAGATCAGCACGGAGCGATAGTAGGCAAACAGTATCCAGCTGAGCCATTCGACACAACGCAACGCGAGCGAGCGTATGTTTATCGCGTGAGCGGCGAAAAATGGCAGGCCACACTGACGGAGATCATGCGCCGGCATCCATTTCCAGAGGTGCGCTGGACCAATTTTGTGCCGGAGGGGGTCGTTTGGTATCAGATTGCCCAAACCTACAAAGAGCGCTGCGTTAACGAGGTTCTTCGAATCTATTATCGTAACGATCGTGGGACTGGACAGACGTTTTCCAGTCACCGGGATCTCTGGCACACCGCGCCAGGGCGCCTTTATTATTATCTCTGGTTATTCAAGAACGACTTTAAATTTATTACTTTTTCCCCAGAACCATTCATCAAGGCCGCGGTCATGCTGCCGATCGTGGCGGCACTCACCGCTACGAGGCGATGCCTCGAGTCGCTCCGTGCAATGAAATGGAGACCATGAAACTTCACCGGATTCCAACCCAGCAACGGTGCATGCGACTGGTGAGCTCTCGAGCGCAGTCGTCGTTAGTCGGCGCGGCCGCCGTCTACGTTTTTTTGCTGTCTATTTGCGACCGACTTCAGTCGGACGACAGGGTCTGCTGGATCAAATCATAAAATGTGCGGAATTGCAGGGCTTATTGATCGTCGATTGATCGGACAGGTCGAAAGGCTAAAGACGCTCGGGCAGAATATGGCTGCGGCGTTGGCCCATCGCGGCCCCGACGCCCAGGGTGTGTGGAGCGACGCGGCGGCAGGATTGGTTTTCTCGCATCGCCGCCTTTCCATTGTCGATCTCTCCGCCGCCGGCTCACAACCGATGGTCTCCGCCGATGAGCGCTGGGTAATCTGTTTCAATGGTGAAATTTACAATGCACGCAAGATTGCCGCCGTTTCGGAGTTGGCTCTCTGCAGCTGGCGCGGCCATTCGGACACCGAAATAATACTTGAGTCTTTTGCGCGCCGCGGCGTCGATGCGACCCTCGCCGATATGAATGGCATGTTCGCCATTGCGTTGTGGGATCGTCAGGAGCGTACCCTTTATCTCATTCGCGACCGCCTCGGAATAAAACCGCTGTTTGTTCTGGAAGATGAGGGACGCCTGGCGTTTGCATCGGAGTTGAAGTCATTTGCAAAGCTCGACCGCTGGTCTCCTGAAATCGACATGGCGTCGGTGACTAGTTTTTTCAGGTTTGGCTACGTTCCGGCTCCATTCAGTATTTACAAAGACATCCATAAACTAATGCCGGGGGAGATTGTCACGATCGCTCCGGGAAAACCGCCAATTTCCCGGCGCTATTGGTCGTGCGCGACGGTAGCGGAGTTCGGCGTGCACAATCAAATCGACGTTTCGGACGAAGAGGCAATAAAAACATTTGACAAATTACTGTTCGACGCCGTTTCGCAACAAATGATCAGCGACGTTCCGATCGGGGCGTTTCTTTCGGGAGGAATCGATTCGTCCGCGGTCACGGCGCAGATGGTGGCTGCCCACGGCGGAGCTGTTCGGACATTTTCGGTTGCCTCCCCCGATATGAATTTTGATGAATCCCGACAGGCTGCCGCCATAGCGCATCACCTCGGGACAACGCATACGCAGATTACTGTGTCGTCGCAGGATGCGTTGAATACCATCGAGTCTTTGCCGGAGATGTACGACGAGCCGTTTGCAGATTCATCCCAGATTCCGACATTCCTCATTTCAAAGCTTACCCGCCAACATGTAGCAGTCGCGCTATCCGGAGACGGCGGAGATGAAATCCTCGCGGGTTATAGTCGCCATGTTTTTTCGAATGGTCCATGGCAGCGATTGTCTATGGTGCCCGTACAATTCCGAGCGGCAATAGCGTTTCTTCTTCATATGGTTCCCGATCAAGCTTTTCTCCTTCTTCAAAACCTTATTCCCGCAAGGCGGCGTCCGGCGCAATTCCTCGATAAACTGCATAAACTCATCAATGTGATCCCTGCCGACTCGCGCGACCTATATTTGCGATTGATTAGCCTTTGCTCTCAACCTTCGACAATCACGCAAAGCGCGGAACAAAATGTTGATCTTGCAGCGGACGCGGAAGCAAAGCTTGGCAATTTGCTGGCGGCGACCCAATTGCGCGATACGATGTTATATCTGCCCGACGATATTCTCCAGAAAGTCGACCGGGCGTCGATGTCAGTCGGGCTCGAAGTACGCCCGCCGTTACTCGACCACCGGATAATGGAATTTTCTTGGCGATTGCCAAACAGGTTCAAAGTCAGAAATGGCGAATCGAAATGGCTTCTGCGGCGGGTACTGGAAAAGTATGTGCCGCGGGAGATGTTTGATAGGCCAAAAATGGGCTTTTCGGTTCCGATGGCTGATTGGCTACGCGGGCCCTTGCGGGAGTGGTCGGCTAACTTGCTGGATGTGACAAAATTCGGAGGCGGGCTTTTAAACGCGGTTGAAGCGGAGAGGTTGCACCAGAATTTTCTCGCCGGACGAGGGGTGTCTGGGCATGCTATCTGGACACTGCTGATGTTCGAATCATGGCGTCGTAAATGGGCACACGCGAGTGATTAATGCCAAATAATAAAATAGTGCTGACCGCACATTGTTAGTCTCTGCGCAAAGGCCCTAATGAGGTAGCGACAAATCAATTGATAGAGAAAGTGGTTTCGGTAGCTGGCCGTCGGGGATTGTCGGCGGCGCAAGGGGTTCGATGTCATCGCACAAAAGAAAGATCGCGGTCGTTGGTCTCGGCTATGTTGGATTGCCGGTCGCCGTGGCCTTTGCTCGGTCGGGCGTACCCGTCATCGGGTTCGACATCGATTCCAAGCGAATCCAAGAATTGCGCTCCGGCCACGATCGCACGCGGGAGGTTGAGCCAAGCGAGCTTGCGCAACCGACATTGCGTTACGAAAACGATCCGGCCCGTCTTACTGACGCCGACTTCTTCATTGTCACGGTCCCAACGCCGATCGACGCTAAGCGCCGCCCAGATCTGGGTGCAATGCTAGCTGCGTCAGGGGCCGTCGGCGATGTGCTCAAGCGCGGCGATATCGTCGTCTATGAGTCAACCGTCTATCCCGGCGCAGTCGAAGAGGATTGCCTGCCGGTGCTGGAAAAGAAATCTGGTCTTACCAGTGGCCGCGATTTTGCCATCGGCTATTCGCCCGAGCGCATCAATCCCGGCGATAAGACCCATCGCTTCGAGACGATTGTCAAAGTGGTCTCGGCGCAGGATGCCGAGACACTCAAAATCGTTGCCGATGTCTATGGGTCGGTCGTGAAAGCCGGCATCCATTGTGCGCCCTCGATTAAGGTGGCGGAAGCTGCCAAGGTGATCGAGAACACACAGCGCGATCTCAATATCGCATTCATGAACGAGTTGTCGGCGATCTTCCATCAACTTGGAATCGATACCGGTGATGTGTTGGCTGCTGCGGCGACGAAATGGAATTTTCTGAACTATCAGCCAGGACTGGTCGGTGGCCATTGCATCGGCGTCGATCCTTATTACCTGACGTATCGTGCGGAAAAGGCCGGCTATAATCCGGAAATTATCCTTGCCGGCCGGCGGATCAATGACGGCATGGGCGAATGGGTGGCGCGCGAATGTGTGCGTCGTCTCACCTCGCGTAATTGCGTAAATCCCTTGGTGACAATCCTCGGCATGACCTTCAAGGAGGATGTGCCGGATATCCGCAATTCCAAGGTAATCGACATTGTTCGGGAGCTAGAACGCTTTGGAATTAGCACGCAAGTGCACGATCCATTGGCATTGCCGGATGAAACGCGTCATGAATACGGCGTCGATCTCACGTCCATGGACGCGCTTCGGCCTGCCGATGCGGTTGTTCTCGCCGTAGTCCACCGGGAGTATATTCAGGAGGGCTGGCCGCTAATCGTGCGTTTGCTGAAGGGTGGCAATGGCACCGTCCTGGACGTGAAATCCAGGCTCGATCGCGGCGGAAAACCGGAAGGCGTCGATCTGTGGCGGCTGTGAACTCCGTTCTGGTTACCGGCGCGGCCGGCTTCATCGGCTTTCATGTCGCGCGGCGGCTTTTGGAAAGCGGCCGCGGTGTGGTCGGTTTAGATAATTTGAATAGCTATTACGACCCCAAACTAAAAGAGGCGCGTCTGGCGGAGCTCGCTAAATTTACACAGTTTAAATTTGCCAAAGTCGATCTAGCTGACCGTGCTGGCACCGCCGCTTTGTTCGTCCAGCATCGCTTTCCTTACGTGGTGCATCTCGCGGCACAAGCCGGCGTGCGCTATTCGCTGATCGATCCGCAGGCTTATGTTGATTCGAATTTAGTTGGTTTCACTAATGTTCTCGAAGGGTGTCGCCACAACGGCTGCTTGCATTTGCTCTATGCGTCCTCATCGTCGGTGTACGGCAGCAACACCAAGATGCCGTTTTCGATCCACGACAATGTTGATCATCCATTGAGCCTTTACGGTGCATCCAAGAAGGCCAACGAGTTGATGGCGCATTCCTATTCACATCTGTTCAAGTTGCCGACCTCCGGTTTGCGCTTCTTCACGATCTACGGCCCGTGGGGTCGCCCTGATATGGCGATGTGGATTTTCGCCGCTGCGATTGCGGCCGGAAAGCCAATCAAGCTGTTTAATCATGGCAAGATGCGGCGCGATTTCACCTATGTCGACGACGTCGTGCAGGCGGTGGTGCGGCTGATCGATCGGCCCGCGCAAGGCGATCCCAACTGGTCGGGCGACAAGCCCGATCCGGGGCGCAGTTCCGCGCCGTGGCGCATTTACAATATCGGCAATAACAACCCCGTCGAGCTACTCGATGTCGTGAGCTTGCTGGAACAGGCGCTCGGCAAAAAGGCCATCCGTGAACTTATGCCGATCCAACCCGGCGATGTCCCGGCGACTTTCGCCGATGTCGATGATCTCATGCGCGAGGTCGGCTTCAAGCCGTCGACACCGATCGCCGAAGGCGTGAAGAATTTTATCACGTGGTACAAGAAGTATCAGGGCGGTGGTTGAAACCGGCGTTTGCTGCGATCGAGAATCCAAATCAAGCCGCCCACCAGGCCGCCCGCGAAGGTCGTTAGTCCGAGCAGCACGGATACGATGAGCCCGTCGCTCTCAGGCAGCCCGGCATAGCCGAAGGCGAGAACCATTGCCGTTTCGCGCGTGCCCCAGCCGGCGATCGAGAGCGGGATCGACGCGATCAGCAAGACCGGCAGGACCAGCAACAGCGCCTGGCTCCATTCGAGCGGTGCGGCCACGGACTTGGCCAGGCACCAGGCCGCGGTGATCGACATAAAATGGTTGAGCAGCGCGTAGACGAGGATCAGCGGAGCACTCGACGGCGAGCTGAACACGCGTCGCGCGTTCGAGGCGGCCGTCGTGATTTGCCGCGTCAGCCACCAGCGATCGAGCCAGCGCCAGCGGAGAAATCCGAGCGCGACAAACGTCAAGCAGGCGCCGACGCTGCCAAAGCCGACGACCAGTAGTGCGACGCGGCCGGTAACGTCGCTGATAAGCGCGAATGACCACGGTAGGCAGACAATGACCAAGACCGCCAAGGCCAGCACGCCGACCAGGCGATCGATAAGGACCGAATAGGTCGCGATCCGCCAACCGCCTTGATCGCGGCCCAGCAGCCAAATGCGAACCGCGTCACCGCCGACTGTCGATGGCAGTGTCTGATTGAAAAATGCCGAGATGAAAGCGTATCTCAGCGCGGTCGATAGCGCGAAGGGCGGGGTAGTGTCCGGGGCATCGCAATGCCGGACAATGGTCTGCCAGCGCAGCGCGCCCAACATTGTCTGGCCAATAAAAATCAAAACGGCAGCTGTCAGCCAGGTATATTGAACTTGATCGAGGCGCTGACCGATGACGCCGAAATTGACCTTCGAGAACGCGAAATACAGCAGAATGCCCGAGACGGCCGCCTTCGCGGCAAATTTAAGCAGAGTTCGCATTGACGGCTAATCCTAGAAACCAACAAGCGATTGTGTCGTTAATCGACTGAGGTGCTACGTGAAGGTGGACAATCCATTTGTTCGAATGCTCTTAGCTTGATTGTCTTGCAATGAGAATGGGATAAATACCTGCACGTGCGGGAACTCGAAAAGGCGACCGGCATGCCGAAATTGTCAGACCTCAAGGTCAAGCTGTTCACCGATGGCGCCGACAAGGCACAGATCGTTGAAATGGCTAAGCAGCCCTGGATTGCCGGCTTCACGACCAATCCGTCGCTGCTCAAAAAGGCCGGCGTCAGCGACTATGCAACCTACGCGCGCGACCTCGTCGCCGCCGTACCCGATCGCCACATCTCGTTCGAGGTATTTTCCGACGACATTCCCGAAATGGTCGCGCAGGCCCGCATCATCGCGTCCTGGGGCAAGAATGTCTACGTCAAGCTGCCGGTGACCACCACGCGTAGCGAGCCGCTGTTCGACGTGGTGCGAACTTTGTCGCGCGACGGCATTAAAATCAACATGACGGCGATCTTTACGTCCGAGCAAGTGGCGCGCGCGGTCGAATCGCTCGACGGCGGCGCGCCGTCGTGCGTGTCAGTGTTTGCCGGACGCCTGGCCGATTTTGGCATCGACTATCGTCCCATCATGCAGGATGCGATCGCGCGGGCGCGCAAGACAAAAAGTATCGAAATCATCTGGGCTTCGACGCGCGAGGTGTTCAATGTCGTGGAAGCCGACGACATGGGCTGCCATATCATTACCGCGCCTGCTGATATCCTGAAAAAGCTCGCCAGTCTCGGCACCAAGACGGCGGCAGAGCTCTCGCTCGGCGCGGTGAAATCGTTCCGCGAAGATGCGATTGCCGCCGGCCTGCGGCTCTCGGTTCCGGCCTCGCGCGCCGCCGAATAGCAGGACCCTCGTCACGGCCGGATTAGCGCCGTAAATTTACTGTAACGCGTTGAATCAAAACGTGTTCACCGTGGTTTCCCCAGGCGGTCGCCAGTCGCCGCTGAGCATGCTAGGGAGTGGCTTGGCTGAGGGTTACGGCCTGGGGAAATTCGTGCGGACATGGTGCAAGCGGTAAAAGCGGAAACTTCGTTGCGTATCGGTGTGATCGGCGTCGGCGTGATGGGCAGCAACCATGCCCGCGTGCTTACCGGGCTGCCGGGCGCCGAACTTATTGCCGTTGCAGATCCCGATCTCAAGCAAGCTGAGTTCGTCGCGCGTACGCTCGGCTGCGCTGCCGTTGGCGATGTCGACGCACTGCTCGACCTCAAAGTCGATGCCGTCACCATCGCGGCGCCGACGCATCTGCATCACGATATCGCCTTGATCTGTATGGCGCGCGGCGTCCACGTCATGGTGGAAAAGCCGATCGCGTCGTCAGTCGAGGAGGGCCGCGCCATCATCGCCGCAGCGCGCCGCGCCGGCGTCACGCTGATGGTCGGCCATGTCGAGCGCTTCAATCCGGCGGTCGAAGCAATCAAGGAGGCGATCCACAACGAGGATATTCTCTCGATCGCGATTACCCGAGTCGGACCGTTCCCGCCGCGCATGTCGAATGTCGGTGTGGTGATCGATCTTGCCGTGCACGATATCGATCTGATCCGTTGGTTTACCGATTCCGAAATCGTCGAGGTGCAGCCGCAGCTCTCCAGCGCGGTTGCCGAGCGCGAGGATATCGCGCTGCTGCAGTTCCGTACCGCCTCGGGCGTGCTCGCGCATATCAACACCAACTGGCTTACGCCGTTTAAGGCGCGCAACGTCATCGTCGCGACGCGCGGTAAATACATCCAGGCCGATCTACTCACGCGCCAGGTGACCGAGTGCTTCGGCTTTCAGCCCGACGGCAGCTATTCCATGCGGCACCTTTCGGTCGGCCATGCCGAGCCGTTGCGCTCGGAGCTGTTGGCCTTCATCCGTGCCGTGCGGTCTGGCTCAGCGGCGGCGGTGACCGGAGAGGAAGGCGTCGCCAGCCTCGAAATCGCCATCCGCTGTCTGGCGTCACGCCCGTCGGCCGCGGCCTCACCACAGCGGCAAGCACCGCGCGTGGTGGTCGGCTGACCGCGTATTGCCCCGACTAGCTTGGCCCTGAAATGAATCAACGACCCGCTCCGGCAATGATTCCGTTCATCGACGTGGTGGCGCAGCGCCTCCGTCTCGGCGGCGCCATCGACGCGGCGGTCGCGCGTGTCCTCGGCCACTGTCAGTTCATTCTCGGCCCGGAAGTGCGCGCGTTCGAAACCGAGCTTGCCGCGTTCTGCGGCGCCAAGCATGTCGTCACCTGCGCCAGCGGCACCGACGCCCTGGTGCTGGCGTTGCGGGCCAAGGGGATCGGCCCCGGCGATGCCGTGATCTGTCCGTCATTCACGTTCTGCGCCACCGCGGAAGTGGTGGCCTTGGTCGGCGCGACGCCGGTGTTCGTCGATGTCGACGCGGCGACGTTCAATATCGATGCCAAGGGCATCGCCGGCGCGGTGGCTGCCGCCAAGCGCGCGGGGCTTAAGCCGAAGGCGGTGATCCCAGTTGATTTGTTCGGCCTTTCGGCCGATCACGCCGCGGTCGCTTCCGCCATAAAGGCCGAAGATCTGTTCATTCTGGACGATGCTGCCCAGGGCTTCGGTGCGACCTTCAACAACCGCCGGCTCGGCAGCTTTGGCCACGCCACCGCGACCAGCTTCTTTCCGGCAAAGCCCCTGGGCTGCTACGGCGACGGCGGCGCGGTGATCACCGACGACGGTGATCTCGCCGACATCATGCGCAGCCTGCGCATGCACGGGCAGGGCAGCGACCGCTACGACAACGTCCGGATCGGTCTCGCCTCCCGCCTCGACACGATCCAAGCCGCGATCCTGATAGAGAAATTGAAAATCTTTCCAGATGAGATCGCCGCGCGCGACCGCGTTGCGCGCCGCTATTCGGAGGCGCTCAGCGACGTCGTGACCACACCGTCGGTGCCCCCCGGAATGAGTTCGGTGTGGGCGCAATACACGGTTCGTGTATCAAGCAATCGCCGCGACGCGCTGGCCGCAGCCCTTAAGGCCGAAGGCATCCCGACGGCGATCTACTACCCGATCCCGCTGCACCGGCAGCAGGCCTACAAGCATTATCCGGTCGGCGAGGGCGGCGTCGCGGTCAGCGACCGGCTGGCCGGCGAAGTCATCAGCCTGCCGATGCACGCCTATCTCGATGAGCCGACCCAGGACCGCATCGTCGCCGCCGTACGGCGCGCCCTAGCAGCGTGAACGTTTAGAGGCTAATTTTTCCGATCGGTACGCGAAATTGAAATATCAGTTTCTCCCGAAGCGCCGAAAATGAATTAGCACTACCGGGCAAAAGGGCCCGGATTGATCCCATGAATTGGCGTCACCAGAATATTCGTCTGCGCCGGCTCGAAGCCGAGGCGATCGCTATTATGCGCGAGGTGGTCAGCGAATTTTCCAAGCCGGTGCTGCTGTATTCGATGGGCAAGGATTCGAGCGCGCTGCTGCACGTCGCGCAGAAGGCCTTTCATCCGGGCAAGCTGCCGTTCCCGCTGCTCCATGTCGATACGACCTGGAAATTCCGCGAGATGATCGCATTCCGGGACGAAACCGCGGCGCGGCTCGGCATGGATTTGCTGGTTCACGTGAATGATGAAGGCCTCAAGCGCGGAATCTCTCCCGTCAAATCTGGCTCCGCCATCCACACCCAGGTCATGAAAACCGAAGGCCTGCGTCAAGCGCTGGATAAATGGCATTTCGATGCGGCGATCGGCGGCGCACGACGCGACGAGGAAAAAAGCCGCGCCAAGGAGCGAATTTTCTCGCATCGTTCCGCGAGCTACGCCTGGGACCCGCGCAATCAGCGCCCGGAACTGTGGCGGCTATTCAACACCCGCATCAAGCCTGGCGAATCCATGCGGGTATTCCCGTTGTCGAACTGGACCGAACTTGATGTGTGGGAATACATCAGGGCTGAGAGCATTCCGGTCGTGCCGCTGTATTTCGCGAAAAAACGTCCGGTGGTGGAACGTGACGGCATGTTGATCATGATCGACGACGGCCGGCTGCCGCTGGCGGATGGTGAAAAGCCACGCATGATGCAGGTCCGCTTTCGCACGCTGGGCTGCTACCCGTTGACAGGCGCGGTTGCCTCGACCGCCGACACGCTCGATGCCATCATCGCCGAGATGCGCGGCTCGGCCAGTTCGGAGCGGCAGGGCCGTGTCATCGACCACGACGAGGCCGGGTCGATGGAGAAGAAAAAGCGCGAGGGGTATTTCTGATGGCCCGCGCCAAGCGCACCAAAGCCAAAAAGACCGCGCGCCGTGACGGCGCCGATGCGCGCCCTGCGCTACGCTTTTTGACCTGCGGTTCGGTCGACGACGGCAAGTCGACCCTGATCGGCCGTCTGCTCTACGAGCAGAAACTTATTTTCGATGATCATCAGGCCGCGCTCGAACGCGATTCCAAAAAGCACGGCACCACCGGTCGGGAAATCGACTTCGCTCTGCTGCTCGATGGCCTGGAAGCCGAGCGCGAGCAGGGTATCACCATCGACGTGGCCTATCGTTATTTCACCACGGCGCGGCGTGCCTTTGTCGTAGCCGATACTCCGGGCCACGAGCAATATACCCGCAACATGGCGACCGGCGCGTCCAACGCCGACCTCGCGGTGCTGCTGGTGGACGCGCGCAAGGGCTTGCTCAGTCAGACCCGCCGCCACGCCATCATAGCCAGCCTCCTGGGTATCCGCACAATCGTGCTGGCGGTGAACAAGATGGATCTGGTCAAGTTCGATCGGGCGGTGTTCGACAAGATCGCGGCGGCCTTTGGCGCGTTTGCCGCCACGCTCGGTTTTAAGGACATCAAAGCCATTCCGATGTCGGCGCGCTACGGCGACAACGTGTCGTCACGCAGCAAGCGCACGCCCTGGTATTTTGGCCCGCATCTGCTCGGCTACCTGGAAAAAGTGGATGTCGAAGACGACCGCACCGGCAAACCGTTCCGCATGCCGGTGCAATGGGTAAACCGTCCCAACTCCGATTTCCGCGGTTTCGCCGGCACCGTCGTGAGCGGTAGCGTCAAGCCCGGTGATGACATCGCGGTCCTGCCATCGGGGCAAACCACCAAGATCAAACGGATCGTCGGCGCCGGCGGTGATCTCGACGCTGCGCAGACGGGCGACTCGGTCACCGTCACGCTCGCCGATGAAATCGACGTCGCGCGCGGCGACCTGCTGGCTGCGCTGCGTGACCGTCCGCAGGTGGCCGATCAGTTCAGCGCCCACCTGGTTTGGATGGCGGCGGAGCGGTTGTTTCCGGGGCGGTCTTATCTGATGAAAATCAACAGCAGCACAGTTGCTGCGACCGTTACCGAGCTCAAGCATCAGATCGACGTCAATACGCTGTCGAAACTTGCCGCCAAGACGCTGGCGTTGAACGAAGTTGGTGTGGCCAATCTGTCGGCCGCGCGCCCGATCGCGTTCGATGCTTACGCCGACAACCGCGACACCGGCGCTTTCATCCTGATCGATCGATATTCCAACGAGACGGTCGCCGCCGGCATGATCGATTTCGCGTTGCGCCGGGCCACCAATATCCACCACCACAAGCAGATCGTCAGCAAGGCGGAGCGAACCCACCTGATGCATCACCGGCCAGCTGTGCTGTGGTTCACCGGTCTGCCGGGCGCGGGAAAATCCACCATCGCCAACCTGGTGGAGGCCGGCCTCCACGTGCGCGGCGTTCACACTATTCTGCTGGATGGCGACAATGTGCGGCACGGATTGAACCGCGATCTCGGCTTCACCGAGCCCGACCGGGTCGAGAACATCCGGCGCATCGGCGAGGTCGCCAAGCTGATGACCAATGCCGGGCTCATTGTGCTGTGCTCGTTCATCTCGCCGTTCCAGGCCGAGCGCCGCATGGTGCGCGAACAGCTCGACGCGGAAGAATTCATCGAAATCTTTGTCGACACCCCAGTCGAACAATGCATCGCGCGCGATCCCAAGGGGCTGTACGCCCGCGCGCTCGCCGGCGAGATCAAGAATTTCACCGGCGTCGATCAGCCTTACGAGGCGCCTGAGAATCCCGAACTGCATTTAATGGCCGGTCGCGGTGAGCCCGACCAACTCGCCAATGAAGTGATCGAAGCGCTGGTGCAAAGAAAGATACTGTAACCTCAAGATTGGAGTAGATCATGCAGCGTCTACAATTAGCTTGGTCGGTCGTAGCGATCTCGGCGGCACTCCTGGCGCCGGCCGCGGCCGACCGGCTCGATGACGTCAAGGCGCGCGGCAAGCTCATTGTCGGCGTCAGTGATACGACCCCGCCGTTTTCTTTCAAAAAGCTGGGTGAAAGCCTCAATATCGGTTACGACATCGACGTTGTACGGGCGGTCGCCAAGCGGCTCGGTGTCACGTTCGAGACCGTGTCGTTATCGAGCGCCGAACGCATTCCGATGCTCAAGGAGGGCAAGCTCGATTTCGTCGCTACGTCAATGACGCGAACGGCGGCGCGGCTGCGCGACGTCGACTTCAGCTACATCTATTTCGTCACTCCGCACGCGGTGATCGTGAAAAAAGCAAGCAACATCACTTCGGTTCATCAGCTCGCCGGACACAAGGCGTCCTCGGCCAGCACGTCGACCGCCGGCGACAACCTCAAGGAGGCCGAGCCGGGCGTGAACATCGTTTATGTCCGCGACTATTCGATCGCATTCGCCATGCTCAAAGACGGCAGCGTCGATGCCTTTCCGACCGACGAGAGCGTGCTGCGTGCGATCGTGCAGCAGGACGGTCACCCCGACGACTATGTTTTCCTTCCCGATTTTACCAAATCGCGCAATGTCGGTTTCGCGCTGAAGAAAGATGAGCCGCGCTTCAAGGACGCGATCAATCGGGCACTACTCGATGTCGAGGCGTCGGGTGAGGCGGCGAAGATTTTTGATGTCTGGTTCGGTCCGGGCTCAAAGGAGCCGATGGCGCGCAAGTTCAGGATTCAAGCGGACTGAAAAAGGTCTTCTCAGTTGCGCTTATAAATATCCTCGATGCGCTCGATATCGTCCTCGCCGAGATAGCTGCCGGTCTGCACCTCGATCAATTCGAGTGGGATTTTCCCGCGGTTGGCCATGCGGTGGACGCTGCCGATTGGGATATAAATCGATTCGTTTTCGTGCACCGGGCGGACGGTCTCGCCGATGGTGACCTCAGCGGTGCCGCGCACCACGACCCAATGCTCGGAGCGGTGGCGGTGTTTTTGCAACGACAACACCCCGCCGGGGATCACGACGATGCGCTTGACCTGGAAACGCTCGCCCATGTCGATCGACTCGTAATAGCCCCACGGCCGATGCACGCGCTTATGGTCGGTGGCCTCGGGGCGCTTGGCCGCTTTGACCTTGGCGACCAGCTCGCGCACCTCCTGCGAACGCGCACGCGGCACCACCATCACCGTGTCGGACGTGCTCACGATCACCATGTCTTTGACACCGGCGGCGGCGATCAGCCGGCCGTCGGAATGCAACACGCAACCGGTGGCGTCCAATGTCACCGCCGGTCCGTGCACGACGTTGCCGGCAGAATCCCGCGGGGTGATGTCGAACAATGCGTCCCAGCTTCCGATGTCCGACCAGCGGAAGTCGCCGGCGACGACCGCGGCCCGGTCGGTTTTTTCCATCACGGCGTAATCGATCGACTTTTGCGGCGCGCGCGCGAAGGCCTCCGGGTCGAGACGTAAAAAGCCAAGATCGTTGGAGGCCTTGGCGACCGCAGCTTCGATCGCCTCGGCCATCGCCGGCTCGAGGCGCTTGAGCTCGGACAGCAGCAGGTCGGCGCGAAACAGAAAATTGCCGGAATTCCACAGATATCCGTCATGCACGTAGCGGGCGGCGGTGGCGGCATCCGGCTTCTCGACAAAGCTCTTGACGGCGTGGACGCCGCTTTTGCCGATGGCCTCGCCCGGCAGGATATAGCCGAAACTGGTCTTGGGCTCGCTCGGCTTGATGCCGAAGGTGACGATGCGCCCGGCATCGGCGCCTTCGCGGCCGGCCAGACACGTGGCCCGAAACTGCGGCACGTCGAGGATGATGTGGTCGGCGGCGAGCGCCAGCACCACCGCGTCGGGATCGCGTTTGAACGCGACCGCGGCGGCGGCCGCGATGGCGGGGGCTGAATCCCGCCGCAGCGGCTCGATCACCACCGTTGCCTCGACACCCACTTCCTCGGCCTGGCGGCGGGCGAAGAAATGGAAATTCGGTCCGGTGATGACGATGGGGGGGCCGAACATCGGGCCCTGCACGCGTAACAAAGTTTCCTGATAGGTCGAGCGGTCGCCGACCAGAGGCAGGAACTGCTTGGGCAGGGCGTCGCGCGAAACCGGCCAAAGCCGTGTTCCGGCGCCGCCGGCCAGGATCAGGGGGATGATGGGCGAGGGCATGGCTATGGCAGGGCCCATTCCGGCTCTATGTTTGGGGCGGGAATCGTCTTAAGGCAGTTCGGCGTCTCTGGCCATCGTCGCGCAGCGGGTGAGTCCATTCAACTGCATCATTGCATTTGCCGCAGGCTGGTCCACCGATGATTGATCGCATGATTACGGTAGGCGGGCTGACGCTGCTGTCGCGGGTGACCGGCTTTGTCCGCGATATCGTGCTGGCCGCCATTCTCGGCGCCGGTCCCGCGGCCGATGCCTTCTTTGTCGCCTTTCGTCTGCCCAACCATTTCCGGGCAATTTTCGCCGAGGGCGCCTTCAACGCGGCCTTCGTTCCGTCCTATGCGCGCATCCGCGAGAAAGGCGGCCCCGGGCGCGCCGGGCTGTTCGCGGACCGGGTCTTTACTTTGTTGCTGGCGAGCCAGGTCGTGCTGCTGGCCGTTGCGCTGCTTTTCACGCCGAAGGTGATCGATGCGCTGGCGCCCGGCTTTGCTAATGATCCAGGACGCTTTGCGCTCGCCGTCGATCTGACCCGCATCACGTTTCCCTATCTGCTGCTGATCACGGTGGTCACATTCTACGGCGGCATCCTCAACGCCTTGCAGCGTTTCGCCGCTGCCGCCGCTGCTCCGATCCTGCTGAATTTGTCGATGATCGTGACGCTGTTGCTGGCGGTATTTTTCCCGACCGCGGGCCACGCCGCCGCCTGGGGCGTTCTTGTTTCCGGCGTGTTGCAGGCGATGCTGGTCGGCGGCGATGCTTGGTGCGCCGGCGCATGGGCGGCTCTGCGCTGGCCGCAACTCGATGCCGACGTGCGGCAATTCTTCCGCGCGCTCGGGCCGGCGACGGTCGGCTCGGCCGGCGTCCAGCTGGCGCTGTTCGCCGACACCATCATCGCGAGTTTTCTGGCGACCGGCGCCCTGTCGGCGCTTTATTACGCCGACCGCATCAATCAGCTCCCGATCGGCGTCATCGGCATAGCGGCCGGCACGGTCGTGCTGCCGGAAATGGCGCGGCGCATCGCCGCCGGCGACGAGGCGGGCGCGGCACGCGCGCAGGACCGAGCCATCGAATTCACATTGCTGCTGTCGGTTCCCTGCATCGCGGCGTTTTTCGTTGTCCCGGAATTGATCATGCGCGCGCTGTTCATGCGCGGCGCCTTCACCGAGAACGATGCGGTCGCCGCCGGCCGCACGCTGGCGGCCTACGCGTTCGGGCTGCTGCCATTCGTGCTAATCCGCAGCACGGTTGCGACATTTTTCGCGCGCGGCGACACCATGACGCCGGTGAAGGCGGCGCTGATCGCCGCAGCGGTCAATATCGCTTTCAAGTTTTTGCTGATGGGGTCCCTGGCGCAAGTCGGGCTCGCGTTGGCGACTTCAATAGGCGCCTGGATCAATCTCGGCCTGGTGATCTGGTTTGCAATGCGCGCCGGTCACATCCGGATCGATGAGAGATTACGGCAATCGATGATCAAGCTCGCCGGCGCCGGTCTGGCGCTGGCCGCGGCATTGTGGCTGTGCGAGGTGCCGGTGGTGCATTTATTCTCGGGCTGGAGTCGACTGCGCGACGTCGCGGCGCTGGCGCTGCTCGTTGCTATTGGCGGCTTTGTTTATGGTGGCATTGTCATGGCGATGTTCGGCCCGCGCTGGCTGGAAGCATTTCGCGCGCGGCGACGCGGTTGAAACAAATTTTTTGAGGACTTATTGCCGACCGGGTCCGGTGGACATAACTGCCCTCCGACGCTATGGGGGACAGGCCGGATCATCAGCGTTGGCCGCTAGGGCAGGTATCTATGAACGCCACAGGGGCATTTTCATCGTTTTCGTTGATGCGAGGCGGCCGCAGTGCCGTTTTGTTGTGCGCGCTTGCAACTTTGGTCGCTAGTTGTGGCGAGAGCCAGAAACCAACCGCGCCGCCACCGCCGGCCGTGACAGTTGCCCAACCGCTCAAGCGCACGCTGTCAGATTTCGACGAATATGTCGGGCGCTTCACCGCCGTTAATTCGGTGGAGGTGCGCGCGCGTGTGTCCGGTTATCTCGAGAGCTTGCATTTCAACGACGGGCAGGTCGTCAAGCAGGGCGATCTGCTGTTTAGCATCGACGAGCGGCCGTTCCAGAACACGCTCGATCAAGCACGCGCCAATCTGGTGCAGGCGAAGTCGACTCAAACTTTCACCGAGTCGGATTTCACGCGTGGTCAGCAATTGGTGCGCGACAAGACCATCACCGATCAGACCTTCGAGCAGCGCACGCAGGCCTATCACAACGCGCAAGCCGCGGTCGCCAACGCCGAAGCCGCGGTGCGCCAGGCCGAGCTCGATATCGAATTCACCGACCTGCGCGCGCCGGTCAATGGCCGCATCGGCGACCGCCGCGTCTCGCCCGGCAACCTGGTGACCGGCGGCACTGCCGGCAACACCACGCTGCTCTCCACCATCGTGTCGACCGATCCGATTTATTTCGAATTTACCTTCGACGAGGCGTCGTTTCTGCGTTACGAGCGTATGTCGAAGACCGGTAACGACATCGCCAGCCGTGGCGGCGGCGTGCAGGTAGCTCTCAAGCTGATCGACGAAAATGATTTCGATCATGCCGGCCACATGGATTTCATCGACAACGTAATCGACCGCTCGACCGGCACCATTCGCGGGCGCGCGGTGTTCAAAAATCCCAATAATATTTTCACGCCGGGCATGTTCGCGCGTGTACGCGTTCCCGGTTCGCCGCTTTACGAAGCCTTGCTGGTGCCGGATGCCGCCATCGGTACCGAGCAGGCGAAGAAGTTCGTGCTCACGGTCAATGCCGACAACACCGTGGTCTCGAAATACGTGACGCTCGGCCAGACCACCAGCGACGGGTTGCGGATCATCAAGGACGGGATCGGTCCCGACGACCGCGTGATCGTCAACGGCTTGCTGCGCGCGCGGCCGGGCCAGAAGGTCACGCCGCAGGAAGAAGCCAAAGCCGGCGCCGCACCGGCGCCGGGCGCCAATCCGCCGCCAAAGCCCAACTAGCGCTGGCCGAAACCGATGCGTATCTCGCACTTCTTTATCGACCGGCCGATTTTCGCTTCCGTGGTCTCGATTGTGTTCGTGATCCTCGGCGGCGTCGCATTTTTTCGGCTACCGATCGCGCAATATCCGGAGATCGCGCCGCCGACCATCACCGTCACCGGCCAATATCCGGGCGCCAGCGCCGACGTCGTGGCCTCGACGGTGGTGACGCCGATCGAGCAGCAGATCAACGGCGTCGAGAACATGATCTATCTGTCGTCGAACTCGACGGCGGACGGACGGTTCTCGATCTCGGTCACCTTCGACATCGGCACCAATCTCGACATCGCGCAGGTGCAGGTGCAGAACCGCGTCGCCATCGCGCAGCCGCGCCTGCCGGCAGACGTGCGCAACATCGGCGTGACCGTGAACAAGAGCTCGCCCGACCTGATGATGGTCGTGCATCTCTATTCGCCGGACAAGTCGCGCGACACGCTGTTCATTTCCAATTACGCGACGCTCGAAATTTCTGACGCGGTGACCCGCGTCGACGGCGTCGGCTCGCTCATCGTGTTCGGCGCGCGCGATTACGCGATGCGGATTTGGCTCGATCCCGACCGGCTGCAATCGGTGGGTCTGACCGCGGCCGACGTCGTCACGGCGTTGCAGGGCCAGAACGTGCAGGTGGCGTCCGGCGTGCTTAACCAGCCACCGGTCGACAAACCGAACGCATTCCAGATTTCAGTGCAGACGCAAGGCCGTCTCGCCGATCCGGACGAGTTCGGCAATATCGTGGTCAAGCAGACCGCCAATGCGATCGTGCGGGTGAAGGATGTCGCCTCCGTCGAACTGGCGGCGCAGGACTATTCGACCAATTCCTATCTCGATCTCGACCCGGCGATCGCGATCGGCATATTCCAGCGGCCCGGCTCGAACGCGCTCTCCACTGCAAGCGCGATCGAGAACACCATGGAAGACTTGTCCAAGCGGTTCCCGCCCGGGCTCAAATACACCATCGTGTACAACCCGACGCAGTTCATCCAGCAGTCGGTGGACGCCGTCGAATCGACCATCGGCGAGGCGATCGTGCTGGTCGTGCTGGTCGTGATCCTGTTCTTGCAGACCTGGCGGGCCGCGATCATCCCGATCGTCGCCATACCGGTGTCGTTGATCGGCACGTTTTTCGTGATGTCGGTATTCGGATTCACGCTCAACAACCTGTCGCTGTTTGGCCTGGTGCTCGCGATCGGCATTGTTGTCGACGACGCTATCGTCGTTGTGGAAAACGTCGAGCGCAATATCGAGGCCGGCTTGAGCCCGCATGACGCGTCGGTCAAAAGCATGGACGAGGTGGGCGCCGCGCTGGTCGCGATCGCCCTGGTACTGTCGTCGGTGTTCATCCCGTCGGCCTTCATCACCGGTATTACCGGGCAGTTCTACCGGCAATTCGCTCTTACCATCGCTGGCGCGACCATCATCTCGCTGATCGTTTCACTCACGCTGTCGCCGGCGCTATGCGCGCTTTTGCTCAAGCCGCACACCGACGCCGAGGACGAGTATTGGTGGAGCAAGCCAATTCACAAATTTTTCGGCTACTTCAACCGCTATTTCGAGGCGCTGACGCGCGGTTACGGCTGGCTGTCCGGCAAGCTGGTACGGATCGCCGTGCTGATGCTTGTGGTTTACGCCGTCGTGATTGGCTTCGGTCTCAACGAATTTCGCAAGACGCCGGTCGGCTTCATTCCGCAGCTCGACCGCGGCTATCTCATCATCATCACACAATTGCCAGCGGCGGCGTCGCTGGCGCGGACTGACGATGTCAACCGGCGCACGGTTGAGATCGCGCTCAAGGTGCCCGGCATCGCGCATGCAGTGAACATCGTGGGCTTTTCTGGCGCCACCTTCACCAACGCCCCGAATTCCGGCGCCGTCTTCGTCACGCTCGATCCGTTCGAAAAGCGCGCGGCCGATCCGCAGCAATCCGCCGCCGCGATCCAGGGCCAGTTGTTCATGAAATTGCAGGCCATCCAGGACGGGTTCATCTTTGTCGCCGCGCCGCCACCGGTGTCGGGCATCGGCAATGCCGGCGGTTTCCGCATGATGGTCGAGGATCGCGCCGGGCGCGGTTCGCCGGCCTTGCAAAGTGCGGTCTATGCGATGATGGGAAAGGCCGCGCAGACGCCTGGACTGACCCAAGTGTTCTCGCTGTTCGAAAACACCACCCCGCAGCTTTATCTCGACATCGATCGCGTCAAGGCTCAATTGCTCGGCATTAATATCCCCGACGTTTTCGCCGCGTTGCAGATCTATCTCGGCTCGTCTTATGTGAACGACTTCAATTTGTTCGGCCGCACCTTTCGCGTGGTGGCGCAGGCCCAGGCCAACGACCGCAGCAACACCGAAGACATCTTGAAAATCCGGGTGCGCAACAGCAGCGGCGATACCGTCCCGCTCGGCGCCTTCACCACGGTGCGGACCATCACCGGGCCGTACCGGGTGCCGCGCTACAATCTTTATCCGGCGGCCGAGCTCGATGGCGCGGCGGCGCCCGGTTACAGCCAGGGCCAGGCGATCAAGATCATGGAGAAGCTCGCGGCCGAAACGCTGCCGGAGGGTTTCTCCTACGAGTGGACCACGCTCGCGTTCCAGCAATTGCGCGCCGGCAGCACAGCTATCTTCGCTTTCGTGCTGGCGGTGGTGTTCGTGTTTCTGGTGCTGGCGGCACAGTTCGAGAGCCTGACGTTGCCGCTGGCGGTTATTGTAATTGTGCCGATGTGCCTGATCGCTTCCATTGTCGGCGTGGTGATACGCGGGCAGGACAACAATATTCTCACGCAAGTCGGCTTCATCGTGCTGATCGGATTGGCAGCCAAGAACGCCATCCTGATCGTCGAATTCGCCAAGCAGTTGGAGGACGCAGGCCGCGATCGTTTCGCCGCCGCGGTCGAGGCGGCGCATTTGCGGTTGCGGCCGATTTTGATGACTTCGCTCGCCTTCATCTTGGGCGTGACGCCGCTGGTCTGGGCGGTGGGCGCCGGCGCCGAAATGCGCCAGACGCTCGGCACCGCGGTGTTTTCCGGCATGATCGGCGTCACGACTTTCGGGCTGATTTTTACGCCGGTGTTCTATGTGGTGTCGCGCTGGATCGCGCTGCGTTTGGCAAGGCGGCGTGAGCAACCGCGGCCGGCAAACTGATGACGATGAAATTCGGATTTGGCCAGCCGCTGACGCGCAAAGAGGACGACGCCCTGCTACGCGGGGCCGGCCGTTACGTCGCCGATGTCGCGCCGGCGGCGACGTAACGGCCGGCCCCGCGTAGCAG
>Ga0209483_1000035_pt1 | contig 159066 bp, 164 predicted proteins | sample NGEPerA_FD_184508 | JGI IMG/M metagenome (GOLD analysis project Ga0209483, IMG submission 184508) | Arctic peat soil microbial communities from the Barrow Environmental Observatory site, Barrow, Alaska, USA - NGEE PermafrostL2-A... | ecosystem: Environmental > Terrestrial > Soil > Wetlands >... | reverse complement strand
ATCGTGGAGTTGCCGGCGGCGCGGCGCGCCGCGACGTGCCGGGACGCGTTGTCGTGATGGTCTTGGAGGGTGTGGATTGCGTGGAATGTTGGGGAATTGGGGGGACAACGAAAGTTTCTTGTGGACAAGCGGGTGTTTGAGGGTTTGGACTATTGCACGGTTGATGTTGCGCGCTTTATGATGTGGGCACGTCGATGGCAACGTCGACGGGCGAGCTGCGAGAAGCTCGCGATGCGAAATGTGGATGTGTCGAGCGGTGCAAGCCGAGCGGCACAATCAAAGAAACATCAAAACGAAGTTCGACGACGTAATGGCCGCCGCAAGGTGGCGAGGACGCTCGCAGATCGGAATCTCGAGCTGACCGAAGCCGTACAGGGAAACTTGGACGGCTTCGTCGCGTTCCGCGCCCCGCTTCCGCCACAATCGCGCCTCAGCGAATCCCACCATCGTGCCGGTTGCGGGCGGCGTGCATCCGTGTGCCGGGTACTCTCGGAGTTCGCGGAGCCAGGATGGCGAGAGCGAACGGAGAGGTAGCGAGCGGAGCGCAGGATGCGCACAGCGAGCGTGCCCGGCACACGGATGCACGCCGCCCGCAACCATGAGCGATGCCCTGTGGAATGAGCGATTTGTTGCGAAACGTCGTGGATAGCTGCAAATTCTTGTGGATGCGCGCGGCGGGGGTATTGCGTACGGATTCGCGTGGCGTTTATGATGCGGGCACGTCGACGATGAGTTGACGGGCGAGCAGCGAGAAGCTCGCCGGTGAGCGTCGCAGCTACGGACGGCGAAAGCCTGACGGGTGCGGAGCAGCCGAGACGAATACGACGCCCTCCTGGCCGATCCGATCGGCGAGGGGACGCGCTCCTCGATCCTCGCGCAGAATGAAGCCGCGTCGGCCTCCGGCCCCCGCGGCTTCGTCGCGTTACGAGGTCAGTTGCCGTTCCAGGCGGTGAAGGGGGCGGGCTTCGTGTAGGGCGGGCCGACTTCGATCGTGACGTCGAGGTGCTGCGTCAGTTCGATCGTGCGCGGATCGCCGGCGAAGCGGTGGCCGTCGACCCACACGACGACGCGCTCGTTCGGTTTCGGTTTGGCGCCGGCGACGTTGGCATTCGTCAGCGGCTGGCCCCAGATGTCGAAGAAATTGCCGAGCGTGAACGTATGAAAGGTCGGCGCCTCGATGTGGATGAGCCCGTCGGGCGTGTGCGTGTGCAGCCAGTAGAAACATTGGCCGACGATCGGCCGTCCGACGTCCTCCGGGACCACGACGGGTTTGCCGTGGTCGCGAACGTCGAGGTGCTGATGGATGTGCAGCACCGACCCCTCCGCGGACTCGCAGCGGATCCCGTCGATGGGCTGGCCGGCCGGTACGGCTGCGTGGGCGGCGCCGGTGCACGCGAGCGCCCCGGCGGCGGCGAGCGAGACGAGCAGATGCTTCGAGGGCTTCATGATCGTTGGACTAACGCTCCCTGGAATCGCGCGGTTCCTGCTCGTCATTCTGAGCCTGTCGAAGGGCGTAGCGCGCGGCGACCTGGCGCGCGATCTCGGTGGCGGAGCGGCGGGCTTCCTCGGGGCCGAGGACCTCGGCTTCGGCGCCCCAGCCGAACGACCAGCGCACGATCTCGAGCGGGTCGGCGACGCGATAGGTGATCTCGACGCCGCCGTCGTCGCGGCGGACGACGCGGCGGTCGCGCGCGATCGCCGAGGCGACGGCCGCCTTCGCGATCAGCGGCGAGAAGCGCACGGTCACCTCGACGACGGCGTCGCCCTGCACGACGCCGCTGACCGAGTTCGCGCCGTAGGCGTCGAGATTGAAGTCGGCCGGCTTCTCGAAGGTCTGCGGCGTGACCGCGGCCTCAGAGACGTTGTCGACCGCGAAGACCCGCATATCGAACCGGGTATGGTCGTAGCCGACCAGATAGACGCGGCCGCTGGAGACGATGAACCCGTACGGGTCGACGCGCCGCTGCGTCCGAGCTCCGCGTTTGTCCGTATAGCCGAAATGCACGCGCCGGTGATCCCGTTCGGCGCCCTGCAGCTGCTCGAAGACGCGCTCGACGGCGGCGTCCATCGCGACCGCCTCGAAGCGGATCGCGAGCGAGGAGCTCTCGATCGACACCTCGGCACGGCGGTCGCTGGAGCGGAGCAGCTTCTGGGTCGTCTCTTCGATCGCGGTGGCAAACGCGGGACCCAGCGACGTCCCGAGCCGCTTCAGCGTGACCAGCCCCTGCAATTCGCGGTGCGAGAGGTTGAGGCGCCGCAGGCTGTACCCCTCGGCGAACCGGTAGCGGCCCGTCCCACGGTCGAAGAACCACGGGAATCCGGCATCGGAGAGGACGCTGAGGTAGCGGCGCAGGGTGCGCGTGCTGGGCGGCTTCTCGTCCGCGATCTGGGCCTTGAGCTCGTCGAACGTGAAGCGACCCTCGTCGATTGCGCTGAGCAGCCGAACGAGGAGGACGACTTTCGGTTCGGCCCGTTCCTCCGCCACGGTGGTACGTCTTCGGCGCCGATGTTCGGTGTCCGCGCGGCTTTCTCGTAGGGTGCTGGGCAAAAGCGAAGAACCGTTCCGGGAAAGCAGCCTGACCCCGCTAAGGAGCACCATGGACGACCAAAGCCCGGATTCTTCCGTAGACCGGAAGGAATTTCTCCGTCGAACCGGCGCCCTCGGCGTCGCCGGGGCCGCCGTACTCGGCTTCCCGCTTCTCGAGACGCGCGCCGCCGGGGCACTGCCCCTGCTTCCCGCGCGCGACGTGATCGCCGCCGGCGGTGGCGCGACCGTCAAGATCGGCCACATCGACAGCTTCTCCGGCGTCTATGCTGCGGCGTCCGCGTCCCAGCACCACGGTATGGAAGTCGCCGTCAACGAAGCCATGAAGAAGAACAATCGCGTCAAGTACGAGCTCGTCAAGGGCGATGACGCGAGCAAACCGGCGACGGGAACGACCGAGGCCAAGCGGATGATATCGCAGGAGAAGGTCGATCTCTTAACCGGTTGCCTCAGCTCCGCGGTCGGTCTGGCCGTCTCGTCGACGTGCGCCGAGAACAACACGTTCTTCTTGGCCGTCGGAACGCACGACACCAACATCACCGGCCCGAAAGCGCATCGCGTGACCTTCCGGCAGACGTGCTCGAATGCGATGCTCGCGAACGCCGTCGGTCCGGAGCTCCTCAAACACGGCAAGAAGTGGTACTTCCTCGTTGCTGACTATGCGTTTGGCACCGACGGTCACGACCGTCTCAGAAAGATCCTGCTTGCGCATGGCGGGACGGAAGTCGCCGTCGACCTGCACAAATTGGGCGAGACCGACTATTCCTCGTACCTGACCAAAGCTCGCAACACCGACGCGGACGTGCTGGTGTTCTCGAATTACGGCCCGGACACGCAGAATGCGACGAAAGCCGCGGTTCAACTGGGCCTGCACAAGAAAATGACCTTCGGCGGCATCCTGTGCGGAAACGATGTCGCCGTCGGAATGCCGGTGGACGACCTCGTGGGTTCCCTCTGGGGCTACGTCTGGGGACCGGAAGCCGGCGGTGATGCGAAGCGCGTCTACAATGCGCTCAAGCCCGGCGTGACCGAGGTCGACTGGCGGCAGTATCTCGGGTACATGGCGGTGCGCAACATCATCGACCGTGTGAATGCGGCCGGTTCGACGGACACCGAGAAGATCATCGAAGCGTTCGAGAATTACCACTACGACGCCGCCAAGAAGTCCGGTGCGTACTTCCGAAAATGCGACCACCAGGCGATCCAGCAAACGTACGCTGGCGCGATCATCCCCAAGAGCAAGCGCCCCGCGGAAAACGAGTACTTCACGATCGCGTCGACCGTCGGCGGCGAGTTTGCCGCGGAAGCGTGCTCGAATCCCGACAGCGCCGCAGCCACGAAGATCATCACCTCCGAGAAAATCGCTCCGCGCGGCGACGGCTACACGGTCGTCTCGACCAAGTAGGCGACGCTCGCTTCAGTAAGATCGGACGGCGGTCGCGCAAGCGGCTGCCGTCTTTTTTCCCAGCGGGCCTACGCTATTATGGGGCTGCAGGGAGGGCGGGTCTTAAAACATTAGTTGACAGCGGGGCGGCCTCGTGATAGCGTCCGTGTATGCCTCGCAAGAAGTCCCCAACCCTCACGGAGGCGGAGTACCGCCTCATGCAAGTCCTGTGGGAACGCGAGGAGTCGAGCGTCGCCGACGTCGTCGAAGCGATCGGGGATCCGCCGCTCGCCTACAACACCGTCCTGACCACGATGCGCATCCTCGAGCAGAAAGGCTACGTCCGGCACAAGGCGGTCGGACGCGCCTTCATCTACCATCCGATCGTCGCCCGGGACGAGGCGCAGCGCAGCGTCGTCACCCACGTGCTCTCCCGCTTCTTCGACGGCTCGCCGCGCGAGCTGATGCTGAACCTGCTGGAGTCGGAAGCCGTCGATGAGGCCGAGCTCGACCGGCTGCGCGAGCTGCTCGACAAGGCCAAAGGACAGCAGTAGTGGTCGAGGCGATCGTCGGCGTCGCGCTGCGCGCGATTCTCGCGAGCGTCCTCCTCGGCGGATTGCTGGCGGGGCTCGTCCTCGTCGCGACGCGCACGCTCGCGCTTACCGCCGCGACGCGGCACGCTCTGTGGATCACGGCGCTCGTCGCGACCGCCGTCATGCCGCTCGCCGGCATCGCGGTCTCGCTGACCCGAGCCGCTCCCACGCCGACCGAGACGCTCGCGACAATGTCGACCGTTTCACCTATCCTGCCCGAAAAGCGCGCGACGGCCGCAACACATGGCGGCGGAGCGAGCTCAGCCGTATCGCGCCCTGCTTCAACGCACGTTGCGAGCTCGGACGGGGGGCCCCGCGCGGAGCGTGGGGGGCGCGCAGCCTGGGGCGGAGCGCCTTTCAACACTCCTCGCGTCTCTCGCGCGCTGGCACTTGGTGTCGTCGCGATTTGGCTCGCCGGTGCGTTGATCGGGTTGCTCGGTCTGGCCGCGAGCATCGTTCGCGTGCGCGGGCTGAAGCGGCGCTCGAGCCCGCTCGACGGCGCGCTGGCCGAAGAGCTGCCGTGGCTGACCGAGGTCGACCGCGGGCGCGAGATCTACCTTCGCCTTTCGTTCGAGACCGAGACGCCGGTCGCCATCGGTTTCCGCCGTCCGGTGATCCTCATTCCGACCGAGCTCGCGACCGCCGACGGGCTGTCGGCGATCGAACAGCTCATCCTCCACGAGCACGCGCATCTGCGCCGCTACGACGACTGGACGAACCTCGTGCAGCGCACGATCGAGCGGCTGTTCTGGTTCAATCCGATCGTCTGGCTCGTCGGCCGCCGGATCGCGCTCGAGCGCGAGATCGCGTCCGATGACGACGTCGTCGCCAAAACCGGCGAAGCGCACGCGTACGCGACGTCGCTGTGGAAGCTGGCGCGCGAGATGCGCATGCCGGAGCACGCCGTCGTCGCCCCCGGAGCGCTGCTGACCCGCAAGCAGATCACGATCCGCATCGAGCAGCTGCTCGACAAGAATCGCGCGCGGCTGCACCGCTCGCCGGCCGCTGCGCTCGGAGTCGGTCTGGCCGGGATGCTGGCGGTCGCGTTCGTCGCGACGAGCGCACCCGCGGTCGAGCTGCCGGCCGAGCCGCTCGCTGCGGCGAGTGCAGCGCCCGCCGCGGTCTCGCCCGCCGCCGTCGTGAAACAGGCGCACGCGCAGCCGCAAAAGCCGACGCACACCGCCGTCGTCGAACAGCACCTCGTACGCGTCGCGCAATCGGTCGGCGCAGCTCGGGCCCTACCGATGTCGCCTTTGGCCGCGGTCCGTTCCCTTCCACCGCTCCCGGTGGTCCCCGCCGTCCCCGCCGTCCCCGCTGTGCCGGCGGTACCGAGAGTTCACCCGGAGACGCAGCGCACCATCGTCGAGACGCAAGGCATCCGCGTCGACGTCTCCCGCGTGCTGCACGACGTCATGACCTCGCTGCCGAGCGAGATCGCACAGGCTTCGAGCACGCCAAGCAAGCACACCGCCTATGACGGCGTGAAGCTTTCGCGCGAGCTCGTCGCGTCGTGCGTGGGATGCTCGTTCCGCAACGCCGACGTCCGCGGCCTCGACCTGCACGGACTGCGGATCAACGCCGCTGACTTCACCGGGGCCGACATGCGCGGCGTCAACCTGGCCGGCGCGAAGCTCCTCGGCGCCTCGCTCGCTCGCGCGAACCTTTCGAACGCCGATCTGCGCGACGCGCTGCTGACCGGGGTCGAGTTGCGCGGGGCCGTTTTCGACGGTGCGCAGCTCGACGGGATCAAGCTGGTCGGCGTTTCGATCCGCGATGTAAGCTTGCGCGGGACGATGCTGCGCAGCGTCCTCGCGAGCTGTACCGGCTGCGACTTCGCGAAGCTCGACCTGCACGGACAAGACCTGCACGGCATCACGCTGACCGGCGCCGACATGAGCCGCACCGATCTCCACGATGCGAACCTAAGCGGCGTCCACTTCGTCGGCGTCGACCTCTCGCACGCCAACCTGGCGGGAGCCGATCTCACCAACGCGCGCTTCGAAGGCTGCGATCTCTCAGGGATCGACCTGCACGGCGCGCACACGACCGGGATGACGATGCAGGGAAGCGATCTCGGCGGCTGACGCGGCCGTCTTTTTTCTCGGCCTCAAGTCTTAAATAGTTAGTTAACCAAAGGAGCTCGCCCGTGATCCGATCGTTCGCCTTCGCCGCCCTCGTGCTTCTCGTCGCCGTGCCGTCCGCACCGGTGAACGCCGACGACGACTCGATGCGAGGGCTCATCGGTTCCTGCGTCGGTTGCCGCATGCCGAAAGATCTGCACGGACGCGATCTGCACGGGCTGCACTTCGTCGGCGCCGATTTTCGCGACGTCGACCTCTCCGGTGCCAACCTACGTGACACCGAGTTCACCGGCGCGAACCTCGACGGGACGCGCTTCGATGGGGCCGACCTGCGCAACGCGCATTTCATCGGGGTACACCTGCGGCGCACCTCGTTCGCCCGCGCCAACACGGACGGCGTCACCTTCGTCGGGGCGAGCGTCTCGCAAGGTGATATCGACGGTCCGGCCGGCCGCATCATCTTGCGTGACTGCACCGGATGCTCACTGAAGGGGCTCGACCTGCACGACGCCGACCTGCGCGGCGTCAAGCTCGTCGGCGCGAGCCTGAGCGACGCGAAACTCGCCGGCGCTCGCCTGAACGACGCCCATTTGGTCGGCGTCAGCGCGCACGACGCAGACCTCTCGCGCACGGACCTGCGCGGTGCCAACCTGGTCGGCGCCAGCCTCCGCAACGCGCGGCTGGCCGGCGCGACGATCGGCGACGCCGTGCTGTGCACCCAGAACCAAGGCTATCGCGACGGCGACGGCGACCGGCGAACCGTCTGCACCGACCTGCGCGGCGTCGATCTGCACGGCCTCGATTTCCGTGCGGCGCGCTTCTGCGTGCACGAGGCGCGCGACGCGAACCGGACCTGTCGGACCGTCACGCGCCAAGAGCTGATCGACTACGGCCACGCCGATCTCACCGGGGCCCAGGCCCCCGCGTAAAGGAGGATTCCCGGTGCCGCCGGTTTCGCCGCCTACTGGCGGATGACGTCGTACCCGATGAGCATCGCGATGTGCGCGCGCTGCGCTTCGTAGCGCGGGAGCCATGTGTCGCGCGGATACCGGGAACGCCAGTCGCGCATCGCGTCGTCGACGAGCGCGAGCTTGCCGTTCATCGCGCGGAGGTTGGCGTCGCCGTTCTCCGCCCGGCGCTCGAGGGTCACCAGCTCGTTGCGGATTCCAAGCACGCTCATTCTGAGCCGGCCGAAGTATTCGTCGGCCGGCGCTAGGTCGCGCATTCCGTTCGCGTACGACGCCGAGGCGAAGCACGTCACGAACGCCATCAGCGCGAGGGCGGCGAGTCTAGTCACGCGGAAGCATTGCATATTCAGACTCCGGGAACGTCGCGATCAGCCAGTCCAGCGTATCGTTACGGCGCACGCGCGCATCGTCGTAGTCGAGCTTGCCGTAGAGCTGGGCCAGGCTGTACGCGAACTTGGGAAGCCAGGGATCGCGGGGAAAGTGCGCGTGCCAGTCGCGCAGCGCGTCCTCGACCAGGACGGCCTTGTCGAAGATGTGCTCGGCGTCTTCAGGGTGCGCGTCGGCACGCGAGGCCAGGTCTTTGAGCGAGTTGCGCACGCCGAGAATGCTCATCTTCAACCGCCCGAAATACCGGTCGGCGGGAGCCAGGTTCGCAGTCGGCTGGGCGAGCACGGGAGCGGCAAACGACATTGCGAGCACCAACGCTAAGAGAATGCGCTTCATGATGACATCCTTGTCAGGCGACGATGAGAACGCCGCAAGCTAATCCGCGCCTGCTGCGTATCAATCTCATCGGCAGTGTCGAGCTCCGGTTAAGTTGCTGACACTGCTAGATGGAACGTACGTCTCCCGCGTTTTGTGACAGCCGCCACTTCTCTTTTTTCGCTCGGCGTTATGTAGTACCGGTGCGGCGTCCCGTGCGCGCTATCTAGTGCCTACTCAGGGTCGCTGAACAGGAAAGCTAGATCCTCACGTGTGAGCGTCTTCGCAACCGCGCTGTCGGCCTTGACAACGGCCTTCGAGAGCGCCGTCTTACGCTCGGCGAGCGCGCGAATCTTTTCCTCGACCGAACCGACGGTGACCATCCGGTACGCGGTGACCGGGCGCGTCTGCCCGATGCGGTGCGTACGGTCGATCGCCTGACGCTCGACCGCCGGATTCCACCATGGGTCGTACAGCACGACGTAGTCCGCCGCGGTCAGTGTCAATCCGACGCCGCCCGCCTTGAGCGAGCACAGGAACACCGGCGGCCCGTCGTCGGCCATGAAACGGTCGACCTCGGTCTGACGGTCGCGATCTTTGGTCGACCCGTCGAGATAGCCGTAGGTGATGTTCCGGCGGTCGAGCGCGGTGCGCATCACGCGCAGCATCGACGCAAACGCGCTGAAGACGAGCACCTTATGACCGCCGTCGAGCACCTCTTCGACGGTCTCGATGAACGCGTCGAACTTGCCGCTGGCGTCGGGGTCGTCCAAGTACTCGGGGACGAGCAGCCCCGGGTGCGCGCACACCTGGCGCAGCCGCGTCAGCGCCGCGAGGACGTGGACCGTCGCCGACTCGCCGCCCTCCTCGTCGTATTTCGAGAGCACGTCGCGCCGGGCGGCCTCGGCGATCCCGCGGTACAGCCGGCGCTGCAGCGGCGTGAGCTCGCACTCGATGACGGCCTCGGTGCGCTCCGGCAGCTCGCGCGCGACGTCTTCCTTCGTGCGCCGCAACAGAAACGGTTCCAGGCGCGAGCGCAGCGACGCGGCCGCGGCCTCGTCGCCGTCGGCGATCGGGATCTCGAACCGCCGGCGGAAGGAGGCCTCCGAGCCGAGCAGCCCCGGTTCGACGAAGCCGAAGATCGCCCACAGATCGCGCAGCGAGTTCTCGACCGGCGTACCGGTGAGCGCCAAGCGGTGATCGGCCTGCAGCCCGCGCACGACCTTCGCGATCTGCGAAGCCGGGTTTTTCGTGTTCTGCGCCTCATCGAGCACGAGCGTGCGGAACCGGAAGCGCTCGAGCTGCTGCGCGTCGAGCCGCGCCAGCGCATACGAGGTGACGACGACGTCGTAATCGTGTAGCGTCTCGTACTTGGCCGCGCGGTCGCTCCCCGACTGCAGCCGCAGCGTCCGCAGCGAGGGCGCGAACTTCTTGATCTCGTTCTCCCACGTATGCGTCACCGACGTCGGAGCGATGACGAGCACGGGCGACTGCCCCTCGTTCTCCTTCCGCCGCTGGACGTGCGCGATCACCTGCACGGTATTGTGCGTCACGATGAAGTCGTCCGTGACGTACAGATGGTCGGGTGCGTCAACAGCGATACACTGCATTTCACGAGGCTCAAGCGGCATGACATTGACGATTGCTCGGGAGGGTCCATACTTTGGACGACCGCGATATCGCTCTGCTTTTCTTGCGAGGCGAAATGGGTTAAAGTGCTGGGGAAGTGCTACCGTGATACGATAGGCGGGTTTCCCAATCCGTTTTTCACCGTGGTGCCGGTACGTTGGCGCCACGCGGCACCGCAGCCGCGTTGTCCCGCCCAGCGACTGAACGAGGAATACTACACCCGAGGCGAGTTCCTCCGAGCTCGAGTAGAATTCGACGTGCCCGTCGGCGCTGACGTAACCGTCCGTATCCATAAGGCCCTGGAGCAGCGCGAGCCGTTGCGACACGTCACCGAGTTGGTATTCGGTCGGTATGAACTTCTTGTCGGCTTTTTTTCCCGCTAGTCCGAAGTCGGTCAATGCAGTGCATACTACATTTCGTCGCCGGATAGATGGAGACGTATTCGCTGCCATACGAATGCGATAGCTGTACTCGCCGGTTTGAACAATCTCCGTACCAGTCGGCGCGAGGCGACGACATTCATTGACGATTTGCTCGTCCGCGCTCGTCAGGTTGACTTTGCGACGTACAGAAAGCCCCCCATCGCCGAGCAGGCAGCCGAAGAGGTACGGATCAATCTCGTATTCTCGCGCCGGCCCGAAGCGCATGGGCTGTGAGATCGGAATATAGTGCCGAGCGTTCCCGGCCGCATCATGAAGCTTGCCTCTGATCTCTGCAAGCGTCAGTACCCGCCCCGGCAAGCCGCGTCGCTTGCGAACCGCACTATTGACAAGCCACAAGTGGTCCTCTGAACAGATTGTCGAAGAGCCGTCGCTAAAGACAACCCGGAACGAGGGCAAAGTCCCTTGAGGGAAAACGCCAGTAACCGCGGATACCCCGCCTTCGGCATTCATCACAGCGTCGCCGACGCGGAGGTCCCCGAAACGACGCCGTCCGGTCGGCGTAATGATCGACGAATTCACGTCCTGCGACTTCCCGAGCCCCATGTCGTCTGCCAATATCCCGCCGAATCGGAACGATGACAAGTACGACAGGAAATCCAAACCGCGTCGCTGATAGTCGCGCAGCACGTCGGCGAGAATCTCGGGCGGTTCGATCTCTTCGATGCCTTCGAAATTGCGCAGGCGCTCGCGGATGCGTTCGACTTCTTCGGGGAGTGCGACGTCGCCGAAGGCTTCGTGCAGCTCGTCGCGCATCGCGACGAGCGCGGCGAGCCCCGTGCGGCGGCGATCGGTCAGCTCGGAGAGCAGGTTCTGGCGCGAGCGCAGGTCGCCGATGTCGACGAGCTTGCCGCGCACTTCGGCGTAGCGGCCTTTCGCGCCGAGCAGCGCGCGCAGTTCCTCGCGCGTGAGCGGCTCGCCGCCGCCGACGAACACGGAGACGTCGAGCTCGAACCAGTCGCCGGTCTCCCCGGCGGTCGCGCTGACCGCGACGTCGACTTTCCCGTCGCCCGCGAGCGCCGCCAGCGACTCGTCGAGGCGCACCTCGACGTCGTCCCACGCGGGCCACGCTGTGCGCACGATCTCGGCAGCGCGGTCGGCATCGTGCAGCGCGAAGCCGTCGCCGCCGCGCGGCACGAAGCCCGCTTCGAGGAACCGTCGCGCGAAGCCGCGGGCGACGTCGGGGGGCCAGCGCACGAAACGACCCGATCCGGCGGTCACCGCGCCGTGCGCGCTGAACGGCGCGTACGCGCCCGAGGCGCGGTCGACGAACGCCAGGCGCGCGATCAGCGCACCCTCGCGCCACGCGGCGCGCACGACCAGTGCCGGACGCTCCGCGTCGACGACGCCGAGGCCGGCGCGTTCCTGATCGGTGAGGAACGGCGCGACGCGCGCGATCGCGCGGACCGACGGCGAGGTGTCTTCCTCGTCGATCGCGTCCCGCGAGGCGCGCGCGGCGAGGATCACCTTGCGCGGATCGAACGAACCGTCGAGCAGGTACGCCACGCGGTCGGCGACCAGCCACATCGGCGGTCCGTCGACGACGGTCGCGTCGGCCGGCGAGACGCGCGAGCCGTCGGCACCCTCGAGCATCGGGACGAATCGCGCGCCCGAGCGCACGGCGCGCAGCTTCGCTCCGCGCGTCTCGACGCCGAATGGCGGCAGCTCGGAGGGATGCCGGTTCTCACCCGGCGCCTCGTCGAACCGCAGCCGCGGATGGCGCGCGAGCCGGAAGAGCGCGCGCGCGAGCGCCTTCTGCGAGGCGCGCGAACCGAACGCTTCCTGGACGGCATCATCGCGCAGCAGGGTGCGGTCGACCTCGTCCCAATCGTCGGGCGGCGTCTGGTCCATCATAGCGAGGATCGCGTCGGCGTCGCGGATCACGCCGCGCAACCGCGGCGTGTCGAGATACAGCGTACCGCTCAAGGAGCCGGTCGCTCCGATGACCAGCACCGGCCACACGGCGCGGGCGCGCGCGCGCGAGCCCTCGGTCTCTGATTCGGGCAGCCACGAGAGGTCGAGATCGGCAGAGTCGCCGGCGAGCGGGGGAAGCGACGCCTCTTCGGCGGTCCGCACGACTTCCAGCGTCGCGACGACGTGTTCGCAGACGCCCGTCGAGCCGCAAGTGCATACCGCGCGCAGCGCCTGCGGCCCGGTCCCGGTCGCCCATTCGACGGCGGTCGAGACCGGCGTGCGATCCTTCACCGTCGCCTCGATCCGAGCCGGCTCGACCGAGCGCAGCACGACGCGCGCGCCGTCGACGAGGGCGAGCGCGACGCGCGTCAGGTCACGTGCGAACCAGGTTCCGATCGACGATGGGAGGCGCGACCGCCAAAGCGCATACGGGGTCAACCTTATGGTATTCGGCACAGAGGCCAGAGATTCCCAATGCCTTCAGTGGGCGGACCGCAGCGAAGCGAGGACCGCGAGTGTTCGCGCACGCTGCGCGAACGCACTCAGGCCGTTTGGGCTTCCGGTTGACTCGGTGCGGGCGGCTCGACGTTCGGGATCTTCGAGAAGCGAAGCTTTTCGGGATTGTCGGCTGAGACTTCGGCCAGGATGCGGTCGCCTGATCCGAAGTTGCCTTTCAGCATCTCCTCCGCCAGCTCGTCCTCGACCTCGCGCTGGATCGCGCGGCGCAGCGGACGGGCGCCGAATTGCGGATCCCAGCCCTTCTTGGCAAGGAGCGCCTTCGCGTCTTCGGTGACTTCGAGATCCATCTCCTGAGCCTTGACCTCGCGGACGACCTTGTCGAGCTCCAGGCTGACGATCTCCGCGATCTGCTCGCGGCTCAGCTGGTGGAATACGACGACTTCGTCCACGCGGTTGAGGAACTCGGGACGGAACGAGTGCTTGACCTCGTCGAGCACCTTGTTCTTCATCTTCTCGTACGCCTGATCGTCGGAGCCGCCGTCCTTCTGGGTGCGGAAGCCGATGTCGGTCGTCGTCTGCATGCCGGTAGCACCGACGTTCGAGGTCATGATGATGACGGTGTTCTTGAAGTCGACCACGCGACCCTGAGAGTCGGTCAGGCGGCCGTCTTCGAGCACCTGCAGCAGCAGGTTGAAGACGTCCGGATGCGCTTTCTCGATCTCGTCGAGCAGCACGACCGAGTACGGCCGGCGGCGCACCGCTTCGGTAAGCTGGCCGCCCTCTTCGTAGCCGACGTAGCCGGGAGGTGCGCCGACGAGGCGCGACACGGCGTACTTCTCCATGTACTCCGACATGTCGATGCGGATCATCGACTCGGCGTCGTCGAACATGAACTCGGCGAGCGAACGTGCGACCTCGGTCTTGCCGACGCCCGTCGGTCCGAGGAAGATGAACGATCCGATGGGGCGCTTCGGATTCTTCAGCCCCGCGCGCGAACGGCGGATGGCACGCGTGAGCGTCGAGATCGCCTGGTTCTGCCCGATCACGCGCTTGTGGAGCTGATCCTCCATCCCGAGCAGCTTGGCCGTCTCGGCCTGCGCGAGCCGTGCGACCGGGATCTTCGTCCACGACGAGACGATGTGGGCGATGTCGTCCTCGGTGACCTTGAGTGTCTTGTCCTGCGCGGCGCGCTTGTCGGCCCACTCGGCTTCCAGGCGCTGCTTCTCGACGCGCAGCTTCTCCTCACGGTCGCGGATCGCAGCAGCCTTCTCGAACTCCTGCGATTTGACGACCGACTCTTTCTCTTGCTTGACCTGACGGATCTGATTTTCGATCTCGCGGATCTCGGCCGGCGGCAGCGTCGCCTGCAGGCGGACGCGCGACGCGGCCTCGTCGACCAGATCGACGGCCTTGTCGGGGAGAAAACGGTCGGAGATGTAACGGTCGCCGAGCTTCGCCGCGGCGACCAGCGCCTGGTCGGTGATGGTGACCTTGTGGTGCGCTTCGTAGCGGTCGCGCAGGCCCTTGAGGATCTCGATCGTCTCGTCGACGCTCGGCTCGCCGACCATCACCGGCTGGAACCGGCGTTCGAGCGCCGAGTCCTTTTCGATGTGCTTGCGGAACTCGTTGAGCGTCGTCGCGCCGATGCACTGCAGCTCGCCGCGCGCGAGCGCGGGTTTGATGATGTTCGACGCGTCGATCGCGCCTTCGGCCGCGCCGGCGCCGACCAGCGTGTGCAGCTCGTCGATGAACAGGATGATCTCGCCGGCGGCGCCGCGGATCTCGTCCATCACGCGCTTCATGCGCTCCTCGAACTCGCCGCGGTACTTCGTCCCGGCGACCAGGCCGGCCAGGTCGAGCGTGATGACGCGCTTGTCGCGCAGCGGCTCGGGGACCTCGCTCTTGATGACGCGCTGGGCCAGCCCCTCGGCGATCGCCGTCTTGCCGACGCCGGGCTCGCCGATGAGCGCCGGGTTGTTCTTGGTCCGGCGGCTGAGGATCTGGATGACCCGCTCGATCTCGTTGGCCCGGCCGATCACCGGGTCGAGTTTGTTCTCGCGCGCCAGCGTCGTGAGGTCGCGGCCGTAGGCGTCGAGGGTCGGGGTCTTCGACTTGCCCTTGGGCGCGGGGGGCTGGCCCTCGGCGCCGAGCAGCGAGGTCGTCTGGACGCGCACCTTGGCCGGGTCGACCCCGAGGTTCGTCAGGACGCGGGCGGCGACGCCTTCACCCTCGCGGATCAGCCCGAGCAGCAGGTGCTCGGTCCCGATATAGTTGTGGTTGAGCTGGCGGGCCTCTTCGAACGCCAGCTCGATCACCCGCTTGGCGCGTGGGGTGAAGACCATCTCTTGCTGGACGGTCTGACCGCCGCGGCCGACGATCGCCTCGACCTCCTGGCGAACCTTGGCCAGGTTGACACCGAGCGTCTCGAGGACCTTGGCCGCGAGGCTCTCGCCCTCCGAGATGATCCCGAGCAGGATGTGCTCGGTCCCGATGTAGTTGTTCCCGAGCCGCTGCGCCTCTTCCTGAGCGAGCACGATGCTGCGCCGCGCGCGTTCGGTGAACGGTTCCCACATAGACATGACTGTACGAAACTCCCCGAGCGGTCGATCCGCTCCTGCCATCCCGCCTGCCGAGCCCGAGAAAGCTCGACGCCGGGTGGTCTCCTATTAACTTTCGGCGGCTTGGTTCAGTTTCAAACCATTGGCCAACCGTAGCATGGAAGCGGGCCCCTGTGAGGCGAACGGAGGCTCCTTCCGCCGCACCCGGAGGACGCCGCAATCCACCTCCTCGCCTATACGGCGCCGCAGCTCTTCGACCAGCTGGTCAACGGCGTCACCCTGGGGATGCTCTACATCCTCGTCGCGCTGGGCCTGAACATCATCCTCGGCCTCATGGGCGTGATCAACTTCTCGCACGGGTCGTTCTTCATGCTCGGCGCCTATCTGATGTACCAGCTCAACGGAGCGATCGGGTTCTGGCCCGCGATCCTCGTCTCCGCGGTGCTGGTCGGCCTGCTCGGGATGGCCTTCGAGTCGACACTCATCCGGCCGCTGTACAAGCGGATCCCGGAGCATACGCTGCTGCTCACCTTCGGGACGGCGCTGATCTTCGCGCAGGTCGCGCGCAAGCTGTGGGGTGACGACGCGGTCCGCGTCTCGACCCCGAGCTACATCCCCGACTCGATCTCGCTGGGCAGCTACTCGGTACCGTTCTACAAGGACTTCCTGCTCGTCGGGCTCACGATCGTGATCCTGGTTGCGGTGTGGCTCTTGCTGAACAAGACGAACATCGGAATGATCATCCGAGCCGGCACCCGCGATGCCGAGATGGTGAAGATCCTCGGCATCAACATGCCCTTGATGTTCACGCTGGTGTTCGGCATCGGCTCGCTGATGGCCGGACTCGCCGGAGCGCTGGCGGCGCCGATCTATGCGATCCAGCCGTCGCTGGCCTCGCAGTGGATCGTCCTGACCTTCGTGATCGTCATCGTCGGCGGGATCGGATCGTTTCGAGGCGCGATCGTCGGCGGGCTGCTGATCGGCATCGTGACCAGCCTGATGGCGCTGATCTGGGCGCCCGCGGTCGAGATGACCGGCTACATCATCATGGGGCTCATCCTGCTGGTGCGGCCGCGCGGCCTGTTCGGCGTGGAGGGTCTCTTCGAGTGACCGAACGACAGCCTCGGAGCCCGGTGCGCACGTTCCTCACGCACCCGCTGCTGTGGACCGCCGTGCTGTTCGCGATCCTCCCGTACGTGGCCGGCGTGAACCCGTTCACCGGGAACTGGACCGGCTTCGTCGGGATCGCGACGACGATGGTGATCTTCGCGCTGTTCGCCAGCGGATTCAACATGCTGTTCGGACACGCCGGCGAGCTCTCGTTCGGGCACGCGATGTTCTTCACGATCGGCGCGTACACGACGGCGCTGTATACGAGCGGCTTCAACGTGAACGTGTTCGGTCTGACGCTTCAGCACGGCAAGGTCGACAACGTGCTGATCGCCCTGCTCCTGTCGGTCGCGATCGCGGTGCTCTGGGCGTGGCTGCTGGCGCGGCTCATCGTGCCGCGCTCGAGCGGCATCTACTTCTCGATGATCACGCTCGCGTTCGCCCAGGTGATCTTCTTCGTCACCTACCGCTGGAGCGAGCTGACCGGCGGCGAGGACGGGATGCAGAACATCGCCCGCCCGAACCCGTTCGGCCACGGCTTCCTCCAGGACTCGATGCACTTCTACTGGTTTGCTGCGATCTGCGTCTTCCTCGCGCTGTGCCTCGCCCACTACATCCTGCGCTCGCCGTTCGGCAGCGTGCTGCACGCGATTCGCGAGAACAAGCAGCGCGCGCGCTTCCTCGGGTACGACGTCGACAAGTTCCGCGTGAACGCGTTCGTGCTCTCGGCGATGTTCCCGGCGATCGCCGGCTGGCTGTGGACCTACTACCAGCAGGCGATCAACCCCGACGCGGGCTCGGTCGAATACTCCGGCAACGTCGTGATGATGTCGCTGCTGGGCGGGATGCAGACGTTCCTCGGCCCGATCCTCGGCGCGTCGGTCTACTACGAGCTCCAGAACAACGTCTCGCAGCTCACCAAGTACTGGGAAGCCTGGATCGGCATCGTCTTCGTCGTCTTCGTCCTGATCGGGCCTCGCGGGATCATGGGACTCTTCGACGACATCCGGCACTACGGGTTCTCGACCGCGTTCCGCCGCTACTTCTCGCGCCGCGCGCGCGTCGAGGGCGACATGCAGGAAGAGCTGCCGTCGGTCATCGAGGACACCGCCGTCGCAACGAAAGCGCCGTCGTAGTGGCCGCCGCCGTTGCCGCGAGCGGCTACGTCTTCAAGACGGAGGGGCTGACCCGGCGGTTCTCCGGGTTCACCGCCGTCAACGCCGTCACGCTCGAGATTCCCGAAGGGGGCGTGCGGACGATCATCGGGCCGAACGGCGCCGGGAAGACGACGTTCTTCAACCTGCTCAGCGGCCTGCTGCCGCCGAGCGAAGGGCGCATCTGGTTCCGCGACCGCGAGATCACGACCATGCTCGCCTATCAGCGGGCACGGCTCGGCGTAGCGCGCTCGTTCCAGATCACCAACATCTTCGGGCACCTCACCGTCTACGAGAACGTGCGGCTCGCGGTCCAAGCGGTGCACGACGGCAAAGCGAACTTCTTCATGCCCGAACGCCGCATGGGCAATCTCGGCGAGACGACCGAACGGGTGCTGCACGATGTCGGGCTGTGGGATTCGCGCGAGGCTCGCGCGGAGAACCTCTCGCACGGCGATCAGCGCCGGCTCGAGATCGGTCTCGTCATCGCGAGCGATCCGCCGGTGCTGCTGCTCGACGAGCCGCTGGCCGGGATGTCGCCGACCGAGACGCACGAGACCGTCGAGCTGATCCAGCGCATCTCGCCGGGCCGGACGATCCTGCTGGTCGAGCACGACATCGACGTCGTGATGGCGATCTCGACCACGATCACCGTCTTCCAGACCGGCGCCGTTCTGGCGGTCGGCACACCGCAAGAGATTCGCGCCAACGAAGCCGTCCAACGCGCTTACCTGGGAGAACACGCCTAATGCTCCTCGAGCTCGACGGGGTCAACGCGTATTACGACAAGTCGCACGTGCTGCAGAACGTCTCGCTGGCGATCGAACAGGGCGAGGTCGTCGGCCTGCTCGGCCGCAACGGCTCAGGCCGCTCGACGACCTGCAAGACGATCATGGGGCTCGTCCAAGCGCGCACCGGCAGCGTCCGCTTCAAAGGCAAGGAGATCACCAACCACAGCCCGTTCTCGATCGCCCAGAGCGGGATCGCGTTCGTCCCCGAGGACCGGCGGATTTTCCCGAACCTGACCGTCGGCGAGAACCTGCGGTTGGCCGCGCTCTCGGGACGCAAAGGGGCCTGGACCGAGAAGCGCATCTACGACTACTTCGCGGTGCTCGGCGAGCGCCGTGACAAACCAGCGAAGCTCTCGGGCGGCGAACAGCAGATGCTGGCGATCGCGCGCGCGCTGATCGCCAACCCGGAGATCATCCTGCTCGACGAGCCGATGGAAGGGCTCGCGCCGCTGATCGCGCGCAGCGTCGAAGAGGTCGTCCGCAACATCCGCAGCGAGGGCCACACGGTGCTGCTGGTCGAGCAGAACGCACAGGTCGCGATGAGCCTCTCCGATCGCGCCTACGTGCTCTCGAACGGCCGGGTCGTCGGTTCCGGCACGACCGCCGAGCTGAAGGCCGACGAAGCGATGATGCAGCGCTACCTGGCCGTCTAGCGGCCGGGCGCTGATGCGGTTCCGGCAGACCCTTCCGGTCGGAGAACGCCATTTGGTCGGGCGGCTCGAGTCGTTCGGCGACATCGTGGTGGGGTTCTCGATGTCGACGCTGGCGCTGCAATTGGAGATCCCGAAGACCCCGCACGACGTTTTCGGTCACCCGCTGAACTATTTCGTCTTCTTCGCGGTGTTCGGCTTGCTAGCGATCTTCTGGCTGCGGTTCCATCGGATCATGGCAATCGGGTTCGCGCCGCGACCGGTCGACCTCGTGCTGCTGTTCGCGTTCCTGGCGTTCGTCGCGCTGATGCCCTTCGCGTTCGTGACCTACATAAAGCTGCTCGGGGCGGGCGGCGCCATCGTCTCACGTGAAAGCGTCAGTCTGTACCTCGGCAACTTCCTCGGTGTGGCTACCTTTAGCTGGATCCTGAGCATCCGCGGGCTGCGCCGCGCTTGGGGCGTGCTCGACGCGACCGAGCGACGCGCGGCGTGGCGCCCGGCGCTCGCGGGGTTCATCATCGTGCCGATGTTCCTCGTCGCCTTGACCGCCGTACTCCTCACCGGGCCGATCGCCTTCGGCGTGCTGGTCCTCATCGGTCCGCTCGTCCGCTTTGCGATGAACTTGGTGCCGCGCCCGTGGCCGTTCGTCCTCGGACCGCAGCCCGACATTCCCGCACTCGGAACTTTGGAGCCCGAGGGTGTATCCTAAGGGCATATGGTTACCGCGGAAGTGGTGCGCGAAGCGCTCAAAGACGTCGACGACCCCGAGCTCAACATGGGGATTCTCGACCTCGGGCTGGTCTACGACGTCGTCTGCGAGGGGGCGCAGGGCGAGGACGTGACCGTCACCATGACGCTGACCTCGCCGATGTGTCCGGTCGGCCCGATGTTCAAGCAGGCCGTGCTGAGCAAAGTCGAGAGCGTCGAGGGCGTGAAGAACGCGACCGTCGACATCACGTTCAGCCCGCCGTGGGACCCGCGCACGATGGCCTCCGAGGACGTCAAGCTAGCCCTCGGCATCTGGTAGCAGCGCCTAGCGGCCGGTAGAGCGGCCGGTACCGCCGAAAGCACCTGGCGATGGCTGCGACCGAATCGGAGTCCCCGCACGACCGCGCGTACCGCCGGCTCGAGGCGATGCGCGAGGCGTCCCTTGCACCCGCCGGAGTCGACGCGAACGAGAAGCAGCACGAGCGCGGCAAACGGACGGCCCGCGAGCGTGTCGAGGCACTGGTCGATCCCGGCTCGTTTTCGGAGCTCGACCGCTTCGCGGTGCATCGCACGACCGAGTTCGGGCTCGGCGAGCGTTCGTTCCTCGGCGACGGCGTCGTCACCGGACACGCGACGATCGCCGGCCGCCGCGTCTTCTTGTTCTCCCAGGACTTCACCGTGCTCGGCGGATCGCTCGGTGAAGTCTTCGCCGAGAAGATCTGCAAGGTGATGGACCTCGCGGTGCGGACCGGCTCGCCGATGATCGGGATCAACGACTCCGGCGGCGCGCGGATCCAGGAAGGCGTCGTCAGCCTCGGCGGCTACGCCGAGATCTTCTGGCGCAACGTCCAGGCCTCGGGCGTGATCCCGCAGATCAGCCTGATCGCCGGACCCTGCGCGGGCGGCGCGGTCTATTCGCCGGCGATCACCGATTTTACGGTGATGGTCGAAGGCATCTCACAGATGTTCATCACCGGACCCGACGTGACGAAGACCGTCACCGGCGAGGACGTCAGCTTCGAAGAGCTCGGCGGCGCGATCTCGCACGCGACGAAGAGCGGCGTCGCGCACCTCACCGCGGCCGACGAAGACGAGATGAACGAGCACTGCCGCCGGCTGCTCTCGTTCATCCCCTCGAACAACCTCGACGATCCGCCGCTCGTTCCGAGCGACGACGACCCACAGCGCGTCGCCCCCGAGCTCGACGAGCTGATCCCGGACGCACCGAACAAACCCTACGATATCGCCGACGCGATCGTCGCGGTCGTCGATGACGGCGACTTCTTCGAGATCCAGCCGCTGTGGGCGCAGAACATCGTGATCGGCTTCGGCCGCATCGGCGGGCGCAGCGTCGGGATCGTCGCCAACCAGCCGAAGATGCTCGCCGGCGTGCTCGACATCAACGCCTCGATCAAGGCCGCGCGCTTCGTGCGCTTCTGCGATGCCTTCAACATCCCGCTGCTCACGTTCGTCGACGTTCCCGGCTTCCTGCCCGGCACGAGTCAAGAGTGGGGCGGGATCATCAAGCACGGCGCCAAGCTGCTCTACGCGTTCGCCGAAGCGACGGTGCCGAAGATCACCGTGATCACGCGCAAGGCGTACGGCGGTGCCTACGACGTCATGTCGTCAAAGCACATCCGCGCCGACTTCAACTTCGCCTGGCCGACCGCCGAGATCGCCGTCATGGGCGGGAGCGGCGCCGTGAAGATCCTCAACCGCCGCGAGATCGCCGACGCGGCCGACCCCGACGCGAAAGCCGCCGAGCTCGCCGCCGAGTACACCGACCACTTCGCCAACCCGTTCATCGCCGCCCAGCGCGGCTACGTCGACGACGTCATCCACGCCGGCGAAACCCGCCGCGCCGTCTCACGCGCCCTCGACACCCTCGCCAACAAACGCGTCGACCGCCCCCACCGCAAACACGGCAACATCCCGCTGTAAACACGGCAGCAGCAGTGCGGCGTTGGCGGCATGGTGGCGAGGCAACAATCCCGCGTCATCCTGAGCTTGTCGAAGGGCGGAGGTCGCGAGGCGATGCGGCGGTCAGGCTACGGCGCGGTGGTGCTCGTCGGTTCCGGAGCTCGGTACCAGGAGACGATGGCGTAGCGCTCGCCGTGGGTTATGGGCTCGACCTCGTGGGTCGTTTCGGAGCGGAACGCGATCAGCGTTCCCGGACTCGGCGTCACGCGGTCGCGCCGCGCGAGGTCGCCGAACGGGCCGTGGAACACGAGGTCCCCTCCGCCGAAGCCCTCGGCGGGATCGTCCGACGGCGCGTTCAGGAAGACGGTCACGGAGACGCGGCGCGCGAGCGTCGAGTCGCGAATCAACGGCGTGTTGCCGTCCTGGTGCGCGACGAAATGATCGCCGCTCACGTACCGCAGGAACTGCGGCCGTTCGAATGCGCCGAGCTCGACGCCGAAGTGGCGCTCCAGCACCGGCCGGCACGCGGCGAGCTTGGCCGCGACGTCGCCGGCTGTCGAGGGGCTCGGCTCGACGCGAAGCGCGCTGCGAATCGTACGGTTCACGGCCGGCAACGGGGAGGAGCCGGTCAGAGCCGCAGCCGCGGCGGCGCCGTCGCGGAGCTCGGCGCTCAGACGAGCGCACGCGACGGCGTCGAGAAAGTCCGCGATGACGAACGTGTCGGTGCGCACCACCGTTCAGCGCGGCGTCGTGCGGAAGAGCGGGAGCATGGGTTTGACGCCTTGGTCGGTGGCGGCGGCGAGGCCGAGGTAGTCGTGGATGCCGAAGGCGTCTTCGATCGTGCGCAGGAGCGAGTAGTGGTTGTAGGGCGTCGCGTCGGTGACGCCGCGGGGGCCGTGATTGGTGATCACGATCGTGGCGATGTGGCCGCCGCCGAAGTTGGAAGGGGCATCGGGGGTGATGCCGCAGCAGCCGGCGCGGCCGGTGCCGTCGTCTTCGTCGAACGTGATCACGATCGCGACGTTGTCGCGCGAACGCCACGCCGGCGCCGCTTGGATCATCTCGACGAGCTTCGCGATCGCCGCGTCGCCGCGCTGGATCAGTGCTGCGAGGTGAACGTACTGGCAGTCTCCGGGTACGTTCGTTCCGGCCATCCCGTGCATGTCGTCACACAGGTTCGGGATGATGAACCCGAAGTTCGGCAGCGTGCCCGCGGCAAGGTCGTGATGCAACGTCGCGTAGTCGGTGATCAGCTCAGCGCGGCGCGGGTCTTTCACCACCGAGGCGAAGTTGACGAAGCCGGTATGTTTCGAGGCGTACATCGGCGGTGAGTTCAGGCCGTCCTCGGCGGGATCGGAGCCGTAGGTCGCGAGCGATCCCGGCGCCGGGATGCTCTGGTTGTAGTTCTTCCACGTGAGCCCCACGGCTTCGAGTTGCGAGCCGATGTGCGGAGCGTCGATCGTGTGCGGGGCGTAGCCAGGCTTGCGGGCACCGTAGCAGGACGGTTCCGTCGAGCCGGGCATGCAGTAGTACGCGTCGTCATCGTGGATCCCGAACGTCGATCCGCCGAGCAGCGCGACGTAGTTGGCTTCGCTCGGATGGACTTCGCCGTAGAAGCGCGTCGCATCGCCGTACGTCTTCGCCAGCTTCGTCAGGCGCGGCGCGTTGGTCGAACCGTCGACGCGCTCCCAATCCTTGTTCTCGCCCATGATGACGAAGATGTGCTTGTAGCGCGGCATCGCCAAGTCGTCCGGCCCCGGCCCGCTGCCGGCTGCGGGCGCCGCGCCGCAGGCCGCGGCAAGCGCGAGGAACACGGCGAAGGCGGCGGCAAACACACGCATGCGTCCGTTTTCCGCGCCCGCCGCGCCCCAGCCTAGGGGAGGAAGCAGACCCCGATGTCGTTTCTCGCCAATCAGTTCCGCGATTATCCGCGAGTCCACACCACCCGGACGAACCTGCTGATTCACATCGTCGCGGTGCCGGTGTTCGATCTGGCGATCATCGGGGCGCTGGTGTCACTGGCGATGCGGTCGTGGGTCGGAGCGGTCGGCGGGGTTGCGATCGCGGCCGCGGCGTTCGCGGCCGAAGGCCGCGGCCACGGGATCGAACCCGAGCCGCCGGCTCCCTTCACCGGGCCCGGTGACGTCGTCAAACGCATCTTCGCCGAGCAGTTCATCACCTTTCCCCGCTTCGTCCTGAGCGGCGGCTGGTCGCGCGCCTTTCGTGCGTCGGGGAGCAATACCACGCCGTCGTGAACCGGTGGCGCAGGCACCTGCTGGTCGCCGGCGTCGGCACCGGGATCGTGTGCATCGCGTCGGCCTGGTTCGTGGTCTTCGGCGATGCATGGCGATGCAGCGATGTCGATGCGAACGGGGCGGGCGCCTACGACCCGAGTCTCCCTCCTCCGACGAGCGCCTTGCACTATGCGGAAACCGCGCTGCGCGGATACGGTGGTCTGCCGAGCGACGCCGTCCTCGTGCGAGCTCCGCGCGGCGATGATGGCCCGCTCGACTTCACGTGGCGACCGCGCGATGAGGCGGCGTGGGGCGACAACATCTTCGTCTCGCTCGGGGGCAATGTCAGGACGGGACTGAGCGTCATGCGCGTCCATCGCCGCTGGACGCCCTGGCCCGTCCGTCTGATCAGGGAAGCCTCCGTGCGCTTGAGCACGCCGCTCGTGCCCGTTCCGTCGTCCTTGAACACGCGGTGCAAGACCGTCGACATGACGGCGCTGCGGCGCGATCTCGGATCGGTACTCGGCGCCGACGTACCGCTGCATTCACTCCGCCGGCCCTACCTCGGCTGGGACGAACTGGTCTCACGGCTCAGCGATACGCACACTGTAGCTGCACACTGGGACCCGCCGTATCCAACCCTTCGGGTAGCCGAGCACGATATGACCTTCACGGATGCGCTGTTCACCGACGGCGCCGAGTACGCGATCCGCCTCGCGCCGGAGTCGCTTCAGCCGCCGGGAATCCGCGACTGGTATTGGTTCGAGAGCGCTCTCCATGACCCGGTCTGCCCACCGAGAACCTGGCAAGCGGAGCCGGAGCGCAGCGGCCCGATGCAGTGAAAAGGGTTGTCGGACCGTTTCGGCCGATGACCTGACCTCGTGGGACTGCTCGACGGAAAAACCATCCTCGTCACCGGTGTCGCGAACCGGTGGTCGATCGCCAGCGGGATCGCGCGGCAACTCCACGCGCACGGTGCGCGGCTGATCCTCACCTATCAGGGCGAGCGCGTCCGGGACGCGGTCGAAGATCATGCCACGGAGTTCGGCGGCGCGCCGGTCTTTGAGTGCGACGTCACCAGCGACGACTCGCTGCGCGCGCTTGCGGCGGCGGCCGGGAAGATCGACGGGCTCGTGCACTCGATCGCGTTCGTGAAGAAAGAAGACCTCTCGGGGAAGGTCTACACGACCTCGCGCGACGGCTTTGCGATGGCGATGGACATCAGCGCGTACTCGCTGATCGCGCTGGTCGGACACCTCGTCGAGAACCTGAACGACGGCGCCTCGATCATGGCGCTGACCTATTTGGGCTCCGGACAGATCGTGCCGAACTACAACATCGCCGGCATCGCGAAGGCCGCACTCGAGTCGACGGTGCGCTACCTCGCGTTCGATCTCGGCGAGCGCGGGATCCGCGTGAACGCGATCTCGGCCGGCCCGATCAAGACCGCATCGTCGCGGCAGGTCGCCGGGTTCGGCTCGATGCCGGCGAAAGTCGCGGCTGCTTCGCCGCTCAAGCGCAACGTTTCGATCGACGATGTCGGAAACGTCGCGGTCTACCTTGCGTCTGATCTCTCGTCGCAGGTCACCGCCGACGTCCACTTCGTCGATGCCGGCTATCACGCGATGGGGATGTACCCCGACGTCGCGCAGGGTTGATGGCCGAACCGAACGCCGATGAGTTGGCAGCGATCGCCGCGGCGTACGTCGAGCTGATGCGGCGCACGCCGGCGCCCGCGCCGCCGGCGGCCTCGCGCTGGAGTCTGGCCGGACGCCTGGCCGGTGCGCGCCCGGAGACTCTCCGGTTCGCTGCGAGCTCGGCTACGCGCTGGAACGCGGCCGGGCGGCTCGATGGCTGAGGCGCCGTTTCGGAAAATCCTGGTCGCGAACCGCGGTGAGATCGCGATCCGCGTCATGCGCAGCGCGAAAGAGCTCGGCTGCGCGACCGTCGCGGTGTACTCCGACGCCGACCGCGACGCGTTGCACGTCCGCTATGCCGACGAAGCGTATCACCTCGGTGCGTCCGCGCCCGCGCAGTCGTACTTGAACGCCGACAAGCTGCTCGACGTCGCGCGGCGATCCGGCGCCGACGCGATCCATCCCGGCTACGGCTTCTTCGCCGAGAACGCGGCGTTCGCGCGGCGCGCGATCGCCGCCGGGATCACCTGGATCGGACCGCATCCCGACGCGATCGACGCGATGGGCGACAAGATCCGTGCGCGCCAGGCGATGATCGCCGCCGGCGTCCCCGTCGTCCCCGGCGGCACCGACTCGATCGCCGACGTCGCGGCGGCGCGCGTCGCGGCCGAGAAGTACGGTCTGCCGCTCGCGCTCAAAGCCTCGGGCGGCGGCGGCGGCAAAGGGCTCAAAGTCGCCCGGACCGTCGAAGAGCTGGCGTCGGCGTTCACCACCGCGCAGCGCGAGGCGAGCGCGTACTTCGGCAACCCGACGATCTACGTCGAACGCTACCTCGACAACCCGAAACACGTCGAGCTGCAGATCCTGGCCGACAAGCACGGCACCGTGCTGCACGTCGGGGAGCGCGACTGCTCGCTGCAGCGCCGGCACCAAAAGCTCTGGGAGGAGGCGCCGGCGCTGATCCCCGCCGCCGTTCGCGCCGGGCTGCGCGCCGCCGGCGTGCAGGCGGCGAAGGCGATCGGCTACGACTCGGTCGGCACGATCGAGTGCCTGGTCAGCGGCGACGCGTTCTATTTTCTCGAGATGAACACGCGGATCCAGGTCGAGCACACGGTCTCGGAAGAGATCTCCGGGATCGACCTGGTGCGCGCGCAGATCCTGGTCGCCGCCGGGCGGCCGCTGACGTTCTCGCAAGCCGAGGTCGACGCGGGGTTCCGCGGCCATGCGATCGAGGTGCGCGTCAACGCTGAGGATCCCGCGCAGAACTTTCGCCCCGCACCGGGGACCGTCGAACGCTACAAGGAGCCGGGCGGGTTCGGCGTGCGCGTCGACTCGGCGGCGTATCCGGGTTTCGAGATCACCGCCGACTACGACTCGATGATCGCGAAGCTGATCGTCCGCGGCCGCGACCGCGAGGAGACGCTGGCGCGGCTCGCGCGCGCGATCGACGAGTACGTGATCGTCGGGGTCCCGACGACGTTGCCGCTGCTGCGCGCGCTGATCGACTATGGCCCTGTGCGCGACGCGTCGTACGGCACCGCGACACTGGAGCCGTTCGCCGCCTCGCTCGCCGCGACTCCCGCCCTTCGACAAGCTCAGGATGACGGAGGGGCTGCGCGCGCCGACAGCGGGGATGCGCATGACGGCGCGAGTGCGAGCCGGGACCGGGACGACGGGACGATCAGCGTTGAGGTGAACGGGCGGCTCTTTCGGGTGCGGTTCGTCGATCTGCCGCTGCCGCGCGGCGTCCCGGCGCCGGCTGCGGGCATTGCGAAGGTCGCCGCGAAGAAGGGCCGTCCCGCGCGCGCATCCGCCGCCGCGTCGGGGAACGACGTCGTCTCGCCGATGCACGGCGTCGTCGTCGAGATTCCGGTCGCTGCCGGCGCGCATGTCGCCGAAGGCGACGTCGTGGCGGTGATCGAGGCGATGAAGATGATGAACGAGATCCGCGCCCATCGATCGGGATCGATCGCGGCGGTGCACGTCGCGCCGGGTGCGACCGTCGAGGCGCGCACGCCGCTGGTCACGCTGTCGTGAGCGGCGATCCGTTCACGCGCGTCCTGCGCATCGGGCTGGCGATCGGCTTCGTCATCGACCTGTACGTCGGCGTGCTTTCGTTGTTCGCCCCGCAGCTGCTCACGCCGCTGCTGGATATTCCGATGCGCGACCCGGTGATCGTGCAGTTCGCCGGCGGCGAGTTCGTCATCGCGGCGCTGGTCTACGCCGCTGCGTTCCGCGATCCGCAACGATATCGCGTGTTACTGTGGCTCTGCGCGCTCGACCAAGTCTTCGGCGTGCTGATGCCGGGACTCGCCGTCATGCACGGCGCCTTCCCCGCGACCTGGAAGGTCATTGCGCCGATCCCGCTCCAGGCGCTGCTCGCGCTGCTGTTCGCGTTCGCCGCGGCGCGGCCGGATCGGAGCCCCGCCGTCACACGCCTCGAGTGAACGCCAAGGCCGACCTCTCGCGCACCCTGTTTGCGGTGGCGGCGCTGGCGCTGGTCGCGATGGTCGTGCTCCCGGTCGGCTGGCTGATCGTCACCAGCTTCACCGGCCCGCACGGCGCGACGCTCGACAACTACGTCGTGCTGTTCACCGACGCGACGATGGTCCGCCCGTTTCTGATCACGCTCGGCAGTTCGGCGGCGGTCGCGGCGCTCTGCGTGCTGGTCGCGGTGCCGATGGGTTGGTGCGTCGCGCGCACCGACATGCCGCTGCGGCGGCTGGTGCGTATCCTGGTGATGGCCTCGCTCGTCACGCCGCCGTTTCTGGGAGCGATCGCGTGGGAGCTGCTCGCGGCGCCGAACACGGGCTTCCTCAACCAGTTCGCCCGCGTCGTGTTCCATCTCGACCGCGCGGTTCATCCGTTCAACGTCTACTCGGTCGCCGGCCTCACCTTCGTCAACTTCCTCTACACCTTTCCGTATGCGTTCGTCTTCGTCGCGAACGCGCTCGAACGGATCCCGGCCGACCTCGAAGACGCCTCGGCGAACCTCGGCGCGCATCCGGCGGACACGTTTCGCCGTATCACGCTGCCGCTGATCCTGCCGTCGATCCTCGCCGGCGCGCTGATCGCGTTCCTGCAGTCGATGACGGTCTTCGGCTCGGCCGCGGTGCTCACGCTGCCGGCCGGCTTTCACACGATGACGACCCGCATCTGGAGCCTGTTCCAGTTCCCGCCGAAGCCGGCGCTGGCCGCGGCCGCATCGATGCCGATGCTGGTGCTCACGCTCGCGCTGCTGCGCGCGCAGCAGCTCGTGCTCGGCCGCAAAGGCTACGCGCTCGTCGGCGGCAAGGGCGCCCGGCGCACGCGCACGCGCCTCGGCGGATGGCGCTGGATCGCGCTCGCGTTCTGCGGGTTCGTTCTGCTCGACGCGATCGTTCTGCCGTACGGAGCGCTGCTCGACGCCGCCTTCGTCAAGGTCGCGCCGGCGCTGCCGACGCTGGCGAACCTGACGCTCGCGCACCTGCACTTCGTCTTCTTCGAGCTCGACGCGACCCCGCTCGCGCTGTGGAACACGATGATCTTGGCCCTCGGCGCCGCCACCATCGCGACGGCGCTGGCGCTCATCGTCGGCTATCTCGTCGCGCGGCGCGCCGTCCCCGGCTGGCGGGCGTTGAGCTTTCTCGCCAGCGCGCCGATCGCGATCCCCAGCATCGTCCTCGGCGTCGGACTGTTCTTGGCCTACACGCGGCCGCCGCTGCTGCTGTTCGGGACGCTCTGGATCATGCTGATCGCGTTCGTCACGATCGAGTTTCCAGCCGCCTACCAGCAGCTGGTCGCGGTCGCTTCGTCGATCCACCCCGAGCTCGAAGAGGCGGCGCGACTCCTCGGCGCGACGCCGCTGCGCGTGCTGCGCGACATCACCGCGCCGCTGATGCGCAGCGGGATCGTCGCCGCCTGGTGCTTCGTCTTCATCGGCGCGATCCGCGAGATCTCGGCGGCGATCCTATTGTTCACCGCGCCGACGCGGACGATCGCCGTCATCATCTACGACCTCAACGAGTCGGGCGACACCGGCAGCATCGCGGTGCTCGGCCTGCTGCTGATGCTGGTGACGTTCGCGGTGCTGGCGCTCGCCAACCGCGTGCCGGTCGTCGCCGGCGCGGCCGAGGAGCTCCGCACGTGACGGTCCCGTTGAAGATCGGCGTTCTGCTCGGCGACGACATCGGACTCGAGGTCGTGCCCGAGGCGGTGAAGGTGGTGAACGCGGCCGCGCGCGGCGCCGGCCTCGCGATCGCGTGGACCGAGCTGCCGATCGGGCGGCGTGCCTTCGATGCGTGCGGGTCGACGCTCCCGGACGGTACGCTCGAAACGCTCGCTGCGCTCGACGGCTGGATCCTCGGCCCGATCGGCCACCGCGAGTACCCCAAAGTCCCCGGCGCGATCAACCCGCATCCGATCCTACGCAAACACTTCGATCTCTTCGCGAACATCCGCCCGGCGAAGTCCTATCGCGGGCTGCCCAGCGTACACCAGGACGTCGACCTGGTCATCGTGCGCGAGAACAATGAAGGCTTCCAGCCGGATCGCAACGTCGTCGCCGGCTCGGGAGAGTTCCGGCCGACCGAGGACGTCACGATCTCGGTGCGGGTGATCACGCGCGCCGGATCGTCGAAAGTGGCGCGCGCGGCGTTCGAGCTGGCGCGTACGCGGCGCAAGCAGCTGGCGGCGATCCACAAGGACACCGTCTTCAAGCTCGGGTGCGGGATGTTCGCCGAGGAGTGCCGCGCCGTCGCCGCCGAGTTTCCCGACGTCGCCTACGAAGAGATCATCGTCGACACGTTCGCCATGAGACTCGCGATGACGCCGCAGCGCTACGACGTCATCGTGACGACGAACATGTTCGGCGACATCCTCAGCGACGAAGCCGCCGGGCTGGTCGGCGGCCTCGGTATGGCCCCGGCGCTCTCGGCCGGTCCGCGCCACGCGATGGCGCAAGCGACGCACGGCTCGGCGCCCGACATCGCCGGCCGCAACGTCGCCAACCCGTACGCGATGATCGTCTCGGCGCAGATGCTGCTCGCCTGGCTCGGCCGCACCCACGCCGAACCGCGCGCGACCGCCGCGGCTCGCGCGATCGAGCGCGCGGTCGATGCGACGATCGCGACGCGCGACGCGCTGACGCCCGATCTCGGCGGCAGCGCCACGACCGCGGCGATGGGCGATGCGATCGCCGCGCGCGCCGCCGCACCGGCGGCCGGCTGAACGATGGCGACGCTCGAGCTGCGCGGCGTGGTCAAGCGATTCGGCGAAGCCGCGGTCGTCGACGGGATCGACCTCACGATCCCCGACGGCGCGTTCGTCGCGCTGCTCGGACCCTCGGGCTGCGGCAAGACGACGCTGCTGCGGCTGATCGCCGGCTTTTTGGCACCCGACGCCGGCGAGATCGCCGTCGGCGGGAAGCGGCTCTCCGCGCCCGGCGCGGTCGTACCGCCGGAGCAGCGCGAGATGTCGATGATCTTTCAGAGCTACGCGCTGTGGCCGCACATGACCGTCGAGCAGAACGTGGGCTACGGTCTGCGCCTGCGCCGCTGCCCGCGCGACGAGGTCGCGCGGCGCGTCGCGACGATCTGCGCCGCGGTGCAGCTCGAGACGCTAATGACGCGCTATCCCGGCGAGCTCTCCGGCGGCCAGCAGCAGCGCGTCGCGCTGGCGCGCGCGCTGGTCGTCGAGCCGCAGACGCTGCTGCTCGACGAACCGCTCTCGAACCTCGACGCGAACCTGCGCGAGGAGATGCGCTTCGAGATCCGCCGGCTGCACGACGAGTTTCGCTACACGACGGTCTACGTGACGCACGATCAAGGCGAGGCGATGGCGACCGCGGACCTGATCGTCGTCCTGCGCGCCGGGCGCGTCGAGCAGATCGGGACGCCCGAGGAGATCTACGGCCGGCCGCGCTCGGAGTTCGTCGCGCGCTTCGTCGGCGGGGCCAACGTGCTGCCCGGAAGCTTCGCCGGGCTGAACGCGCCGTTCTCGATCAGGCTCGAGGACGTCGCCCTTTCCGCGACGGAGCCGGTGAATGGCGGACCGGCTGTCGAAGGGACGGTCGTACGGCGCGTCTTCCTCGGCAGCGCTCGGGACTACGTCGTCGAAGCCGGCGGCGAGCTCGTTCGCGTGACGACCGCACCGCAGCTCGACGTCCAGCCCGGCGCGCGCGTGTGGCTCGGCTTCCCGCCCGAGCGCTGCCACCGTCTCGAACCCGTCACCACCGGAGGAGAATGAGATGTCTCGGAATCTGCTGCGCTTCATCGCCTGCGCGTCGGCCGCCATCGTGGTCGCGGTGCTCGCGCCGGGCCGCGTCTCGCCGGCCTCGTTCACCGTTCCCGATCTCGCCAAGGCGAAGGCCGAAGGACTGGTCGTCTTCTACACGTCCGTCGACGTGAGCGTCGCCGAGCGGCTCGCCCGCGACTTTCAAGCGAAGTACGGGATCAAAGTGCAGGTCGAACGGACCGGCAGCGAGCGCGTGTTCCAGCGCATCGGTCAGGAGATGGGGAGCAACCTGCACGTCGTCGACGTCGTGAACACCTCGGACGCCGCGAACTTCCTGGTGTGGAAGAGCAGCGGCTGGCTCGCGAACCTCCGCTTGGAAGAGATCGAGCGCTACTGGCCGCCGCAGTTCCGCGACCGCGACGGCACGTTCGCCACCTGGCGCGCGACGCTCTCGCCGATCGCGTACAACTCCTCGCTGGTAAAGCAGGCGGACGCGCCTGCGACCTGGGCCGACCTGCTGCAGCCGCGCTGGAAAGGCAAGCTCGTCAAGGCGCACCCGGCCTACAGCGGGAGCGAGATGACCGCGGACTACGAGCTGATGAAGGCGTTCGGCTGGACGTATCTGCAGCGGCTCGGCGCGCAGAGCGTCATGCAGGTGCAGTCGTCGACCGAGCCGCCGAAGGTGCTCAGCCGGGGCGAACAGCCGGTGATGGCCGGCGGCAACGAGTACGTCATCTTCCAGCTGCAGGCGCAAGGCAGCCCGCTCGTGCTCGTCTACCCGCGCGAAGGGACGCCGTTCGAAACCTCGCCGGCCGCGGTTCTCAAGGACGCACCGCATCCGAACGCCGCGCGGCTGTTCTACGCGTATCTCTTCAGCCGCGATACGCAGCAGATGCTGGTCGACTTCGGCGGCCTGCGTTCGGTGCGCGCCGGCCTCAAGGAGCCGGCGAACCGGATCCCGATCACGCGCATCCGGCTCTTCGGGGACGACCCGCAGGGCGTGCTCAAGACGAGCGATGAGATGAAGACGAAGTATGCGCAGTACTTCGGAACCTGACGCCGCCGTCGCCGGCGCGTTCGCCGCCGGATTCGTCGAACTCGCGCGCGCGCCGCTCCCGCCGGCGGTCGCGCACGAGGCGAAACGCGCGCTCGCCAGCGCGCTCGGCCTGGCGATCGGCGCCGCGCATCATCCCGGTGTCGATGCGATCGCCGGTGCTGCGCGCGTGCTGGGCGGTCCGCCGGCGGCGCCGATCCTCGGCCGCAGCGAACGCGTCGACGCGCACTTCGCCGCGCTCGCCGCCGGCTTCGCCGCGCACGTCGACGATTTCGACGACACCCATTTGGCGACGGTGATCCATCCGGGCGCCGCCTGCATGGCCGTCCTCGTCGCGCTCGCCGAGGAGCGCGCCGCGAGCGGCCGCACGGCGCTGCTCGCGTTCGCGCTCGGCTGCGAGGCGCAGCTGCGCGCGGGCGTCGCGATCTCGCCGGAGCACTACGACCGCGGCTGGCACATCACCGGCACCTGCGGCGTGATCGGTGCCGCCGTCACCGCGGCGCTGCTGCTCGGCGCCGGCGATGCGGCGCTCGCCCGCGCCGTGCGGCTCGCCGCGACGATGCCGCTCGGGCACCGCGACGCCTTCGGCACGATGGCGAAGGCGTTCCATCCGGGGAAGGCGGCCGCGAACGGGATCCTCGCCGCGCGGCTCGCGGCCGAGGGCGTCGACGCGCCGGCGGCGATCCTCGAGGACCCGCGCGGATTCGCCGCGGCGCTCTCGACGCGCTTCGATCCGGCGCAGATGTTCGCGGGACTCGGCGCGCGCTGGGAGCTCGCCGCGAACACCTACAAGCCCTATCCGTGCGGGATCGTCGCGCATCCCGCGATCGATGCCGCGCTGGCGCTGCGCGAGCGGGTCGAGCTCGACGCGATCGCGGAGCTGCGCGCGCACTGTCATCCGCTCGTGCCGGATCTGATGGGCAACCCCGATCCGAACGACGGGCTCGAAGCGCGCTTCAGCGCGATCCACGGGATCGCGGCGGCGCTGTGCGACGGGCGCGTGGGCTTGCCGCAATACGACGCCGAGCGCGTGCGCCGCGCCGACGTTCGTGCGCTGCGCGCGAAGACGGCGCTCGTCCCGAGCGGGGATATCGCGCGCGACGCGGCGCGCCTCGAAGCGCGCCTGCACGACGGAACGATCGTCGAGGAGACGGTCGCCCACGCGCGCGGCAGCCTGGCACGCCCGCTGACCGACGCCGAGCTGTTCGCGAAGGTCGAGCTGCTCGTCGATCCCCACTTGGGTGGTGGCGCCGGCCGCCGGCTGGTCGACGCCGTCCTGGCGATCGACGAAACCGCGCTCGACACCGTGACCGCCGCGGCGCTGCCGAAGGCCGGCGCCCATGTCTAGGGTGACGCTCGGCGCGTCGGAAGCGCTGGCGCGGTTCGTCGCCGGACCGCACGACGACGCCGCGTTCGAAGCGGCACTGGAGCCGGCCCGCGTGCGCTTGCTCGCGGCCCTCTCTGCGCTCGAGATGCCGAACGACAGCTCGGCGCTCGCGGCCCGCGCGCTGGCATCGTACGGTGCGCCGCTGCGCCGCGCGTTCGTGGAGGGTACGCGGCTCGGCGCTGCGCCGGTCGCGCGCGCCGACGCGCCGATCGTCGCCGCCGCGCTCACCGCCAGCGCGCTCGCCGGACATGGCGAAACCGACGTCCTCGCGGCGATCGCGGTCGGCCGCGAGGTCGCCGCGCGGCTGTCGCGCGCGCTCACGCTCGACGCGCCGTGGAACGCGACCGCCGTGATCGCCGGAATCGCGGCAACGGCGGCGGCCGCGCGCGCGACGGGACTCGACGCCGAGGCCGCGCGCAACGCGCTCGGTCTCGCCGCCACGCAAGCCGCCGGACTCGGCGCCGCAGACGCCACGGTCGCCGAGCTCGCCTGCGGGAAAGCCGCGGCGGACGCCGTCGAAGCCGCGCTGCTCGCGCGCTACGGCTTCACCGCGGCGCCGGCATCGCTCGAAGGCCGCCGCGGGCTCGCCGCGCTGATGGGTTCTCATCTCGACGAAGCGCTGCTGAGCGAAGATCTCGGCCGGCGCTGGTTCTCCGCCGCAGGTTGAACCGGCTAGGCGGCGTGCCCCGGCCGGAACCGCATCGCCACACCGTTCATGCAGTAGCGCAGTCCGGTCGGTTTCGGGCCGTCGTCGAAGACGTGGCCGAGGTGGCCGTCGCAGCGGCGGCAGCGCACTTCGGTGCGCTCCATCATGAAGGTCGTGTCGGAGTGCGTGACCACCGCGTTCGGGAGCGGCGTCCAGAAGCTCGGCCAGCCGGTGCCGCTGTCGAACTTCGTCTTCGAAGAGAACAGCGCCAGATCGCAGCCGGCGCACGAATAGGTTCCGGCGCGCTTCTCCTCATCGAGCGGGCTCGAGAACGCGCGCTCGGTTCCCTCGTGCCGAAGCACATCGTACGCCTCGGGGCTCAGCAGCTTGCGCCACTCGGCGTCGGAGCGGGTCACATGAGTAACGGCGGCGCGCGCGGCGGACGGGCCGGCGAGGATCAGGCCGGCGATCGCGGTGAGGACGGTGCTGCGGTTCATCGTAGCTCTAACGATACTCGAACGCCGAACGGATGTCGGTAGGCGAGCTTACGACGCCGCGGGCGCCGGCGGCGGGTCGGGGGCGAGCGGGTTCGGATCGAACACGTCGCCGCCGGCGACCGAGCCGTCGTCGTCGACGCTGAACAGGTAGATCAGCGTGCGCTTGGGGGTCTGCAGCAGAAACTGATAGGTCGAGGTGGGCGCGCGCCGGTCGACGTTCAGCAGGCGGTAGGTGCGGGGCCCGAAGCGCGCCAGGTCGCGCAGGGCGGCCGTATAGCGAGGCTGCCGCAGCATCGCGCGCGCGGACGACCGCAGTTGCGCGAGGTCGATCGTGCCGGCGACCGCATCGTCGAGCCAGCGCCGGGCGCGCGCTTCCGTCTCCGGCTTGGCGTACGGGATGGGGGTCGGCGAGGCGGCCGGTGGCGCGGCCGGCGGACGATCGCTCGGTGCCGGCGGCAGGCTCGGAAACGGGCTCGGCGGCGCGATCACGACGCGATAGAGGGCGTTCGCGACCGCGTTGTACGCGGCGGGCTCTTGGTTCGTGAGGACGATGAGGTCGAGGCCGTCCTCGACGAAGCGCTCGTCCTGGGTGCCGAAACCGGTCGTGTCGCCGCCATGCAGCACGACGTGTTTCCCGCCCGGCAGCGCCTGCATGAAGAGGCCGAACCCGTAGTGCGTGTCGGTGCCGTCCGCGAGCGTAAAGGCCGTGTGCATCATCGTACGCGAGGCGGGCGAGATCAGCGTCCCGCGGTCGATCGCGTTGTTCCATTTCACCAGGTCGCCGACGGTGCTCTCGATCGCGCCGGCGCCCGAGAACCAGGTGTAGTCGAGGTGCAGCTCGTGCTCCTGTTCTCCCATCGCGAACCGCGTGTAGCCGGTCGCGCGATCGGTCTCGATCAGTTGCTGATCCTCGACGCGCGTGCGCGTCATCCCGAGCGGCTCGAAGATGCGCGTCCGCAGGAAGTCGCTGTAGCTCATCCCCGAGAGCTTCTCGACGATCGTCGCCAGCATCACGTAGCCCGTGTTCGAGTACTGCCACTTCGTGCCGGGTTTGAAGCCGAGCGGGCGGGCGACGACCGAGTCGAGGATCTCCGCATTCATCGCCGCCCGCGCGCCGAGCCGGTCGATGTCGTCGATCTCGGTGTACTCGGCGTAGCCGCCGGTGTGCGTGAGCAGGTTGCGGATCAGCACCTCGTCCCCGTGCGGGATGCCGGGCAGGTAGCGTGCGACCGGCGCGTCGACGTCGAGCTTCCCTTCGTCGCGCAGCATCATGATCGCGGCGGCGGTGAACTGCTTCGTGTTCGACCCGATTCCGTACATCGTGTCGGCGTCGGCCGGCACCCGGTCGTCGAGATTCCGGAAACCGTAACCCTTGGCGAAGACGAGCCGGCCGTTCCGGGCGATCCCGATCGCGACCGACGGCGTCGCCTTCCGCTCGATGACCGTCGCGGCGATCGTGTCGATCCGCTCGACCTGCGCCGGCGTCAGCACGTCGGCACCTGCGCCCGGCGCCGGCGGCGTCTGCGCCAAGGCACCCGGCGCGAAGACGAGGAGCGCGGTCAGCACCGCGGCTCCGACACGGAGAAACGTCATGTACTGCGGATACGCGAGCACGGCGGGAGGGTTCCTCCGGAGGGGACCGTCAGTCGACCAGCTCGCTGCTGCTCCCCGCGCACCAATCGTTCTCCCACACGCGCCCCGGACCGAGGGCGCCGGCGATCGGGACGAACGGGTGCGCGATCATGTGCGGGTGGAAATCGAACCAGCCGGTCAGGTCCGGTGCGGTCTCGTCGAAATCCGTCAGGCCGGCCGCGCCGAAGAGCTCGTTCGCGAAACGCATGATCGAGCCGGGGTGCCCGACGGTGTGGACGACGTGACCGGGGTGCGCCAGGTACGGTGAGATCACCAGGAACGGAATGCGCACGCCGCGTCCGAGCTGAGCCGACGGCGGCGCCGTCGGCGGGATGACGTGGTCGTAGAACCCGCCCCAGTCGTCCCAGATCACGAAGATCGCGGTGCTGTTCCATTCGCGTGACCTTCCGATCGCGTTGATCACCGTCCCGACCCAGTTCGGACCGTTGTGGCCGCCGAGCCCGGCACCGTTGCCGGGATGATCGCTCTGCTTCGCGCACGGCGGCTTGACCCAGGCGAATTGCGGGAGCTGACCGTTCTTCGCATCGTCGAGGATCTGCGTGGTCTTGACGAAGTGTTTCTGCGGCAGCGGGATCGTGCTGTGATACCAGCCCACGATGTTCGTAAAGCCGTCGAACGCGTGGACGGCCGGCGGCTCGGTCGCCGAGCCCGTCCCCGGCGTGGGCGTCGGGATGGCAGTCGTGTAGTGCGTCCACGACGTATGCGCGGCGTTGAACCCGTCGCCGTACGTCGGCCGGTCGTAGCACGCACCGCGACGGTCCGGGACCGAGGCGTTGATCTCGAAGACGCTCGGTCCCACGACCGGGACGCTGTACGGTCCTTGTTTCGGCCCCCAGCAGCCGTTCCCGGGGTTGGGCTGATCGGCGACCCACTGCTCACCGTTCAGCATGAACGAAGCGTCGCCCGCGACGATGAATTGGTGCGGCGGGTACGACGCGCTCGTCGTCGCGGCGAAGAACCGGTCGCCGAGGCCGTATGCGTTCGCGATCTGCCAATAGATCGTGCGCTGGCTCTGCGGCACGAACTCGAAGAAGTCGTAGTTGCGGCTCGTATCGGAGCACACCGCGGCCGGATCAGACGCATGCTGCGAGACGGCGATCCAGCGCGTGGAGCTGAAGCGCGGTTTGCCCGGCGTCGACTCGTTCAGACACGCCCAGGCGTTGTGCGTGTTGTCCGCGCTCGGGTCGTCGATCCGCACGGTTTTCATGAACGGTGCGATCGCGGAGGGGACCGCGGAATCCGCGCCGTGGTACGGCAACGGCTGGTCGGGCGGAATCGTATGGCCCGGCTGCGGCGTCGCGGTCGAGCCGCTGAAGAGGTTGTCGAACGAGCGGTTCTCCATCACGATCACGACGACGTGCTTGATGAACGGGCGGGCCGCGAGTCCGACGGACGGAGCCTGGGCGCCGGCGATCCGGCCTGACGACCCCGGCCCGCTCGAGGAAACCGCGAACGCTGCGGCAGCGACCGCCCCGGCGGTGACGACCACGGCCAACTTGCCAATCCGCATGAGCACCCCCCTCGGCCGGGCCGTTTCGACGGCTCGCCTTGCGCTCCCTCAAGCGACGGCTCTGGTGGGAGGCCTCGGTGAGGGACCGAACTGAGGCCCAGATGAGCGCCCGCGAGATCAACGCCAGCGGAATTCCGCTGCGGCCGTTCTACGAGCAGGCCGACCCGCCGGCCGTGGACGCGCCGCCGGGCGAGTATCCGTACACGCGCGGGATCCGGGCCGACATGTACCGCGGGCGGCCATGGACGATGCGCCAGTACGCCGGCTTCGCGACCGCCGCCGAGTCGAACGAGCGCTATCGTTACCTGCTCGCGCAGGGCGTGAACGGGCTCTCGGTCGCGTTCGATCTTCCGACGCAGCTCGGATACGACTCCGACGCGCCGCAATCACGCGGCGAGGTCGGCAAGGTCGGCGTCGCGATCGACACGATCGCGGACGTCGAGACGCTGTTCGACCAGATCCCGCTCGACCGCGTCACCGTCTCGATGACGATCAACGCGCCGGCCTCGATCATGCTCGCGTTCGTGCTCGCCGTCGCGCGCCGGCGCGGGATCCCGTTCGAGAAGCTCGGCGGCACCGTGCAGAACGACGTGCTCAAGGAGTACGTCGCGCGCGGCACCTACATCTATCCCCCGGGTCCCTCGATGCGGCTCGTGACCGACGTGATGGCGTATTGCGCGCACGAGGTCCCGAACTGGAACACGATCTCGATCTCCGGCTACCACATCCGCGAGGCCGGCTCGACCGCGCTCCAGGAGATCGCGTTCACGCTCGCCGACGCGAAAGCGTACTTGCACGCGGCGCAGCGCGCTGGGCTCGACGTCGATGTGGTCGCGCCGCGCATCTCCTTCTTCTGGAACGCGCACAACGACTTCTTCGAAGAGATCGCGAAGTTCCGCGCAGCGCGCACGCTGTGGGCGGAGATCGTGCGCAGCGAGTTCGGCTCGACGAACCCGAAGTCGCAGATGCTGCGCTTCCACACCCAGACCGGCGGCTCGACGCTGACCGCGCAGGAGCCGGAGAACAACGTCGTGCGCGTCGCGCTGCAGGCCCTGGCGGCGGTGCTCGGCGGGACGCAGTCGTTGCACACCAACGGCCAAGACGAAGCACTCGGGCTGCCGACCGCGGCATCGGCACGCGTCGCGTTACGCACGCAGCAGATCATTGCGAACGAGAGCGGCGTGACCGACGTCGTCGATCCGCTCGCCGGCTCGTACTACGTCGAGTCGTTGACCGGCGAGCTGATCGCGCGCGCCCGCGAGCTGATCGCCGAGATCGACGCGATGGGCGGCGCGGTCGCGGCGATCGAGCGCGGCTGGATGCAGGACCAGATCGGCGAGAGCGCCTACCGCGCGCAGCAGGCGATCGAGCGTGGGGCCAGCGTCGTCGTCGGCGTGAACGCGTTCAACGACGCAGCCGGCAGCGTACCGATCCCGATCCAGCGGATCGATCCGGCGATCGAGCGCGAACAGGTCGAGCGCACGCGCGCGTTCCGCGCCCGGCGCGACGCCGCGCGCGTGAGCGCGGCCGTGGCCGACGTTCGGCGCGCGGCCGAAGGGACCGCGAACGTGATGCCGCCGTTCGTCGAAGCCGTCGACGCCGGCGCCACGCTCGGCGAGATCTGCGGCGTGCTGCGCGAGGTCTTCGGCACCCACGTCGCCCGCGAGCGGATCGCGTGATCGACGCGCCGCTCGATCACGTCGCGATCGTGGTGAAGGACCTCGACGCGACGGTCGCGTTCTACACCGGGACGCTAGGGTTCAGCCGGGTCTACCATGAGACCGTCGCCGACCAGGGCGTCGAGATCGTCGGGCTGCGCACCGGTGACGCGGTGATCGAGCTGCTGCGGCCGCTCGGCCCGGACTCACCGATCGCGAGATTCCGCGGCGATGCCGCGGCGAAGCTGCACCACACCGCCTATCGCGTCGACGACATCCGTGCCGAGCTCGCTCGGTTGAAGGCGGCGGGGGTTCGCCTCATCGACGAGGAGCCTCGGCCGGGCGCGCACGGCAACACGATCGCGTTCCTTCACCCGAAGTCGACCGGCGGCGTCCTGATCGAGCTCTGCCAGCCGGAACGCGCGAGCTGATCGGGGCGTTCCCCGGATGATGCGAACGAAGGGAACCTGGCGGATCGCCGCAGCGCTCGCGCTCGCTGCGGCATCGCTCGGCGCAGCTCCGCCGCCGACGCCGCCGCCGTCCGAGCCGGCGGCGGAGGCGCTTTTTACCGCCGCGCGCGAGGCACGCTCCCAAAGCGCCTACGCGCACTACTCGGTGTACGCGACCGTGCTCCGGTTCGCGCGCAACGGGCACCACGTCGTCAGCACGTGGGACACGGTCGAAGACATGCAGCGCAGGCTGGTACACTCGCGCTCGCTGCGGCGCGAGGAGGCGGCGAACCCGCACGTTCCGCACGGGATCGGAGTCGGCGCCGGCGGCGTCACGCACAGCGGCCACCTCGGGCCCGGCGAGCTGCCGCCCAGGGGGATGGTCGGCCCCGAACCGACCGACGATCCGATCGGCGAGCTCACCTTCGCCGTCGACCAGGACTTCGGTCTGGCGCTGAACGCGCCGCCGATCGGTTCGACCGCCGACATGAGCGAGGTCTCGGCGAGCACGGCGGCGCTGCCCCGCATCGGCCGGACCGGCACCATCGTGCGCACGTACGCCGTCACCGATCTCGGCGTGGTCGACGACGGCGGCGTCACGCTTCACCACTTGGGGCTGACGCCGCTCCGCGATCCGCGCCGGTACCGGCTGCGCGAGCTGTGGACCGATGCGAAGACGGCGCTCCCGGTGCGGGCAGTCGTCGCCGGGATCAGCAACCATGCGCCGCTGCAGGACGTGAACTGGCGCGTCGACTTCACCCAGATCGAAGGCGGGACGTACCTGCTGCGCGAGACCGCGCTGGCCTCGCTCGCCACCGATCGCGGCCGCCTCGACCAGGTCACGATCTCGTTCGAGACGCTGCGCCCGACGAACCGGCTCACGCCGTTCGAAGCGCTCGGCCTCTCCGGCGACGTCGGCACGACCGACCCCTAGCGCACGCGCCAGGTCGCGACGTTCCAGAGATCGGAATTGACCGGCTCGGGACGGATGTTCTCGACGCGCGGTGAGACGGCGAAGACCGCTTTGGTCCACACGATCGGGAACACCGGGACGTTCTCCGTGATGCGACGGTCGATCTGCGCGAACAGCCGGCTGCGCTTCGCGTCGTCGATCTCGGCGTGCGCCGCGGCCATGAGCCGGTCGAGCACGGGATCGCGGTAGCGTCCGTTGTTGAAGCCCGCCGGCGCGAGGGCTTGCGTCGAGAGCAACTGCGAGCGGTCCGGCGTGACCGGGAACGAGATATTGGTCAGCGCGACGCTGAAGTCACCGCCGGCGAGCGTTCCGCCCGGTGCGAAGGCGAGGTTCGTCTGGATCGGGCGCACGCTCGATTCTGCGCCGAGCGCCTTCCAATCCGACTGCAGCAGGACCGCGGCGCGCAGCAGTGACGCGTTCCCGGCGAGCGTCGTGAGCGTGAAGCTGAGCCGCTGCCCGCCCCGCACGCGAACGCCGTCGGCTCCGGCGCGCCACCCTGCCGCCTCAAGCAGCATCGCGGCGGCGGCGAGATCGCCGCGCGGAGCCGGGCGCGTCGCGTGGTACGGCGATCGCGGTGGAAGCAGATCGGTCGCCGGCGCCGCCTCGCCGAGATAGACTTTCGCCGCGATCTCGGCCGGGTCGATCGCGCGCGCGAACGCTCGGCGCACGCGCACGTCATCGAACGGTGCTGCGTCGACGCGGTACAGCAGATAGGCGAGCGAGGGCTGCACGACGGAAACGATCCGAGCCCCGGCGGCGCGCACCGCCGGCTCGTTGACCGCCTCGATCCGCGTCAGGTCGACGCCGTGCGATTCGGCGGCGAACGCGCGCGTGTTCGAGTCGGGGAGAAACGTGAAGTCGATCCGTTCGACCCGCGGCGCGCCGCCGAAGTAGTCGTGGTTGGCGACCAGCCGCAGCGACGAGCCGCGCTCCCAGCGCTCGAGCCGGTACGGGCCCGAACCGACGGGCGCACCGTTGAACGGCGCGTGCGCGAGATCGCCGGCGTGCTCGAGCAGGTGCTTCGGGACGATCGCACCGTTCTGGCCGTTCACGAAGATCTCCGCCGGTGCGTCAGGCGCCGGCCGTTTCAAACGGACGACGACGGTGTGCGCATCCCGCGCCTCGACCCGCTCGACGGGCTCGTACAGTGTGAGCGACGGAAACGGCACTTTCGGATCGCGCATCTTGGCGAACGTGAACACGACGTCATCGGCCGTGACGGGGACGCCGTCCTGCCAGCGCGCGTTCCGCCGCAGGCGGTAGACGAGCTGCCTCCCGTCGGCGCTGATCCCGCCGTTCGCCCGGGTCGGAACGGTCTCGGCCAGCTCCGGCTGCACGCGGCCGCCGTCGTCGATCACCGTCAAGCCGCTGAAAATCCCCTCGGCGACGTAGTTCTCGTCGAACTGCGTCGCCAGCAGCGGGTTCAGCGTATTGGGCTGCTCTCGCAGCGCGATCCGAACCGTCCCATCGGAGCCGGCTCCCGTCAACAACACCATCGCCGCGAGCACGGCGACGCAGCGCGGGAGCGTTCGCATGCTAGGGACCCTTCGGGGTGAGCCGCACGTCGAGCTCGGCCTCGAAGGTGCGGTCCCACGGTAGGGTGATCGTGAAGCCGGCGTCGCGGAATTGCGGCTCGATGCGCGCGAGCAGAGCGAGCCCTTCCGGCCAGAGCAGGGCACGGTTCTCCGAGGCGGTTCGGCCGACGACGTCGGGCGCCAGCAGCGTGTGATCGCTGATCCCCGCCGCGGTCAGGGCGGCGTTGAGCTGCGGCCGCACGCCGGTGTGGAAGGCGACGTCGTCGACGTAGCGCATCAGCGTGAACGTCGCGTGCGCGCGCGGATCGTACGTCCGCATGCGGCGGCCGGCGAGAACGGCGATCGCTTCAGGGAGCGTGGTGCCGACGGTGTTCGCGACCGTGTTCCACGACGCGAACGCGTCGACGCTCCCGGCGACGCCGCGCGCGATCAGCTCGTCGGTGAGTTGGCGCTGCTGCGCGTAGTCGTCGCCGGCGAGAAAGCTCAGGTCGGCGATCGCGGCCATCGGCGCCGCTTGCGCCGCCTTGCTGCGCACGTCCGTATCGCGCACGATCGCGTCGACGAAGCGCGCTTCGTCGCTCGCGCCGGTCGCCGGGACGCGCACGAACAGCTCGATGTCGGCCTGCTCGGCCGGCTCCGCGTAGCGCGCGCCGCACGAGCGCGTCAGGGCGGCGATCGTCGTCGCGATCGGTGCGAACTCGAGCGGATCGTTGACGGTGGCGCCGTCGGGCCGCGAGTAGACGACGCGCACGCGCGGGACGACGCGCGCTTCACGCGCCAGCGCCGCCGCGAGCAGCACCATCCCCAGCTCGTCGGCGCCGGGTTCGATCGACGCCTGCGCCGGCGTCAACCAGCGCGCCGCGAAAGCGCGCAGCGCGGCGAGATCGCGCAGGTGCAGCCCGACCGGCCCGGCGTCGTCCTGGCCGAGCACGATGCGATCGAAACCGCCCTCGGCGGTAACGCGCAGCCCGAACAGGTCGACGTCGCGGTCGCGCGCTCGCGTGTCGAGGTAGGCGTCGAGCGCCGGTCCGAGCTGCGCGCGCAGCTTGGCGGCGAAGGCGCGCTGCTGATCGGTCTGCGGCGGATCGGGAAGGTTGGCGTACTGCTGGATCGGACCCCACACGTCGCCGCCGGCGAACGGGAACGTCGCCGCCGGACCGAGCCGCGGCACGCCGGTCGGCGCGAGCCGCATCACCGTGCCGAAGACCGCGAACGCCGCCGCCGGTCGCGCGGCCCGGAGCGCGGCGAGATCCTGCAGCCTCGTGTACGCCTCGGCGCGCGAGACGCCCGGGATGCGCGAAGCGACCAGCCCGCCGTACACGATCATGTCCTGCGAGATCACGTACGCGCGCGCGTCACGCGGCGCATCGTCGCGCAGCCAGCGCATGATCCCCGCCGAATCACCCGGCGTGAGATACCGTCCCAGCAACGGTTTCGGCGGCTCCGCGACCGCGACGCCGGCGATCGCGCCGAGCATGCGCGGCAGCTGCGCCGTGACGGGGCGGTCGTCGAGCGGGACGAGGACGAACGTCAGGGCCAGCAGTGACGAGAACAGCCCGGCGACGGATTCCACCGCCGCGCTGCTTCGTCACCGGTCGGGATTAGCTTTTGAACCCGTACAATCCGTGGCCGTTCGGGTTGGCGACGAAGATCTTGTAGGCTTTGCGGACGCCGAGCGACTGGGTGAACTCGACGTGCACCGGCGTTCCCGGTGTCAGGTCCTTCGTCTGCACGCTCTTCCCGTTCGAGAAGAGCGTCTTGAAGTTCGGCGCGTACAGGAACGACAGATCGGCCGGAACCCCGTCGATGCAGTGGACGCGGATGTTCTCGGTCGAGACGTGGCGCACGTAGCCGTGGCAGTCGCGGATCTTGCCGCCGGGGACGGACGCCCCTTGCCGCTCCGTCACGGCGGCGGATGCGACCAGCGTGGACGAGGCGATCAGCGCGAGCGCGGCGAGCCCGGGAAGCGAACGGCGGAACGAGGCGAAGAGCATGGCGTGAGGTTCCTTCCGAGATGATCGAATGCCGCACGATGGGCGGGCCGGAGCGGTTCGACGCATTTGCGCTGATGAAGCATTTCCGCGAGGAGGCGCCGCTCGGCGACGCGCTGGCGCTCTTCGCCGACCGTCCCGACTACGGGTTCGTGTGGCTGGCGTACGATGACGGTATACCCGCCGCGTGTGTCTCCGTCGCCTTCGGGATCTCGACCGAGAGCGGGGGCGTCGTCGCCGACCTGCGCGACCTCTGGGTCGCCGAGGACCGGCGCCGCCGAGGGATCGGCTCGGCGCTGCTGGCGACGCTCCACGGCCGGCTCGACCAGCTCGACGTGAAGCGCATCGACGCCGCGATCCCGAGCGACCCCGCGCTGCGCGGCTTCTTCTCTGCTCGCGGGTACGCCGACCGCGGCGGAACGCGGTTCAGCCTGGAACGTCGATAACCCGCGCCAGCCGTCCGCGCGCGTCGCGGAGCAGCCGCTCGGCTTCGCCGCGATCCACGCCCCGGCGCGCCATGACGACCGCGGTCTTGACCGAACCGCCGGCGGCGTCGAGGAGCGCACGCGCGTCGCCGGCGCCGCCGAGCTCGCCGACGAGCCGCTCGCCGCGCGCGCGCAGCTTCGCGTTGGTCGCGACGAGATCGACCATCCGGTTGCCGTAGGTCTTCCCGAGCCGAATCATCGCCCCGGTCGAGATCGCGTTCAGCACGATCTTCTGCGCGGTGCCGGCACGCATCCGCGTCGAACCCTGAATCGGCTCCGCGCCGGTCGCCGCGACGATCCCGATCTCCGCATCGCGTGCGAGCATGCCGCCCGGCGCGTTCACGATGCCGACCGTCCGCGCGCCGCGCTCGCGCGCAGTCCGCAGGGCCGCACGGACGAACGGCGCGCCGCCGCTCGCCGAGATCCCGATCACGACGTCGCCGGCGCACACGTCATCGACCGCGCGCGCACCGGCCTCCACGTCGTCTTCGGCGCCCTCCACCGCCGCTCGCAGCGCACGCTCACCGCCGGCGATCCGCGCCTCGACCAGCGCCGGATCGACGCCGAACGTCGGCGGGAGCTCCGCCGCGTCGAGCACGGCTAGCCGTCCGCTCGTCCCCGCGCCGACCAGCACGACGCGTCCGCCCCGTTCGAGCGCCTCCGCAACGAGCGCCGTCGCGCGTGCGATCGGCTCCGCGGCGGCGAGTACCGCGTCGACCACGTCGCGATGCGCTTCGATCAGCATGCGCGCCAGCGCCGCGTCGTCGAGACGATCGATCCCGGCGGTCGCCGGATCGAGCGCCTCGGTCGACGGCAGCTCGTTCACGGCGCGGCTGCCCGCTCGGCGAGCCGCAGCGCGCCGCGCGCCGGTTCGTCGCCGCCTTTCACGATCGCGACGCCGGGAACGTCGGCGTTCATCCGCGTCTCGAGCAGAAACGAGAGCAAGCTGTTCTCCGCAAACAACCCGCCGGCGAGCGCGACGCTCGGCGAGTGATCGAGCAGCTCGACGGACCGCAGCGCGGCCCGCACCAAATCGCCCAGCTCCTGCGCGGCCTGCTGGGTGATTTTCGTCGACGCCCGGTTTCCTTTCCCGGCGAAGGCAATGATGCTCGGCGCCAGCGCCGCGATCCGCGCCGGATCGGCCGGCGCGTCGTAGAGCGCGTCGAGGTAGCTGGCGCGGTCCCTGGCGCTCAGCGCGCGCGCGACCAAGTCGGTCGTCTCGTCGCGCGCCGCGCGACCGTCGAGGACGCGGCCGTATAATTTCACTGCCTGCATCCCGATCCAAAATGCAGAGCCCTCGTCGCCCGCGAGAGGGCCCAGCCCGCCGATGCGCGCCGCGCGCTCGCCGTGCACGGCGTACGCGGTCGAGCCGGTCCCCGCGATCAGCACCGCGCCGTCGCCCTCGGAGATTGCGGCGCGCAGCGCGATCGCGGCGTCGTCGCCGACGGCGACGTGCGCGCCCGCAAACGCGGCGCCGATCAGCGTGCGCAGCTCCGCTGCGATGCGCTCGCGGCCGGCTCCCGCCGCGCCGGCGTGGATCGAATCGAGGACCGCGCCGTCCAACACCTCGCGAATCGTGGCGATGATGACGTCCGCGGCGTCGTGGACGCCGAGCGTGGTCGCGTTTGCACCGGGTCCGCGCACCTGGCGCAGGTACGCGCCGTCCTTCGAGAGCGCGGCGACGGTCGACGTCCCGCCGGCATCAACGCCAACGCAGATCACGGCGAGAGGGCTTCGTCTCCGCCCGAGACGCTCCCGCTCTCCTCGCGGCGCACGCGTTCGAGCAGCGCCGCCAGATCGTGCGGCGCGATCGCGCCGAGCACGCGCGGTCCGGAAGCGCCGGTGACGCGCGGCATCCCTGCGGTTCTGCCGCGCAGCGCGGTGTAACCGAGCACGGCGAACGCGATCGCTTCTTTCGCATCCGCATCGACCCCGAACTCGTCGGAGAGCGCGACCCGCACACCGCGCAGGTGCTCGCGGAGGCCTTCGACGAGCGCGGGGTTGCGCGCGCCGCCGCCGCTCACGATCAGCATCGCCGCGTTCGGTGCGGCGCCGCGCACGGCGTCGGCGACCGTGCGCACCGTGAGCGCGGTGAGCGTCGCCACGGCGTCGGCGAACGTGAGCGCGTCGAGCTCGCGGCGCCACCGGGCGGCGAACGGTGCGCCGAACTCCTCGCGGCCGGTCGTCTTCGGCGCCGCGCGCGCGAAGTAGGGATCCTCGAGCATGCGCCCGAGCAGCACGTCGTTCACGATCCCGCCGCTCGCGAGCTCACCGCCGTGGTCGTAGCGGCTCGCCCCGCCGCTGCGCAGCGCAACGTAGGTATCGATCGGCAGGTTCGCCGGTCCCGAGTCGAACGCGATCCCGTCGGGCAGCACCGTCATGTTCGCGATCCCGCCGAGGTTCAGCGCGACGCACGGCGCGTACTCGCCGAACAGGAGCGTGTCCACGAACGGCACGAGCGGCGCCCCGGTTCCGCCGGCGGCGGTGTCGCCCGAACGGAAATCGTAGATCACCGTCGCGCCGGTGCGTTCGCGGATGCGGAAGGCGTCACCGAGCTGCAGCGTGTGGTGCGCCGCGCCGTCGTGCGCGAGCGTGACGCCGTGCGATGCGACGGCGTCGAGCGAAACCTCGCCGGCGACGGCGCGAACCGCGTCACCGAACGCTTCACCGATCGCGGCGTGGAGCGCGGAGAGTTCGAGCGCGCCGGCCGGTGCCGGCGGATAGGCTGCGAGAATCCGCGCCCGCAGCCCGTCGTCGAAGGGGAGCGTGGCGAAGCGCTCGCAGCGCGCGCGCACGCCGTTGCGGTGCGCGACGACCTCGCAGACCGCGACGTCGATCCCGTCCAGGGATGTCCCGGAAATCACCCCGGCGATCTTCATACGCGGTCGACCTCGCGGACGGCGGCGTCGGCGACCGCGGCGCGGACCGGCCGCAGGTCGGTGCGACCGTGATGGACGTTGTTGGTGAGCAGCACCACGCTGAGGTCGCGGTCGGGATCGACCCAGATCGAGGTTCCGGTGAAGCCGGTGTGTCCGAAGGTGTTCGACGACATGAGCGCACCGCAGGAGTTCTCGTCGTTCGTCTTCAGCGCCCACCCGAGCCCCCGGCGCAGCACCGGGTCCCAGGCCTGTTCGCGGAGCGCCTCTCGCGCGAGGCCGCCCGCGAGCGGCGCCGGGCGGCCGTGCAGCGCGGCCAGGTACCACTCGCCGAGCAGCGCGACGTCGCGCGCGTCGCCGAACAGGCCCGCATGCCCGGCGACGCCGCCGATCAGATGCGCCTTCTCGTCGTGCACCCGGCCCTGCACGCTGCCGCGCCAGGCGTCGGTCTCGGTCGCCGGGATCGCGCGGCGTTCGAGCCCGCGCGGCACGTACGCCGTCGCGCGCGTCCCGAAGGCGCGCAGCGTGCGCTCGACGACGGCGGCCGGGGAACCCGCGCACGCGGCGCGCGCGACGAGCGTGCCGAGCGCGATGAACCCGAGGTCGCTGTAGATCACCTTCGCGCCCGGCGGCGCTGCCAGCGGTTCGGTCAGAGCGAACCGTTCGACGTCCCGGTCGAGCAGCGTGCGATAGTCGGCACCGCTCTTGAATCCCGCGTCGTGCGCGAGGATGCGGCGCAGCGATATCGGCTCGTGCGGCGTACCGCGCCATTCCGGGACGAGACCGGTGAGCGTGCCGTCGAGGGCGAGCTCGCCGCGCGCCGTCTGCGCGAGCGCCACCGTCGACACGAACACCTTCGTGATCGAAGCGAGGTCGAAGCGCGTGTCGACGTAGCAGGGCAACGCCGGCCCGACGTCGCGCGTGCGCCCGTAGGCGCGCTCGAAGCGCACGGCGCCGCGCTGCTCGACGCGCACGACCGCGGCGCTGTACCGCACGCCGAGCGCGTCGCGCACGGCGTCGTCGAGCTCAGCGAACGGCGGCGGTCGCAGTGAGGCGAACCGGAAGGGTGCCGCCGGCGTTCGCTCGGCCGGCGAGCACGTCGGCGCAGCCTTCGAGCGAGATCGGTGAATCGCCGTAGATGCAGACGACGCGCTTCGCCTGCGGCCAGAGCTGCGCATCGTACGGCGAGCGGGCCGAAACGACCAGCGCCTCCGGCGCGAGCGCGAGGATGCGCTCGACGGCCGCGCGCTGGGCCGGAAAGCGGTGCGCGTCGCGCGTCACGAGCACGAATTCGCGATCGCCGAGCCGCGGAATGTGTTCGAGCAGCAGGTCGACGTCGTCTGCGGCGGGTTCGAGCGGGACCCGCATCATCTCGCTCTTCCAGCCGCGCCGCCGCAGCGCCGAGCTGAGCGAGGGCGCGTCCGCGCCGCGAGCGCTGCCGCCCGAGGCCGCGGCGTTGTCGACCGCCGTCCCCTCGAACGAGATCACGGTGACCGGTTTGCCGGGCTGCAGCCGCGGTTCGCCGCGCAGAACGGTCACGGCACGCCGGGCGGCCTCGAGCGGTGGGTTTTCGTCGACGGCGACCGGCGGCGCCGGTCGAGCGAGGCGCTCGCGGAGCTCGTGAACCCGCCCGTACGCATCTTCCAGCCGCGCGAGCGGGATCTCGCCCGCGCGCACGGCGGCGGCGATCGCGCGCGCAGCTTCGTGCGCCAGCTCGAGCCGGTGGCTGATGAACAGCAAGTCCGCACCGGCCGCGAGCGCTTCGACCGCGCCGCGCACCGTCCCGACCCCGTCCGCGATCGCGTCCATCTCCAGACAATCGGTCGCGACGACGCCGTCGAATCCGAGCTCGCCGCGCAGCAGATCGGTCAGCACCCGGCGCGAGAGCGTCGCCGGGCGGTCGGGATCGAACGCATCGACCACGATGTGCGCGCTCATCACGATCGAGGCGGCGCGCGCCGCGATCGCGCGCGCGAACGGGACGAGGTCGCGCGCGCGCAGCGTCGCGGCGCCGGCGGTCACGCGCGGCAGCGCAGCGTGCGAATCATCCGCCGTCGATCCGTGGCCGGGAAAGTGCTTCAGCGCCGCGGCGATTCCGGCGCGCTCGAGCCCGCGAGCGAACGCACCGGCGAACGCGCCGACGGACTCGGGGTCGTCACCGTACGCGCGCGTCGCGACGACGGTGCTGTCGGGCTGCAGCGACAGATCGGCGACCGGCGCCAGATCGACGCTGATCCCGAGGCGCGCGAGATCGCGGCCCAGTAGCCGGCCGAGCCGCTCGGCGAGCGCGACGTCGCCGCTCGCTCCGATCGCCATCGCGGACGGAAGCGCCGCGACACCGTCGCGGATCCGTTCGACGCGGCCGCCTTCCTGATCGACGGCGATCAGCGGTGGCGGGGTGCCGATCGCGCGCAGCGCCGCGACGAGCTCGCGCAGGTCGGCCGCGGAACCCGCGTTGCGCGCGAACAGGATCAGCGCGCCGGGCGCGAACGCGCGCAGCTCCTGCAGCGGCGCAGCGCCGGCGGTCGTGCCGCTGAATCCGACGGCGATCACGCCGCGCGCGAGCCCGACGAGATCAGCAGGCGGCGCCATCCCGCTAGTGCTTGATGAGCCGGATGATCTGCGCGACGACTTTCCCGGCGGCCTTCGAGATGAAGATTCGCACCCTCGCGCCCCGCGAAACATCGCTGAGCGTGTGGTAACCCGGATCGTCGGACTGCACGCTGGTGGTCGGCATCGTCGCGATGTCGACGCGGCCCTGCGTGGTCGAGTCGACGGTCACGACCCCGCGCTGATAATCGACGCTGCTGACCCGGCCTTCGATCACGCCGCCGTCCCGTGCCGGTGCGGCCGCCGCTACGCTCGCGCTCGGGGCCGGCGCCGGCGCCGCGAGCGCCGCCACAGGGATCGAGAGCAAGCCGAGAACCGAAGCGGCTACGACGAGACGGAGCATCACCCCGTGATAACGCCCCGGCGAGCGTGGTTCGTTTCGGTTCTGCGGCGCGTTCGGCGCGTTTGTCACGGTGCTATCGTCCCGACCGAACGCAGATACGCGTCGCGCGCGCCGGGCGCGCCGGCTTTGACTGCCGCGCGCGCGGCGCGCGCGGCGACGATCGCGGCGTCGTCCGCCGGTTTTCCGCCGAGCACGACCCGCAACGCGAGCAGCGCCTCGTCGGCCGCGCGGGCACCGAGCGCCTCCAGCGCGCGGTAGAACGGCTGCGCATTCGCCTCGGCCGAGCGGTCGCGCAGCGCCGCGGCGATCGCGTCTGCCTTGCCGGGCCGACCGTCGAGGAGGTATCCGTCGAGAGGGTGCAGTTCCACCTCGATGCGATTCGCGGTGCGTCTCCTCACGCTTGCCGCGGCGATCGCGATCCTCGCCGCAGCACCCCCGCCCGACCCGCTCGCCGGACTGGCGGCCGCGAACGGCCACGCCGCGGCGATGCACCTGCGGGCGGCCGGGCGGCGGGTTGTCGAGGGGCGGACCGTCACCACGGTCGTCGACCAGCTCGGCGTCCAGCGGCTGCTGCGCCGCTGCATCAACGAGGTGTGCGGCGGAACGTGGTTCGACGGGTCGCGCGAGTGGACGTACGGTTTGAACGAGGTCTTGCTCCCCGAGGAGACCGACGAGGCGACGCTGATCGAGCGGAGCTTGGCCGCGATCGCCTCGTACGCGTTCGCAGAACCCGGGTTCCGCGGCGGCGGCGGGACGGTGGTCTCGGACGGCCCCGACCGCTGGCGGGTCCGGGCCCGGGACGGCGCCGAGCTGGTCGCGATCCTGGACCCCGCCACGCACGCGCTCCGGCGGGTCGAAACGTCCGCCAGCCGGGGGGTCGCGAGCTACGGCCGCGACACGCGCGCCGGCGGTGCGAGCTTTGCCCTCGACCGCCGGGGGCCGCTCGAGGCCGGGACGCTCGACGAAGTCGCCGTGGTTCCCGGTCCGATCGGCGTGCCGGCCGGCGCCGTACCGACGATCTCGGCGGGCGCGCCGCTCGAGCTCGGCGCCGACCCGATCCCGATCGTGCCGTGCACGCTGGGCGGCCGAAGCGCCCGCTGCATGCTCGACAGCGGCGCCACTCCGAGCGCGATGACGCTGGCGTTCGCCGAGGCGCTCAAGCTGGAACCGCACGGAGAGATGGAGATCGTGGGGCTCGGGCGCTTCGCGACGGGGTTCGTCGAAGCAGGCCCGCTCGAACTCGGCCCGGCGCACTTCGAACGCGCGCGCTTCGCGGTCGTCCCCCAAACCAGCGCCGCCCGTTTCGACGTCGTGGTCGGCAGCGATCTGCTGGGCCGAGTCCGGCTCGTGCTCGATCGCACCGCGCGCACGGCGCGCATCCTGCCAAGCGGCGGGGCTGCGCCCGCCGGCACCGCGGTCCGGGTGACGTTCGCGTCGGGTTCACCGATCGTGCAGGCGCGCTTCGGCCCGCAGGGCGCGCACGCGCTGCTCGATACCGGCGACCAATCGATCCTCTCGTTCGGCTACGCCACGTATCGCCAAGGACCGCAATGGCCGGTCGTCTCCCGGGGCCAGGCGCTGGGGATCGGCGGAGGCGCCGACGACATCCTCACGGTCGACGTTCCGGAGGTCCAGATCGGGGCGCTCGAGCTCGGCCCGACCCGGGCGACGGTCCGCCGGACCCAGTCGGTCGCCCACGTGGGGATCGGCCTGTGGGACCGGTTCGTCATCGACTTGGACGAGGCCGCGGGGCGGCTCTCGTTCAGCCCGCGCTAGCGCCGGCTCAGTCGAGGTCGGCTTCGAGCGCCTCGGCGGTTCGCTGCATCACCTTCGCGAGCAGGGCGATCGCGCCGGCGCGGTTCGTGTTGAGCAGCATGTACTGCATCCGGTCGTTCGGGTGGAGCACCACGAAGACGCCCTTGCTGCCCTGCGTGATCGACGTCAGGATACGATCGATGAACGCTCTGTCCTCATCGTCGAGCTGGATCGCTCCGCCCTCTTCTTTCAAGAGGTCGCGGAGGAAGGTGTCGAGGTTGTCAGGGCAATCCATCTGCGCGAAAAAAACCCTCGTGCGGTACGAGCGCGTTCTTGTTACAGAATATCGGCTGAAGGTCCGGAAAGTGAAGGCCCTGCGTCAAGACTGAGTAAGCATTGACGCCGCCGCCGCTCGGCCGCCTGCTCGCCCGCTCACGCGGAGGAGGTCCCTACGTTCAAAGGATTCCGCACGTTCGTCGCTCGCGGGAACGTGATCGACCTCGCGGTGGCGGTCGTCGTCGGCGCAGCGTTCACCGCGGTCGTGAACTCCCTGGTGAAGGATCTCATCACGCCGCTGATCGCCGCGCTCGTCGGGAAGGCCGACTTCTCGCGGCTCGGCTTCACCATCAACCACTCGACCTTCGCGGTCGGCGATTTCGTCAATGCGGTGATCACGTTCTTGCTCGACGCGCTGGTGATCTACTATCTCATCGTCGTCCCCGTGCGCATCGCCGCCGAGCGGTTCGAGCCGCCGGCGCCGGTGCTCGCGCAGAAGACCTGCCCCGAGTGCCTGAGCGAGATCCCGCAGGACGCGCGCCGCTGCAAGTACTGCACCGCGGTCCTCGTCCGCAGCGGGCAGACGCCGGTCTGACGCTCGCGTTAGCCGCGCTGGTCCGGTAAGCGCGACGCCCACGGGCGCACGAAATGCAACGCTCCGGCAGCGATGAACAGCAGCCCGGGGAGCGTCGCCCGCCAGCCCATCACGCCGCGCTAGTTCACGCGCTTCGCGCGGCCTTTCCACTCGCGTTCACGCAGCACGTACTTCTGGATCTTGCCGGTCGAGGTCTTCGGGAGCTCGCCGAACTCGACGGTCTTCGGCACTTTGAACGCGGCGATGCGCTCGCGCGCGAACGCGCGCAGCTCGTCGGGATCGAGCGTGCGGCCGGGCTTCAGCGTCACGAACGCTTTCGCGACCTCGCCCCATTTCTCGTCGGGGACGGCGACGACGGCGCACTCGAGCACCGCATCGTGCTCGAGCAGCACCTTCTCGACCTGCTGCGTCGAGATGTTCTCGCCGCCGCTGATGATCACGTCTTTGGCGCGGTCGACGATCTCGATGTAGCCGTCGGCATGGCGCACCGCGATGTCGCCCGAGTGGAACCAGCCGCCCGCGAACGCGTTCGCCGTCGCCGCCTCATCGGCGTAGTAGCCTTTCATCACGTTGTTGCCGCGCATGACGATCTCACCGTGCGTCGCACCGTCCGCCGGCACGTCGCGCAGCTCGGGATCGACCACGCGGACGTCGCCGGCACCGAGCGTCACCATCGGGACCCCTTGCCGGCTGCGCAGCCGCGCGCGATCGGCGGCGGGAAGGCCGTCCCACTCTGGGCTGTGCCACGAGCACTCGGTGATCGGGCCGTACACTTCGGTCAACCCGTAGACGTGGTGCAGCTCGGCGCCGAGCGCTTCGATCTGCACGATCGTCGCCGGCGCGGGTGGCGCCCCGGCCGTCGTCACGACGACGCGCCGCGGGAACGCTGTCGTGCCCGGATGGTTCACCAGGCCGATGAGCACCGTCGGCGCCGCGCAGAAGTGCGTCACCGCTTCGCGGTGGATCCCGTGGTTGATCCCCACCGCGTCGACCTTGCGCAAACAGACGTGCGTCGCGCCGGCCGCGGTGACCGCCCACGGAAAACACCAGCCGTTGCAGTGGAACATCGGCAGCGTCCAGAGATAGACGCTCTCCGGCCGCAGGCCGGCATGGAAGATCTCGGCCAGCGCGTTCAGGTACGCACCACGGAACGTGTACATCACGCCCTTCGGCTTCCCGGTCGTACCGCTGGTGTAGTTGATCGAGATCGTGTCGTCCTCGCCGATGTCGCGCGTGACGAGCGCGCCCGGTTCCGCGTCGGCGAGCGCGCGCTCGTAGTCGAGCGCGCCCGGCCGCGGCGCCCCGCCGGACGGCGCGACGCGGACGCGCGGGATCGCCGTGGTCAGCCGCTCGACCAGCCCGTCCAGCTCGTGGTCGTGCAGCAGCAGCGAGGCGCCGCAGTGGGCGAGGATGTAGTCGATCTCCTCGGCGGCGAGCCGCGTGTTGAGCGCGACCAGCACGCCGTTCGCGCGCGGCACCGCGTACGTCGCCTCGAGCACCATCGAGGTGTTGGGGGCGAGCACCGCGACGCGTTCCCCGCCGCGAATCCCCAGCGCCTGGAGCGCGGCGGCGAGGCGGTTGACGCGGTCGAGGAACTGCGGGTACGTGCGGCGTGCATCACCGTCGACGACGGCGGTCTTCTCGGGATAGACGAACGCGGCGCGCTCGAGAAAGTCGAACGGGTCGAGCGCGCGCAGGTGGACGGCGGCGGTCGATTCGGCGATCATCGCTCTCTCTTCGCCGACATGCCCCCATTCGCTCGCGAGCGGCGCGGGAGCTCGACCAGGTGAAACCCGAGGGCGACGCCGATCGCCAAGACTTCGATCGCCATCAGCGCCGCGATGCTCGCCGCGGAATGCCCTCCCGCCAACCGCAGCACGACGGCGAACGCCAGCGCCAGCACGGCGATCGCGATCGCGAAGAGCTTGCTCATCGAAGCACGGACCATAGCACGCGCGCCGTCCACCGTCAAGCCGCGCGCTGCCAGGCCACGCTGCGGTGAACCGCTAACCCCGCCGGATGGCAATCGAAAAAGGCCGCGCGTCCAAGGCCTCCGAGACGCCGACGGTCAAGGTCGGCGATCCCGCGCCTGATTTCACCCTGACCTCGCACACCGGCGAGCAGTTCCGGCTCTCGGACGCGCGCGGCGGCAACGTCGTCATCGCGTTCTACCCGGCGGCGTTCACCGGGACTTGAACTAGCCAAATGCCGGTGTACGAACGCGAACGCGATCGCCTTCGTGCACTCGACGCCCAGGTCGTGGGCGTGTCCACCGATTCCCGATTCGCGAACGCCGCCTGGGCCGAGAAGCTCGGCGGGATCACGTATCCGCTGCTGAGCGACTATTATCCCCACGGCGCGGTCGCCGAGGCCTACGGCGTACTGATGCCGGTCGGCATGGCCGAGCGGACGCTGATCGTCGTCGACAAGGACGGCATCATCCGCTACATCGACGTGCACGAGACCCGCGGCGTGCCCGATCCCGCGGTCCTGTTCGAGCAGCTCGAACGGCTGCGCGCCTAAACCGGCCCGGCCGTCCAGCGGCAGACCTAATTCGTTCGGAGAGGCCTTGACCGGCCTCTTCGCGCGTGCTAGGGTGACGGAAAACCGAATTCGTTAGGTCTTCCGAGGAGGTCCGATGGCGCGCCGCCGTTCCGTCCCGCTCACCGAGGTCGAACAGCGTCTCATGGAGATCGTCTGGGCGGCCGGACCGGTCACGGTCGCGCAGGTGGTGGAAGCGATCCCCGAAGCCGCGCGCCCGGCCTACAACACGGTGCAGACGATGATGAAGATCCTCGAGCGCAAGGGCTACGTCGAGCACCGCGCCGAGGGCCGCGCGTTCGTCTACCATTCGGTCGTCGACCGCGAGTCGGCGGCGCGCACGGCGCTCACGCAGGTCGTGCAGCGCTTCTTCCACGGCTCACCGCGCGCGCTGGCGCTGAACCTCATCCAAGGCGACCAGCTCAGCGACGACGAGCTCGACGAGCTGCTGCGCACGATCGAACGCGCGAAAGACGAAAGCTGATGGATGCGCTGCTGATCGCCGTCTTCAACGCGCTCTGGCAAGGCGCCGCGCTGATCGCACTGGTCGCGCTCGCGCTGCGCGCCGGGCTGCGCCGCAACGCCACCACCGCGTGCGTCGTCTGGAGCATCACCTTCGCCGTCGTCGCGCTGCTGCCGGCGATCGATATCGCGTTGGCGCGCCCGGCGAGCGTGCGGACCCCGGCGCCCGCGCCCGAGAGCATCGCGCTCGCCGCCGCCGAGCCGGCGGCCGCGGTGCGCGCCGTCCGCGCGGCGCCGGTGCGTCCCTCCGTATCGGACCCGGTGCAACTGGCGGACCGACCGTACCGCGTCGCCTCCGCCGCCGCGCCGGTGCCGGCGGGCGATTCGCTCGCCGTGCAGTTCGGCGGGATCGCGACCGCATTCGCCCACGCCTGGGGGATCGTGCTGCTCGTTGCGTGGGCGCTCGTCGCCGGCGTGCTGCTGCTTCGGCTGACGCTCGCCTACGCCGCGGTCGGCCGCATGAAGCGCGCCGCGACGCCGCTCGGCGATCCGGTGATCGAAGCGCGCCTGCGCGCGGCCGGACACCGCCGGCGGGCGACGGTCGCACGCTCCGCACGGGTCGAGATCCCGTGCGCGATCGGTTTCCTCCGCCCGATGATCTTGATTCCGTCGCGGCTGGCGGACTCGCTGGACGCCGACGACCTCGCCCGCATCGTGCTGCACGAATCCGCGCACCTGCAGCGCTACGACGACTGGATCAACGCGCTGGAGCAGCTCGTGTGCGCGCTGCAGTTCTTCCAGCCGGCGCTGTACGTCGCCCGCCGCCGGATCGATTTCGAGCGTGAGGTCGCTTGCGACGACCGCGTCCTCGAAGACGCCGGCGAACCGCTGCGCTACGCCGAGTGCTTGGCGCGCATCGTGCAGCGCCACGTGCGCGGCCGCCAAGCGGCGGTCGTGCCGGGCTTCGTCCTGCGCCGCACGCAGGTCGTCGCGCGCGTTCGCCGCATCGTCGACCGCTCGCGCGATGCGTCACCGCATCTGCGGATCGGTGCGGCCGTGCTCGGCGGCGTCGTGATGATCGCGACGCTCGGTATCGCGCGCGTCCAGGTACCGCTCGTCGCAGCGGCCTCCGCCGAGCCTGCCATACCCGCGGCGGTCCCCGCCGCGCCGGTGTTCGTGCTCGCCGCGCCGCCGGTCGACCGGCCGGTCGCTGCCGTTTCACCTGCGCCGCCGGTACGCGCCCTTGCCGCGCCGCGCGCACGTCACAGCGTCACTGCCGCGCGCGTCCCCAAGGCCGCGCACGTGGCGGCGGTCCCGCGCCGCGCGATGCGCCCGGTGGCCTCCGTTCGGCAAACCCCCGCTCTCGCGCCGGTTCCCGAGGCGCCGCTGCAGCAGGTCCTCCCCATCGTCGTCCCCGAGGTTCGCAGCGTTCACGTCGAGGTCGAAACCGCTTCGGGGATTGCGCCCGAAGCGTACGCGGTCGTCGCACGCGTGCGCGCGCTCGCCGCCGAAGCCGCGATCGCGCCGGCCGTCCGCGTCCGCGCCCTCCCGGGCGATGCCGAGGCCCCCACGCCGGTCGTGCACGTCGTGCAGCCGATCGTGCAGCCGGTCGTACACGTCGTGCCGTTCCTGACGATGGCACGGTTCGGCCACGGCGGCGGCGACATCCTCGACGCGATCGACGAAGCGAAATACCCGCATCCGAGCGTCGACGAGCTGATCGCGCTGCGCAACCAAGGCGTGACCGCCGACTACATCCGGCGGATGGGCGCGCTCGGTCGCGACCGCCCTTCGCTGCACGAGCTGATGGCGCTCGCGGTGCAGGGCGTCACCCCCGAGTACGTCCGCAGCCTGATGGAGGCTGGAATGCGCAACGTGACGCCGGCCCAGCTCGCCGCACTGCGCACGCAGGGCGTCGACGGAGCGTTCGTGCGCCGCCTCGCACAGCACGGCTATCGCAATCTGAGCTTCGATGAGATCGTCCGTCTGAAAGTGAGTGGATTCGAACCGTGAGACGTTTCGCCGTCGCGGCGTTCGCCGCGCTCTTCCTCGCCGGCACCGCGCTGCCGCACACGGCGCGCGCGGCCGGGCTTTCGACCGTCGGGCGCTGGTCGATCGCCAGCCGCGGCGACGACGCCGCGCACGTGCAACTCCGGCTCGAGTACTCCGAAACGAGCGAGGGCGGGTTTTCGAACTCGTCGTGGTCGTCGTCGGTCCCGCTCGCGGACGCCGGGATCGCCGCCGACCGGCTGCGCGGCCCGATCGGCGCCGTCAGCTTTCAGATCCAGCGCGAGCCGGGGGCGTTCTCGTGCACCGGGAGCGCGGGCGAAGGTTCCGGCGCCGGCCAGTTCACCTATGCGCCGAACGCGCGCTTCGACGAAGCGCTGGCGGCGCGCGGCTTCGGCCGTCCGAGCTATTCGCAATCGCTCGAACTCGCGATCGCGGGGATGACCCTAGCGTTCGCCGATCAGATTCGGGGCTCGTCGCAGCACGCGAGCGTCGCCGACCTGGTGCGCGTGATCCAGCACGGCGTGAACCCGCGCTACGTCGCCGACCTCGCGGCACTGGGCTACAAGGTCACCTCGCTCGACCAGCTCGTGCGGTTGCGCGATCACGGCGTGAACGTCGACTTCATCCGTGCGGTCCAGGCCGCCGGGTATCGCAACCTCTCGCCCGACGATCTGGTGCGGCTCGCCGATCACGGCGTGCGCGAAAAGTACATCGCGGAGATGCGCGCGGCGGGCTACGCGCAGGTCACGGCCGATCAGCTCGTGACGCTGCGCGACCACGGCGTGACGCCGCGCTACCTCGCCGATCTCGCCGCCGCCGGCTACAAGAACCTCTCGGCCGACGACGTCGTCGCGCTGCGCGATCACGGCGTCAGCACCGCGTTCGTCGACCGCCTCAAGGCGCATGGCTACACGAACCTCTCGGTGCGCGACCTCATCAGGCTGCGCGAGTCCGGGATCTGACGCAAAAGGCCGCCTCGGAGAGGCGGCCTTTCGATCGCGGCGTGCGAACCGTTGGTTACTTGGCGGTTGCGGTCGTGGTCGTGGCGGCGGTCTGCACGACGCGCTCGGCGGCTTCGACGACGTTCTTCTGGGTCGCGGTGAAGACGCCGGCGAGCTGCGAGGCGTACGCGTTCTGCTGCTCGAGCACGCTGCGCATGAACGCGGCGCTCTGCTCGGCCAGCTCGGCGAAGGTCGGCAGGCTGCCGGCGGTCGCGGGCGAGCGGAAGGGCGGCACGTTCGAGACGAGCTCACCGATCGTGGTGAGGGCGGCGAGCTGCGTCGCCTGGACCTGCTTGAGGGCCTCGAGGCTCTGCTCTTGGAGCTTGCCGAGGGATTCGAGATACGTCATGTGCTAACTATATCAAGCAGTTGCTAGATATGTCAACAGCCTCAGTCGGCCCGCCTCAGGGGCGCTCCACGAACCCCCGGTAGATGCGAGCGAGCGTCTCCTTCTGGTCGGGCGAGAGCCGGGCGTCGAGCCGGATCGCGTCCTCGACCTCGTGGGCGGCCCGCCCGGCGCTCGTCGTGTCCCCGTCGAGCAGACCGGCCTGGGCGTACATCGTCTCGGCCGAGATCTTCAGCGCCGAGGCGAGGTTCTTCAGCACGTCGGCCGACGGCTTGTGCAGCCCGCGCTCGACCTGGCTCAGATACGGGTTGGAGATGTTCGCGATCTCGGCGAGCTGCCGCAGCGAGAGCCGCGCCATCTCGCGCTGCGCGCGGATGAACTCGCCGACGCCGTTCCAGACCGCGTCGCGGTCGCTGTTTTTCGACACCGTTACATGTCCAGTCCGCCGTTGATCGTGTAGACGGCTCCCGTGATGTAGCTCGACGCGTCTTCGAGCAGGAACTGCACGACGCGCGCGACCTCTTCCGGCCGTCCGAGCCGGCGCAGCGGGATCTTCTCGACCACCGCGTCGAGCGCCGCCTTTGGCATCTGCTCGACCATCTCGGTACCGATGAAGCCCGGTGCGACGACGTTCACGGTGATCCCGCGGCGCGACATCTCGAGCGCGAGGCTCTTGGTGAGACCGACCATCCCAGCTTTCGAGGCCGCATAGTTCGCCTGCCCGACATTCCCGGTCTCGCCGATCACCGAGCTGATGTTGATGATCCGTCCCGAGCCGCGCTCGATCATGTGCTCGAGGACCGCCTTCGTCATCGCGAACGCGCCGAACAGGTTGACGTTGAGGACGTTGTGCCAGTCGTCGGCGGTCATCTTGCGCACCGTCTTGTCGACGGTGATTCCGGCGTTGTTCACCAGGAAGTCGATCCGCCCGAACCGGTCCAGCACTTCGGCGACGACCCGCGCGCAGTCTTCGGTCGAATCGACGCGTCCCTGGTGCACGGAGACCTGCGCGCCGCCGCCGGCCAATTGCTTCTGCAGCGCTTCGGCGGCGTCGCGACCCTTGCTGTAGCCGGCCGCGACCTTGGCGCCGCTCTGCGCGAGCATGGTCGTGATCGCCGCGCCGATTCCGCGCGTGCCGCCGGTGACGAGAGCGACATGGCCGTCAAACATGCAGATTCCTCCGTTGAGCCGATATCGCCGGAAGCGCCCGCCTTCCTCCGAACAGGGCCTTTCGCGGGTCCGGCGGAAACAATGCCTCCATCTATTACGCACAGTACGACGCGGCGTATCTCGCGATGACCCCGGCGCGCTGGTCCGCAGCCGCGACGCAAGCCCTCTTCGCCAACCCGTTCAATCCCTTTTCCTATACGCTCCCCGGGCGCATGCTGAGTGCCGGGGCCGACGTCTTCGCGGGCGTCACGCAGCGGCGCGGAAAACCGGCGTGGAACGTGCCGGCCGCGGTCGAGGTCGTCGACGAGCGCCCGTTCGGCCGCCTGATTCGTTTTCGTCACGCCGGCGCGGACGTGCGGCCGCGCGTGCTGCTCGTCGCTCCGATGTCCGGACACTACGCGACGCTGCTGCGCAACACGGTCGAAGTTCTCATGAACGACTTCGACGTGTACGTCACCGACTGGGCCGACGCGCGCGACGTTCCGCTGAGTGCCGGCCGGTTCGATCTGGACGACTACGTCGCGTACGCGATGGCGTATCTGCGCATCCTCGGCCCCGATGTCCACGTCGTCGCGGTCTGCCAGCCTGCCCCGGCGGTGCTCGCGGCGGTCGCGCTGCTGGCGGCGGACGACGATCCCGCGCAGCCGCGTTCGATGGTGTTGATGGGAGGGCCGGTCGACGTGCGCGTCGCGCCGACGACGCCGACCGAGCTCGCCCGATCGCGTTCGCTCGCCTGGTTCAAGAGCGAGCTGACGATGAGCGTCCCGCCCTGGTACGCCGGTGCCGGACGCCAAGTCTATCCGGGCTTCCTCCAGCTCGGCGCGTTCATGTCGATGCATCCCGACCGGCACGTCGACGCGCACTGGAAGATCTTTGAAGACCTGGTTCGCGGCGACGGCGAGTCGGCGCAGCGGCGGCGTGCCTTCTACAACGAGTATCTGAGCGTCATGGACATCCCCGCCGAGTTCTATCTGCAGACCGTCGCGGAGGTGTTCCAGCTCGCGACGCTCGCGAGCGGCACGATGACCTGGCGGGGCCGGCCGGTCGATCCGGGCGCGATCGCGAAAACGGCGCTGCTCACGGTCGAAGGCGAGCTCGACGACATCTCCGCACCCGGGCAGACCCACGCGGCGCACGCGCTCTGCAGCGCGATCCCCGCCCAGCGACGCCGCGCCGTCGTGCAGCCCGGCGTCGGACACTACGGGATCTTCAGCGGTCAGAAGTGGCGCACGGCGATCGCGCCGCAGATCGCGGCCTTCATGGCGGAGTTCGCGAGCTAGCCCTCGGCGCGGGATGCCAACCATATGGCACCCCGCACGTCCACGCTCGCAGCATGCCGGCGATCCACACATCCACGGACGCCGAATTTCTCCACAAACTGGCGTACTCACAGCGAGGCCACACCCTCTGCCCAAGGCCGTTCGCATGGGGCGCGCGGTAGGTTCCCGGCGATGGCCGCCCGGTACACCCTGGTCTTGAGCAAAGGGACGCATCTCGTCGACGAGACCGCGCGGCACCGCGTACTCGCGGCGATTCGAAACGGCGAGCGCGTCGTCGAGATCGCGCTCGACCGGTATCAAGACGGAACGATGACGGCGGCGACGATCGTAACCGGGCACGTCGTCGCGTTCTTTCCGCTCGAGAGCGCCGGCGAGCTCGCGCTGCCGGACAACGTCACGCCGTTCGTTCGGCGCGGCTGAGGCGCGTCGCGACGGCGTCCATCAGCACCCAGCGCGCACCGTCGGCCCGGGCGATGCGTTCGTCGCCGCCGTGGACCGCGAGCACGTAGTCGCGCAGGTACTCCTCGCGGCTGAACGCGCGCCGCCAGCGGCCTTCGGAGCAGCGGCGGCACATCGCGACCAGCAGCACGCGCGTCGCGAAGTCGAGCTCGCGCTCGCCGAGCACGTCCGCGTTCGCGAGGCGCGCGAGCGGGACGATATGGTCGGCCAGGAGCGCCGACCCGTCGAGTGCGTCGACGGCACGCTCGCGCAGCGCACTCGGGATCGTCAGGCGCCAGCCGGCGAGCGTCACCGGCCCGCGCTGCCGCACGATCGCGACGGCCTGGCACAGCTCGGCGAACAGCCGCGGCCGCCAGCGCTGGAACCACGCCCACACGTCGCGGTCGCTGCGAACGTCGAGATCGGGACGGTACGGATGCTGGGCCGGCGGCGTACCGCACAGCGCGCAGTGCTCGGCATCCTCGATGACCTCGGCGCAGCGCCGTTCGTTCGGCTCGAGCTTGCGCTCGCGCGCGTTTCGCGGTGCGAGCGGCGCGAGCGCCGCCGCGCTGAACAGCCGCGCGTAGCGACCGCGCGCGCGAAAGTCGCCCTTCTTCTGGTAGCCGCGGTAGTGACCGTTCTCGCAGATGACGACGACCGGCCCGTACGGGGCGTCGATCCGCGCCGACGCCACCGTCGAGCCGCAGCCTGCGGTGCGGCAGGCGGGCCAGGCGTCGGGGAGCTCGATCGTTTCGGGTGCGAACACGGGATAAGGGCCGTACGCATCACAGGACCGCGGCTCCTACCGCGTGAAGCCACGGAATCTGGACTGGCACTTCGCGGCGACCGCGTTCGCCACCGCGATCACGATCATCGATCCGATCGGGATGATACCGCTGACCATCGTGGCGACGAGCGGCGTGTGGCGCAGCCGCCGGCGCATCGTCAACGAGGCCGTGCTGGTCGCCGCCGCCGTCATTCTGCTCATGGGGCTGATCGGGCGCGCGCTGCTAGCCTATCTCGGGATCACGCTCCCTGCGTTCACGATCGCCGGCGGACTGCTGCTGTTCCTGATCGCGATCGACATGCTCTTCGCTCGGCCGACCGGGGCGAAGCAGACCGTGGAAGAGACCCGCGACGCGAGCGAAGCGAACAACCCCGCGGTCTTTCCGCTGGCGATCCCGATGATCGCCGGTCCCGGAACGATCGCGACGGTGCTGCTGCTCAGCGGCGAGACGCACGGCCAGGAGTTGCGGGTGCTCACGGTGTTCTTCGCCTACGCATGCGCACTCGCAATCACCTGGCTCTGCATGAACGCGGCAGCCTACCTGCAGCGCATCATCGGCAAGACGGGGATCCATGTCGTGACCCGTCTGCTCGGGATCATCCTAGCCGCGCTCGCCGTTCAGTTCGCGATCAACGGCCTCTTGGCGACGCCGTTCTTCACGCACTCCTGAGCGTTCGGCTCAGTGGCACTGCAGCCGGCCGTTGATGTTCGCGATGTCGGCACCGCGGCAGTCACGCACGCCGATCGTGGACGTGTAACGCGTACCGTTCCCTGACGGACAGTTCGCGGTCAGCACGGCGCCGCGCACGTAGGTATTGCTGCAGCTCGACTGATACGAACCGGGCGGCAGCGCGCCGTTGTTTCCGTAGCCGCTGTTGCCGTTGTTGCCGTAACCGTTGTTGCCGTTGTTGCCGTTGTTGCCGTTGTTGCCGTAACCACCGCGGCCGTAGTTCCCGCGGCCGTAGCCATTATTGCCGTTGTTGTTGCAGGTGAGCTGGCCGTTCATGTTCGCGATGTCGCCGCGGCGGCAGCTGGCGATCGAGATGCTGCTCCGCACGGTACCGCTGCGCGGCCCGTTGCAGCTCGCGCGCAGAACGTCGCCGCGCACGCGGATGTTCGTGCACGACTGCTGGTACGAGCCGGTCGGTGCGTACTGCGCCGATGCGGTTCCGAATCCGAGGGCGCCCAGCGCGACGGCGGCCGCGGTGCTCAGGATGATTCGTTTCATGGTCACGCCTTTCGATGACGCGGCGATTCGCCGAGGTCACATAGACCTTCAGTGTTCCCATCAAAAGCCGCCCGAATCACAGCGCGGCCGCCGCCACGCTTGTCCGGGGCGCCGTTCCTACCGTCCGGCGTTCTTCAGCCGCCGGCCATCGCGCCGACGATCAAGAGTGGTTCGCTCCCGGTCGCGACAGCGTCCGGGAGCGGGGTCTCCGGTTGGTCGTGCGAGAGATCCAGCCCGCACGCGAAGAAGCGGACGAACGGCCGCCGCTTTCGCGTCACGTGATCGCGGATGGTGCCCTGGAGCATCGGATAGCCGGCCTCGAGCGCGTCGAGAACCGCGCCGACGGTCGCCGGACCCTCGACCTCCAGTTCGACCTCGCTGCCGACGCGCGCCAGGGTGCGCAGATGCCACGGGACGACGACGCGGATCACGACAGCGTCTGCACCTCGACCGAGAGCACGGCGGGGAGATCGCGCACGATCGGCGCCCAGCTCTCGCCGGAATCTGACGAGGCGTACACCTGGCCGCCGGTCGTTCCGAAGTAGATGCCGCACGAATCGAGCGCATCGACCGCCATCGCGTCGCGCAGCACGTTGACATAGCAATCGCCCTGCGGTAGACCGTTCGTGAGCGCTTCCCATTCGTTGCCGCCGGTACGGCTGCGATACACGCGCAGCTTCGCGTCAGGGACGAAATGCTCGGAATCGCTCTTGATCGGGACGACGTAGACGGTGTCGGGTTCGTGCGCGTGCACGTCGATCGGAAAGCCGAAGTCGCTGGGCAGATTTCCGCTGACCTCGCGCCACGAATCGCCCGCGTCGTCGCTGCGCATGACGTCCCAGTGCTTCTGCATGAAGAGAACGTTCGGACGCGAGGGATGCATCGCGATGCGGTGCACGCAGTGACCGACCTCGGCATCCGCGTCGGGGATCTGCTCGGATCTCAGGCCCTTGTTGATCGGCTTCCAGCTCTTGCCGCCGTCGTCGGTGCGGAACGCGCCCGCCGCCGAGATGGCGACGAAGATTCGATCGGGATCGACGGGATCGAGCAGAATCGTGTGCAGGCACAGCCCGCCGGCGCCTGGCTGCCACGAGGCGCCGGTACCGTGCTCGCGCAGCCCGGGCAGCTCCGCCCACGTCGTGCCGCCGTCGGTCGACCGGAACAGCGCCGCGTCTTCGACACCCGCGTAGACCGTGTCGGGGTCGGTCAGCGACGGCTCCAAGTGCCAGACGCGCGCAAACTCCCACGGGTGCGGCGTGCCGTCGTACCACTGATGCGTGCCGGGGACGCTCGCGTAGGCGAACTTGTTACCGACCTGCTCCCAGGTCGTGCCGCCGTCGTCGGAGCGTTGGATGATCTGGCCGAACCAGCCGCTGGACTGCGACGCGTACAGCCGGTTCGGATCGGCCGGCGACCCCTTCACGTGGTAGATCTCCCAGCCGCCGAAATGCGGGCCGCTGACCCTCCAGTCTTTGCGCTTGCCGTCGGCCGACAAGACGAATGCGCCCTTGCGCGTGCCGACCAGAACCCGAACCCCACTCATCCCAAACTCCTCATGACGTCCACCGCCGCTTGAACATCCGGCTCCCGCGGTGAGCCTCCCTGCCCAGGCAAGTGGCGAGCTGCCGAGTGGCGGCGATCTAACCGCCGCGCTGGTTTCCATCGCGGCGCCGAGCCCGCATCGGCAGGTTACGGCGGCGTACCGTAGTCGGGTGAACCCGCCGCGCGCTCGCGGGCGAGAACCGCGTCGCAGCGCTCTCGGAAGTAGTAGCAGACTTGGCGCGAGAGCGAGAACACCGCGGGCAGATGGAAGCCCGCGGGCGGCGGCTGCGCCGGGAAGTTCTCGCGCGGCCGCGGCGTGTGGCCGCGCGGGTAGACGAACGGCCACGGGAACGGGACGATCTCGGCGTACCCGTCGTCGTAGCGCACGCGACACCGCCAGTAGATGTAGGTGAGCTCGCCGCGCGTCTCCTCGGCGAGGTTGTCGCACAGACCGCCGCCGCCGAGCAGATCGGCCGGGAGGCCGTTGCCGATCTGGTCGTAGCGCTTCATCGTCGAGGCGTGCCCGCCGCCCGCGCCGCCGGATTGCGCGGGCGCTTCGGCGAGCGCGCGCTGTGCCGACGCGATCGTGCTGCGGAACTGCGAATCGAGTGAGGCGAGTTGCTCGGGCGAGTACGTGCCGCGCGCGGGTACATGCGGCGGCGGCTGCGGGCTCGCATTCGGGCGCACGCGGGCGATCTCGTGCGGCGGGAGCACCCGCGGCGGCGGGGCGCGCTTCGGCACGACGCGCGGTGCGGTCGCCAGCCGCGGCAAGGCGGGACCGCCGCTCGGCCGCGGGACCGGGGTGGGCGTCGGCGGCGGCTTCGGTGTGAGGGTCGGGGCCGGTGTCGGCGTCGGCGCCGGGGTCGCTCGCTGCACGGTGATCCGCACCGCGACCGCCCCGTCATCGAGCTGCGCCGGGGCGCGCGGCCGGAACAGCCGCCACGCGAGGCCGCCGCCGATGATATGCACCGCCAGGGAGAGCGCGAGCGCGACGAGCACGGCACGCCGGCGGCGCCCCGGGACGTCGGGAGACGGGCTCGAGCGGGATCCCACCGGCCCATCTTCGCCGCCGTTCCTCCGAAAGAGGCGTGGAACGCCGCATTCGGCGTAGAGGGACTCCGATGTATCCGCTCGCTCGTTTGGGCGCGCTCTGCGCCGCTACGTTCCTGTGCGGGTCCGGCGCGCTCGCCTCGACTGCCCACCCGTACGGCGTCGACGATTGGAGCGCGTCGCGATCCGCCGCCGCCGTCGCGGTCGCGCCCGACGGTGCGACGGTGCTCTACGAGCGCACCGCCGCGCAGACCAAGGGAACCGACAAGCATACCTGGTGGCTGGTGAGCGCCAACGGCACCGGTGCGCACCAGCTGAAGCTCCCCAAGGACTTCACGCCGCTCGGCTTCACCGCGACACCAGAGCAACTGTACGGCACGTATGCCGTCAAGGACGTCGACCAGCTCGCGCTGCTCGTGATCGGCGCCCGCCGGCCGACGGTCATCACGCATTTCGGTCGTGGCGTCAACGGCGCGGCGCTCTCGCCCGACGGCGCGCGCTTCGGCGTGATCGCCGATCCGCGCCCCGCGGACCCGCTCGCGAAGGTGCACGAGATCGCGGAGAACACGCCGGCCGAACTGTTCGTCGTCCCCGCGGCGGGCGGCACGGCGGCACGCTGGTGTCCGGCCGCGAACGCCGTCGGCGGATTCGCGTGGGCGCCCGGCGGCGCGCGCATCGCGGCGCTCTCGCAGACGCCGCGCATCGGCTGGCACACCGTCGCCAGCGCGATCGATGTGTGCAGCGCAACCGCCGCGCATCGCGTCGCGCGGATCACGAACGCGACGATCAACCAGATCCCGTTTCCCGGCGCCGCGATCGCGTGGACCGGCGGCGGCACGGCGCTGGCGTTCCTTTGCACGACGAGCGACGTGCTCACACCCGACCACGTGTGCGCGGTCGCGGCGGCGGGCGGCGTACCGACCGACGTCACGCCGCAACTCGCAGGCTCGACGCTCTCGCTGCGCGGAACGCCGCGCGGCGAGGTGTGGGTGCTCGTCGCGCGCGGTGTGCAGAGCGATATCGAACGCCTCACGGAAGCCGGGTTGCAGCCGTTCCTGCGCTGGCCCGCCGGCAACGTCAACCTCCCGGTCACGAGCGAGCTCGCGCACGCGCCGGCAACCGTCGTCGCCGACGTCTCCGACCCAACGCACTCCGTCAACGTCGCCGTCGCGCACGGCCGCGCGCTCGCGAAGATCACGCACGCCGGCGACGCGCAGCTCGCGAACGTGGCGTTCGGCCGCGTCGTTCGCCATCGCTGGACGAGCGCCGACGGCGTTGCGCTCGAGGCGATCGTCACCTTCCCCGCCGGCTACGACGGCAAGCCCACCAAGTTCGTCGTGCTCCCCCACGGCGGGCCCGAGGCGAACGACACCCTGCGGCTCGACACGCTCGCGCGCATGATCGCCGGCGCCGGGTACGTCGTGATGCAGCCGGAGTACCGCGGCTCGACCGGCTACGGCACCGCGCACATGCAGGCGATCTACCAGCACTTCGGCGACCGCGCCTACCGCGACGTCGACGCCGCCACGACCGAGGCGGTCGCGCAGCATTGGGCCGATCCGAACCGCTTGGCGATCTTCGGCTGGAGCGCCGGCGGGTTCATGACCTCGTGGACCGTCACGCAAACGCAGCGCTACAAGGCCGCGATCGAAGGCGCCGGGATCACCGACTGGTACAGTTTCATCGACTCGAGCGATGTCGAGCAGAGCGACTACGACGCGCGCCCGACCACCGGCGATCCCGAACCGTTCTTCCAGTTCTCGGCGGCGCGCTTCGCGGGCGCGGTGACGACGCCGCTGCTGATCCTGCACGGAAAAGCCGACGCGCGCGTGCCGTGGGTGCAAGGCTTCGGCTTCTTCAACCGCCTCAAGGAGCGCGGCAAGACGGTGGCGATGGTCAGCTACCCCGGCTCCGGCCACTTCCCGCGCGACTGGGCCCAGCGCCGCGACGTCCTCACGCAAACCCTGAACTGGCTAAGGCGTTACGACCCGTAAAGGCGCCGAAACCGAGTAGGACCGCGCGCCATAGTTCTGCCCGAACGAAACGGGCCGCGTACGAGTCTGACGTCTTCGGACGTCGGGCTCGTGCGTGTGCTAGAATCGCCGTTGAGATGGACCTCCGGCGCCCGCTCACGAATCCGCCGGCGCTGCTCGGCGTCTGCATCACGCTCGGCCTGATCCTCGCCGGCGTGCGCACGCTGACGGCAGCGCCGCCGCCGCGCGCCGTCCCGGTCCTACGGCAGTTCGCCTCGGCGATCGACGAGCAGTACCACGAATGTGTCCCGCTCGGATGGTTCCCCGACACCCGTCCCTGGCGCGGCTACTTCCCCGGCTACAACGCGGACGTCGCCAACAAGGGCGTCGTCTTCGAAGCGCGTTGGGTCGGCGTTGTGCCCGCGCGGCCGCACGATCCGCACGCCGTCGCGGTCAAGGCCGTCCTCGAGGAGTTCAGCCGTCTCGGCCTGCTCGTACGCACCGAGCTTCCCGGCGACGAGCTCCGCTACAACCTCACGCGCGAGGGCGAGCGCTACTACTACGAGCGCAACGACCTCGGCGTCAACGTCGAGTGGTGGTCATATCTGTGCTTCTCCCGGTTGCACGCGAAGGACGTCGCGTGGACATCGCGGCCGTCGAAGCGCGGACCGGACGATGACGTGACCGCGCGCATTCGCTTCACCTGGAAGCCGGCGGCGAGCGCGTCGTGGGCGACGCCGTTCCTGAAGGCGCACGCCGTGGAGCTCAACCCGACGTCGAGTCCGGCAGTAGCGACGGCGCGCCTGCGCTACGACGGCACCTGGCGGCTGATGAAGCTCGACTTCGCCTTCCCGCTCGTCGAAGACCCCGCGGCCTGGACGATCGGCGGGTCCGCCGGCGATCTCGGCAGATCGAGCCTTCCCTCCGTAGCTTTCTTCACCCCGTGAACGCCTGAGGAGCAGGGGAACAGACGGCTACGGCGCCTTCTTGCAGACGTGGTGCTCGGTGACGGTCTTACCGTTTTCCGGATAGCTGGGGCCGTCGATTGTAAACTCGGTATCGGATTTCTTGGTCCACGTCGCCTCGGTGTTCGCTCCGGGAAGGCGATAGGTCCACGCCATCGTGGTCGTGCCGCCGTCTTTGCTCACCATCCCGAAGTATTGCCCGGTGCTCATCGCGCCGAAGCGCACCCAGCGCGGGCTGCGGCGGTCGTAGCCCAGGTAGAACTCGCCGTACCAGGCCGGCTCGGTCGCCGTCGGGGGGAAATCGTAGCGCTGTTTGAGCCACGTGTTGTCGAGCGCGTTCGAGAAGCTGGTCGTGTACACGCCCGAAAAGTCGCCGACCGTGTGCGCGCAGTTCCACCTTCCGACCAGGTACTGCACGGATTTCATCGCGGCCGGGTCTGACTGAGCCTGCGCTCGGGGAGGCGCACAGAGCAGCAGCGTGGCGACCACGACGAACAAAGCCGGGAGCAAGCGGGTCGAGGCGGGACTCGCCCAGGCGGCGAAACGAGCGGGCCGCGGGACCGAATCTGAAACGGCGAGGTGCGTCTTCATCGCCGTCAAGCATGGCTCCGAACCGCGATGACCGTCCTCAGAAAGGCGTCAAAGATCTCTTTGACCGGCGGAGCACGATGAACGTCTACGAGATTGGACCCTTCCAACTCCGCGCCGACCAGCTGCTGCTGACGTGCGACGGAAGGACGGTCGCGCTCGGACCGAAGGTCGTCGAAACGCTGCTCGCGCTCGTCGAGCATCCTGGCGACGTGGTGGCCAAAGACGCCCTCCTCGACCGCATCTGGCCCGAGGGTTTCGTCGAAGAGGCCAACCTCACGCAGAATATCCACGTGCTGCGCAAGACCTTCCGCCATTACGGAGGCGCGGATCCCGTCGAGACCGTGCCGCGGCGCGGCTATCGTCTGTGCGCCCCGGTGCGCCGGCTCGCCGACGTTCCGACGGCGCCGGGCCGCGTGCTCCCGCGGCGGTTCGCCGGCGCCCTCGTCGCTGCCGCGTTCGTGGCCATGTCGCTCGTACTGGTCCCGAGTTACGGTTCGAACCATCACGACGTCACGCCGGGCGGTCTCTCCGAGAACGGCGCGCGCCTCTATCAGATCGGCCGCTACTACTGGAACCAGCGCACCCGCGAGGGCGTGCGCAAGAGCCTGGAATACTTCGCCGCCGTGATCGATTCCGATCCGCGCAATGCGCGCGGCTACGGGGCACTCGCCGGCGCGAACCTCTCGATGGGTGATTACTGCTACGGAACACACCGCCCGCCCGTCTATTTTGCGCGCGCGCGCGAATACGCGCAGCGGGCGCTCGCGCTCGATCCCAACTCCGCCGAGGCGCACGCGGCGCTCGGTTACGCGGCGCTGTACCGCCAGGACGCGACGGCCGCGATGGCCGAGCTGCAGCGCGCGATCGCGCTCGACCCGGCGTACAGCACGGCACAGGAATGGTACGGCATTGCGCTGCTGCGGCGCGGCCGTACGCCGGAGGGCGTCGCGCATCTCAAGCGCGCTGCCGAGCTCGAGCCGCTCTCGGTCGCGGCCCTCGCTTGGCTGGGAAAGGCCGCGTACCAGGAGCGCCGCTATCGCGACGCCATAGCGTACGCACAGGAGGCGCTCGAGCTTTCCCCGCGCCGCACCGATGTGTTGACGACGATCGGCGAAGCCTATGAAGCGCAGGGCGAGATCGAGCGCGCGATCGAGGCGTTCAGACGCTTCGGCGCGGTCGGTCCGTATTACCGGCCCCAGGCGGCGGCGCTGCTCGCGCGCGCATACGCGCTCGGTCACCGCGTCGCCGAAGCGCGCGCCGAGCTCGCCTTCGCGCGCGCGCACGCCGCCGAAATCGACCCGCTCGACCTCGCCGCGGCGTCGGCGGCCCTCGCGGGGCGCGGCGCCGGCGCGTGGCCAACCGCGCGGCGCACGCATCATACGTCGATGTACGCATAACCGCGAACATAGGCCCTCGAGACCGCTACCAAGCACCTCGCGAGTCGCTGCCGGCTACTATGCGAATCCAACCCCGCGCGATGACGTCGACTTCCACCCAGCCGGCAGGCTCCGGGCCTGGACACGTATCGCGAGCGCGGGCGCGACGACGCGCAACAGCAGCTCGGCTGGAAGATCTCGATCGAGGAGCACCGACAACGCGGCGGCGCCGCTTACAACCTCGACCTCTCACGGCGGCGTGCGGGCCTCGGTCAAGAGCGCTTTGGTTCGAGACTTCCACATCGGCGCGTCGAATTGTGCGTCACTCATGGGTGCTGGAGGTTGCGAACGCGAAAACAGTGCGAACCCCTCATTGAGCGTACCGAGGACCTGCCCGCCGGTCCGATATGGAAGGGTAGCTAGATGTCATGGATCGCCCGTTTCGTAACCCTGGCGCTCGTCGCCGTCATGGCGGACGCGACGGTCGCCACCATGCATGGTGCGCCGGCTCCTCTTGCGGCTGTTGCCGGTGGCACGGCGCTCGGGGTCGTCGCGTTCGGACTGTTCTGGCGACGCCCCTGGATCGCCGCTTCGTTCGGCGTCCTCCTACTCGCAGCAGCGTTCGCATTCGGTGCGCTCGTCGGTCCCGGTACCGGTCCCGCGTTCACGGGTCTCAACCCCGCAGACTCGGCGGCGCTGGTGTTCGCGGGGCTGATTCTCGCCGGTGCCGTTTCGGCGTGCCTTGCGCTGCACAAGGCGGCCCTGCGAATCCTCATCGCGCTCCTGGCGGCATACGCCCTCATCCCGACGGCCGCCGCCGTACAGCATGGCGGTCTTGCAGCAGCACTTGGGCCGGGTCCGTTGGCCTGGACGCGCGGCCCCTACGTGGCCGCGGAAGTGTTGTTGCCGCTTGCGGCCGTCATTTCACTGCTGTACGGCTTCATTCAACTCTCCCGTAAGCGCGGGGCGAGAGGGGTCGCTCTACTGGTTCTCGCCATCGCGCTGATCGCGGGAAGTCAGTTGGGAGCGTTCGCCGCGGGCCTCGCCGGCTTGCCGACGCTTGTCGCGTTCGAGCACGCGCCAAACGCCGGAGCCGTCCAATCGTCGAGCGTCGCGGTAAACGGGCAAACGTCGGGCGCCGGCGCCGGCGGGCAAACGGCTGCGGGAGACGCAAGCGCTGCCGAAAGCGGCCCGCTCTTCGTTCCGAAAGGCAGCGGTGACGTTCCGGTCGAGGTCAGCGCGGCGTTTGCGAATACCCCGAAGGATCCGCAGCACGCACTCGGTGCCGTCGCTGCACTTGGAGACGACCTCTATCCGGGCGCGCTCGGCGGATCCGCCGGAGCGTTGCGCAGCGGAGGTGCCAACAGCATCGACAAAGCGTTACTGCTGCACGACGTCTTGCGAGTCGTGAGCCCGAATATCGCGACGGTCTTCGCGCAGTGCAGCCTGCCGACAGCCGAATCCGATGCGCTGATCGCGCAAGCCCGCGCGGGCAAAGCGCATCCGAAGATCCTCATGCAACAGGCCGGCGCCGCCGCGAATAGCGTGAAGGACCCGGCAACGCGCACGCGGGTGCAACACTGGGCAGAAGCGTGGAAAACGATCGTCGGACAGGCGCAGAGCGAAAGCCGAAAACTCGCCGCCTCGTTGCAGACGGCGCGGCTCGTGCTGCCTGCGGGGTTGCCGGCGCGGGATGCTTTGCGGGCGCTCGCGGCGCAGCACGTCTGGGTGCGAGCGCAGGTCGGCGGAAACTGGGTCGATCTCGATCCGACGATCGAGCCCGGCACTCCGGGAAAAACGCGCTGTGCGCCGGAAAGCCAAAGCGCAACGCTCGCCGACAACCTCTACGACGTGCTTGGCGTGCGCGTCGCGGTCGAAGACACGCGTAGCGGCTCGCCGCGTCGAACGATCGTCCTCGATCGCACGATACGCACCGTCGACATTGGCGATCGCGACGTTTCCTTCATGTTTGCCGAACCAACCGGAATGGACGCCGACGCGGGCGCGGCAACGTCTCCGCCGGTCGGCGCGCTAACGTTTACGCCGCTCTTGCGCGTCGGCGATGAGAGGATCACGGGCGCGCCGATTGTGCTTCCCTCGCCGGTGAGCAGCAGCGTCGGCAAGGCCGTCAGCGGGAGCATCGGATCCGTCTTGAGCGCGTTAGGTACCCCAGCTCCGACGCCGAGTCCGGTTCGCACGCCAACCCTGCCAACGGTAACGGGTCTTTGGATGGAGATCAGCGTCGCCTCACCAGCCGGCTTGACGACGCATGTGGAGAGTGCGATTTTCGACCGCATCGGCTACGTCGCGCGCGCTGCGCATGCCGTTCCTACGGCTCTTCCGGTGCAGCCCGACTCGGGCGCCTACCGCTCCATGCAAACGGTGTGGAACATCGCGGTCTCGGCGGGACACGCCGTCAGCGGAGGTGGACCCGCGAACGTAACTTCCAGCAGTTCGGCGCCTGCGATCGGCAGCGCGCTTTCGCGATTGAACGGGGCGTACTATGCCTTGCGGCGCGCGATCATGGACGACGCCCGAGGCACCAGCGTTGACGTCGCCGCCGCAAGACCGGGCATCAGTGTGATCGCGATGGCAAACGACGGAAGCCTCACCAGCGACATCGCGAGCGACGACGCGATTCCGCTCACCACCGACGAAGCGCGTCCGGTGTGGGCAGCGTCCGCCGTTCTGGCGGAGCGGGAATTGCTCAACGGAGACGTCCCCGTCAGCGGCGTCGGCGCGGCAAACGACGCGCTCGGCGCGTTCGACGTCGCGACGGCGCTCGGGACGCGCATGGTTGCGCTTCGTCCGGGTGGCGCGGTTCAAGCATCGGCCGCGATTCCCGACGAAGCTCGAGCGCGGATGTCGGCCTACCTTGCACGGGGTGCCTCGCTGCTCGAACCGGTTCCCGAGGTTGCGCAAGCCGGAGGGCCGCCCTACGCGTTCTGGATCGTCGATCCGACAAGCGGCACGCTCCGCGACGAAAACACGTTCGGCCGCCATCCGGAGGGGGCGGAAAACGCGGAAGTCACCGAGGAAGTCGCGGTTAAACCCGTTCCAAAATGGCGGATATTAGCGTGCAAAGTTGTTGCGGCAGCAATGATTGCCGCAACCCAAGACAGCAGCGCTGCCGAAGGGAAGACGTTTGAGGATGCCATTGAAGCGGTGAAAAAGGCTGAAGAGGAAGAGGGCGGATGCGGCGGCTGACGGACACAGGGCGCGACCCGATTCGTCGTCATGTCACCCAACACAAGGAGAGGGATTTTTCCGCGGCGACTCGCCGGGATCCGGTACGCCGGGCGCACGGTGGTGTTCCAAGACAACGGCTCGACGATCACGGGCCGCGCCGCAGTGCCGATACAATTTTTGGGTGCGACGTGCACGTCGTCCACGCTGACGAGTGGGTCGCATACGATCTCCGCGAGCTATTTCGGGACAGCGTCCTTTAATCCGTCGTTCTCGCTCATCACGCAAGTCGTCAATTGACCGACCACGATCGCGGGGCCGGAGCGAAAAAAAACGAGGCTGCCTATAGATGCAGCCTCGTAGAGTGGCTCCCGGAGTTGGACTCGAACCAACGACCCGCTGATTAACAGTCAGCGGAACGGCCGACGCCGACGGCGTTCAAAACCCGGTGGTTTACGGCGTTTGCACGTGGCTTCAGGTGATCGGTGGCCTACGGACTGGCTCGCGTTTACGTCGTTGGTCGGGTCGGCCCGGCTAGGCCGTGAAGCTGAACGCAGCTAGTTCACAAGGCGCCGTATCTAGCCGATATGGATTTGACAAACTGCCAAAGCACAGGCAGAGGAGCCGCGCTTGATGCTGCTTCGGGATGGCTTACTCGTCGCCGAAGGCCTAGACATATCACGATATCGTGTTATGATGCGTGGCGATGGCAGGTCGATCGCGCCGCGCCCAGGACCTCGAGCCGCTCGACGAAGCGACCGAGGGCCTGCAGGCCAAGTTCATCCGGGGTCTGGGGGATCCGACCCGGTTAAGGATCGTGCGGCGGCTATTGGACGGGCCGCTATCCGTTAGCGAACTCATGGTCTATCTCGACATGCCGCAGAGCCGCGTGAGCAACCACCTCGCGTGCCTGAAGTGGTGCGGCTTCGTCTCGACGCAGCGACGCGGCAAGTCCGTGATTTACTCGGTCGCCGATCAACGCGTCCGCGAAGTGCTGACGCTCGTTCACGGGATCGTGGCAGCCAACGCGCAGCGCATAGCGGAGTGCGTTCGGATCGCTGATCGGTGAGGGCACGCGAGGCGTCCGCTGTCGGCGCGGCAACCATCGGAACCGGGGCAGTGCTAACCGCGACGGTCGCAAGTGCTTGCTGCGTCGGTCCGGCGCTTGCACCCATTTTTGTTTCGGTCCTGGGCGCGAGTGGGCTTGCCGCTGTTGCTGGACTGCGACCGTACAGCCCATGGCTGCTCCTCGGATCGGCGGCGATGCTGGCATTTTCTTTCCGGCAGGCGTACCGCAGGGAGCCGTGCGCCGAAGACGGCGTGGTGTTACCTGTTTCAAGCGGCGTTCGTGTCGCACGCGTTGTCCTGGGCGCCGCCGGAGTGCTCTGGCTGATCTCCGCCGCATACGCCGTGTACGGGATGCTCCACCAGTGAGGACAGACATGAACAGACCGAGCTTCTTGGTCGCTAGCGTCGGTGCCGCTCTGGGCGCATGTTGCGCACATGCCGGCGCTGCGGAGCAATACGCGACAATCTCGGGCGGCAGCGGCCCATTGCGTTGGGCGTTCAATCACGACGCGGGCAAGGTCCGCATCGTGATGCTTGTCAGCCCCACTTGAGGCGAATGTCTTCGAGGGTCTCTCGAAGTTCAGCGTAACGTGCTCGAGCGTGAACCGAGCAAGGATCTCGCAGTGTACGCGATCTGGGTTCCCGAGCTTGGCGCGACGGAAAAGAACGTTTCCGGCGCGGTGGCGCTCGTCCCGGACAAGCGGGCACGGCACTACTGGAACGCTGACGACTCGCTGGGGCGTGCCTTCGGCGCAGTGCTTCGGACGCCGGCAACGGCTTGGGACGTGTACCTCCTGTACCCGCGCGGTGCGCGGTGGGCGGCCGCGAGTCCGCCCAAGCCAATCTTCTGGATGCATCAGTTGAGTGGCGTGACGAACGCACCGCATCTCGATCCGGACGTGTTTCGCGACCATGTCGTGGGGGCGCTGCGCGCATCACGCGCTTAAGGGCAGTGGCAAGTCGTCCAAAGAGCTGGCCGTCGGCGCGCGGGCTCGTCACCACGTCACAGACTAGTCCAGTGGAAGTCAGACGATGAGACCGTAGGGAGAAAATCGTATGCTGAACGATCGATGAAGTTCGGCGCAACGACCAGCGCGAAGCGCGACATACTTTCCAACCGGCTCGCAGCTGGCGCGGTGTTTTGGCTTCCCGCCCTGGCGCTTGTCGCAAGCGAGTCGCTTGACATTGGTCAGGGTTGGCGAGCCGGTGTCTGGACCGTTTCCTTAGCCGTGATGGGCGCCGGATGCGTTGCGAATGCGCGTCGGTGCGGTCGGGTGCACTGCTATGCCACCGGGCGATTTTTCCTGGTTATGGCGATAGCCACCCTATTATACGGTCTCGGCGTTGCGCCGCTTCGTCAGCATGGATGGAACTTGATCGCTATAACGGTGCTCGTCGGCGGAGTAGCCTTGTGCTGCCTACCGGAGATTTTCTTTGGGAGATATCGGCGTGGCGCTAGTGATAGGAGGAATCAATGATAGCGCGACCTTTTTCAACGCCTCGACGGTCAATCACAACCATCTATGCTGAGGACCCCCATGCAGGTTGACATCCTCTACTTTGAGGGTTGCCCGAACAGCGCCCTGACACGAGTACGCGTGCACGAGGCGATGGCGTCGCGGGGCGTGGTCGCCGATGTTCGGATGATCGAGATCCGCGATGCGGATCAGGCGATCGCGCAGCAGTTTCTAGGCTCGCCAACGGTACGGATCGACGGCCAGGACGCGGAGCCCGCAGCTCGTCTTCGGGATGACTACGGCTTCATGTGCCGCACGTATCGCGCTTCTGACAACAGCATGGGCGGCGCTCCTCCAGTGCAGCTCATTTCAGAGGCCCTGAGGGATCGATAAAGCGATCGGCGCACCGCTCATCGGCCATTTGGGGTTATAACACGAAATCCTGATATGTCGAGACGCGACTTCAAGCGGATACCCAGCGGCGGCCGGAGGCGTCTCGTGGCCCGAGGGGGCTGGGTCCGAGGATTGTCCGGCTCCGCTTATTTTGTCGAGACGACCAAGATATATTCCGGCGCTACGCGAACGTCTCGAATCCGCTACAGTGGCGGTTCGCCCTCTTCCGATCTGGCTGCTAGGATCGGGTCGGCCGGGAGGACGTTCGCGCCTCGAGTCATTTCTCGAAGGGGTGCTCATGGACTCTCTAGCTCAAGGCACGAAGATTCGCGATTTGCTTGGCTCAACCTCAGCCGCAGTCGCCGTAACGTTCGCACCTGAAGCCCCGCACGGGGTCCCTCACGTATCGCAGACCGCTGCCGCGGGATGTGCTTATTGGAAGGCCGCAGCGGACGGCGCGACTTTTTACACGACGGCGAGCGATCATTACAACTGCGCGATCGGAGCAATGACGCACGGCATACCACTACCACCCGAAAGAGAAGACGAGTTAACCTCGGTCGTCGGCACGCTACTCGACCTCGATTATCTTCGTAAGGAAGAACTGCCGGATATTCCGCATCTCGAGCAACAGTTCGGCGTAGCGGTCTATGCGCCGCTTGCGGCTACGCCTTGCGAGCCGGATGTCGTTATCATCCGAGGGAACGCGAAGCAGATCATGTTGGCGTGGGAAGCTGCGTTGGCCGCCGGTTTACCACCCGGGGGAGCGACAATGGGTCGCCCGGCGTGTTCGATGATCCCTGCGACAATACAAAACGGCAGCGTCTGGACCAGCCTGGGGTGCATCGGCAATCGGGTCTACACGGGCTTGCAGGACGACGAGCTCTATCTCACCATTCCCGGTAATCGGGTCGATGCGTTTGTCGCGAAGCTCGAGGTGGTCGCAAACGCGAACCAAGTCCTCACCGGCTACCATCGCGATCACGCGCAGACCGTGCATGCCGGCGCGACCACCGCATCATAGGTCGAAACGCGGACCGCTTGGGTGCCCGCGTGAGTGAATCACCGATGCAGCGCAACGTCCTCTTCGTCTTCGGATCGCAAGCCTGCGTGCCCGCCGACCCGCTGCGCTCTGCGAAGGAAATGGGCTGTGCGACAACCGTCCTGAGCTCGTGCATTCCCTGCGGACTGCCTGATGGACTCGTCGACCGACACGTGCAAGCCGACCTGAATGACTTCGTCGGCCTGCGTCGTGTCGTCGACGAGGCGCTTCGCTTCGCTCGTGTCGATGGAGTTGTGTGCTACGACGATCAGGCGGTGCCGGTCGTCGCCCGGCTGGCCGACCACTTGGGCCTCGCCGGCAACCCGATCGAGGCTGCGGACGCAGCTCGGGACAAGCTTCTCATGAAACGCCGATTCGAAGCCGGCAACCTGCCCATCGCGCCCTACTCGCTCGTGGCCCATGAAGATGCCGCGGTGCAATGGGCGACCCGCAAAGGATACCCTGTTGTAGTCAAGCCGCTGCGGGGCTCCGCAAGTCAGGGGGTGATCCGCGCCGATAGCGAGGACGCATTGCGTGAGGCGTATCGTCGTACTCGGCGCATCGTCCGAGATTTCGGCTTGGACACGGGCGATCGTACCGACGCGGACGTGCTCGTCGAAGGCTATCTGCCGGGAGACGAATTCTCTGTCGAACTGCTGATTCAGGACGGAGTGCCGACCGAGCTCTGTGTTTTCGAGAAGCCTGATCCGTTGGTTGGTCCGTTCTTCGAAGAGACATTGTACGTCACCCCGACACGTCTGGATCGGCAGCGCGAGATTGAGATCGTGGACCTTGCGAGCCGCGCCGTTCGTGCTCTAGGGCTTAGAACGGGGGTCGCGCACTGCGAGCTGCGCGTCTCGGAGCGCGACGCGTTCGTGCTCGAGGTCGCGGCGCGACTGATCGGCGGCGCTTGCTCTCGGGTCTTCCAGAGCATCTTCGTCGAGGACATCCACGGCTGCGTAATCAGACTTGCGCTGGGCGAACGTCTGGATGCCCCGCGTAGACGCTCTGGAGCCGCGGGCGCGATGATGCTGCCCATTCCGGGCGAGGGACGTCTCGAGGAGATCCTTGGTATCGATGCTGCAGGGCGCGTACCGGGGATCGCCGATGTGATCATCACCGCCGAGCCCGGCGATGTCATTGTTCCTTTCCCGGAGCAGAGTTGTTACATCGGTTTCCTAACGGCCTCCGCGGACTCACCAGCGGCAGTAGCCACCGCGCTACGCCAGGCCGCAGGGCTCATTGAGCTCCGGCTGGCTCCGCTGGACTGCGAATACTGGTCCCGGTCGATTCGCGACCATCACGAGTATATTGCCCCATCGAGCGTGCGTATTCGGACGCTCGAGGAATACACGCTCGCGGAAGCGCAGGAACGCGTCGTGCCGATCGTTGCCTCTTCCCAGTTCGGCGAACTACCGCCAGAGTTGGCGCTGGCCGAAGCCCGAACTTGCGTCGAATGGCTGGCCGAAGGCAATCGGGGTGCAACCTCGCCTGCGTATTGGTTCATCGTCGGCGATCATGCGGTAGCGTTGGGCTCGAAGGAGGGAGATCACTGCTTCGCGTCATGTCTGGGTGTGGGCCCAGGTCACCGAAACTCGGGGATTGGAAAGGCGCTAGTCCGTTCCATCATGGCGGCCTTCGCGCGGCAGGGCTGCGAGACAATGCAGATCTTCCTCGATCCGCGCAACACGGCTATAACGTCATTGTGCGCGGCCCTCGGCTTCGAACGCGAGACACTGATTGAGCAGTCTTGCCGCTGCTGAACGCGCGACATCTCGAACGCTTGTAGCTCTCGCCGAGCGCTACGGAACGCCACTGTACGCCTACGATATTGGCGTCCTGCGGCGACAAGTCGAGAAGCTACGCCGGCACGTCCCGTGCTCGTTGCTCTATTCCCTCAAGGCCAATCCGTCGCTTGGGTTGAGCCAACTGCTCGCCTCTTGGGGGCTCGGCGCTGACATCGCGTCGTCCGGTGAGCTCGAGGTCGCCTTGGCGGCCGGATTCGATGCGCGGCGGATCTTCGTTGGCAGCCCCTTCAAGGATGCGCAGACCCTGGATCGGCTTCGGGCGGAGTCCGCGATCACAATCTCGATCGACTCGTATAGTGACCTGCAAACCATCGTTGAGAACGGTCTGCGGAATCCCATTGTGATCCGCTTGCGTCCCGCTTTCGAATCGAGCGCCGCGATGCCGATGGGCAGCGACTCACGATTTGGCGTACCGCTGGATGAACTGCTGCCGTTTGCCGAGTTCGTTCGCGGTCACGGGGTGGTCGTCGCCGGCTTTCACGTGTACTTCGGGTCACAGGTTCTGCGGCCGAACGAGGTCCGACGTCAATTCGCCGAGGCGTTCGCCGCTGCCGAGCGCGCGTCCAGCGTCATGGGCATTACGCCGACACAGCTCAATCTCGGGGGAGGATTCGGCGTTCCGTACCGGGTTGACGAGTTGGAACTCGACCTCGAGCCGATCGGCACGGAGCTGTCACACATCATGCGCCAGGTGTCATCCTGCGAGGTCGTCATCGAGCTCGGACGATACGTCGTCGCAGAGTCCGGCTGGTATCTCACGCGCGTCGTCGGCCTTCAGACACACGGAGGCCGATCGGCGGTCGTCGTCGACGGCGGCGTACATCAGCGTTCGGATCTGTGCGGCTTGGGATTGAAGTCCGGTTGTCGTGCACCCGTGGCGCTGACCGCAGAGACAGAGGAGACGGTGCCGACCGATGTCCTGGGATGCCTGTGCCTTCCGGACGACATTCTTGTTGAGGGTGCGGCGTTGCCGCGACTCTCCCCGGGCGACCTGCTCGCGTTTCCCAACGCCGGCGCGTACGGACTCTCCGCGTCACCGGCGGCCTTCCTCGGCCATCCGCTCCCGGCCGAAGTCGCATATGACCGCGATCGGGCGGGCGTCTTGCGAACGCGCGGCTCGGTTACCGACATTCTACGCGATCAGCACAGACTCGACGGCTTGTCCTGATCGCGTAGGTCCGGCGCGACGTATCGCGTCGCACCCGCTTTTAGGTCTGGCGAAGCGGGGTTTTAGCAGACGCACTCCCTAACGCCCTCGGCGGCCTGGAATGCCTCCAGGAACGCGTATTTCTTGTCCAGTCCCGCAGCGCACGCGGTGACACAGGCAACCCGCGCGATCTCCTCGTGCGTAGCGCCGGCATTTCGCGCGTTGACGATGCATCCGGCGGCACACGCGCAGCGCGTGGCGAGGCAGGCAGCGAGCGATACGAGATGCGAGGTCTTCTCGTCGAGCGACTTCTCGGAACACAGATTCAAGGCCGAGAACGCGCTCGTCGACAAGCTTGTCGCGCCCTGGCTAACCGCGGCGATCGCCGATCCCAGGCGCCCGACGTCCGCCGTGCGGGCGGCGGCACTCGTGTGTGAACCCTTGGTCGACTCCGAGTGATGCAGCGGTGTACCCGTCGCGGCCAACACGATCTCGGCGTACGCGTCGTGGACTCGTGCTCCGCCGGTGCAAGCGCACAGGCAAGCCACGCGATGCAGCTCCTCGGTCGAGGCGCCGACGGCTCCGGCCAGCGCGAAGCTCTGATGAGCCGCCTTCGTGTTGTTGCTCGCGAGATGTGCGGCAAGGTTCACCAGCTGCGTGGTCTTGGGGGAAAGCGATTTTTCGGTACACTGCTCGAATACTCGGTTGAGCTCTGCGGTCATCTTCAGCACGGGACTCCTCCAATGTCTAGTCGTCTGAGTTCGGGAGATTCTCGGTCTCTGGTCACCTGCGAACGAACCGCCCTGCGCGCGGTCTGAAACGCTTCAATCATATCTGGGCGAACTGCCCATCGGTGGGTTCCGCTCAACAGAACCAAGATTCGGTCAAGCATGGAACGCCCGCCGCCGCCGGCTGTGGTGTAACGTCCGGAAAGTCCGGCATCTTTCCCATGGCGCGCCGTACAAGCTGCCAAGTGCCCCAGAAGATTCGGTAACGGTCGAGGCGATCCGTGAGCGCTTGCTGCACGAACGCCGCGACATCGCGCTGTAGGCGATCGACACGTTCGTCAGGGTGCGTCCACCGGAATGTAAGCGCATTTTCGTCGAAGCCCTCGACGCAAGCTTGTATTTCCGGCAGCTCCAACAGGAGCGAACCCGCCGGAATCAGCAGCCGAATCGCAAGTTGCACGGGCGGCACACTGTCGATTAGCTGTAGCGCTGCCATCGTTAGGAGCAGATCTTCATAGCCCTCAAGCGAAATCCACGGAGTGAATGCCACAAACGTCGGGGCGAAATTCAATCCTACCTCGCGCAGAAGCTCCACCGCTCGCACGAAGTCGGCCCGAGTGTGGTGCTTGTCCAAGTGGGCGAGGATCGTGTCGTCGACGGACTCGACGGCGCTCGTTACGAAGAGGCAGCCGGTATCGCGAAGTTCTGGCAGATGTTCTTGATGTTTGAGCAGATGCTCGATCTTGATCGTCGCATCGTATGTGAGGTCTGGAAACTCGCGATGCAGCGCGCGCACGATCTCCATCGCGTGCCCGATGCCGTTGAAGAAATCGGGGTCGCCGAACGTTATGTGCTGAGCTCCGCCACGGACTTGGCGGCGGATGTCTTCGAGCACGACGTCACGCTGGACGATCCGGAATCGTCCGTTGTAGACCGGAACGATCGGGCAGTGCCGACACAGATGCTTGCATCCTCGACTGGCTTCCGTGTAGCCGACCGTCGCCTGCTGCCCATTTGCGAGATTCAGGCGGGCGTAGTCGACGAGAGACGGTAGCCCCGAACGGTCCGGGACGATGAATTGCTGCCGCGAAAGGGAGACCTCCGGCTCGACCTGTGGCGCCTCGCCAACCGCGTCACCGTCACGATCAAGGCGATTCGCTAAGCTGAGCAGCCCATCTTCGAACTCGCCGCCGAGAATTGTCGAGATGCCGCACTTGCGGAGGAACTCCGCGTTGATCGGGGCGTACAGACCGAACGCACAAAGATGCGCCGTCGGATTGAGCAGCCGCACCTTCGGAATCAGCGCAATCGCAATACGCGTTGCCGTGTGCATCGGGAGATAGAACGCTACCAGGTTGGCGTTGCGGATCGCCGACTCATCGAGGGTTTGCCGCGATAGGTCTTGTGAAACGACATTCGCGCCGGCATTTCGTAGCCACGCCGCGGGAGAGGCTAAGCCGAACGGCTGATGGCCGAGCTCGTATGTCGAGATCAAGACCACGTTGAGTTGATCGAGCGCACGCGCCTCTAAACGGTCGTCTGACACAGAGGACGTAGCCGTCACGTGCTGACGAACGGTGCCGACGGCGTCGGTCGTTTCGAGAATCGGTCCGTCCCCAAGCGTCTTCATGAGTCGGTAATCCGCGCGCAGTTCGCGATCTGTTGCGCGTTGTCGGCAACGATCGCATGCGTTAGCTCGACAATTGTTCGCACTCGCTCGTCCATAACGCGGTAGATGATCGAGCGGCCGCTCCGTTCCGTCGCGACGTACCCGCACCACTTCAGACACGCAAGGTGGTTGCTCACCCGGCTCTGCGGCATCCCAAGGTGAGCCATGAGGTCGCTTACGGAGCGCGGTCCCTCCAGGAGATGGCGCACGATGCGTAGCCTCGTCGGATCGCCAAGGCCCCGAACGAATTTCGCCTGCAGCTCCTCGACCCGATCCTCCGGATCGAGCAAACGAGCACCCCCGGCTCGACTCCCCATGGCCCCATCATAACACGAACTCCTGATATGTCTAGCGGACGACACGCGCTGGCTCGCCTATGCTACGCCAGGGGCCGCGCTGCGGAGAAGAGGATCACTGCTCAGCGACCGCGCCCCGAGGAGATTGAGCAATTCGGTCCCGTTGATTACGCCCCAGCCCGTGCACGGGTCCCAGCCCGGGCCGGCGATATAGCCGGGTGCGCCGTCGGTTGCATTGGTGGCACCGTCGGCAATGTCACGACAGACTGCTGGGCCGCTGGAGTACAGCGTGGGATTGATGTAGCCGACCGACTGGCCCAGCCGGGCGTTCATGATCGCGACAAGTCCGGCGTAGAGCGGCGTCGTCGCGCTCGTTCCGCCGACCTGCAGGATTACCCCGTGCACTGTGATCCGGTAACCGCTCGCGAAATCGGCGTTGCCCGCGACGTCGGGCATGCCTCGACCGACATTGTGCGCCGGGTTCGCGGAGGGCGGGACATGTGCATCCGCCTGCCACGCGGGCGCGTCGAAGACGTCACTGATCCCGCCGCCGGTCGCCCCGTGCTCGGTCCAGGTTCGTTCTGTGAACGAAGCACCGTCGACGTCGGAGATCGACGTTCCGCCGCACGCCGTCACGCCCGGATCCGAAGCCGGATAGAGGCAGTGCGCAAGGCCGTCGACGACCCCGCTCGACGAGCCGTCATCGCCGGAAGCCGCAAGGATGGTCACGCCGAGCATCGCCGCTTCGGCGAACGTCTGGCTCACAGCGTCGATCGCCGCCCGCGACCACGTGAAGCCCTCGTGCGTCTCGAACTCTGGGTATCCCCAGCTGATCGACAGGACGGACGGCGCGTTGACGGCGTCGTGGACCGCTGTCGTGACAATGTCGATCCAGCCTTGCTCGGTCCAAGGCGCGAAATAGACGACGATCTTCGCGCCCTGGGCGACGGAGCCGGCGACGTCGATGTCTAGCACGACCTCGCAGTCGTCGACACCGCCGGGTGAATTCGACGCGCCGTCGACACCGACAGCGACCGGCGCCGGCGAAGCGAGGCCGAGCCCACCGAAGAACTCGTCAATATCCCCCTGCTGGTATCCCGAGTCGAATTCGAGCAGACCGATCGTCTGCCCGACCGCGCTGAGCGGAGCAGGGAACTGGTAGAGCTCAGCGACCTGCGGGGGCGTGAGCGCCGTCGGCGTCAGCGGACCGACCCGGTAGAGCGGTTTGGCTATCCGGCGATTGTCGAGCCCGAACACACCTTCGACGACGTCCGCGATCGCGGCTGGGACGTGGATGCTACCCTCGAGCCCATGGTACGTCTGGACGGGTGTCTCATAGCGATTCAGGTGCACGCCGAACATGTGGTTCATCCGCGCGACCGTACCGGATACCATTACGGTGCGTCGCGCGACGCTTGTTTCGCCGACAGTCAGGCCCGCGGACCGTGCGACGCGCGCGACGCGATCGAGGTCCGCTGTTGCGGCGCCGAAACCCGCCGCGAATGCTTTGCGCGACAAGTGCACGGGCTTCGCGGACGTAGCGGCCACCAGCGTTGAAAGATTGGGCAGCGGTGGGGCGCCGGGACGGCGGCGGATACGAATCGTCACGGACAGCGTTTCGCTCGGCGCTGCCGGCCCAATCATTTGCGCACCCGCCGCGCGGTGTCGTTCGCTGCCGTTGAGGCGCGTCAAGCCGACTGGAATTCCCATGTCACACCCCCTGAGCGGCTGTCGTTCGCAGGGCCGGGACGCCCTCCTCCCGCGGTAGGTGAACAGCCGTCGGGCGACCGGACAGCGACGATTACTATGAATGAGTCTGAGCGTCCTACGCTGGACGAAGTAAAGCGGAACATCGACGCGCTCGAGCGGGTCGACCGCGCCAGCCTGCGTCCCTGGATCCTCGTGCACTTCGACGACAATGGTGACCCTCAACGGGGATACCAGCTACTCTCGAGGTGATCATCCGAGCGGCTAACGCCTGTCGCGGTAACGTGAACGGTCGCACTTCGTGCGCCGCACATCCAGCACACGTTCTCTCCGCGGTATGGTGAGACGCAGAATGGACCACGAGTGGACCACATTGAATGGATACCGCTCGATAGCTGCGCTTCCGCGATTTGCCAGGTCGACGTGGCGCTGGGTGAAGACAAACGAGACTGCATATGGCTGCAGCCTCGTTCGATTTGGCTCCCGGAGTTGGACTCGAACCAACGACCCGCTGATTAACAGTCAGCTGCTCTACCAACTGAGCTATCCGGGAACGGCGCACACTCGATTCAACGGTTCCGCCTCGGCCCCTTGCAGGACTCCTGCCGTCGAACCGTGCCTGCTTGCTCGAAGACCCCGGCGCGGCGTTCGCGGGACAAACTTTCCTTACGATCGGACGCCCGGTAACGGGAACGCGGCGGGGCGTGCGAATAGCATCCGCGCATGCACCTCGCTACGACGACCGATCGCCGCCGGCTCTTTGACGTAGCGGCGATCGTCCTCGCCGGTTTTCTCTGCGCGGCGAGCCCGGCAGCCGCCGATCCCTCGGCCGCCGGACGCGACGATCGCGCGCTGGCCGCGGCGTTCCGCGCGGGACACTACGCCGAGGTGATCGCGTCGGCGACCCGCACGCTCGCCGCCGACCCGAAGGACGCGACCGCACTCGCCTTGCGCGGTGCGGCGCGGCAGCGGAACCGCGACGATGCCGGCGCGGAGGCTGACGTCCGGCGCGCGCTCACGCTCGATCCCCATGAGACGCTCGCGCTCGCCGCGCGCGCCGCGATTCACCTCGATCGGCACGAAGACGCGGCAGCGGTCGAGGACGCGACGGCGGCGCTCGCCGGCGATGTGCGAAACGCCTGGGCGTTCGCCGTACGCGGACACGCGCGGCTGCGGCGCGGCGACGAGCGCGGCGCCGTCGACGACGAGAACGCCGCCCTGGTGATCGAGCCGTCGTTCGCGCGCGCGCTCGCGGTGCGCGGGTCGGCACGCGCGGCGCTCGGCGATGCGAACGCCGCGATCGTCGACGAAGACGCCGCACTGGCGCTCGATCCGCGCGACGCGTACGCGCTCTCGCAGCGCGGCGCGGCGCGCTACGCGCTCTCCGACGATGCCGGCGCGATCCGCGACGAGACCGCGGCGTTGGCGGTCGATCCGAAGCTGGCGTTCGCGTACGACATCCTCGCCTCGTCGAAACGCCGTGCCGGCGACACCGCGGGCGCGATCGCGGCCGCCGGCGCCGCGATCCGGCTCAATCCGAAGGACGCGTTCGCGCTGCGGCTGCGCGGCGCGGCCGAGATGACGGCCGGCGAGACCGCGGCCGCGATTCGCGACGAGACCACCGCGCTGAAACTCGACCCGGCCAGCGCCTACGCCCATCTGATGCGCGGCGGTGCGGAGCTGCAGCTCGGCGAGTACGCGGCCGCGATCGCCGATGCGACCGCCGGGCTGGCGATCGAGCCGAAGAACGCCACGCTGCTCCACCTGCGCGGCAGCGCTCGCATGCTGAGCGGCGACGGTCCGGGCGCGATCGCGGACGCGGCCTCCGGGCTGGCGATCGATCCGCAGGACCCGGCCGCGTACATCCTGCGCTCCGGCGCCCACGCGATGCTGCGCGACTACCCGGCGACGATCGCCGACGCCGATGCGGCGCTCGCGCTGAGCCCGAACTCCGGACCGGCGCTTCATCTGCGCATGTCGGCCCGTTACGACCTCGGGAACTTCGCCGGCGCACGCGACGACGCGGCAGCGTACCTGCGGCTGTTTCCGGGCGATGCGTACACGCTGGCGATGCGCGGCGCGTCCGCCGATCAGCTGAAAGACTACGCCGCCGCGGTCGCCGACGAGACCGCCGCGCTGGCGACCGCGGCGACGCCGCTGCTCCGCGTCTTCGCGATCGCCGAGCGCGGGTCGGCGAACTTCTACCGCGGCGCCTACCCGGAGGCGATCGCCGACGAGACGGCGGCGATCGCGCTGAACGCGCAGTATTCGTATCCCTACCGACTCCGCGGTATGGCGAAGTATTTCGGCAGCGATTACGCCGGAGCGATCGCCGACGCGAGCGCGGCGATCGTGCGCGATCCGAGCGACGCGGACGCATATCGGTTTCGTGCCGCGGCGCGCTACTTCACGCCCGCGGGCGGCGCGGCCGGCGACTACCGGGGGACGATCGCCGACGACACGATCGCGCTCTCGCTGAACGTCAAAGACACCGCCGCCCGCGCGCGGCGCGGCGCGGCGTACCTGCGGCTCCGCCTCTTCCAAGACGCGATCGCCGACGAAACCGGCGCGCTCGCCGCCGAGCCCGCGAACGCGTTCGCCTTGCGCACGCGCGGGTTCGCGCACATCGGCGCCGGCGAGTACGAGCCGGCGGTCGCCGACCTTCGCGCATCGCTTGCGGCCGAACCGGAGAACGCGCTCGCGTACGAGGCGCTGGGCGATGCGCTCCGCGCGCTCGGCCGCGTCCCCGAAGCGGCATCGGCCTACGCGAACGCGCTGCGGATCGCACCGGGTACCGACCGCGTGCGCCGCAAGGCCGACGCGCTGAACGCTCCGCGCAGCGCGGCGCTCCTGCGCCTCGGGAGCAGATCGATGCCCGACGGCGCGGAGCTCTTCGCGCAGCTCATGGGCAGCGACGACTACCTCGACACCGGGAAACCGGAACCGAAGCACAGCGCGCCGCAGAAGCCTCCGCCGGAACCGAAGGCCGGGCACGAAGGCGCCGCGCGCCCCGCGCCGCACCGTTGAGCGCGCGGACGGAGCATCGGCGCGATCGGCCGCGCTCCGCGATCGCTGCGGCGCTCACGGTCGCGGTCGCCGTGCTGCTGCTCGTGAGCTTCGCTTCGATCGGGCGCACGAGCGGTTACACCCTCTTCCGCGCCGGTACCGGGGCGCGCGCACCGGCTGTGGCGATCGACTACGCCGCGGTCACCGACCTCGGCGAGCGCATCCGCATCGTGCTGCGCACCGTCCGGCGCGGAGCCGACGCGCATCCCGTCCCCGTCGTGGGGGGTGCGGCGCGCTACGAGATGGTCCCGACCGGGAAAGACAACGCGAAGAGCTTGGCGCTCGCCGGGTCCGCCGCGCTCTTCGCGGCGTTCGGGCTCGTCGTGCTCTGGTGGGGTCGCGATCGCGCCTCGTTCTGGCTCGGGATCGCCTGCGCCGCGCTGGCTCCGGAACTGCTGACGCTCTACGGCTTCCTGCCCGAACCGCTGATGCTGGCGGCGCGGCTCGCCGCCGATCTGCTGACGTTCCTCGCCTTCTACGCGCTCTACGCGATGGCCGAGGCGGTCGCGCGCACGGCGCTGCGGGCGGACGATCCGCTGCGAAAGGCGCTGCGTCTCGTCAGCGCCGCGGTGATCGCCGTCCTCACCGTCGCCGCCGCCGCGGACGTGGCCGGGCTCGTGTTGCCGGTCATGCGCGGCGTGCAGCTCGCACCCGCGCTCGCCGCGGCCGGAACGATCGCGACCAAACTCTCGTGGAGCGTCGTCTTCTGCCTGCTCCCTGTCGTGCTGCTGAGCATCGCCGCTCTGCGCGCGACTACCGCGGAGGCGCTGAAGCGCTCGCGGCTGATCTTGCTGACCACCCTGGCCGGGCTCTCCGGAATCGCGTTCTCGGTCGCGGGCGAACTCGCGGCCGGGGTCACGCCCCACTTCGAGACGCTCTGGTTCACCCTGCTCCTGATCCCGGTCGGCTTCATCGCGGTGATCCGGGTCGCGGGCGTGATCGACGTCCAGATCATCATCAACCGGATTCTCGTCGTCACGGCGATGACGCTCGTCGTCGGACTGGCGATCACGCTCGTCGAGATGCTCGTGCACGGCACGGTCGAGGAGTGGATCGCGCCGAAAGACGAGGGCGCGAAGCAAGAGTTCAACACGGCGCTGCAGTTCATCGTCGGCTTCGTGATCGTCGTCATCTTCGGCAACCTTCACCACCGGCTGGACGAAGCGGTCGAGCGCGTCGTGTTCCGCCGGCGCGACCGCGCGATCGCAGCGTTGCGGGACTTCGCCGCACACGACGCCGCGCGCATCGTCGACCGCCGCACCTTGCTCGAGCGCACCGCGGCACTCGTGTTCGATACGATGAGAACCGGCGGGGTCGCCGTCTACGAGTTCAGCGGCGCGAGATTCGTGCTGGCCGCCAGCGCGGGCTCCGCGGCGTGGCCGCCGCACGCCGAGGATCCGCGGACGCTCGGCGACGAGGACTGCTCGTTCGAGATCGCCGTCGCCGATCGGACGAGCGGCGTCCTCGTCGTCGTCCCGCGCACCGGTTCCGACGACGCCTTCGACGAGGAAGAAGCCGACGCGCTGAACGGGGTCGCGCGCGGCGTCGCGGAGGCGCTGGTCAGCTTGCGCGTCGGCGAGGTATCGGCGTTCCTCGGCGATCTCGCCGGCGGACGCGTCGACGGCGCGGAGGCACGCGCGCAGGCGACACGCCTGCGGGAGGAGCTCGTCACGGCGGACCGCTAGCCCCGGCGGACCGCCGTCCGGTCCTCGTCTCCTTCCAGGTCGGCGCGCGGTGAAGCGAAAAAGAGCGATCGTACACCGTCGAACCGCTGCGGTCTCAGGTGTTCACTCGGTGGAGGGTCTCGTGCTCGGTTTCCTCATCTTCATGATCGTGCTGCTTCTGATATTCGGCGGCGTCATCGCCGGTATCGTCTTTCTCGTGCGCGCGGCGTCGGGTGCCGGCAAGAAGCACTTCGCCGACGTCTCGACCGCGCTGCTGCCGCTCATCGCGGGCACCGCGCAGGGCGAGAAGCTGGTGGGAACCTACGCCGGAACGAGCGTCGTCGCATCGATCGTCGTCCGCGCCGGTTCGTCGTCGGACGCCGGCGGCCAGTCGAACGAATACTTTTTCATGACCACGCTGGCCGCCGGACCGGCGACCGCCGACTGGTCGCTCGCATACGAGGGCGACGGCCTGCTCCACAGCGGCCAGAAGTCGTGGCACCTGAAGACGAAGGATCGCGATCTCGAAGCGCGGCTCACCGCCGCGGGCGTCCTGGCAGCGGTCGCACCGTGGACCGACGCGGCACCGACGATAACGTACCGGGCCCAAGACGGCGCGCTGACGGCGACCTCGCCGCGCAGCTTCAAGAAGACGTGGCCGGCGGCGGCAGCATTTGCGAACCATCTCGCGGTGCTCGGCGCCCTGGTCGCGTGCAACCGAGCCGCAAACGCAGCCGGTTCGGCGGCCGCAGCACCCGCTGCGAGCACCTGAACCCCGGCGAGACCCTTAGCCGACCGGCGCCGGCGTGCCCGTGTGACGGGCGCGGCCGGCGTGGTTGTGCCCGCCGGCCTCGTGCTCGGTCATCGGCGCCGCCATCGGATGCCGCGCGAAGTGTTCCACGGCGCGCCGGATGTCGACGATCAGCGCCGCGCCGAGATCGCGGCTGAACCCGTGCCGCACCAGCAAGCGCTGGACGACGAGGTCGCTCCGGTTGGCGGGCATCGAATAGGCCGGCACGAGCCAGCCCGTCGTCCGCAAACGGTCCGCGAGATCGTAGAGCGTAAAGCCCACGTTCGCGTCGGCCCGCAATTTCCACGCGGCTCCCGGTAACCCGCCGTGGCCGTCGTAGATCAGCTCGAACGGCGCGAGCTTGCCGATCTCGTGCGCCAGATACTGCGCCGTCTGGTAGCAAGCTTCGTGGACTTTCCGGTACCCGTCTCTTCCCAGCCGCAGAAAATTGTAGTACTGGCACACGATCTCGCCGCCCGGCCGCGAGAAGTTGAGCGCAAAGGTCGGCATGTGGCCGCCAAGATAGTTGACGTCGAAGATCAGATCGTCCGGCAAGTCCGCGCGCTCGCGCCAGATCGCCCAGCCGACACCGAGCGGCGCCAGGCCGAACTTGTGACCCGACGTGTTGATCGACTTGACGCGCGGCAACCTTAAGTCCCACTCGAGCTTCGGATCGATGAACGGTGCGAGAAAGCCACCGCTCGCGGCGTCGACGTGGATCGGGATGTCGAGACCGGTCTCCGCCTGCAGCCGGTCGAGCGCCGCGGCGATCTCCTTGACCGGTTCGTAGTGGCAGGTGTACGTGACGCCGAGCGTCGGTACGACGCCGATCGTGTTCTCATCGCAATACTTCGCGATCACGTCGGCCGTCAAGATCAGGCGGTCGCCCTCCATCGGGACCTCGCGAAGCTCCACGTCCCAGTAGCGGCAGAACTTGTGCCAGCAGATCTGCACCGGACCGGTGACCAGGTTCGGCCGATCGGCCGGCAACCCCGCGGCGCGGCGGCGTTCGCGCCACTTCCACTTCAGCGCCATCCCGCCGAGCATCGCGGCTTCGCTCGAACCCGTCGTCGAGCAGCCGATCGTCCGCGCCGCGTGCGGCGCGTTCCAGAGATTCGCCAGCATGTGGACGCAGCGATTCTCGATCTCCGCCGTTTGCGGATACTCGTCCTTGTCGATCATGTTCTTGTCGAAGCAGTCGGCCATGAGCTGCCGCACTTCGGGCTCGGCCCAGGTCGTGCAGAAGGTTGCCAGATTCTGCCGCGAGCCGCCGTCGAGGATCAGTTCGTCCTGCAACAGGCCGTAGACGTGGCGCGGATCGTGCTGATGTTCCGGAAACGTGTACTTCGGCACGCGCACCGAGAGTTCCGAGGAGGCGTACACGTCGTCGAAGCGGGCGTCGCGCGCAGGCGGCTTTTGATGGAGCGGCATCGCCCGCTGTGTTAGGGTCGCGCTCGCCGCAACCTGCGCCCGGCGCGACGGCGAGGAGTCCGCCCGGCCGGGGTCCAATAACCCGGATACCATGCTGTAGCAGATTCCCCCGCGCCGGTCGCCGGCGCGATTCGTGCAGACCCACTTCTCCTCTCCGCACGCTTTGGGAATCTCGTATGGCTACCGTCACCGCTCGCACGCCGAGCGCGTTCCGTTCTTCTGCGTTCAGCCGCTTCTATGCGGGCCAGACGCTCAGCTATCTGGGCGACGGGCTGCGCACGCTCGCGATCCCGCTGCTCGTCTTCCGCCTCACCGGCTCGGCGACCGCGATCGGCTGGACGTGGGGGCTCGAGCTGCTGCCCTATGCGTTCGTCAGCTTGATCGGCGGTTCGCTCGCCGACCGGGTGGACCGCCGGCGCTTGATGCTGCTCTGCGACGGGCTGCGGTTCGCGGTGATGGCGGCGTTCAGCGTCCTCTTCGCGACGGGTCACCTCTCCGTCGGGATGGTGTACGGCGGCGTCGTGCTGCTTGCGGTCGGCGGATCGATCTTCCTCGGCGCGCAGACGCCGACGATCCCGTACCTGCTCGGAAAAGACGGCGCGAAGTCCGGCGTCGCGACGCTGGCTGCAACCGAACAGACCGTGAATCTCGTCGCACCGCCGCTCGGCGGCGCGCTCATGGGCGTCGTCGGCCCGTTGCCGGCGCTGATCGTCAACGCGATCACCTACCTGTGCTCGCAGGTCGCGATCGCATCGGTGCGCACGTTCGGACCCGACGCGCCGGGGCGGATCCCGACGCCGCGCGAGATCGCCGGCGACATCGCGACCGGCTGGCGGTTTCTCATGAGCGATGCGACGATGCGCACGACCTCGTTGTTCAGCCTCTTCTTCAACCTGATCGGATCGGTCGGCTTCGTGGCGCTGATCCCGTACTTCAAGCGCGCCTTCGCCGCGGGCGATGCGTCGGTCGGGCTCGCGTTCGGCGCGTTCTCGGCCGGCGCCGCGCTCGGGGCATTCGTCGCGGGACGAACCCACTGGCACGTCGGGCGCACGCTCATCCTCGCCAACCTCGTCGACGGAATCGGTTGGCTGCCGCTGCCGTGGTCGCAGTCGATGCCGGTCGCCGTCGCGGGGATCGTCGTCGCGAGCGTCGCAGCGGGCTACTACTTCACGACCATCATCTCGTGGCGCATGCGCATCGTCCCCGAGGAACTCGTCGGACGCGTCTTCGGTGTAGTGCGGCTCGTCGCGCTGGTTGGCACCTTGCCGGGTTCGCTCGCGGGCGGCTGGCTCGCGGATCACGTCGGCGTGCGCGCGACGATGGCGATCTCCGCGTTCGGCTACATGCTGATCTCCGCATGCATGGCGACCTCGCGGGCGGTGCGGAGCGAGTCGCGATAACGCCCCTTCGACGTCATCCTGAGCTTGTCGAAGGGTCAGGATGACGGAGGTTGGGTGGTTCGCCGAGGTTTCTAAGACGGCAGCGTTATCTCGATCTGGTCGAAGGTCGTCGCGCTCGGGTGCGTCGTCGTGGCGTTCGGAGGGGTGTCGGCGGGGCGCAGGAGGCGCACCGGGTGCATCCCCGCGGTGCGGGCGGCGTCGAGCTCGGCATCGACGTCGCTGAGGAAGACGACGTCGTTCGGCGCGAGCCCGATCGCGGCGGCGATCGTCGTGTAGGATGACGCGGCGCGTTTCGGACCGGTCGTCGTGTCGAAGTGGCCGCCGAACAGCGCCGTGAGATCGCCCTCGGTGCTGTTGCCGAACAGCACTTTCTGCGCTTCGATCGAGCCGGACGAGTAGACGTAGAGCCGCAGCCCCGCCGCGTGCCAGCGCTGCAGCCCTGCGGCGGCGTCGTGATAGACGTGGCCGCGCAGACGGTTCTGGCCGAAGCCTTCAGCCCAGATCATCCCTTGCAGCGCCTTGAGCGGCGTCGCTTTGACGTCTTCGCGCAACCAGTGGTGAAGGTGCGCAAGGATCGCCGAATCGCTTGCGCCCGGCGCTTCGCCGGCGAGCTTCGCCGCGTCGTCCATCGCTGCCGCGACGCCCGGCTCGGCGCGGTGCGCGGTAACGTAGCTGTCGAGGTGCTCGTCGGCGTACGGGAAGAGCACCTCGTGCACGTAGGCGATCGTGCTCGTCGTCCCCTCGACGTCGAGCAGAGCCGCGCGCGCGGCGAGCCGGATCACTCGTATTTCGGGAACCGCGCGGCGATGTCGTCGCCGGTGTAGTTCGCGACCCAGCCCGCGGGGTTGACGAACAGGCGGACCGCCGCGAACTCCGGGCTCGGGCCCATGTCGAACCAATGCGTCGTGTTCTCCGGGACACCGATCAGGTCGCCGCGCGTGCAGATCGCCTGGTAGACCTTACCGCCCGTGCGCAGGTAGAACGACGCGCTCCCCTCGACGAAAAACCGCACCTCGTCCTCGGTGTGCGTGTGTTCGCTGAGGAACTTCGCACGCAGCGCGGGGATGTCGGGCGTCGCCTTCGTCACGCGAATCACGTCGGCGGTCGTGTAGCCGAACTCGTCCTTCAGGCGCTGGATGTCGGCGCCGTAGGCGGCGAGGATATCGTCCGGTCCTGACTCGGCGGTCAGCGGCGCGTTCGCTTCCCAGCGCTCGAAGACGATTCGCTCGCCGTGCAGGATCCGCGCGATCTCGGCGCGGTCGGTCGTGTCGACCAGCGGCCGCGCGCCGTCCTTCTCGTCGTACACACGCAGCGTCGAGGTGAGCGTCGTGTTCATCGCAGTCTCCGTTCTTCGAGGTGGCAGGCGAGCAGGAACTCCAAGCCTTCGACGTGGCGGCGCGCGTCGGCTGCCGTCGCGCCCCAGGCGTACAAGCCGTGACCGGCGAGCAGAAATCCCGGCACGGCCGCGCCGGGCCCGAGCCGCGCTTCGACCGCGGCCGCGAGCCGCTCGGTGTCCTGGTCGTTGGCGAACACCGGAATCTCGACGCTCCCGGCGTGGGTGGTCGTCCCGATCGCCTTGTGCATCTCGAAGCCGTCGGTGCGCACCGCGCCGGCAGCTTCGTCGAGCCGCGAGAGCACCGTCGAGGCGATGGTGTGCACGTGGAAGATCGCGCCGATCGCCGGATCGGTGCGGTAGCGTGCCAGGTGCAGCGGGGTCTCGGCCGAGAGGCCGGCCGGGACCGGCTCGCCGATCGCGACGACGGCGACATCGTTCGGTCCGATCGCGCCCTTGTCGATCCCGCTGCGGGTCACGGCGGCGTAGCGCGCGTCGACGCGCAGCGAGAAGTTCCCGGCCGTCGCCGGGACCCAGCCGCGCGAGGCTGCGAAGCGGCCGAACGCCGCGATCTCCTCGACGGCGCCCGAAGGCGCGGCCGGCAGAACCACGCTCACCTCACGCCGAACCCCAGTGCATGGCATCGAGGTTGCAAGCGGCGTGAAGGACGAACGCGTGCGCGAGGAGCGGGTCCTCGTCTACTCGACCGACGGCACGCTGCCGCTCCCCGCGCCGGGCCGCCGCAAGACCCAGCCCGTGGCCCGCGCCATGCCGCCGATGCCCGATGCCCTTCGCCAAGCTCAGGATGACAAGACGATTCGCGTTGCGCGCGAGAAGCGGCGCAACAGCGCGGTGACGATCGTGCACGGGCTCGCCGCGAGCGAAGTCGACGCGATCGGCAAAGAGCTCAGACGGCTCTGCGGCACCGGCGGGACCGCGAAGAACGGCGTCGTCGAGTTGCAGGGCGATCACCGTGACAAGCTGGTCGCGTACTTCGAGGAGCGCGGCCGCCGCGTCAAGCGCGCCGGCGGCTGATGCCCGACCTCGCTCATCTGATCCTGTTCGTCGCGATCGGCGGACTGCTCGGCGCGCTCGGCGGCCTGTTTGGGATCGGCGGCGGCGTGATCGCGATCCCCGTGCTGGTGATCGTGTTCCACCTCGACCAGCAGCACGCGCAGGGCACCTCGCTGGTGATGGTGGCGCCGAACGTCCTCCTCGGGCTGCGCAGCTACGCGCGGCGCGGCAGCCTCGACCGGCGCGTCGCCGTCCTGCTCGGTCTGTGCGCCGTCTCGTTCACGTTCGTCGGCGCGCTCTACGCGACGCGCATCGCCGGCCCCGAGCTGCGGTACGGGTTCGCGGCGTTCACCGGCGCACTCGCCCTCTACTTCGCCTACGTCTCGCTGCGTCCGGACGCCGGCGCGCGCGACGCGCCCGCCCGTGCGCGGGTGCCGTGGGGTTGGACCGCCGTCGTCGGCGTCATCGGCGGGGTCCTCTCGGGACTGTTCTCGGTCGGCGGCGCGTCGTTCGCGGTCCCGGCGCTCTCGCTGATCTTCGGCTACGCACAGACCGAAGCACAGGCCCTCTCGCTCGCGCTGGTCGCCCCGGGGACGATCGTCGGCATCATCACCTACGCGCTCGCCGGCGACGTCGACTGGTGGATCGGCATCCCGCTCGCGATCGGCGGCTCGCTGTCGGTGCGCTTCGGCGTCGCGCTCGCGCACCGCTTGCCGCAGCACAGTCTCCGGCTGCTGTTCTGCGTCCTGCTCGTCGGCGCGTCGATCGGGCTGTTCCTCAAGTGACGGCGCCGGCGCCGCGTATCGTCCTGCGCGCGCTGCGCCCGCACGACGCCCCGGCGATGTACGCGTACCGCGCCGACCCGGAGGTCGCGCGGTATCAGTCGTGGGAGCCGCCCTCCCTCGAGAGTGTTCGCGCATTCATCGCGGCGCAGGACGGCGCCGAACCGTACGCGCCCGGCACGTGGTACCAGCTCGCGATCGCGGAGGCCGCGGGCGGCGAGCTGATCGGCGACTGCGGCGTGCACGTCCCTGCCGGCGAGCCGCGCAGCGCCGAGTTCGGGATCACGCTCGCACGTGCGGCGCAGCGCCGCGGCCTGGCGACCGAAGCGCTCGTGGCGCTGCTCGCGATCCTGTTCGGCGAGCTCGGCAAGCACCGCGTCTTCTGTTCGATCGATCCGCGCAATGCGCGTTCGGTCGCGCTCGTTCGGCGGGGCGGCTTTCGGCAGGAGGCCCACCACCGCGCCAGCCTGTGGTTCAAGGGCGCGTGGGCCGACGACCTCGTCTTCGCGATGCTGCGCAGCGAGTGGGACGCTCGCCGCGCAGCCACGGAGCCCGGAATCAGCCGGGGATCGTGAACGTCATCGTGCGCGAACCGGCCTGCCGCAGCGAGGCATCCTTCGAGACGTCGCTCTGCACGAGCAGAACGGTCTTGAAGTTGTTTCGCGTCGGCGCGTAGGCGATCTTGAAGTTCAGCTTCTGCAGCGGCCCGTCCCAGGTGACGGTCATGGTGTTCGAGCCCGGATGGACCACGCCGGTGATGTCGGAGTAGTCGGCGGTCCGCAGGTTCTCGATGCGCTGGTGACCGTCGATGGCGACGCGAACGCCATCCGGTTCGGCCTGCATGTTCTTGAGAATCGTGATCGGGCCGTTGGCGTCGGTGCCGTTGTCGGTCGCCGTCTGCTGCGCGAACGCCGTCCCGCCGGCCAGCGCCGCGAGCGCCGCCGCCGCGGTGAGGATCTTGAGGGTACGCATACGGACAGTTGTACCCAAGGGAGGTATCTTCCACGACCGGGCGCTCGGCGAGGACTTCGGCCCGGCGCGCCGCAACATCGCCCGTGGACCCGGCTCGCTCGCGAGCACGCCCCGGGGGAGCACGATGCAGACGACGGACGATTTCATGATGACCGAGACGGCACCGGCGGCGGCGCCACCGTCGGCCGCGGTGCCGCAACCGGCAACGCCCGCCGCGCCGCGCTCCCTGGCGGCCCGGAAGATCAGCGAGCTGATGCAGCGGGCCGTGGCCGAGAGCGGGATATCGTGCGCCGTGAAGCTGGCGTCCGGCGAGGTGCTCCGGTTCGGCGCGGGCGAGCCGCAGTTCACCGTCACCTTCCGCAGCGACAAACCGCTGCTCGGCGCGATGAGCGAGTACGCGCTCGGCAAGGCGTACGTCAAGGGCGAGTTCGACATCGACGGCGACTTCTTCGCGATGCAGGAAGTGCGCAAGCTCCTGAACGCGCACGTGGACCGCGGGCTGTTCCTGCGCTTCTTGCTGCAACTGATCGCGATGCCCGCAACGGCAATCAACCGCAAAGCGATCGCCGCGCACTACACGCTCGGCGACGACTTCTACCTGCCGTTCATGGACTCGAAGTACCGCTTCTACTCGCAATGCATCTTCCAGCGCGACGACGAGACGCTGGAACAGGCCGCCGAGCACAAGCTGGAGTCGATGTGGAACGGCCTGCAGCTCGAGCCGGGGATGAAGCTGCTCGACATCGGCGGCGGCTGGGGCGGCGTGCACGAGTACTGCGGGCCGCGCGGGGTCGGCGTGACGTCACTGACGATCGCCGAGGACTCGTACAAATTCATCAGCGCGCTCGACAAACGCCTGGGTCTCGATAACTGCGCGGTGCGGCTCGAAGACTTCCTCGAGCACGCACCGGCCGAGCAGTACGACGGCGTCGTGATCTACGGCGTCATCGAGCACATCCCGTACTATCGCCGCTTCGCCGCGCGGCTCTGGGACCGTCTCAAACCCGGCGGTCGGCTGTATCTCGACGCCTCGGCCAGCATCCAGAAGTTCGACGCTAGCGACTTCACCCGGCGGTACATCTGGCCGGGCGCGCACTCGTTCCTGTGCCTGCAGGACCTGGTGCAGGAGCTGCTCTTCCACGGCCTCGACATCGTCGAAACGAAGAACGAAACGCACGACTACATGCTCACGATGCGCCACTGGGCCGAACGGTTCGAAGCGAATCGTGAAGCCGTCGTCGCCAAGTGGGGCGAGGACGTGTTCCGGATCTGGCGGCTGTACCTGTGGACCGGAAGCTACGGCTTCCACGACGACTCGCTGCAAGCGTATCACGTCGTCGCACAGAAGCGCGCCGACCGCGGTCCGCGTCCCGGCGCGTGGCAGCGCACCGCCCAGTTCCTGAGAAGCTTCAAGTAGCCCCCTTCGACAGGCTCAGGATGACGTGCCTACGGCCGGTCTGAGCCGCGCCGAGGCGCGACGGATCGCGCTCGCGGCGCAGGGCTTCGGGGACCCGCCGCCGCGCGGCGCGGTCGACCGGCGCTTGCTGCGACGCGTGCTCGGACGCGTCGGGCTGCTCCAGATCGACAGCGTCAACGTCGTGGTGCGCTCGCATTACCTGCCCGCGTTCTCCCGGCTCGGACCGTACGACCGCGACGTGCTGGATCGCGCGGCGTACGGGCGCGACCGCATCCTGTTCGAGTACTGGGGCCACGAGGCGTCGCTGCTTCCGGTCGAGCTGCAGCCGCTCTTCCGCTGGCGGATGGACCGCGCGCGTGCCGGGCTCGGGACGTGGCGCCGCGTCGCGCAGCTCGTTCGCGACGAGCCCGGCCTGCTGGAGCGCGTGCGGTCGACGATCGCCGAGAACGGGCCGATGACGGCGAGCGGGTTCGACGGCGCGCGCGGCAAGGGCTCGTGGTGGGGCTGGAGCGATATCAAGGTCGCGCTCGAGGCGCTGTTCTGGAGCGGCGAGATCACGACGGCGTATCGCAAAGGCTTCGAGCGCGTCTACGATCTCCCTGAACGCGTGCTCCCGCGCGCGATCCTCGACGCGCCGACGCCGAGCGTGGAAGACGCGCAACGGGAGCTGGTACGGATCGCGGCGCGCGCGGCCGGGATCGCCGCCGAACGGGACCTGCGGGACTACTTTCGGCTCGATCTCGCCGACGCGCGGGCGCGGGTCGCCGAGCTCGTCGATGCCGGCGAACTGGAGCGCGTGCAGGTCGAGGGTCTGCGCGGCGACCGGTATCTGGCGCGCGGCGCACGGCTACCGCGGCGAGTCGAGGCGCGCGCGCTGCTCTCGCCGTTCGACTCGCTCGTGTGGGAACGGGCGCGCAATCGCGAGCTGTTCGAATTCGACTTCCGGCTCGAGATCTACACCCCGCGGCACAAACGCGTCCACGGCTACTACGTGCTGCCGTTTCTGCTGGGCGACCGGCTCGTGGCGCGCGTCGACGTGAAGCACGATCGCCAAGCCGGCGTGCTCATCGCGCACGCGATCCACCTCGAACCGCACGCCGAGCGGCGCACGGTCGAGGGACCGCTGCGCGACGAGCTGCGCGCGATGGCCGATTGGCTCGGCGCCGAGTGTACGGCCTTCCCGCGCCGCATGCTGCGCTAAGGGGAAAAGAGAGAGGCACCGCCGGAGCAGTGCCTCGCCTTGTTCGTCGCTATCGCGGGTCTAGGACGAAATCTTCGTCAGTGGTACGGTGTCGGGTAGGGCGTCGGGTACGAGTTGCCGTTGTTCCCGTTGTTGCCGTTGTTGCCGTTAGTGCCGTTGTTGTAGCCACCGTTCGGGTAACCGGCCTGACGCCGCGAGAGCACGGTCGCGGGAGCAGTCGTCTTCAGCGAGACCGTCGAGCCTTGATTGACCTGGATGTTCTGGCCGCTGTTCGCCGCCAGGATCGCGCCGCCGGCGCCGCCGATCGCCCCGCCGACATCGGTGCCGATGTGCTTGCCGATGTAGTTGCCGACGATCATGCCGACCACGCCGCCTGCAATCGTCTTGGCGGTCGAGTTGGCCTTGTTGCCCTGGGTGTCGACGGAGAGCACTTGGCCTTGGAGCGCGGCGGTGGTTCCGTCGACGAGCGTCAGGCGGTCGAACGCCAGCACGAGGCCGGCTTTGTGCATCCCGCCGGCGCGGTTGACGGTCGCGACGTGGCCGTAGACCTTCGCGCCTTGATAGCGGTTGTCGTCGGCCGGAAACGGCGGCTGGACGTCGAGGACGAAGGGGTCGCCGACCTGCGCGTTGCGGCTGTTGATCGTCTGTTCGAGCGTGCCGGAGACCACGGTCTGCGACGGGAGCAGCGTGTCGCCGTTGCCGTTGTTGTACGGACCGTTTTGGCCGTTGTACTGGGCCGAGACCGCGAGCGGCAGCGCCGCCATGGCGACGACGGCTGCGATTGCGAACGTTTGGAGAGTCTTACGGAGCATCGAATACCTCTTCGGGGGAGTCGTCTGGATAACGCGTCCCATCGCGGAGGCGTTCCCCGGAAAGCAAAGAGGCGCCGGATACTCCGGCGCCTCCCGCACATTCGGCCGCCGCTCGGCTAGGCCGTGAGGGGGGCGAGCTCGCGGTCGACCTCGCCGCGGAGTCCCGAATCGGCGCGGAGCGCCGCGGCCTTGTCGGTCTTCTCCCACGGCAGATCCAGCTCAGGCCGGCCGAAGTGGCCGTACGAGGCGGTCTGCTTGTAGATCGGCCGGCGCAGGTTGAGGTTGTGAATGATCGCTGCCGGGCGCAGATCGAAGTGCGCCTTGACCAGCTCGGCGATCTTCTCTTCGGCGATCTTGCCGGTCCCGAACGTCTCCACCATCACGCTGACCGGATGCGCGACGCCGATCGCGTAGGCGACTTGGATCTCGCACCGCTCCGCGAGCCCGGCCGCGACGACGTTCTTCGCGACGTAGCGCGCGGCGTACGCCGCCGAGCGATCGACCTTGGTCGGGTCCTTACCGGAGAACGCTCCGCCGCCGTGGCGCGCCATCCCGCCATACGTGTCGGCGATGATCTTGCGCCCGGTCAAGCCCGCGTCGCCCTTGGGGCCGCCGATCACGAACCGGCCCGTCGGGTTGACGAAGATCTTGAGGTGCTCGTCGCGCAATCCGCGCGGGATCACCTGGTCGATGATCTGCTCGGTGACTTCGCGCCGGATCAGGTCGAGCGGGATTTCGTCGTCGTGCTGGGTCGAGATGACGACGGCCTCGATGCGGACCGGCTTGTGCCCGTCGTACTCGACCGTGACCTGGGACTTGCCGTCGGGACGGAGATACTTGATCGAGCCGTCCTTCCGTTTCGCCGCCAGCACACGCGTCAGATCGTGCGCGAGGGTGATCGGCAAGGGCATGAGCTGCGGCGTCTCGCGGCACGCGAACCCGAACATCATCCCCTGATCGCCGGCTCCGGTGAGCTCGAACGGATCGCGCTCGCCGGTCTCCTTGACCTCGAGCGACTTGTCGACGCCCATCGCGATATCCGCCGACTGTTCGTCGACCGAGACCGAGACGCCGCACGTCTCGTAGTCGAAGCCGATCGCCGAGCGATCGTAACCGACCTCTTTGATCGTGTCGCGCACGATCTTGGGGATGTCGACGTACGTGCTGGTCGTGATCTCGCCGGCGATGTGGATGTGCCCCGTGATCGCGAACGTCTCGCAGGCGACGCGACCCATCGGGTCCTTCGCCATGATCGCGTCGAGCACGGCGTCGGAGATCTGATCGGCGAGCTTGTCGGGGTGGCCCTCGGTCACCGACTCCGAGGTGAACAGCCTGCGGTACGCCATGCTACGTGCCTTCGCTCCAGCTGGCCATGTACTTCACCTGTTCCGCGGTCGGCGTGTCGATCTCGATCCCGAAGGCGGCGAGCTTGAGCTGCGCCACTTCCTCGTCGATGTGATCGGGCACCGAGTAGACCTTCTTCTCGAGCGATTTGTAGTTCTGCGCGAGATGCGCCGCCGCCATCGCCTGGTTGGCGAACGACATGTCCATCACCGAGGCGGGGTGGCCTTCTCCGGCGGCGAGGTTGATCAGACGGCCCTGGCCGAGAACGCGAACGGTCTTGCCGTTCTTGAGCGCGTACGCTTCGACGAACTCGCGCGGCGTCGTCTTGCCCGTCGACATCGCCTCGAGCGAGTCGAGATCGAGCTCGTCGTTGAAGTGACCGGAGTTGCACACGATCGCGCCGTCGCGCATCGCCTCGAAGTGCTCCTTGCGGATCACGTGGAAGTTGCCGGTGACGGTGATGAAGATGTGTCCGATCTTTGCCGCCTCCGACATCGGCATCACCTCGAAGCCGTCCATCTTCGCTTCGAGCGCCTTGCGCGCGTCGATCTCGGTGACGACGACGTGGGCGCCCAGCCCCTTGGCGCGCGAGGCGACGCCGCGACCGCACCAGCCGTAGCCGACGACGACCACCGACGAGCCGGCGATCAGCGCGTTCGTCGCGCGAATGACGCCGTCGATCGTCGACTGCCCGGTGCCGTAGCGGTTGTCGAACATGTGCTTCGTGAGCGCGTCGTTCACGGCGATGACCGGGTACGGCAGGACACCGTCCTTCTCCATTGCGTGGAGCCGGATGACGCCGGTCGTCGTCTCTTCGCAGCCGCCGATCATCTCTTTGAGCAGCGCATTGTGCTTGGTGTAGATCGTCGTGACGAGGTCGCAGCCGTCGTCCATCGACATATGCGGTTTCGAGGCGATGACCGACTCGATGTGGCCGTAGTAGGTAGTCTCGTTCTCACCCTTGATCGCGTAGGTCGGAATCTCGTAGTGCGCGCACAGCGCCGCCGCGACGTCGTCCTGCGTCGAGAGGGGGTTCGAGGCGCACAGCGCGATCTCGGCGCCGCCGGCCTTGAGGGCGAGCATCAAGTTCGCGGTCTCGGTGGTGACGTGAAGGCATGCACCGATGCGCACGCCGGCGAGCGGCTTCGTTTTCGCGAACCGTTCGCGGATCTGGGCGAGCACCGGCATGAAGCTGGCCGCCCACTCGATACGGGATTTGCCCGCGTCGGCAAGCGCGAGGTCTTTGACGTCCCCGCGAGTCTTCTCTAAAGTCTGCACGTGTTTGTTCCTTGTGGTGGTGTTCAAACACGCCGTGCTCGTTGAAACTAGCTCTACCGGCGCGACCGGACCCTCTTCGCCGCGAGGCGTCTCGGGTTCTTCCCTGGTAGACCGTCACGTGGACGGAATCGATGCATACCTCGACCGCTTGGCGTCGGCGGAGCCCACGCCGGGCGGCGGCTCGGCTGCGACCTTGGTCGGCGCGATGGGCGCCGCGCTCTGTGCGATGGTGGGCCGCATCACGGCAGCGAGCGAGCGTCATGCGAGCGTCCACGACGAGGCGCTCGGGGTCGTCGCCGACGCCGACGCGCTGCGCGAACGCTTCACCGGCGCACGCCCGCTCGACGAAGCCGCCTACGGGCGCGTCGTCGCGGCCTCCGCCTTACCGAAGAACAGCGCGGCCGAGAAGAGCGACCGCGCGGCGGCGCTGCAGTCGGCGCTGGTCGGGGCCGCCGAGGCGCCGCTGGCGGCGTCGGGGCTGTGCGCGGAAGGGATCGAGCTCGCCGGCCGAGCGAACGCGCTCGGCAACGCTCATCTGGTGAGCGATGTGGAGTGCGCGCTGCACTTCTTCGGTGCCGCGCTCGCGGCAAGCGTGGCGAACGTTCGGATCAACCACCGCTTCATCAAAGACGGCGCGACGGTGACCGCGCAGGACGAACGGCTGGTCGCGATCGTCGATGTCGCGCGCGCTACGCTGGAGCGGCTGCTCCCTCGCCTACCGTAGGCTGACCGTTGCGTTGGCCCTTGATCGTCGGCGTCGCCAGCGTCCCCGCCGGCGGCGAGCTGTCGCGCCGGCCGAGCACGGCGTAGCCGGCTGCGACCCCGGCCACGAGCGCCAACGCCGTGACCGCCGGATGGCGTAGCTTCCGGTCGAGACCGAACAGCCGGTCGAGCGATGCGCCGCCGTAGCCCGTCGAAGCGTACGTGAGCGCCGCCGACGAATAGAGGACGCCGACCTCGATGCCGCCCTTGTCGGCATAGAAGCCGTTCTTCGCGTGGACGGTCGTCTGCGCGACGATCATCCCGGCGAGCACGACCGCCGGCCCGATCGGGCCGCCGAGCCCGAGCGCGATCATCAATCCCGCGCCGATCTCGCCGTACGAGGCCACGGCGGCGTATTGAGCGCCCGGGAAGAAGCCGAGGCTCTCCATGAACTTCGCGGCGCCCTCCGGCCCCGGACCGTCGAACCAGCCGAATGCCTTCTGCGCGCCGTGCGACGCGTAGCCGAGGCCGACCACCACCCGCGCGGCCAGCATTCCCAGGTCCTCGATCATTCGACCGCCGCCGGGTCGTCCGCGGCGTCTTCGATCACCGTGATCCGGCCGGCGCCGTGGATCATCTCGCGAACCTTCTGGCCGCCCTCGACGACCGGGTCGGAGACGATGGTGTAGTGACTGTGCCCGTGCCCGCCGCCGCCGTCGTCGGAATGCAGCGTGCCGGCGAGCACGCCCCCGTCATCGAGCGTCACGCGGACCGGTTTGCCGACCCAAGGACGGACTTCGTCATCGGTCATGGTAGGGGAACTCCTTCGCAAGCGGGGTGCTGGAAGAGTAGTCTACCCTAACCACGAGGGTGAGGCCGCCGCCGAACGTCCCCGGGGTGTAGGCGAGTCGCGGCTTCGGTGTGGCAAAGCGCGGGCTCGCAAGGACGCTCGACGGCGGGTCGCCGCTCTCGCCTTGATCGCGCTCATCGACCGAGCGTAAGCTCGACCGGGAACACGAGCACGAGAGCGGACGCCTCTCCTCATGCTGCACGAGGCACGTCCCAGTGTCGACCGACCCGTCGTACTACTGTTTTTTGTGCCGCGACGGCGCCACGACAGGCCCACGGCTTCCTCCGAGCGGCTATACTGCTGAGAGACAGGTACGATCGTACCTATCTTTTTGCACCCAACTCCACTCTGAAGGACCAACCTGCAATGCTGGCAATCGTCGCCCTACTGATCTCCCTACACGGCTTTTACGGATCGCCGACCGACCCGACCGTGCCCTGCGGGCCACCCACCGCGACCGTGTTCGATTCGACCTCGGGCGGGCCGGTCGGCTAAGAGCCGGCAAACGGATATACATACCGTGCCGAGGAATCTCCCAAGTCAACGGGGTGTTTGAGGAGGCGCCCCGACGAGCGTCTCCTCTAGAATTCCCGGGAGGGTCTTTCGGCTTCACCACTTCGTAAACGGGCCACGCGACGTGTCTCTATAGGCGATGCCATGGAGGCGTGGTTTCTCGGTGCCTTCGATCTGTGCTTAGAATTGTGCGACGCGATTCGGCCGCCGGACGCCGAGTCGCGAACGCACGTTGCCCTGCTGACGGCGCGCGCGCTCATGCGTCTGAACGAGCTCGAGCGAGCGTTGCGGGTGCTTCGTGACGCCGCGTCGATTCCGTGCGGCACGGACGAGTCGCTCGCGCTTCGAATGCTGATCGGCGCAGCGCATGTTCGCAGTGGTGACCTCGCCGCCGGTCTTGAGCAGTTGCACGGGGTTCGGCGCGACGCCGGTGCGGCGCACCGCACGATTCGATCCGAAATTTCGCTGAACATCGCGCAGGCCCACTACGGCCTGCACGATCTCGAAGCGGCCGATCACGCCTTGAACACCGTGCGCAGCGACGCGGACATCGTCTACGCGCGTTCGCTTGAAGTTCGGGGATGGGTCGCGGCCGCACGCGGGCAGAGTGAGCGCGCCACCACGGCCTTCATCGCCGCCTTGACGGCGCTCGACGGGTGCCTCCACCGCGATCGTTTTCTCGAAGCGAACTGCATCCGTGCACTTGCTCACCAGGCAGTGGAACGCCTCGACCGCCATCTCTGGTCGATCGTTTCGGAGCGCCGCGGGCGCATCGACTGGTCTGCGAGCGGCCTGGCTCAGGCTCGGTTTTGGATCGCTTACAATGCCTCGGCGTACGCAGCCGACGTCGACGGCGATCTCGCGGAAGCTGCGCGCGAGGCCCGCGTTGCGGAGCAGGTCGCCCCGTCGACGTCGTGCCGCGTCCAGGCGCGCTGCAAGCGCGCAGCCGTCGCCCGAATCGCCGGCGAGGCTGTCTCGCAGCGCGACCACACCGACTCCGCCGCGGAACTGCTCGCGGAGGTCGACTCCGCGCAGATCACCGGCGACAACGCCATCGTCTTGCTATTGCTCGCCGAAGGCCTGACCGCGTCGCGCCGCGTCGGCGAAGCGCGTTCGCTCGTCGATCGGTACATCTCGTTCTCGCGGCCGAATGCGATGCTGTCCGTGACGCACGCACCGACGACGCTGGGGTTTCAACGCTTCGTCGAGGCGAACGTCCTCGAAGCTTCGGGCGATCGTGACGCGGCACTCGGAAGTTATCGGGACGTGTTCAAGATCTACTCGCGAATCGGCTATACGCGGCGCGCCGGAATGGCGGCATTGCGCATCGCAACCGTCACCGGCGATGCGAAGATGCAATCGTACGTAACGGTCGCGACGCGCCAACTCTCTCCGCGGTCGTGGATGCGGCGTGAGACGGATGCGCTCGCGGCCCGTAGCGCACGGCTCACGGGCGTGCAGCGTGAGGTGTTGGCGCTGATCTGTCAGGGGAAGTCGAATCCTGAGATCGCGCGGCTGCGCAATCGCTCGCTGCACACGGTCCGCAATCTGGTCGCGCGGCTGTTCGAGATCTTCGAGGTGAAGAGCCGCGAAGAGCTCGCCGTCGAGTGTGTGCGGCGCGGGATCTACACCCGCGCCTGACGGTTCGCGCTACGCGACGAGATCGAGGAACGGCCGAACGTCCGCCTCGTCGACGTCGACGCCGACGCCGCGCGTGTTCCAGCGCTCGTCGTGGAAGTCCGAGCCGGCGGTCATGACCAGGCCGTAGCGGCTCGCCTTTTCGCGATAGTGGGCCGTCTGCTGCGCGGTGTGCGTCGGATAGAAGACTTCCAGGCCCGCCAGTCCCTGCGCAGCGAGATCGTCGAGGATCGCCCCGTCCTTGAGCCGGCCGGGATGGGCGAGCACCGGGACGCCGCCGCTGCGCCGCACCACCTCGATCGCTTCGAGCGGCGTAATGTGGTGCGATGGCGCATAGCCCGCCTTCCCGCGCGAGAGCAGCTGGTCGAACGCCGATTGCACGTCACGCACCATCCCGCTTCGCACCAGCGCCTTGGCGACGTGCGGCCGGCCGAGCGCATGGCCTCCGGCCGATTCGGCGAGCACTTGGTCGACGGTCAGCGGATACCCCGCGCGGTTCAGACCGGCGAGCATCGTGTCGATGCGGCCGCGCCGGTGCGCGCGGTTGCGTTCGATGATCCCCGCCAGCGGCGACGGGCCGGTCGGGATGCGGTACCCCAGGATGTGCACGTCGCTGCCCTGCCAGGTCGTGTTGATCTCGATCCCCGTGACGACGTGCTGGCCGGGCGCGTCGACGCGTTCGTACGCACGCGTCGTGTCATGATCGGTGATCGAAAACCACGAGACGCCGCGCGCGCGCATGCGCTCCACCAGATCCGGCGGCGAGAGCGTACCGTCGCTCTCCAGCGTGTGAGAATGGAAGTCGACGGTGATGGCTACCGCTCCGATCCCGTCACGCGCTCTCGGCCGCCTGGCGCAGCGGGAGCCGTTGCACCAGCAGCCGGATCGCCGTCCGCACGCTGCCCTCGATCTCGACCTCGGTGAACTCGGGGACGCAGACGAGGTCGAGCTCGCTCGCATGGAGATACGAGCGAGCGATCGCGATCGCTTTCACAGCTTGATTGGTCGCCCCCGCTCCGATCGCTTGCAGCTCGGCCGCCGGTATTTCGCGCAGGACGCCGGCGAGCGCGCCGGCGACGGAGTTGGGATTCGAATGAGCAGACACTTTGAGAACACCGGTCGCCCGCGTCCTCTGTGGCTCGATCATGCTAGTCCTCGAAGATTGATTCGTTTGATGTCGAGCGCACGTCCGGTGGCGACGTCGACCGTCGCAACTGCCGCGCAAAATTGTCGTGTACCCGTTTTCTGAACGGCGAAGCGCTCCGAAACGGCGTTGGTGAAGCGCTCGAGCACCGCGGCGGACTCCATCCCGATCACCCCCTCCGAGGGCCCGGTCATGCCGACGTCGGTGAGGTAGGCGGTTCCGCCCGCGAAGATCTGCTCGTCCGAGGTCTGGACGTGGGTGTGCGTGCCGTAGAGCAGCGAGACCGAGCCGTCGAAGAACCTGCCCAGTCCCATCTTTTCCGAGGTCGCCTCGGCGTGAACGTCGACCACGATCACCTTCGTGCGCGCGCGCAGCTCGTCGACCAGCTCGCGCCCGATCCGGAACGGGTCGTCGACCGCCGGCATGAAGACGCGGCCCATCAGGTTCACGACGCCGACCGTCACGCCGTTGGAGGCGGTGAACGTTCCGGCGCCGCGACCCGGCAGACCGGGCGGGTAGTTCGCCGGCCGCAAGATGCGATCGGTCTCGTCGAGCGCCGGCCGGAACTCGCGCTTGTCCCAGATGTGGTTACCGCTGGTGATGAAATCGACGCCCGACGCGAACATGTCATCCGCCGTCTGCACGGTCAGGCCGAAGCCGCCCGCGGCATTCTCCCCGTTGGCGATGACCGCGTCGACGCGGTGCTGCTCGCGCGCGAAGGCGAGGTGCTTCTGGAGGACCTCGCGTCCCGGCGACCCCATGACGTCGCCGATCGCGAGGATCGTGACGGTGCCCGGAGTTACGATCGGGCCCTGGCTTTCGCGCGCTTGCGGGCGTGCACGAAGTAGACGAGCACGCGCTGTTCCTCACGGAATCCGACCAGGCGCTGCCGCTGCGTCGGATCGCGGAGCGCGTCGAGCGCGACCTCGACGAGCTCATCGCGCGCCGCCGGATCGTCGTCGGCCGCCGCGGCGTTGGCCCCGTCGCGCACGAGCCGCTCACCGTAAGCGTCGGCGAAGATCGCCACGAGCAGCTCCAACTCCTCGCGGCCGAACGACCCCGCATCGCGCGTGACGTGAACGAACGTCGCCGCCTCGTCGAGGTCGCAGGCGACGGAGAGCTTCGCGGGCGACTCGCCGCGCAGATCGAGGAACGCGCGCACGTGGTCGGTGACGCGCTCGGTGAGCGCGCTGGTGTGCCGGCGGTCGAGCCGCGCGCGGACCGCGAACGAGAGCGTGAGCGTCGCGTCAACCGGGTTCGAGCGGACGCTGTGAAGCTCCGGGAAACGGCTCAGCAGCGCGACGACCCGGTTCACGGTGTCGGCGGACTCGAAGGCGGACGGGCTGTGCATAACGATCTCGGGAGGGGCGGCGGAGGAGGGGGGACGATGCTTCGGACCGGGCTTGGGCCGGCACCTGTCGCTTCGACGCAGTCGTCGTCTGTGCGCCGGGACGGCTCCGGCTAGTATCCCCAGGACGCGGTCCGGGGCCGCACGGTGGCAGCCCCGGGGAGGGGAGGCGCCCCGTTTCGAGGTCCGGAAGAATACGGAACCATGGCGCCTCAGCGTCGCGCGGCGGTCGGCCTCTGGGCCGCGCTGACGTTCTCCTCAGCCGTCCTCGTTCACGGCGTCGTCCACGCGATCGGCGCGCAGGCCTTCGTCTGGGACTCGCCCGCGCACGTCGTGATGCTGCTCGCCGCGCTGGGCCTGCTCGGGGGCGTCGCCGCGCCGCTGGGCCTCGTCGGCCCGGCCCGCGAGCGCCGCAGGCGCCTCGCGCTGGTGCGCGCCGCGCTGACCTCGCTCGGACCGGCCCTGGCGGGAGTCGGGCTGGTCACGCAGGCCGGTATCGCCGCGCTGCTGCTGCTCGCCGAAGGCGCCTCGCTCGATCCCGAACGGCTGATCCTCGCGCTCGCGTGCGGCCTGCTCGCATTGCTTTGCTCGGCGTTCATCTTTCGCGCGACCCGCGACCGGGTCGTCGCCTTGCTCGTCGCGCTCGCCGCGGCGAGCGATCCGCCGGTCTTGCGCGCCGTCCTGCGCCGGAGCCTCCGTCGCCCGGCCCGCGCCACCGTCCCCTACCGGCTGTTCGTCCCCAATCGCCCACCCCCGACGCTCGCTGTCTGATCGTCCCGCCGCGCCCTAGCGCGGCTCGATTCACGTCACAGTAAGTAAGCGAAGGGAAATCATGTTTAGCCGCCATCGTCGCGGCGAGCCGCTCCGCGTGCTCGTCCTCATTTTCGGTTTCGTCCTCGCGAGCGCGCCCGCTGCGCTCGCCCAAGCCGGCACCTCCGTCATCTCGGGCACGGTGACCGCCGCCAATCAGCCCGTCGCCGGCGCGAGCGTCACCGCCGCCGGATCCAACCTCACCCTGCGCGCGCAGACCGATGCGCGCGGCGCCTTCACGATCGCGGCCGTGCCCGCCGGCAGCTACGACGTCGAGGTGACCGCGCCGCAGGGCCGCGCCTCGCTGCGCGTCGACGTGACCGGCGCCGCCGGCGCGCACCTCACGATCGCGCTCTCGCAGCTCAAGGAGATCGGCCGCACCTCGGTCACCGCGCGCCCGCCGGTGCGCGGATCGGGGACCGATCTCAGCCTCAACGCCGAAGCGCTCGCGCACTCGCCGGCGGCCGGGAGCCTGCCCAACCTGCTGATCCAATTGCCGGGCGCAGCACGCGGCGCGAACGGCGTCGTCCACATCAACGGCGACCACGGCGACATCAACTACATCGTCGACGGCGTGCAGATCCCGCAGGAGCTCAACCGCATCGTCGGCAGCGAGTTCGATCCCAACGACATCGCGTTCGTCGAGGCGCTGCAGGGAGCGTACCCGGCGCAGTACGGCGAGCGGTTCGCGTCGGTGATCAACATCAACACGCGCAACGGCGCGGGGCCGCCGGGCTTCATCGGCGACGTCGACGCCGGCTCGTACGCTGGCCTCGACACGACGCTGGGCTATCACACGACGATCGGAAAGGGCTCGCTGGTCGTCGCGCTGCGGAACCAGCGCGGCAACCGCGGTCTCGACCCGCCGAACTTCGACTCGCCGCACAACGCGTTCAGCAACGCGAACCAGTTCCTGCGCTACACGCAGCCGGCCGGCCCGAACTTCCTCAACCTCACCGTCAGCCGCTCGTACCAGACGTATCAGATCCCGAACGACGTCGCGAACGGACAGCCGGCGAGCACCGACGACGTCGAGACCCAGGAAGACCTCTTCACCTCGCTTCAGTTCCGCCACCCGATCGGCGACCACGGCTCGCTCTCGTTCGGGCCGTCGTACAAACGCTCGCGGATCCGCGACTTCGGCGATGCGAACAACGACTTCACCTTCGGCGAGGCCGGCAATCCGGGGGCGCCGAGCGATTGCGCGAACGCCCTCGCCGCGAGCGGACCGGTGGTGAACGGCGTGGTCACGAACCCGCAGCCGAATCCGGCGGTGCAGTACGGGAACGCGACCTGCGGGTTCTCCCTCAACGGCGACCGCATCGCGATCGACGTCGGGGGCAACCTCGATTACGAGAACCGCAGCGCCAAGCACGATCTCGCGTTCGGCGGAATCTCCACCGCGACGCACGTCGCCAAAACGTACGCCGTCACCCTGCAGCCCGGCAACTTCCTGGCACCGATCTTCTCGCCGGCCGACCCCGGCGCACCGTTCACGGTGGTCGACGACGCGCCGAACGTCGGGCACCTGTCCGCGTTCTACGTGCAGGACGCCTGGAAGATGGGGCCGCTGTGGCAGCTCGACTACGGCGTGCGCGGCGACTCCTTCACCGTCGGCTCCACGCAGTTCTCGACCGGATTCGGCCAGCTCAGCCCCCGAATCAAGCTGACCCGATTCTTCGGCGCCCGCGACAGCGTGTACGCGTACTACGGCCGCTTCTTCACGCCGTTCTCGCTCGAGAACGTCGCACCGCTGGCCGCGTACACGCTGAACCTGCCGCTGCAAACGAACGTCGCGCAGTTCGACCTCAAACCGCAGCGCGACTCCGTCTACGAGATCGGCGGCCACTTCGCGCTCGGACGCGGCGACCTCGGCGTGCGGATCATGCAGAAGAACGCGACCGACCTGATCGACGACACCCAAGTCGGCGTCACCAACCTGCACCAGGACATCAACTTCGCGCAGGGCCGCATCGCGACCCAGACCGCGTACTATCAGGTCGGCTTGGCGCGGGCCGGCCGGTTCTACGCCGCGGTGACCCACACGTACGCGGTGAACAAGGGCTGCGAGACGCAACTGCTGGCGCCGTGCTTCAGTACGGGCGACGACTGGTCGCCCGCCGATCACGACCAGCGTGTCGACGTCACCTCGGGTCTCGTGCTCAACGAGCGGCACGGCGGCTGGTTCTCGGTCGACGCCGAATACGGCAGCGGGCTGTCCTCAGCGCTGAACCCGACGGGCGGGATCAGTTGCGGCGGGATCGACGGCAGCAGCGGCGGACCGTGCAAGCGCACCCCGCACCTCACGTTCGACGCCGAAAAAGGTCTCGCGCTGCACGGCGGGATGGCGCTCACGCTGCGCGTTCGGAATCTGCTCAACGATCGCTACTACGTGACGTTCGCCAACGCGCAGGGCAACCATTACGCGCCGCCGCGGACCTTCGACGTGGGCCTGCGGCTCAACACGAAGTAGTTCCGGCGGGAGGTTCGCGCGGCGTTCAGCGCAGCGTCGCGCGAATCACCGTTCCGCCGCCTTCGGCGTCGTCGACCGCGAGGTGCCCGGCGAGCAGTTCCACGATGCCGAGCCCGCGGCCGGATTCGGCGAACAGATCGCGCCGCGGCTTCCACGGGCGCGCCGGCAGGCCCGGACCGTGATCGCGCACGACCAGCACCGGGCACTGGCGGCTGCGCATCTCGAGATGCACCTCGACCGCGCCCTTGGCGTAGCGCACCGCGTTCGCGACGAGCTCGCCGTAGATCAGCTCGGCGGCGTCGACGTCGGCGGGCGGTTCCTCCAGGGCGACCAGGCAGTCGCGGAACGCGCGGCGGTGTCGCAGCACCTGCTCCCCATCATCTTCGACCCGCCACACGATCGACACCGGATCGCACCTGCCCTTCGACATCGTATGGTAACGGACGTCTGCGCCTGCGTCTGTCCTCGGATCAGGGGGTTTTTTCATGCGCCACGCTCGAGCAGGCAGCGCTCGGCGCGCGGAGCGAGCGCCTCCTCGAGGGCGTACGCGCTCATCGGCGCGCCGAAGTGGAATCCTTGGACTTCATCGCAGCCCAGCGACGCGACGAACGCCAGCTGCTCGGCGTCTTCTACCCCTTCGGCGGTAACGTGCAGGCCGAGCGTTTTCGCGACGGCCACGATCGAACCGACGATCGCCTGGTCATAAGCGTCCTCGGCGACGTCGCGGATGAACGCCCGGTCGATCTTGAGCGCCGTGATGGGCAGCCGCTTCAGATACGCCAGCGAGCTGTAGCCGACGCCGAAGTCGTCGATCGCGACCTGCACGCCGAGCGCGCAGATCCGCCGCAGCGCCGGCAGCACGGTGTCGTCGAGCAGGACGTGTTCGGTGACCTCGACCGAGAGCGCGCCGGGGGGCAGGCCGTGCTCGGCGAGCATCGCCTCGACGACGTCGGGCAGATCGGGCTCGCGCAGGTCGCGCGGCGAGAAGTTGACGGCGACGCGGAAGTCCGGCTCGTAGGTGCGCACGCGCGCCGCGGTGACGCAGGCCTCGCGCAGCACCCAGCGGTCGACCGCGACGATCGCGCCGCTCTCTTCGGCGATCGGGATGAAGACGCCGGGCGCGACGACGCCGCGCACGCGGTGGTTCCAGCGCACCAGCGCTTCGCAGCCGACGATCCGGCGGGTCGTCAGGTCGACGACCGGCTGATAGAGCAGCTCGAGCTCCTCGCGGAAGATCGCGTGGCGCAGATCGTTCTCCAGCACGAGCCGTTCGCCGGCCGCGGCTTCCATCGTTTGGTCGTAGAGCGCGTAGCGGCTGCCGCCCAGCGCTTTGGCGCGGTACATCGCGGCGTCGGCGTGGGCCACGATCGCCTCGGCGTCGCGCCCGTGGTCCGGGAAGATCGCGATCCCGACGCTGGCGTTCACGAAGAGATCGCGGCCGCCGGCCGGCACCGGAAGCGCGAGCGCGCGGACGAGCCGGAGCGCGACGCTCTCCGCTTCGCCCGGATGGACGACGCGCGGCAACAGGATGATGAACTCGTCGCCGCCGGGACGGGCGATGACGTCGCCCGAGCGCAGCGTCTCCTGCAGCCGTACCGAGACCTCGCGCAGCACCTGGTCGCCGGTTCCGTGTCCGAGGGTGTCGTTGATCGTCTTGAACCGGTCGAGATCGACGAACAGCACCGCGAAACGCCGGTCGTCGCGGCGTGCGTCGGCGATCGTCTCTTCGATCCGCTGGTCGAGCGAAAGGCGGTTCGGCAGCGCGGTCAGGCGATCGCGATGGGCGCTCTCGAACAGCTCCTGCTGCGTGCGCTTGAGCTCGGTGATGTCGAGCGAGACGCCGACCGCGCCGACGACCGCGCCCTCGGCGTCGCGCAGCGGTTCGACGTGATGGCGAAGCCAGCGCTCGCCGCGCGCCGTCTCGACGCGCACGGGAAGCCCGCGGGCGACGTCCTGCAGCACGTGCTCGGCGATCAGCGCGCCGGAGGACTGGTCGATGAGCGCTTCGGCGCGCAGCCCGAGCTGATCGAGCGCGCCGCCGGCGATCGAGGTGAAGCGCGCGTCCCGATCCGCCGTCCACAGGACCGCGTCGACGTTCTGCGTGACCAGCCGCAGGCGCTGATCGTTCATGCGCATGCGCGTCTCGTAGCGCGCGCGTTCGCTCACGTCGCGCAGCGAGACGATGACGTCGCGCCCGGCCGGATGCACGCGTACCTCGACCGTCGCGCCCGACGTCGCGGAGAGGTGCAGCTTGCGGACGGTCTCGCCGGTCCGGCGCGCGTACCGGACGTCGGGCCCCATGTCGGAGATCAGCGGGTCGACGACGTGATCGAGGTCGCGTCCCAGCAGGGCGGCGGCGGTCGTCCCGAGCAGCCGTTCCGCCTCGGGGTTGACCGCTCCGATACACATGTCGTCGCCGACGACGTACACGCCGTCCGCGACCGCGTGCAGCACCTGGACGTGCCGGTCGATCGCCTCCGCGCAGTCGCGCCGCAGTCCGGCCGCGGCGGTCCGCAACCGCGTGACGTACAAAGCGAGGCCGGCCAGCGCGATAAACGCGAGACCCGACAGCACGACGGCGATCATGCGAGGTTCATCCGTGAAACGACCGATTGCGCAGACGAAGCGCGCCGTGCGATATCCGTGCACGACGTACCGGCAAGACGCCCTTACCCTTGAACGGATCCGGCGGACGTCTACCGGAACCGCGATACCGAGACTATCGGACGCTCTTCACAGTTTCGTAAACTTTTGGTGTGTTAAGATTCCGTAAACCGAGACGCGCGCGAGCGCTAGCCAGCCAGGCCGAACAGGGTCAGGGTCCCCATCCAGAGCCCGAGGCCGACGCACACGATGCCGACGCCGACCGCGACCACATTGCCGAGCCGCGAGTTCACGCGGTCGCCGAGGATCCTCTTGTCGTTCGAAAGGACGAGCAAGAACCCGAGCACGATCGGCAGCACGAACGCATTGAACGCCATCACCCACACCGTGATGCGGATCAGCGGCAAGTGCGGGATCAGCACGAAGGCGGCTGCGAGGATCACCATCGCGGCATACATTCCGTAGAAGCGCTTCGCATCGTAGCAGGCGGCGTTCAGCGAGCAGCGCCACGCGAAGGCTTCGCCGAACGCCCAGGCCGACGCGAGCGAGACCACCAGCGCGCCGAGGAGCGCCGCGCCGAGCAGGCCGGCGCCGAACGCGATCCCGGCGAGCTTCGAACCGGTCAGCGGGACGAGCGCGAGCGCGGCGTGCGCGGCGTCGGTGACGCTGACGTGATGGACGAAGAGCGTCGCTGCGCACGTCACCAAGACCGCGATCATGATGACCTGCGTGAACACCGCGCCGATCGCCGTGTCGACGCGCGCGAGCCGGAGATCCTTGACGCGCAGCCCTTTGTCGACGGTCGCGGACTGCTGGTAGAAGATCATCCATGGCATGATCACGGCGCCGATGTTGCCGGCGACCAGCAGCAAGTAGTCGCGATTGCCGAGCGGCTGGCTACCGAACAGACCCTCGCGGACCAGCACGCTCGGATCGGGATGCGCCGCGAACGCCGCGGGGATGAAGAGCAGTTCTAGGATGCACAAGCCGAGCGCGAACACCTCAGCCCGCTTGTAGCGCCCGCTGAAGGCGATCCCCACCAGCACGGTCGCCGAGACGATCACCATCGGCGCGACCGGGATTCCGAAGACCAGCGCGGCGCCCGCGATCCCGATGAACTCGGTGACGAGCGCTGCGAAGTTCGTGATCAGCATCGTGCCGAGCGAGACCCACGTCCAAGCCAGACCGTAATTCTCGCGGATCAACTGGGCGTGGCCCTTGCCGGTAACGGTGCCGAGCCGGACCGTCATCTCCTGGACGACGAACAGCGGCACGATCAGCAGCAATTGCAGCAGCACGAGCTTCATCCCGAACTGCGCGCCCGAGGTCGCGGCGGTCGTGATGCTGCCCGCCTCGGTGTCGGCAAACGCGACGATCAGGCCGGGTCCCGCGACCGCCAAATATCGCCACCAGGGACTCCGGCGCCGCGGGATCTCGAGGGTCTGAGGGTCAGCATGAACCGCGGTCATGGAGCTCCAGCGAGTGTGAGGCGAGCCTAACAACTACGCGAGGCACACCGAAATACCCTCGGCGGAGCGACGGAGAGGCGGAGAGGCGACTGCCGTGTTGCCGACGTCCGCGCTCGGGCTGCACGGAACGGCGGCCGGGCCGTCGAAGCTGGCCGGGTGCTCGCCTACCTCGCGCTCGGGGCGCTTCTGCTGGGCCTCGCCTCGCCCGCGCCGGCTCCGAAACCGACGCCGACCAACCCGTTCAACCTCGAGCCGATCCCGGTACCGTCGCACCTGCCCCTGATCGGGACGACCCGCGCCAAGCGCGTCTGCACAGCGATCCGGCAGGCGGTCGCACCGGCGGTCGCGGCGGCAATGAAGAACGATCAAACGTTCGGCGGACTGCGCAAGACGATCTTCGACTACGTCGTCAAGGACACCGAAGAAGCGCGCGATCTCCATCTGATGCAGATGGACCGGCAGGTCGACGGGATGGTCAAGAACGTCAACACGATCGAAGACGCGCTGAAGTCGCCGATCCTCGACATTCCGGACGGCGCCAAACCCCAGGACGCGAAGCTGCTGCGCGACCTGCGTAAGAGCTTGGGCGGAATACTCGCCGCGCAAAAGACGGAGCTCAACGCGATGAGCGGGTTCGTCGAAACCGAGCGGATGCGCCGCTTCGGACAGCTCAGCGAGAGCGAGCTGAACATGCAGCGAGCGAATCAAGGGAACGTCGCCAACGGTCCCGGCGGTACGATCCCGACGCCGATGCCCGTCAGCGGTTTTCTGCAGGACACGTCGACGACGTTCAACCCGCAGCATCGGACCGTCAGCAGCCTGAACGACGCGCATCTGCTCGACCGTGATCTCGGCGACATCGCCGCGGTCGTCGGCCGGTACGAAGACGCCGCGACGAAGGTGATCGTCCCGGCGGCGAACAGCTGCAAATAGCGAGCGGCGGCCGCCCGGCGAGGCCGTCCCTGCGTTCGCCCCGAAGCGGCTGAACCCGATGGGGGTCCCGCGCAAGCCGATCGAGCCGCCCTCGGACGACGCATCGGCGTTTCTCGAGCAGGCGATGGACCAGTACGGCAAGGCGACCTACAACTTCGCCTACCGGCTGACCGGCAACGAGGCGGACGCTCGCGATCTCGCCCAGGACGCCTTCATCCGGGTCTACCGGGCCTGGCGCTCGTTTCAGCCGGGGACTTCGTTCCTGTCCTGGATCTACCGGATCGTCACGAACTTGTACAGGGATGAACTTCGGCGGCGAAAAGGGCGTTTCCAGGAAGAGATCCCCGAGGACAACGCCCCGCAGGTATACGGTGGGCAGCGGCCGATGGCCGTCGACCCGATCGAAGACTACGTGGCCGGTCAGCTGGGAGAGCCGCTGGCGAAGGCCCTGGCCCAGCTCTCCCCGGAACAGCGCCAAGTCGTGGTTCTCGCCGACATCGAAGAGTACAGCTACCAAGAGATCGCCGACATCATGGGGTGTTCGATCGGAACGGTCCGATCGCGGCTCCACCGAGCACGTGCTCTTCTCCGTCGGTTAGTAACCAGGGCGCAACAGGAAGAACGATGAGTACCCCACACTACGACCGCGACATTCTGATCGACTACCTCCACGGCGGGCTCGAACCCGAAACCGACGCTGCCGTTTTTGCGCACCTCGAAACGTGCTCGGCGTGTGACGCCGTCCACGGCGAAGAGGCCGCGCTCGGCGAAGTGCTGCGCACCGCGGCGCGCGCCGAGGAGCTGGAGTTCCCCTCGCTCGTGAAAGCGCGCGTCTGGGACGCGCTGCGGCACCAGAAGCCTTCGTGGCTCGAACGTCTGCGCCCATGGGGTCCCCGCCTCGCCGTTCCGGTCGCCGCGGCGATCGCGCTCGTCGCCTATATCGGCACGCCGGCCTGGCGGAATGCGAACCAGCCGATCGGCGTCGCGGCGGCGTTCTACCTCGACGAGCACAACGCCGCAATTCAGCAGAACCCGTTCGGCCCGGGCGCGGCCCCCGCCGTCTATACCGACAGCCAAGATCGCAGCTCGTCCGCTGCTGCGTACATCGATACCGCCGACGCCGCGACTCTCGACGACGCCGACGGTGCGCTCCGGTAGCGTAGCGCTCGGCGCGCTCGCGCTGCTCGCGCTGAGCGCCGCGGCCCCCGCGCGCGCGGCGACGCCGCCGCCGGTGGGCACCGATGCACGGCCGCTGATCGTGGCCGCCGCGGCCGCGCCGCGGCACATCTCATTCGTCGGCCAGATGGTCTTGATCCGCAGCGGCCAGACGCGCTCATCCGCCGTCGTTTCGAAGATCGAGCACCGCGCACCGGACGAGACGCGCCGCACCTATCTGACCCCCCGCGACCTGTACGGCCAGTCCGTGATCAGTCGCGGCGCGATGTCCTGGAACATCGACCCCGTGCGAAAGCGCGTCGTCGTCAGTGAGAACCAGGCCGCCGTCGATCCGGTCGCGGTCGTCGACGACATCGCGATGGTCGACGGAAACTACCGCGCGGTTCGCACCGCCTCCGAGGTCGTCGCGGATCGCAAGGTCGACGTAGTCGATCTCGTGAGCCGCTACACCGGCGAGCGTGCGATGCGGCTCTGGATCGACACGCAGACCTATATCGTGCTGGGGAAGGAAGCGTATCACAGCGACGGTTCGCTCGCGTGGCGCATGCGCTACGACGACATCCGCTATACCGACGTCATTCCGGCGGCGATCTTCACCGCGACCGCACCGGCCGGATACGCGACGGTGAAGGGGCGCTCGTACAACCGCCCGCGGATGCTCCCCGGCGCGGTCCCCGACGCCGGCTTCAAACCGATCACCCCGCGCTATCTGCCGGATGGGTTCGCGCTCATCAGCGCCGATGTTTCGCAGGTCAAGACCGTGCGCAACCTGCACCTGATCTACTCCGACGGGATCCGCACCCTCTCGCTGTTCGAAAATGCGACCGACCGCGCGATCGACTTCGCCGGGATGAAGGCGCAGCCGACGCACTTCGAAGATCATGACGCCTGGTACGTTCACGACGGTCCGACGACGCTGCTCGCCTGGCGCGAGCACGGCCTCGCCTTCGCGCTGGTCGGCGACCTCGAGCTCAAAGAGCTCGCCCAAATCGCGACCTCGGTGATCCCGTAGCCCACTAGCGGTTCGTCGCGCATTGCGTGATGGGCAGGTGTGGCAGTTTCATTGTCCTCCGTCTCCGCCGTTCTCGAGCGCGTCGCGTCGGCGCGTGACGTCGCGTTCGGCAGCTACTTTTTGCCGCACGGTCCGATGCGCGACGCGCTCGTCACGGCGGCGCGGCGCGGGGCACACGTCTCCTTGACGCTGCAAGCCGATCCGTATCGCAACCCGTACGGTAGACGGTGCAACGCCGACGCGGCGCGCGAGCTGCGCGCGGCCGGCGGCTCCGTTTCGCTCTTGCCGAGCGATCGTGCGCCGTTTCATCTGAAGGCGGCGGTGTGCGACGACGTCGCGTACCTCGACGACCGTAATTGGACGCAGCGCGGCCCGGAGACCGTCGTCGCCGACGGCGATCCGGCGGATGTCGCGCTGGTCCGCGAAGCGCTCGCGGGCCGGGGCGGCGCCGACGTCGCGCTCGCCACGCGTAAGGACGAGGCGCAGCAGCGCGAGGTCGAACTCGTCGACCGCGCGGGGACGGCCCCGGTGTTCGTCGAGACGGAGCGCGTCGCGACCTCGCCGCTCACGCGCGCGCTGCAGCGCCATGCCGAGTCAGGCGCGCCGACGACGCTCGTCCTCGCCCCGACCGCGCGGCATTCGGCGCACGAAGCCACCGCGCTCGCAGCGCTCGCCGCCTCCGGCGTTCGGGTCTGCCGGCATGGGACGAACGAAAAGCTCGCGCTCGCCGGCGACACGGCGTGGATCGGCTCCGGAAACGCGACCGGCGCCTCAGGGCGAGGCGCCGGTCAGCTCGAGTTCGGGATGCTCACGCGCGAGCCCGCGCTCGTCGCGGCGGTTCGCGCGGCGTTCGCGCGTGACGCAGGGCGAGCGAACTAGCTGGGGCGGTTGGCGCGGCGCGCTTGCTGCATCGCGGCCTTGAGGTCGGCGCGCTGTGAGGGCGTGAGGACGCCTTCGATCTGCGCGTGCAGCTTCTCGCGGTTCGCCTTGCGCGTCGCCGGATCGGCACCCTTGTTCTGGCCGTGAGCCTGGGCGAAGATCTGATCGATCTGCGTCTTCTGCGAGGCGCTCAGGTTCAGGCCGTGCAGTGCCGAGCGGAACGCGTTGTTGTGGCGGCCGTGATGGCCGGAAATGGCCGCCGGCGCGGCACCGGCGGGAGCGGTCGGTGCCTGCTGCGCGAACGCGGCGACCGGGACGCTGAGGGACGCCGCGAGCACGGCTGCGGCAAGGAAACGAATGCTGGACAAGGCGGTAGCTCCTGCGTCGATCGGACGCGTGCGATGGTTCTCTTGCTGAGAATACGCGCGCCGCGGCCCGCTCGTCGTGAGAGCCCCGTTAGATGACGGTATGGAGCCCCTTGACGATCGCCGCCTCGGGAGTCTCGCCGCTCCCCATCCAGCGAATCTTCTTGGCCGAGTCGATGATGACCAGGGTCGGGAACCCCTCCTTGAGGTAGAGGCCCGCGACCTTCAGGTCGGGGTCGAACGCGATCGGGTAGCGCACGTTGAACTGCGAACCGAACTGGTTGACGTCGAGCTGCGACTCCGGGTGCGACCCGTCGATTCCGTAGGGGCTGCCGCTGACGGCGACGACCGCAATTTTGCCGGCGTATTTCGCGGCGATGTCGTTCAGCACGACCGTTTCGCGCTGGCAGTGCGGGCACCACGTCGCGAAGACCTCGAGCAGCACCGGCGTCGAGACCGCAGCGAGATCGAACGGTCCGGCGTTGGTCGAGACCGCGAAGGTCGGCGCCGAGTCTCCGGTCTTCAGCTTCGAGACCGCCGGCGCGTTCGTGGCCGCTTTCTGAACCGTGTCGCGCGAGTTGAAGTAGCCGATCACGCCGATGATCGCGATGACGACGATCGTCAGGATCGCGTAGACGACGATCTTGCGACGGTTGGGAGGCGAGGATTTCGTGGCGGCGCGGCTCATGATACGTTTCCGATTCTCCGGTCGAGGGCCAGCGCCCCCGGGGGGCGCAGGGCGATGGCGAGCGCGAGCACGACGAAGACGGCGTCGCGCGCGACCTCCGCCCACGTCGTGACGGTGGTATCGTTCGGTCCGAAGCAGCCGCACGAGACGCTCATCCCGCGCACGACGGCGGAGGCGATGGCGAGATCGAAGAGCGCGAGCATCACGACCGCGACCCAGCCGGCGATCCGCGTGAAGAACCCGACGATCAGATAGCCGCCGAGCAGAATCTCGAGGAACGGCAGGATCACGGCGAGCGGCGCGATGATGCCCTCGGGGAGCAGACGGAAGCCGGCGATCTGCGCCGCGAACAGCGTCCCGTGTCCGACCTTGGAAGCCCCGGCGACGACGAAGATCCCGCCGATCACCAGACGCAGCACGAAGATCAGCCAGTCGACGACGGCGGGCTTCACCGCGTCGCCCCGGCGAGCGCGGCCTGTTCGACTTCCCGCACCAGCGCACGCTGCGCGGGCGGGATCGCCTGCACGTCGGTGCGCTCGATCTCCTGCGCCTCTTCAAAACCGACGATCGTCTCCGCGACGCACTCCGCGACCGTCGCCGGATCGTAGCCCCCTTCGAGCACGAACAAGGCGCGGCCGTCGCAATAGCTATCGGCGATCTCGCGAATCAACCGGCCCATCTGGCGGGCGAACGACGGATCGACGCCGAGGTCGCCGACCGGATCGCCGGCGACGACGTCATAGCCGGCACTCACGACGATCAACCGCGGCCGGATGCGTTCCGCCAGCGCGCGCAGCGTGCGCGTGTGGATCGCGAGAAAACCCTCGGTCGAGATGCCGCGCGCGTCGATCGGAACGTTGACGAGCGCGGCACCGGACGCGACGCGATTGCCGCGCGGATCACCGGTGCCGGGATATGCCGGGTCGGCGTGGCTGCCCGCGTACGAGACGCCGCCGCCGATCATCGCCTGCGTCCCGTTCCCGTGATGGTAGTCGAAATCCAGGATCAGGACGCGCTTCCCTTCGCCTTGGGCGTAGGTGCGCGCGGCGATCGCCGCATTGTTGAAGACGCAGAATCCCATCCCGCGCGCGGGCTCGGCGTGATGCCCCGGCGGTCGGACCAGCGCGAAGGTACCGCGCCGCCCGTCGACCGCGGCTTCGAGCGCGACCAAGGTCGCGCCGACGGCGCGCGCCGCGGCATCGTACGAACCGGCGTCGACCAGCGTGTCGCCGGTGGGGAGATCGGTGACGTAGCCCGGTTCGAGCGCCGCGCACGTGCGGCGCACGAGCTCGATGTACTGTGCCGGGTGGACGCGCGCGATCTCGTCAGGGCGCGCGAACCGCGCGTCGACCCGCTCGCCCAGCATGCCGCGCCGTTGCAGCTCGGCCGCGACGACGCGCACCCGATCGGGTCGCTCCGGATGCGGAACGCCGGCCAGGTGCGCGGTGAGTCCGTCGTCGTAGGCGACGAGCATCGTCTTACTGGTTCGGCGGCGGGGTCTTTTTGGGTGCCGGTTTCGGGCTGGTCTTGGGCGCCGGCACCGTGCTCTTCTTCGACCCCGTCGACTGCTGCCGGTCGATGCCGGCGATCAGCGACTTCAATTCGTTCGCCGCCTGCGAGCCGGGCTTCATGTACGCGAGCAGCTTCTGGTACGTCGCCTTCGCCTTGTCAGGCTGCTTCGCACCTTGATAGCACTGCCCGAGTCCGAACAGGATCGAGGGGTTCTGGCGCGCGAGGTCGGGCGCGCCCTTGTCGAGCGCGTCGTAGACCTGCACGCATTCGGTGTAGTTGTGCGTCTGGAGGTCGGCTTGGCCGAGCCCCATCAGCGCGTCCGGCGTGTGCTGCAGACCATACGAGGCCTTGAACTCGCCGACGGCCTTGTCGAACTGCTTGTTCGCCGAATACGTCGCTCCGAGCAGCAGGTGTGAACGCGGGTCGTTCGGGGCCAGCTCGCTGACGCGCTTGAACTGGTCGATCGCTTTGGGAATCAGATTTTCGGAGGCGTAGAGCTGCCCCAGCTTCGCGACCGCGTCGACCTGATCGCGGTTCGGACCGGCACCCGCGACGTACTCGCGCTCGGCACCGGCGTTGTCTTTCTTCGACTGCAAGTACTCGCCGTAGGCGGTGTGCGCCGAGAGGATGTTCGGGAACTCCGATATCGCGCGCTTGAACGCCGTCTCGGCGTCGCCGTCCATCTTTTCGTTGGCGTAGACGACCGCTTCCTGATCGATCACCGCGACCTTGTCGTTCGGATCGGTCTGCAGCTTGTAGAGCGCGTCGTAGCTCGCGATCGCGTCTTTGACGTTATGCTGGGTCGCTGCGATGCGTGCCCGGCCGATCAGCGCGTCGACGCTGGTCGGATCGATCGCGATCGCGCGGTCGTACAGCTGCGATGCGAGCGCGATCGCGTTCTGCTGCGTGTACGTCTGCGCCTCGAGGAGCAGCGGACGGACGTCCTTGGGATCCAGCTTCAGCGCCGCCTCGAGCTGCTGGCGGGCCTCGTCGAACTTCCCTTCGCCGGCCAGCACCTGGCCGTAGGCGAGATACGCGTTCTTGTCGTCCTTGTTGAACGTCACGGCGCGCTTCGCGACGCGCTCGGCGTCCTGCGGCCGGTTGAGCCGCATGTAGCTGTCGGTCAGCGTCCCGAGCACGCCCGGGTTGGTCGGCTCGAGGTTCGCCGCTTGCTCGAGATCCGCCAGCGACTCCTTCGAATGACCGAGCGCGTTCTGCGCGAGCCCGTCGAAGTAGTAGATCTGGGCCGTCTTGGTCCCGCCCTGGAGCAGCTTCTGCGTCAGCGGCAGCGCCAGGTCCGGGCGGTTGATCTGCAAGTAGTCCGCGGCGAGTTCGGCCTGATTCGCCTTGTTGCTCGGATCGGTCTTGAGCGCCGACTCGAGCCGCGGGATCGCTCGATCGAGCGGCTCCGGCGTCACTTTCGGCGAGGGCACCGGCGAGGGCGTCGGCGACGCTGCCCTGGCCGGGGCCTTGGGCGCCGCGGCGACCGGATGGACGTTCGTGCCGGCGGCGGCGACGAACGCGGCGGCCGAGAAAGCGAGAACGGGGAAAAGACGGCGCATCATTCTAGGCGTGTACGGCTTTCGCGTCGCGGACCAGCTTCGTCAACTCCGGAACGATGGCGAATGCGTCTCCGACGACGAGGAGATCGGCGAACTCGGCGATGGGGGCGTTTCCGTCTTTGTTGATCGCAACGATCGTCTCGGACGTCCGCATGCCGACTTTGTGTTGGATCGCGCCGGAGATTCCGACGGCGAGGTAGAGTTGTGGGCTGATCGTTTTACCGGTCTGCCCGACCTGATGTCCGTGGGAGACCCAGCCGGCGTCGACCGCCGCCCGAGAAGCACCCACCGCACCGCCGAACGCGTCGGCGAGGTCTTTCAGGATCGTGGTGAACGGTTCCGGACCGCCCATACCCCGACCGCCGCTCACGACGACCGACGCCTCTTCGACGCCCAGTTCCGCTGCGGCTTCCTCGACCTCGTCCTCCACGGTAACCGTGGAGGCCTTCCCACTCGACGGAATCTGAACGATCTCTCCGGCCCCGGAAGTTTCCTTGGCGGCGAAAACATTCGGCCGGATAGCTGCCACGCCGAACGGGGAGCCGGTCAGCTTGCAGGTCGTGATGACCAGGCCGCCGAGCTTCGGCATCACGCACGCGACATCGCCGCCGTCGATGGTGAAGTCGACCACGTCGGCGTTGACGCCGCAATCGACCCGGGCCGCAAAGCGCGACCCGACGTCGCGACCGATCATCGTGTTGCCGACCAGGACGAGCGCCGATCCGACGGCCTTCGCGACCGCGTCGAGCGCGTCGACCGCACCGTCGATGAAACGGTCCTCGGTGGCGACGTGGATCTGGTCGAGCGGATAGCGTTTCAGCGTCTCGGCCGCCTGTGCTGCGCCATCGCCGGCGACGACGGCGTGCGCTTTGCCGCCGAGCTGATCGGCCAGCGTCCGTGCGTGCGTCGCCGCTTCCAGCGACGAGCGGCGAATCGCGCCGTGCTTGTGCTCGATGAACGCAATCACGTCTTGCATCACAGGAATTTCCGGTCTTTGAGAAATTGCACGATCGTTTTCGCGCCTTCCGCCGGATCGGGCGCTTGCACGACCTGGCCTTTGGCGCGTCCGGGTGGCGTAGCGAGATCGACGAGCTGCGCTTTCGCGCCGTCGGTGCCGACGGCGACGGTCAAGCCGAGATCGGCGACGGCGAGTTGCTTGATCTCCTTTTTCTTGGCGCCCATGATGCCTTTGAGCGACGGATAGCGCGGCTCGTTGGCGGATTTCGTGATGCTCACGACCGCCGGGAGCGCTGCCGAGATCGTCATGTAGCCGGTCTCCGTCTCGCGCTGGACGCGCACGCGGCCGTCGGCGACCTCGAGCGTGCGCGCGTACGTCAGACCGGGATAGCCGAGCTTCTCGGCGAGCATCCCCGGGAGATCGCCGCTGATCGCGTCGGTCGACTGCGTCCCGGTGATCACGAGGTCGGGATTCTGCGCCTTGATCCCGGCGGCGAGCGCGACCGCGGTACCGAGCAGGTCGCTGCCGGCGAACGCGTCGTCCGAGAGCATGACCGCATCGTCGGCGCCCATCGCGAGCGCCTTGCGGACCACTTCCTTGCCGGACGCGGGGGTCATCGAAACGATGGTCACCGTGGAACCATCGTTGAGCTTTTCCTTCAGCTGCAGCGCCGCTTCGATCGCGTACTCATCGAATGGGTTGAGGACCGTTTCGACGCCGGTACGGACGAGGCGCTTGGTCGCCGGATCGATGCGCTTGTCGGCGTTCGTATCGGGGACGAGCTTGACGGTGACGAGGATCTTCAGGGCGGAAACCTCCGGACACACGAAACCCGGCAGCTCGCCGGGTCGTCGGGAACCTCAGAAGCTTCTGGAGGCGGGCTAAGAGCCCTTCAACCAGTTCAAAGTAATAGGTCCTTCGGACATTGTGGGATGACCGGGGCTTGAACCCGGACGCCCTTTGGGGGCAGCAAATTTTCGCACCGCTTCGGCTTTCGCCGCCACCGCGGCTGCGACGCCGCGACGTTCGTGGTCCGGACTGTGCCTTGACCGTGCGACCCACCCATCGGTGAGTTCGTTTAGGCCGCGCCCGTCCAGTCTCTACACCTTCAGGTTCGCGTGTCACGCGCGAACGAGCTTGGCTCGGCGTTGTCGTGCGACTGGCCGCGACGAGTTCACCGACTTTGAGCGCATCCCGGCCGGTGTTTCCATCCGGCCGGCTCAGGGTCCCTAAGTCTGCTGTGTCTACCTATTCCACCATCATCCCGCCGGCGTCATTCGAGGGGTGGAGGGGTCGTTCCGGTGCGAGCGGGGCGGCGCGGAAGGCGGGGGAGTTCAGGTAGCCCAGGAGCAGGTCGGCTTCGCTGACCGTGAAGCGGTCGACGCCGAGGAGGCGGCAGGCCTCGTCGACGACGATCAGGCCGGCCGGTAAGATGTCGGCGCGCTGCGGACGGATCTGCGGCATCGCCTTGCGCGCGTCGAGGTTGCGGGCGAGCAGCTCGTCGATCAGGGCGCGGGTGTCGTCGCGCGCCATCGTGGTGCCGTCGTGGGCGCCGCCGGCGATCATCGCGGCCGCGGTGAACGCCGTCCCGCCGACCACGATCAGCTCCTCGAATCCGCGCAACTCGGCGAAGGGCGCGAGCACCGCCGACGCATCGATGCGCGCCTCCGCCTCGAGAGCGCTTCGCTCGGCCTCATCGAGCGCGCGGGCGCCGAGCAGCGCCGGATGTCGGTCGGAGAGGCGCACGGCGCCGATCTCCAGCGAGCGCACGTGCTCGACCGTGCTGCGCTCGCGGGCGCGGTCCGGGGCGTCGACCGCGAGCTCGGCGCTGCCGCCGCCGACGTCGAGCACGGCGACGGGCGTGTCGCCGCGGCGCGCCGCGGTCGCGCCGAGGAACGAGTACGTCGCTTCTTCCGCTCCGCTCAGGATGCGCGGCGCGGTCCCGACGCGCGCGGCGACTTCATCGCCGAACGCGGCGGCGTCGGAGGCGCGCCGCAGCGCGCTGGTCGCGATCGCGTCGACGACCGTGACGCCGAGACGGCGCGCGATCGCGACGTATTCGTCGACCGCGACCAGCGTGCGCTCGCGCGCCGCCGCGTCGATCGTGCCGCTGAGCCCGATCCCGGCGCCGAGCCGCGTCCCGCGCGACTCGGCGGCCAGGCTGCGTTCGCCGTCCTGGACGAGCAACCGGGTGGAGTTCGTCCCGATCGACACCAGCGCGCGGATCACCGAGCGGGGAAGCCCTCGGCGATCCACCGGATGCCGGGCAAACCGGGGAGGTAGACGTAGGCACTGCCGCGCGTCGTCGTCAGCGGCGCGAAGATGCTGCACGTAACCTTTGCCGGCGCGCTCGGCGGGGCTTTGAACCGGAACGTGTAGCCGTCGTCGGGCCCGGCCGGCGGCAGGTTGTGCCCGAGCGCCGGATCGGGATCCATCGCCGGCGTGCCGCCCCGGTTCTGCACCCAATCGGTCATGACGAGCTCGAAGCCTTCCTGCAAGCTCGCCGAGATGAAATATCCCAGCAGCCCGCGCTCGTTCTGATTCGGTGAGCCCGGAACGTACGGGTGCTGGTACGGAAACGCGCGCCGTATGATGCGATGCACGTTCACGGGCAGCGCTCCGCTGAACGGTCCGTCACGCGGGTTCGTGCGTCGGAGGTGCGCGTCGAACGGACAGGTGACGCCTTTGTCCAGGACCGGAAAACCGCTGGCGGGCGCATCCACGTACCCGAAGTCGTTGATCAGCGTGACGGGCAGTTCTTCGGGGACCGCCGTCATGCCGACCGTGATCGGCGAGAGCATCAGCGGGTTGCCGTTCGGCCAGCGGCCGATCAGCAGCGCTTTCACCGCGGCTTCGGCGACGCTCGGATCCGCGATCTCGTACGCCGCTGCGACCGTCGCGACGTTTTTCGCGACGACGTTGTCGAACTCGTCGACGTCTTGCAGCAGCATCCGCAGCGCGGCGAAGCTCCCGTACTCGAATCGCGCCGCCGGGTTCGGCAGCGGCATCGTAGTGTAGTAGCCGCCGTCGGGATCCTCCGACTGACCCAGCACGAAGGCGCCCGGGTCGGCCATCAGCTGGCCGCCGTCGGGCGGCTCGTTGGACGGATTATCCGGCATGAGCGTCGGCTGAGCGATCCCGTCGTGGTAGCCGAAATAGATGTCGCTGTTGCCGAGCACGTCCTGAGACTGCACGACCGCCACCTCGGTGAACGCCGCCTCGTATGCGTCGTGCAGCGTGCCCAGACACTGCTGCACCGCATCGTACGATTGTCCGAAGATCGAGAGCACGACGTGCCCCGCTGCGTCGCTGAACAGCCAATGCGCCGGATCGCTGCGGCCCAGATCGCCGACCTTGCCGGCGGTGGTCTCCGACCACGAACCGCGCACGAACGGCTCGAAATCCGAGAGCAGCCCGCCGTGGTTCGGATCGTTGAACGTCCCGGGCGGGACGCCGAGTTCGACCAGACCCGTGTACGTGAACCCGATGTTCACGCACGTTTGCGGGGCGCCGTCCTTCCACGTCGATGCGAACTGAATCTGCGGGAAGTCCGACGCGCCGTCGATCAGCCTGCCGACGAAGCCGCGCGCCGCGGCGACGTCGGTCACGCCCAGGATCGCGTACGCGGCAAACGGGAAGCGGCGTCCGTACGACCGCATCACCAAGCCCTGGATGTTCGCGCGGATATCGGGCGGGAGCCAGAACATCCGCCCCGAGACTTTGCTCGGCGCGAGTTCCGCGAGACCCTGCGCCCGCACGGCGCTAGGCATTGTTCTCGATTTGCACCACGGTCCATTGGTACGCCTGGAAGAACTGGCTCACCGTACCGCCCCACGTGTTCTGGCCGATCGGCCCGCCGGGCGCCGGCGCATAGGTGACGCCGTTGTTCAGATCGAGCGACGCGATGAAGGCGACCGCTCCGTCCAAGTGGTCCGTCACCGGGGTGTACTGTGCTCCGCCCTTGACCTTCTTGAAGATCGCGTTGAACACATCGGGCTTTCCGCGCAGCAAGTTCTTGATGTACGTCGGAAAGTCCAGATCGTACACCGTGTTCACCAGGATTCCGGGCAACTGCGGAAGCGTCGTCACCCAAACGTAGTGGAGGATGTTCGTCTCGGGGGCGGGGTCGCTGAACGCGGCATGGAGCTCGGCCGCAAAGGCATGGTGCTGCGATGCCTGCACCGCGTGCGGCGCGTCGCCTGCGATCGGCTGGATCAGAATAGCGAGTGGACTGGCCATGAAAAACACCCCTTCGAAAGCGTGTGGAGGCCGATGCCGTTACACGATCCCTTCCTGTTCCCTCTGATGGGCTAGAGGAGGCGGTACGCCCGGCCGAACCCGAGATCGCGCAGCAGCTCGAAGGCATGCGTGCCGTCGACTTCGTCGTGCTCGACCGGCGTGTGGTACAGCAGCACCACCTCGCGGTGCTCGCCGGCGCGGAGGTTGGTGAGGACGTCCGCGAGCACCGCCGCCCGAAACGGGTTGTAGAGAAAGACGACCAGATCGCCGCGCGGGAAGACGTACTCGCGAGCATCCGCGCGCACGATCTTCACGTCGGTCGCGATGCGGCGCGGATCGCGCAGCGCGGCGAGGTTCTCGCGCGCGATCTCGACCAGCGCCGGCGAGATCTCGACGCCGATCACCGCGCGAAACGGCCGCCGGGCCGCGAGCATGACGACGCGCCCCATCCCGGCGCCGAGGTCGACGAACGTCGCGCTCGCCGGCGCGAGCGGCGAGAGGTCGAGCAGCGCGTCGGCCTGCGCGACCGGCGTCGGTTCGTAGTGCGTCGCGTACTCGAGTGCCGGTCCGATCGCCTCGGGATCGAGTTCGCCCAGGAACACCAGCGCCTCGGTCGTCACGCCGTGCTCCGCGTCGAAGCGCTGTCCCGCTCGCCGCCCCGACACGCGCCAGCGACTCCCGCTCTTCTCCGCGATTAGTAGCGCTTCGCCGCGGTGGCCTCGCGCGTGCGCTGAATCATCTCGAGCGAGCGCTCGTGGTGCTGGTTCGCGACGCCGACGTAGAGCGTGTCGATGATCGTGAGCTGCGCGATGCGGCTCGAGCTGGCGTCGCTGCGGAACGCCGTCTGCTGCGCCGCGGTGACCAGCACGATGTCGGAGACTTTGGTGATCGGCGACGACGGCCGGTGGGTGATGCAGATCGTCGACGCGCCGTGGGCCTGGGCGCGGCCGAGCGCGTCGGTCACGTCGCGGCTGGCGCCGGTGTGCGAGATCCCCAGCGCGACGTCGTGCGCTCCGAGCAGCGAGGACGACATCGCCATCAGATCGCCGTCCGAGAGCGCGATTGCCTGCAGGCCGAGCTTCAAGAACTTGTGGTATGCGTCGAGCGCGAGCGGCGCGCTGCCGCCGACACCGTACAGCTCGATCCGGCGCGCCTTGGCGAGCGCGTCGACGGCACGCTGAAGCTCGCGATCGTCGAGCACCTCGATCGTGTCGCGCAGCGCTTGCGCGTTGGCCTGAAACACCTTCGTCTTGACGGTGGCGAGGTCGTCACCGGGTTCGATCGCCGCGTAGATCTCGGTCTCCGGCTCGACCAGATCGCGCGCCAGCACGATTTTGAACTCTTGATAGCCCTTGTAGCCGATCTTCTGGCACAGGCGCACGACGGTCGACTCGCTGGTGTGCGTCCGCTCCGCGAGCTCCGTGACCGTCAGGTAGATCAGCTCGTCGGGGTGCTTCAGGATGAAGTCGGCGACGCGCTGCTCCGCCGCGCGCAGCCCCGAATACGCACCCTGCAAGCGCACGAACGAGCCCGGCACCTTGACCGGATCGACGCGCACGCCTTTCACTGCCATGATCCCGTCGCTTTCGCGAAAACGGGCGCGGCGGCCTCGGCCTAGCCTTCGCGGCTCTCGAAGAAGCGCGCCCGGTGCTGCTTGCGGACCAGATGACGTTCGAACGGCTGCGGCCGGTCGGGCGGAGCCCACTCTTCGGTCGACTTCAGATACGCGGCGATCTGCGCCTCGAACGACGGATCGGTCAGCGGCAGCACTTCGGTGGTCGGCGAGACCTCGTCGATGCGGGTCTGCGCCAGCACGACCATCTTCCCGACCAGATCGAAGGGGAGCGTCACCTCTTTGTGTTCGAGCGCCCTGGTGTACGCGGCGCGGTTCTTGTTGACGTCGCCGATCGGCGCCGCGACCAGCCGCCCGTCCTCGAGGCGGATCGTCGCGCCCAGGTTGTGGACGTTGATCACGCTGCCGCGGACGCGCTCGCTCACGGGGCTTTGCCGCGCTTGAGGTAGATGATCGCTTCGTGGTCTCCGACCAGGTGCAGCCGGTCGTGGATCTCGGGGATCGCGCCGCGCGGGTCGCGTAGCCGCTTGATGTCACGCGCCTGCTGGACGCGTTTGACCTTGAGCGCGGCGACGTCGCGTTCGACGTCGCGCAGCTCGTGGGCGAGCGCGATGTTCCGGCCGATCAGCCGCGCGTACTGCACGCCGATCACCGAAAACGCGACCAGCGCGACGCAGACGACGCCGAGCCGGCCGAGCCCTCGGAGCAGTGCCGAGACCCTCACCGGCTGCAGCCTCACGCCGAGGCCGCTCCGATGCGGCGAAACTTCGCGTAGCGGCGCTCGCGCAGCTCGGCCGAGGGGATCGCCGAGAGCACCCCGAGGGCGCGGTCGACGGCGTCGAGGACGTGACCGATCGTGCCGGCCGCGTCGCGGTGCGCGCCGCCGATCGGTTCGGGGATCACTTCGTCGACGATCCCGAAAGCGAGGAGGTCATCGGAGGTGAGCTTCAACCGGGTCGCCGCTTCTTCCGCGCGGGCGGCGTCGCCCCACAGGATCGCCGCCGCGCCCTCGGGCGAGGCGACGGAGTAGACGGAGTGCTGCAGGATCAGCACGCGGTCGGCGAGCGCGAGGGCGAGCGCGCCGCCGGAACCGCCCTCGCCGACGACCGAGGCGACGATCGGGACCCGCGCTTCGGCGAGCTCGGAGAGCGATTGCGCGATCGCCTCGGACTGCGCGCGCTCTTCGGACCCGATCCCTGGATCGGCACCGCTGGTGTCGACGAACGTGACGATGGGGAGACCGAGATGGTGGGCCAGCTTCACCAGCCGGATCACCTTGCGGTAACCCTCGGGCGAGGGCATCCCGAAGTTGCGGTAGACCTTCTCCTTGGTGTCGCGGCCCTTGTCTTGTGCGATCGCGACGATGCGGCGCCCGTTGAGCTTCGCAAAGCCGCCGACGATCGCGTGGTCGTCGCGGAAATGGCGGTCGCCGTGCAACTCGTCGAACTGGTCGAGCGCCGCGATGTAGTCCGACCCGATCGGGCGCTTCGGATGGCGCGCCATGTTGACGCGCTGCCACGGCGTCATCGTGCCGAAGATCTCGCGCTGGATCTGCGCGTACTTGGTCTCGAGCGCCTCGATCTCGGCGGTCATGTCGACCGGCTGCTGCGCGGCCTGCGCCTTCAGCTCGTCGATGCGCTGTTCGAGCTGCAGCAGGCCCTTCTCGCGTTCGACGATGACGTTCACGCGGGCGTCTCCGCCGGCGGGACCGGAACGGCCGACGGGACGGCGGCGCCGCTGCGCCCGTTGGCCGAGCGCTTTCCGCCGACGCCGTAGTCGAGCAGCCGCACCAGCGTCTCTTTCAGCACGTCGCGCTCGACGACCATGTCGAGCGCGCCCTTCTCGAGCAGAAACTCGGCGGTCTGAAAATTGTCGGGCAGCTTCTGCCGGATCGTCTGCTCGATCACGCGGCGGCCGGCGAAACCGATCGCGGCGCGCGCTTCGGCGAGCACGACATCGGCCTGGAACGCGAACGAGGCCGAGACGCCGCCGGTCGTCGGGTCGGTCAGCACGCTGATGTAGTAGCCGCCGTCGTCGTGAAAACGCCGCACCGCCATCGTCGTCTTCGCCATCTGCATCAGCGCGAGCATGCCTTCTTCCATGCGCGCTCCGCCGCTCGCGGTGAAGACCACGCACGGCAGCGCGCGCTCGCGCGCCCGCTCGAAGAGCTGCGCGATCCGTTCGCCGACGACGGTGCCCATCGTGCCGCCGCGAAAATTGAAGTCCATGACGGCGAGCGCCAGCGGGTGGCCGCCGATCGAGGCGAACCCGCAGACGACCCCTTCGGAGAGCTTCGACTTCTCACGATCGCGCTCGAGCTTCTGGGGATACGGGACCTTGTCAGTCCAGCCAAGCGGGTCACCCGGCGCGAGCTCGCCGCCGATCTCGTTGAAGTCGGCGTCGACCAGCATCGAGATGCGGTCGAACGCGTGCATCCGGAAGTGGTGGTTGCAGGTGGTACAGACCCACAGGTTCGCGGCCAAGTCCGGCCGGTAGATCATGGTGGCGCACTTCGGACACTTGGTCCACTGCGCGGCGTCCTCGACCGGAACCGGTTGCGCGCGCCGCAGCCGCAGCCACTCCGGCATCGGCATGCTCAGCGCTTGCCTCTCAGCCGCGCGCCGTAGATGCGGCCGAGTTGTTTGAGGTAGTTGAGGATCTCGTTCTGGTTGAGCTTCGACGTGCCGGCGATGCGGTCGGTAAAAACGTACGGAACCTCGAGCGCCCGGCCGTAGTGCGCCTTCGCGATCACCTCGAGGCCGATCTTGAACCCGATCGGGTCGAGCGCGACGCCGTCGAGCGCCGCGCGCTTCACCAGGAAGTAGCCCGAGGTGATGTCGCGGATCGGCGTGAGCGGCTGCGCCAGCGCGATCGCGACCCGCGAGGTGACGATGCGGCGCTTGGGCCAGTTGCTGATCCCGCCGCCCGGAACGTAGCGCGAGCCGATCGCGAGGCCGTAGCCGCCGTCCCGGAGCGCCGCCACCATGCGGGGCAGGATCGTGGCGTCGTGCGAGAAGTCGGCGTCCATCGCGCCGACGGCGAGCGAATCCGGCCGTGCGAATTTCCAGCCGTCGATGACCCCCGACGAGAGCCCCATCTTTCCGGGGCGGTGCAGGCAGCGCACCGGATAGCCCTCAGCCTGGAGGCGGTCGACGATCGTGCCCGTCCCGTCGGGCGAGTTGTCGTCGACGACGACGATCTCGCCGTCGAGCCCGTTCTGTTCGAACACGTCCCGCACGGTCGCGATCAGCCGCTCGATCCCATCGGCCTCGTTGTAGGTGGGGACGACGATCGAGAACTTCAGCTGCTTGGCGGTCGGCGGTGCGCCGGAGGCGGATCCGTCCGCCGCCCCCGAGCTTGCCGGTGAGCTCATCACTTCAATTTCTTCATCGTCGGAAAGCGTCCGGCATCGAAGGGCGCGAGGTCGTTATACTGATCGGACTCCCGGCGCATGAGCTGCACGCCGCGTTCGTCGACGCTCTGGACCTCGGTGGTCGGGATCGCGACTTCCTCGCCGCGGGCGTCCCACTGCACGACCAGCAGCTCGGCGATGCGGGCGTCGCCCTCGGCATAGGCGGCGCGGACCTCACCGACGCGGGTCTCGCCGGCGAAGACTGGGGTTCCGGGGTCGAGCGACTCCAAGGTGCGTGCCATGGTCGAACCAGAGTTGTACGCCGCGGTCACGTCTTGCTCCGCTCGCTCTCGTCGAGCGCGGCCAGCGCACGCAGCAGCGCAGCCTTCGCATCAGACCGCCCGCGAAAGTGCCGCTCCAGCGACTCGTTCAGCACCGCGTTCATACTCTTGCGTTCGGTCTCCGACCGTCGTTTCAGTTCGGCGTACACGCCGTCGTCCAGGCGCGCTGGAAAAGCACGCATGGTGCGGGTGATGATATCACAATGATATCAAGCCTGCAAGCGTACCGGCAAAGCTGATCCGAGCCGCCGCGTAGAAGGGCGCCCGCCATGACCACCACCCCGCGGGTCGGCGTCGTCGGCGTCGGCCGGATGGGCGCGAACATCGCCCGCCGCCTCGAGGACGCCGGCTATGCCGTGACGGCCGTCGCCGACACCGACCGCGCCCGGGCGGAAGCGCTGGCAGCCGAACTCGGTGCGGAGGTACCGGCGACGCTAGCCGGCCTCACCGCCGTCTGCGACGTCGTCCTCACCGTCGTCAGCGACGACGCCGCGATGCGCGCGATCTTCGCCGCCGAGGGCGACTCGCTGCTGCGCGGCGCGGGCGGCAAGGTCTTCGTGAACTGCGCGACGATCTCGCCAGAGGTGCACGTGGAGGTCGATGCACTCGCCCGCGACGCCGGGGCGAGTGCGGTCGAAGCCTGCATGGCGAGCTCGATCCCGCAGGCCCGCGAGGGGACACTGTACCTGATCTGCGGCGGCGACGCCGCGGCGTTCGCGCGCGTGCGGCCGCTGCTGGAGTCGATGAGCGTCTCGCTGCGCTGGGTCGGCGGGCCCGGCAGCGCGGCGCAGGTAAAAGCACTGGTCAACATGCTGATGAACGTCAACACCGCGGGGCTGGCTGAAGCGCTCGGCCTCGGCGCGGCGCTCGGGATCGATCTGGGCGCGCTGATGGACGTGTTCGCGCACACCGGCGCGAACTCGCGGGTGCTGGAGACCGACGGCGCCGACATGGTCGCGCGCGAGCACGACGTCTACTTCTCGGCGGCGCACGCGGCGAAGGATTCCGGGATCGCGCTCGCCCTCGGCGAGCGCGCCGGGCTGCGCTTGCCGCTCGCCGAGGCGACGCTGGCGCAGTACCGGCGGCTGGTCGCCGCCGGTCACGGCGAGCTCGACAAGTCGGCAGTCGCCGAGCTGACCTTCCCCGGCCGGACGCAGGGATGATCGCCGAAGTACGGCGGGTCGCGCTCGAGAGCGGCGCCACGACGACCGTCGAGTGCTGGGGCGATGCGGGGCCGGCGATCTTGTGCGTGCACGGGATCGGCTCGTCGCGCCGCGACTTTGCGCGGCTCGGCGAGGCGCTCGCCAGCACCCATCGCGTCTTCGCCTACGACCAGCGCGGGCACGGCGACGCCGAGACCGCCGCACCGATGACGCTCGACGTCCTCGCGGCCGATCTGCGCTCCGTCGCCGACAGCATCGGCACCGTCGCCGCCGTCGTTGGACATTCGTGGGGCGGAGCGGTCGCGCTCGTCGGCGGACCGAAGATCGCGCGCGCGCTCGTCCTCGTCGATCCGATGATCCGCGTGGCGCCCGGGACGTTCGAAACAGAGTACGTCGCCGGGTTGGCGCCGGTGCTCGCCCACCGACCGGGCTCGGCACGCGACGCCGCGGTGCGCGAGCTCTTCGCGGATGCCGATCCGCGCGATCGCGACGGCAAGGTTCACGCGATGCGCGCCCTCGAGGTCGAAACGCTGCGCCGGCTCGGCAGCGACAACCGCGCCGACGAAGGCGGCTGGGACGTGCGCCCGCGCCTCGCCGCGCTGAAGATTCCGACGACGGTTCTCCTCGCCGAGATCGAATCGGTGGTCGCGGCCGACGATCTCGCGCACGTGAGCGCACAGGTTCGCATCGAAACGTTCGCCGGGCAGGGGCACACGCTCCATCGCAGCGCGTTCGACCGCTTCGCCGACGCGGTGCGCGAGGCGGTCCCGGCGTAGGCTACTCGCGCGTAACGCGGATCCCGCGCTTCTCGAGCAGCGAGGCGCTAGCGAAGGCGTCGTGCGCGGCAGGCCGGTCGGATTCCTCCGCCGGCCTGCGCTTCGCGCGCTAGTGGTTACGGTTCCGGTCGCGGCGGTCGTTGGGGTTCTGCGTGGCGCGCTGGTTCTGGTTCTGCCAGGAGCCGTTCTGGTTCTGCCAGCGGCCGGCGTTTGCGTACTGACCGTTGTTGTACGCACCGTTGTTGTACGCACTGTTGGGGTTCACGGCGACGTTGCCGCCGTACCCGTAGTTCTGCGGGTTGTAGCCGTTGTTGTAGCCGTTCTGGTTGATCGCGGACTGCCCGTTCGAGTTGGGGTAGTACGTCTGCCCGTTCGGCATCACGATCCGGCCGTCGGCGTAGACGGTCCCGCCGTTGCGCGTATACCCGACGATCGTGTTCGCGGCGGCCTGCTTGTGCTCGTAGTTGGAGTAGAGCACGATCGCGCCGATGGCGGCCGCTGCGGTGAGCAGCGTCGACGTCGTGTTCGCGGAGGCGGGGCGGGGGATCATCGCACCCGCGGTCATCGCGGCGGCGGCGCCCGTCGCCAGCATGATCTTCGAAATTCGGCCTAGCATGGAACTTTTCTTAACCTCGTTGCGACCGTCGGCTGGTGCGCCTCCGGTTCGATGATCGAATACTAGCGCGCGAAGTTGGGAGTGCGGTCGGGGTCAAGCCGCCGGCGCCGATTCTCATCGCGTTGCAACGTTCTCATCTCGTTTCAAGATTCGGCGGCCGGCACGGATTTCGGCAGCGCGGCGCAGAGCGCGAGCGCCGCGAAGGCAACCGCGGCCGCGACCGCGGCGAGCGCCGTGTAGAGCCCGAGCGGCGCGGTGAGCGCTCCGACGGCGAGGATCGGGAGACCGATGCAGATGTAGGTCACCGCGTAGAACGTCGCCGAAAGCCGCGCGCGCGCCGCTGCCGGCGCGACGCGGTTCACCAGGCTCTGCGCGCCGAGGAAACCGAGACCGTGCGCCGCGCCGGCGACGACGCTGCCGAACGCGAACAGCACCAGCGATCGCGCCGGAACCGCGCCGAGCAGCGCGGTCAGCGCGAGAACGGTGCCGACCAGACCGGCGCGCGCGGCGGCGCGGTCGGAGATCCCGCGCCCGAACGTTTGCGCGAGCGGCGAGACGACGAACACGATCAAGGCCAGCCCGCCCTGCAGCGCCGGGCTGCGCGCGCCCAGCAGCGCGCCGACGAACGCCGGCAGGATCGAGACGAACAGCGAGGCCAGCCACCAGACGATCCCGCTCGTCAGCATCGCGCCGACGAACGCGCGCAGCGCCGGTCCGCCCAGCCGCGGCGCGGCGGGTGCACCGCGCGCAACCGGGCGGCGCGTCTCCGGGACGAGCGCGAGCGATGCGAGTGCGAGCGCGCACAGCACGAGATGGATCGCGTACGGCAGGACGAACGGCGCCGGCGAGCTCACCGCGAGGATACCGCTCACGAACGGGGCGACGCCGCACGCCAGCGAGAGCGCGAACGTCGCGACGAGCGCGGCACGCCGCCGGTCGCGTGCCGCGTCGAGCTCGACCAGTGCCGGAGGACCGGCCGCCCCGATCGCCCCGATCGCGACCGCGGAGCACAGGCGGCCCGCGATGAGCTCGGGGATGCCGTGCGCGAAGACGAACACGATCGAACCGAGCGCGGCGAACGCGACCCCCAGCGCGAGCACCGGCCGCCGGCCGATCGCGTCCGGCAAGCGCGCGAACGCGAACAGCGTCGCGACGAGCGCGAGCGGGTACGCCGCGAACACGATCGTCATCGCGAACGTCGACGCACCGAATGCGACGCGGTACAGCTCGTAGAGCGGCGCCGGCAGATTGCTGCCCAGCATCGCGACGAAGAGCACGTTGCCGACCAGCAGGACCGAACGGTTCAGAACGTTACGACCAGCTTTCCGGTGACGCCGCGACTCCACAGCCGCTGCGCGGCTTCGCCGATCCGTGCGATCGGCAACACGTCGTCGATCCGGACGTCGAGCCGCCCGCCGTCGAGCAGCGTCAGCAGCCGCGCGAGGCCGCGGCCCGCCGGTTCGCGCGCGAGCTCGTGGAACAGATAGAAGCCGTAGATCGAGAGGCCGCCTTTCAAGTAGAACCGCGCGACCTCGATCGTGCTGCTGCGCTCGGCCGAGGTTCCGTAGGTGACCAGGATCCCGTCCTCGGCGAGCAGCTCGAGCGCGTTCGCGAAGACCGTCCCGCCGACCGATTCCAAGATCACGTCGTACGGGCCGCCGCCGGCGCTCTCGCCGACGAAGACCTGGTCGGCGAACGGCTCGACCGCAGCCCGTTTTTCCTCACGGTGTACGAGCCCCGCAACGCGCGCGCCGGAGATGCGCGCGAGTTGCGTCGCGAAGATTCCGACGCCGCCCGACGCTCCGGTCACGAGGACGCGGCGGCCGAGCAGCGATCCGCGTTTGCCGAGCGCGTACAGCGCGGTGAGCCCGGCGACCGGCAGGGTCGCGGCGCGCTCGAACGTCACGCCGTCGGGGAGCGTCGCGAGATTCTGCGTCGGAACGGCGAGCCGCTCCGCCCACGCGCCCTCACCGAGCATCCCGACGACCCGCGCGCCGGCCGGCGGCCCGCTCCCATCACGTGCCGCAGCGTCGAGGGTTCCGGCGAAGTCCCAGCCCGGCCGCCAGCCGTCCGGGTTGTTCTTCGCGCGCCGCACCTCGCCGAGATTCAGGCTGATTGCAGCGACGCGCACCAGCGCCTCCGACGGCAGCGGTGCCGGGTCGGGGACCGGGGCGAGCGCGAGCCCGCCGGGGGCGGCGCGGTTGACGACGACGGCGTTCACACCGGCTGCAACCGCTTGGGGACGGTGACGGATGCTCGGGCGCCGCTACAGCTCGCCGCGTGCGTAGAAGATCGCCGCGAGAACGACCAGCGCAGCCGTCTCGGTGCGCAGGATCCGGCGGCCCAGTGAGATCGCGACGGCGCCGGCGTCCCGCGCGGCCTGCACTTCCTCGGCCGCGAAGCCGCCTTCCGGTCCGATGACGACCAGCACGTCGTTCGCGGCCGCGAGATCGTATTCGAACGTCGAGCGGAGCGGCGCCGGTTCGGCCAGCTCCCACGGCACGAACACGCGGTCGTACGCTGCGAACGTCTGCAGCAACGCATCCCAGTCGTGGACGTCCGCGATCTCGGGGACGCGCACGCGTCCCGACTGCTGCGCCGCGGACTTCGCGATCCGCCGCCAGCGCTCGACCTTCGCCGGACTCGTGTCGTGACCGAGCACGCGCGCGCTGCGCACGGGGACGATCGCATGCGCGCCGAGCTCCGTCGCTTTTTCGACGACGAAGTCCATCTTCTGGCCCTTCGGGACGGCTTGCGCGATCGTCACCCGCAGCGCGGCTTCGACCGGGCCGCGATCGAGCGGCTCGCCGAGCATGGCGCTCACGCTGCGCCCGGCGACCTCCAGCGTCGCCGCGTAGGCGATCCCGCCCGAGTCGACCACCTGCACGCGGTCGCCGCTGCGCTTGCGCAGCACCGTCACCAGCTTGCGGGCATCGTCGGCTGCGAACGCGACGCGGTCGCCGGCCGCGTGGACACCCTCGACGAAGAAGCGGTCGCGCATCGCGGCAGGCGATTCGCCCCGCTTGCGCGGAAGGCCCGCGGATGGACGACGCTTTCTGGCTGCGCTATCTGCGCGCCCACTCCGACCCGCGCACCCGCACGCTCCATTACGCCGGTACGATCGTAGCCACGGCAGTGGCGGCGACGGCACTCGTCCGCCGCAGCCCGAAGCTTCTCGCCGCCGCGCTCGTCTGCGGTTACGGCCCGGCCTGGTACGCGCACGCCTTCGTCGAGCGCAACAAACCCGAAACGTTCAGCGCGCCGCTCCGCTCGCTCGCCGGCGACTACCGGATGTGCTGGGGCATGCTGACCGGCACGCTCGACGAAGACTTCCGCCGCGCCAACGCCGAACCCGCCGCCGCAAGTTAGGTATTGGTTCCGTCGTCCTACCGTGCTAGGTTCGCGGCCAGGATCACGGTAGGGATACACGATGTCGAAGGCAGCGAAGATCTCGATCACGGTCGATGGGGCGACTCTGGATGAAGTGAAGCGCCTCGTCGGAAAGGACGCCAACCTCTCCGCGGTCTTCAGCGAAGCGCTCAAGAACCACGTCCATCGCCTTCGCATGCTCGCCCTCTTGGACGAAATGGAACGCGAGCACCCGATGACCCCTAAGGGTCGGGCAGCGGGAGAGAAACTATGGCGGGCGATGCAATCGTCCCTGACTCCAGTGCGCTCTCGGCGTTCGCCGAACGTAACAAAGCGCTCCGCCTTGCGCCCGAGAAAGAACTGACCGACGGGCTGGCGGCCGTCGCCTCTAGAACGGCGTTCTGATTTAGAAAAGCGGTCAGTCGGCGCGGAATGCGTCTTTTACCCGGTCGAAGAATGATTTTTCTTCGATGTGGTCGCCGCCGGTCTGGGCGTACTCTTCGAGCAGCTCGCGTTCGCGCTTGCTGAGCTTCGAGGGGACGACGACGTGGACGGTGACGAGCTGGTCGCCTTTCGCGCCGCCGCGCACGCTGGGCATACCGCGGCCGCGCACGCGGTACTGGGAGCCGCTCTGCGTCCCCGGGTTGAGCGTGAGCACGAGCTCGCCGTCGAGCGCGCGCACGTTGACGTCGCCGCCGAGCGCGGCCTGCGGGAACGAGATCGGCACGTCGATCAGCACGTCGAGCCCGTCGCGCCGGAAGACGCGGTGCGGTGCGACGCTGAGGTAGACGTAGAGATCGCCGTCCGGTCCGCCGCGCAGGCCGGCTTCGCCGCTCCCGGTGATCTTGATCCGCGAGCCGTCGTCGACGCCGGCCGGGATCCGCACCTGCAGCGTCTTCTCCTGTTCGACGCGGCCGCGGCCGCGGCACACGACGCAGGGCGTCTGGACGATCTGGCCGTCGCCGGAGCACTTCGAGCACGTCGTCTGCGTGACGAATTGGCCGAGCGGCGTCTGCCGCACCTGGCGCTGGATCCCGCTGCCGCCGCAGCGGTCGCACGGAACGATCAGCGTGCCGGGTTCGGCACCGTTGCCGCGACACGTCGCGCAGCTCGAAAGGTGGCGGAACGTGATCTCGCGGGTCGTGCCCGCGAACGCGTCCTCGAGCGAGATCTCGACGTCGTAGCGCAGGTCGCTGCCGCGCGTCGGGCCGTTGCGCCGCTGCTGCGCCGCGCCGCCGCGCGCCGCACCGAAGAACATGTCGAAGATGTCGCCGAAACCCTCGCCGCCGAACGGCCCGAAACCGCCCTCGCCGGCGCTGCCGTTGACGCCGGCATGTCCGAACCGGTCGTAATTGGCGCGCTTCTGCGCGTCCGAGAGCACCTCGTACGCTTCGTTGATCTCTTTGAAGTGCGATTCCGCGGCCGTCTTGTCCGTGGCGACGTCGGGGTGGTACTTGCGGGCGAGCTGGCGGTAGGCGCGCTTGATCGTGCTCTCGTCAGCGTCACGCGCGACGCCGAGAACGGTGTAGTAGTCGGCCGGCATCTACCGTATCTCGACGTCGTTGAGATGCTCGCCGAGCGAGCGGGCCGTCCCCGACGCGAGCGCGATGAGCCGCGCGTACGGCATGCGGCGCGGCCCGAGAATCGCCAGCATCCCCACTCCGCGGTCGCCGAAGCGATAGGGCACGGTGACGACGCTGCACTCGGCGAGCTCGTCGGCGCGCAGCTCGTGACCGATCCGCACGTGGGCCGCACCGCTCGCAGCGGTCGCGCTCTCCGGCGTCAGCTCATCGGCGATCAGATCGTACAGGGTGCGCTGTTCCTCGACGATGCGCAGGATCGCGCGCAGCTTGCGCAAGTCGTGGAACTCCGGCTGGTCGAGCAGGTTCTGCGCGCCGGCCGCGGCGATCTCGGGCTCGGCGGTTTGGCGCGCGGTCGCGAAAATGGTCCGCACGGCGTCCGCGATCTCCGCGCTCACGCCGAGCTCGGCGCACGCGGTGTCGATCTCCGGAGCGCTGACGTCCTCCATCACGCGTCCGCCGAAGCGCGAGTTCAGCGCGTTGGAAAGCCGCGTCAAATCGTCGGCGCCGACCTCGGTCGACCATTCGAAGACGCGCTGCGCGGCGACGCCGCCGGAGGTGACCACGATCGCCATCCCGGTGCGCGCCGAGAGCCAGATCAGCTGGACGTGCTTGAACGCGTGCGTGTCGCGCGAGGGCGCGATTGCGATCGCCAGGTTCCCCGAGAGCCCGGAGAGCAGCCGCGTCGTCTGATCGATCACGTCGGCGAGCTCGGTCGAGGCTTCGCGGAACTGGTCGCGGATGCGGCGCGAATCGTCCTTGGTGAGCGTCTCGGGCGCCATCAGGCGATCGACGTACGTCCGGTAGCCGGCGTCCGAGGGAACCCGGCCGGCCGACGTATGAGGCTGCACCAGGTAGCCGCTCGCCTCGAGCTCCGCCATCTCATTCCGAATCGTCGCCGACGAGACCCCGAGGTTGTACTTCTGGGTGAGCGTGACGGAACCGACCGGCTCTGCCGTGTTGATGTACTCGTACACGACGGTCGCGAGGATGAAGGCCTTTCGTTTGTCGAGTTCGAGCTTGTCGTTCACCGGATCAGCACCGTTGGCAGTCGGCCAGACAGAGTGCCAGGCTTCCTGGTAGCGTACCACCCCGGCCGTCGAGGGTCAAGGCGCGAACCGTGCGCCGCGCCGCGCCGCCATCGCCGTGAGCTCCGAAAGAACGACGCCGTAGCCGAGAACGGCCCCGGCCAAGCCGACCCATAACGGCTGCGTCACGATCGCTCCGCTGATCGGAGCGACCACGTCGTTCAGCAGCCACCACACCAGCAGCCCATAGCCCAGGCCCCAGACGACCGAGGTGGGCGCGCGCAGCATCGAGGGCAAGCGCCCGGCCGCCAGCGCATACGCGATGCCGAAGCCTACCGCCACGATTAGGTACAGCACGACGCCCAGGCCGACGAGCGGCCATGAGGGCGCAGCGGTGTGGAACGGCGGCAACGCTTGCGCGATCTGGGCGAACCAGCCGCTGAAGCTCGCCTCGTGCAGCCACGCGACGGCGACGGCCGCAAAGAACGCCGCGCTCGTCACGCCCGCGATCAGCCCTCCATAGAAGCCGTCGATCCAGCGGACCATCGCTTTGTTCTTCGGCAGGCGGAGGCCCGGGTCATAGCGCGGCGTGCGAGGTTGCTTTCCGTCGGAAACGAATCCCGGCGCCATGTCGACACCGACGCAAAGCGACGCCATCGAAGCGCTGTTCAGCGAAGCGCGCCGCTTCCCACCGTCGCCCGAGTTCGCCGCGCAGGCCAACGCGCAGCCGGGGATCTACGAGGAGGCTGAGCGCGACTACGAGGCGTGGTGGCGAGCGTGGGCCGACAAGCTCGAGTGGATGACGCCGCCCACCAAAAACCTGGAGTGGAACGAGCCTTTCGCGACCTGGTTCGCGGATGGCGAGCTGAACGCGTCGGTCAACGCGCTCGACCGCCACGTGAACGCCGGCAAGGCGGCGAAGGTCGCGTTCTACTACGAAGGTGAGCCGGGCGACCGCTGGACGGTCACGTACGGCCAACTGCTCGACGAGGTCTGTCGCGTGGCCAACGGGCTCCGCAAGCTCGGCGTGAAGAAAGGCGACCGCGTCGCGATCTACATGCCGATGATCGTCGAACTGCCGGTCGCGATGCTCGCCTGCGCGCGGATCGGCGCGGCGCACTCGGTGATCTTCGGCGGGTTTTCGCCCGATTCGATCGTCGATCGCGTCAACGACAGCGCGTGCGTCGCGATCATCACCGCCGATCAAGGCTGGCGGCGGGGCGGCAAGGTGCCGCTCAAGGCGAACGTCGACGAGGCGATCGCCAAGGGGATGCCCTCGCTGAAGCACGTCATCGTCGCGAAGCGCATCGGCGACCCCATCGAGATGGTCGACGGGCGCGACGTGTGGTGGGACGACGTCGTGCGCGACCAGTCCTCGGTCTGCGAACCGGAGCGGATGAACGCGGAGGACCTGCTCTACCTGCTGTACACCTCCGGAACGACCGCCAAGCCGAAGGGGATCAAGCACACCACCGGCGGTTATCTGACCGGCGTGACGGCGACCCACAAGCTGGTCTTCGATCTGAAAGAAGAGACCGACGTCTACTGGTGCGCGGCCGACATCGGCTGGGTCACCGGACACTCGTACATCGTGTACGGCCCGCTTTGCAACGGCGCGACCAGCGTGATCTACGAAGGCACGCCGGACTTCCCCGACAAGGACCGGCTCTGGGAGATCGTCGAGCGCTACAAGGTGACGATCCTGTACACCGCGCCGACCGCGATCCGCACCTTCATGAAATGGGGCACGCAGTACCCCGAGCAACACGACATGACCTCACTGCGCGTGCTGGGGAGCGTCGGCGAGCCGATCAATCCGGAAGCGTGGATCTGGTACCACCAGCACATCGGCGGCGGCCGCTGTCCGGTCGTCGACACCTGGTGGCAGACCGAGACCGGCGCGATCATGATCACGCCGCTCCCCGGGATCACGACGCTCAAGCCGGGCTGCGCGACCAAACCGTTCCCCGGAATTCAGCCGGACGTCGTCAACGACAAGGGTGAGTCGGTCTCGCTCGGCGGCGGCGGCTACATCGTGCTGCGCCGGCCATGGCCCTCGATGCTGCGCGGGATCTACGGCGACGACGCGCGCTACAAGGAGACGTACTGGTCGAAGTTCCCGCACATGTACCTCGCCGGGGACGGCTGCAAGCGCGACGAGGACGGCGACTACTGGTTCATGGGCCGCATCGACGACGTGATGAACGTGAGCGGCCACCGCATCTCGACGACCGAGGTCGAGTCGGCGCTGGTCGACCACCCCGACGTCGCCGAAGCCGCCGTCACCGGCAAGAACGACGAGATCACCGGTCAGACGATCTGCGCCTTCGTCACGCTCAAGAGCCACGCCAACGGCTCGCCGAAGCTCGCCGACGACTTGCGCGAGCACGTCGCCGAGAAGCTCGGCAAGTTCTGCCGCCCGAAGTACCTCACGTTCACGCAGGAACTGCCGAAGACACGCTCCGGCAAGATCATGCGGCGCCTGCTGCGCGACATCGCCGAAGGCCGCATGCTCGGCGACACCACGACGCTCGCCGACTCGACCGTCGTCGCCGAGCTGCAGCGCCGCGCCCACGACGAAGCGTCAAAGGAGGACTAGCGGTTGATGAGCTGATCGGCGCGCGTCGCTTCGGAGCCGACCAGCATCGTCCCGCTGCGCGGCACCACGAACGTCCCGTGCGACGCGGTCAGCTTTTGCGTCCCTTTCTTCCAGTGCATCGCGCGGAACTCGGCTGCCGCCGCGCCCGCGGCAAAACGAATGAACGATACACCCATGGAAGCTCCTCGTCTCGAGTTACAGCCAGCCGCGGTCGCGGGCGATCCGCGCGGCTTCGGTGCGGTTCTCCGCGCCGACCTTCCCGATCGCTTCGCTCAGGTAGTTGCGGACGGTCCCCTCGGAGAGGCCGAGCACCGTGCCGATCGCCGCGGAGGATTGGCCTTCACCGGCTAATCGCAGCACCGCGCGCTCGCGGTCGGTCAGCGGGTCGGGCTCCGACCACGCCTGCACGGCGAGCGAGGAATCGATCGCGCGACCGCCGCCGTGGACCGTGCGAACCGCAGCGGCCAGCTCTTCGACCGGCCGATCCTTCAGCAGATAGCCCGCAACGCCGGCGTCCATCGCGCGCCGCAGGTATCCGGGGCGCGCGAACGTCGTGACGATGACGACGCGGGTGCGGCTGCCGCCGCGGCGCAGCTCGGCGGCGACGTCGAGCCCGGTGAGCAACGGCATCTCGATGTCGGCGAGCAGCACGTCCGGCGCGAGCTCCTCGACGCGCTTCAGCGCGGTCGGCCCGTCGTGCGCGAAGCCGACGACGTCGATATCCGGTTCGAGACCGAGCAGCGCCGCGAGCGCGCCCGCGACGAGCTGCTGATCTTCGGCGATGACGACGCGGATCAGCGCGCGGCCTCGGCGAGGGGCAGCGTCACGACCAGGCGCGTACCACGCTCGGTCGTGCGCAGCAGCGAACCGCCGTGCGACTCGACGCGCTCGCGCATCCCGGTGAGCCCCATCCCTTCGTTCTGCGAACCCCCGACGCCGTCGTCCTGGATCTCGAAGCGGCATGCGTTTCCCGACACGGCGACGCGCAGGTGCACCGCGGTCGCGCGCGCGTGCCGGACGACGTTGGTGACCGCTTCGCGGATGGCCAGCGCGAGGACGCTTTCGGAGGCAGGCGCGAGCCGGATCTCGTCGGCTTCGCAGTCGACGCGCAGCCCGGCCGAGGTCAGCACGTCGCGCGCGTGTGCGAGCTCGTCCGGTATCCCGGTGCCGCGATACCCGGCGACGGCTTCACGCAGCTCGTCCAGCGAGGTGCGCGCGATCTGCTCGACCTCGCGAATCTCGCTCACGGCGCGGGCGGGATCGCGCTCGGCGAGCTTCGAGGCCAACTGCGACTTCAGCGCGATCAGCGAGAGCGTGTGGCCGAGCACGTCGTGCAGGTCGCGCGCGATCCGCTCGCGTTCCGCGATCCGCGCGAGTCCTTCGATCGCCTCGTTCGCCTGGCGCAGCCGCGCGTGCGTGCGCTTCTGCTCGGCGCTGCTGATACACGCGACGCCGACGACGACGGAGAACAGCACGGCGGGGATCGCGCCGTACAGGCTGACGTGTGTCAGCCACGCCGCCGCCGCGACGAGCGGAACGTAGAGGGCCAGCGCGCGATACGCGTCCCGCGCGGAGAGGCCCCACGCGATGATCGACGCGCCGTAGATGAAGTACGTCGACGCGACCGGATCGCTCGGCGCCGCGATCAGGCCCAGCGCGAAGAACACGAGTGCGACCGCGAGCGCGCGCCCGCCGTGCGAGCGGTAGCCCACGACGTAGCAGATCACGCACGCCGCGAACCCGCCGAGCTGCAGCGCCGTCTCCGCCGGCGATGCCTTCGCGCCGATCAGCGAGACGGGAACGGCAAACGCGTAGATCAGCCAGAGGAGCGGCAGAAAACCGTCCTGGAAGATCAGGAGCCGGCGCACCGCGTTACCCATACGTTCGGCCTTCGTCGCGGCGCAGACCGTATGCTGCCGCCGCAACGCCTCCGAGCGCCCACAGCGCGAGGACGAGAACGTGGAACGCCGCCGAACCGTGCCCGCCGCCGAGCGTTCCGAGCGCGAGCTGACCGAAGTGATAGGTCGGCAGGAACGGCGCGATGCGCGCGATCGCCGGCGGCAGGCCCTCGATCGGAATCCAAAGCCCGGAGAGGAACGACATCGGGAGATAGACGAGGTTGACGATCGCGGGCGCGGAGTTCGGCCCCGCGAGCGATCCGATCGCCAAGCCCAGCGCACAGAACGGGATCGCGCCGAGGACGAGCACGGTGAACAGCTCCAGCCAGGTCGCGGGCGCGAGACGGACGCCGCCGAACGCCGCGCCGACCACGCTCAGCAGCAGGACGACGGCGGCGGCGAAGGTCAGGCTGGTGAGCATCTTGGCGACGATCGATGCGAGCGGCGGCATCGGGCTGGCACGCTTCACCAAGAGCCAGCCTTGACCGCGTTCGATCGCGAAGCTCACGCCGAAGCCGAACAGCGCGCATCCGACGACGCCGAATGCGCCGTACGTCGCCAGCATGTAGGTCGCGACCGTCGTCCCGTCGATCCCGCGCGACGGCCCCATCGCGATCGCGAAGAAGACGTAGAATCCGAGCGGGAACGCGAGCGTCGGGATAGCGTACGCGGGCAGCCGGCACACCTTCGTGAGCTCGGCGAGCGTCTCGGCGGCCGTGATGCGAGCGATCATACCATCGACTCCTCGGACGTCGCGGTCCGGGTCAGCGAGAGAAACGCTTCTTCGAATTCAGTGGCTCCGGCGAAGCGGGGCATCCCGCCGGCGCGCGCTTTGATCTCGGTCGCGGTGCCTTCGGCGACGATGCGCCCGCCGAGGAGCACGACGACACGATCGGCGAGCGCGTCGGCCTCGGCGAGATCGTGCGTCGTCAGCAGGACACTGCGGCCCCGCGCGACGTAGGCGCGAATCTGCGCCCACAGTGCGAGCCGCGCTTCGACGTCGAGCGCGGAGGTCGGCTCGTCGAGCACGAGCGCGTCCGGATCGCCGCAGATCGCGAGCGCGAACGCGACGCGCTGCTTCTGGCCGCCCGAGAGCTCGCCGTACAGCCGCTTCTCGAGCCCGCGCAGTCCCGCGATCTCGAGCGTCTCGGCGAGCGGGAGCGGGTGCGGGTAGTAGGTCGCGAAGAGCCGCACGTGTTCGGCGACCGTCAGCGTCGCGGGGACGCCCGCGACCTGCAGCATCGCGCCGACGCGCGCGCGGTTCTTCGCAACGCGGGGATCGCGTCCGAACAATGTCGCGAAGCCGGCGTCCGGGGCGACGATGCCGAGCAGGGTGCGGATCGCCGTCGTCTTGCCGGCGCCGTTCGGGCCGAGCAGCGCCAGCGTCTCGCCGACGCGCAGCTCGACGTCGAGGTCGTGGAGCGCGGTGATCGCGCCGTACCGTTTGGTGACTCGCGCGAGGCGAGCCGGAATCTCCGTAGCGTGCATGTGATCCTCCGGTTCGATGCTCGCAGAGCACGAACCGGAGGACTAGGCACATGCGTCAGCCGGAGCGGCTGACGAACGTCACATCGGGCGCGGTGAGGCCGACGGCGAGGGCGCCGGCGTCGCGGCGCCGTTGTTCTGGCCGGCCGTTCCGCCGTTCGCCGGAACCGACGCCGGGTTGTTCGGCGTCCCCGGACCCGGGCCGGCACCGCGGTTGCCGGGGTTCACGTTCCCCGGCACCGGCAACACGGTCGGCGTGTACGGCGTCAGGTTGTGCGCCGCGAGGTAGCTCTGCGCGAGTTGCAGGTGCTGCTGCACGGTCGGCGTCAGCATCGTCGCGAGCGCCTTGAGGTTGGCATTGGTCCCGTTTTGCGACTCCCACTGCAGGAGTGCCAGCGCGCGCTGATGCGCCGGCACTTGCATGCGCATGAAGTCGGCATCCATCTGCGGACCGGATTCGGCCTGCAAGACCGTGAGGCCGCGCATCCCCGGGCCGCGCAGCGCACCGTCATCGCGCGGCGTGGGTCCCATGTTCGTGCCGCGCGTCGCGGCTTCGAGCTTCACCGCGGTGGTGCTGTGATCGTCGATCATGTGCTGCGCGAATTGGTGGACCGCCGGATCTTTCGTCAGGTTCACGACGTACTTCGCCATGTCGAGCTCACTGGTGTTCGAGCGGTCGAGCGCGCGCACGAAATCCGCGTCGCTCGTCGGCATGCGCGGGCCGGGCATCGCGCCCGGCGGTGCGTACGGAGGGGCTGTCTGTGCGCTCACCGTGAGGGTCGCCGCGGTGATCCCCGCGACGGCGACGAAGGCGGCGACCGAGCGGGCGATGGTTGTATGCTTCACGAGCGCGTTTGTACCCGGATTCGGGCTGCCATGCGCACGAGCGAGGGCCCGGCGCTAGTCCCCAAAGCCAATGTCGGCGCGCGTCGGGACCACGGTCCCGGCCTCGACGTCGTGGACCGAGATCCCGGGATACCCGACCTTCACGCCGGCGCTTGCCTGCCATCCCTCCACGATGAAGTCGCGCATCTGCGCTGCGCCGGCGGCGAGGCAGTCGAGGACCAGCGCAGTTGCCGCCGCGCTATGGCCGTCGATCCCACCCTCCGCCTCGAGGCGGTAGACGGCCGGGACCTTGGTCTCGGTCGCGGTCAAGTACGCACCGACCTGGGCCAGCAGCGGATCGCTCGAGACGTGCAGCGCCGGGACCCGGGCCGCGACCAGAGCTTCCGTCGCGACCGCCCGCACGAGCGCCGTCTCGAAACGCGCGTGGATCGTCTTCGATTCCGAGAAGTTGTTGGGGTTGCCGTACTTCACGCCGTCCCACCCGTTGAAGTGGACCGAGACGTGCAGCGGCTGCGAGGCGTCGCCGACGAAATGCCCCCAGTAGCCGATGTCGCGCAGCGTCAGCATCTCGCGCACGGTGCGGTCGTAGGTGAAGAACGCGCGCTCCTCGGCGGTCGCCGCTTTCGCCTCACCCACAACGTCGATGCGCCAATAGGCGAGGTCGCGCACGATGTGTTGCCAGCCGTCCGCGATCTGGTACGGCAGGTAGCCTTGGCCGAACTCGTCGGCCGGCGGCGTCGCGGTATGCAGCGCGCGATCGTACGCGGCGCGATCCTTCGGAAGGGCGCCGAGCTTGACGACGCCGGCGATCGAGAAGTCGTCGAGCGCGTCGAGGTAGTGCCCGGGATTGTCGTCGTCGTCGAGCGGCGCACCGGCACCTTTGATGCGGTCGGCCTCGGGGCCGAGCAGCGAGACCTCGTCGTGCGCCGGAAGCGTCCGCAGGAACGCGGGCAGCGTGTCGGGCAGCTTCCGCATCGCCGCGCCGTTCACGATCCGGTGGCCGAGCGAGCCCCAAGCCGAAGCGGGTAACGGTGCGGCGGCGAGCGCCGTGCAGAGCAGCAGAACCAGCGGACGAAAGCGCATCCGCGAGGAGTTCGCGCGCCCGGCGAACGCCCCCGCTACCGCGGTCCGACCAGCGAGACGGTGATCTCGGTCGGACGCCGGAGGTTCTGGAAGGCGCCGCACGCGCACGGATGCCAGTCCTCGACGATCGCCGTCCGCGGCCGGTCCCCGGGGTAGAGATATCGCGCCGCACGCGCCATCGAGATCGCCCGCCCGCAATGCCAGCAGAACACGTCCCTCGAAGGCGGCGGATCGGTCCGCAGTGCGACGCGCTCCATGCTCTATGTAACGGCGATCGGACGCATCATAGCGAGCGTGCCGAATCACACCTCGCGAAAGACGTCGTCCAACTGAGAGAGATCGGTGATGCGGGTCGCCGGCGGGAGCGCGTCGACGATCGTCGCGCCGTACCGCATCGAGGTGGCGCGGCCGTCGAGCAGGGCCACGACGCCGCGATCGCTCGTCGAGCGAATGAGCCGCCCGAAGCCCTGTTTGAGGCGCACGATCGCGCTCGGGATCATGTAGTGCTCGAACCCCGAGCGGCCTTTCGCTTCGAGCGCGGCGATCCGGGCCGCGACCAGCGGTTCGGCGGGTGACGGAAACGGCAGCCGGTCGATGACCACGCACGAGAGCGCGTCGCCGACGACGTCGATCCCCTCCCAGAACGTCCCGGTCGCGAACAAGACCGCGTTCTTCGTCGAACGGAACCAGTCGAGGAGCGCGGTCCGCGGCAGATCGCCCTGGACCTTGGCCGGGAACGGGATGCGGTCGCGCAGCAGCGCGTACACCTCGCGCAGGCGCGCGTACGAAGTGAAGAGCACGAACGCGCGGCCGCCGCTGCGATCGAGGATCTCTTCGATCAGGGGCGCCGCGTGCCGGGCGAAGTCGACGGCCTTGGGGTTCAGCCGCGAGGGTGCGATGTAGAGCCGGGCCTGCTTCGCGTAGTCGAACGGCGAGGGCGCGACCAACTGCTGCGCATCGTCGATCCCGAGCGCGGACTTCAGGAACTCGAACGGATCGCCCGCGCCGCCGCGGAGCGCGGTCGAGATCGTCGCGCTGGTGAGGACGACGCTGCGGGTGCGTGCGAACAGCGTCGCCTTGAGGAACTCGGCGACCGAGAACGGCGCCGCGTTCACCTCGTAGCGTTCGCCGCCCTCGCCCCGTTCGACCCAGGCGACATTCTCGATCTCGTCGGCCGGAACGGCGCCGCTCGACGCCTGCAGCGCTGCGTTCTCGATGCGGTCGACGGTCGCGACGTGCGCGGAGACCGAGCGCAGCGCGAGATCACGCCGCCGCTCCGCCTCGGCCTCGTTGTCGATCGGGCGGCGCAAGCCGTCTTTCCAGTTCGCGTGCAGCCAGTTCTCGAGCCGGTAGAACGACTCGCGCAGCACGGGCAGCACCTCGAACACGTCCTCGTTCGCGGCGATCGGATACTTGTCGCCCGGAACGCGCGCCAAGGTCTGCTGCAGCCGGCGCATCCCTTCGTCGAGCTCGGCGTCGAACGCGCCCGGCACCGCATACGTGCGGTGGATCTTGCGCATCATCCGGTTGACCGAGGCCGGGGAGAGCGTCGCGGTGAGCGCCGCGGTCGCGTACTTCTCGGCCTGGTGCGCTTCGTCGAGCACGACGAAGTCGTAGGCCGGGAGCAGCGCGCCGCCGCTGGCGAGGTCGAGGAAGAACAGCGCGTGGTTCACGACGACGACGTCGGCGAAGCGCGCCGCGTCGCGCTTGGCGAAGAAGTGGCAGTCGGCGAAGCGGCTGCAGTACTCGCCGACGCAGTCGTCGGCGTCCGCGTCGAGCGTCTCCCAGTCGTCGGAACGCGGCGTGAAGTCGAGCTCGGCGCGGTCGCCGGTCTCGGTCGTCTCGGCCCACGCCCACAGCCGCTCCAGCGCGACCGACGGTGCGATCAGACGCGCACCGCTCTCCTTTTCGAACTTCGCCTTGCAGAGGTAGTGGTTGCGCCCCTTGAGCAGCACGACGCGCGCCTCGATGCCGAGCGCGCGCGTCACCAGCGGGATGTCCTTGCGCACGAGCTGCTCCTGCAGCGCGATCGTTCCGGTCGAGACGACGACGCGCGCTCCGGCGCGCAGCGCGGGCACGAGGTAGGCCAACGACTTGCCGACGCCGGTCCCCGCCTCGACGATCGTGTGCACGTTCTCCAGGAAGCCGCGCTGGATCAGCCGCGCCATCCGGACCTGCCCTTCGCGCGGCTCGAAGCCGGGGAGCGCCCGCGCGATCGGCCCGTCCGGTGCGAAGGTGTCGTCGACCAGCTTCATTCGCGGGGTTCGGGGGACTGCTCGATCGTCTCGACCGGCGCGTGGCGCGCGGGGTCGAACGGCACCGCCGCGGGCTGCGCGACCGTCGCGTACACCGGCGCGCGGCGCAACGGCGTCATGAACAAGACGAGCCCGGCCAAGAAGCCGGTGATCAGGCCGCCGACGTGCGCCGCCTTGGAGATACCCGGGATCGAAAACGTAAAGACGAGGTTGATGACGACGATCGGCAAGACCTGACCGATCAGCGAGCGCCCACGCGAACCGAGCCGCAGACCGACGGCGACCAGCGCCCCGAACAGGCCGAAGATCGCCCCGCTCGCCCCGAACGTCGGAACGTCGAAGTTGAAATACAGCACGGCGAGTCCCGAGCCGACGATCGCGATCGTGTAGAGCAGCACGTAGCGCGGCTTGCCGAAGATCGTCTCGACGATGTTCCCGACTTGGAACAGCGCCAGCATGTTCAACCCGATATGCACGTACGACCCGTGCAGAAATGCTGAGGTGAAGACACGCCACCATTGACCGTGCACGACCGCCGGGCCGTAGAGATAGCCGTGATCGTAATCGGGGCCGCCCGTCGAAAGCTGCCAGATGAACGCGATCACGTTGATCCCGATCAGGACGTTGGTGATCGTCACGCGCTGAGCGCCGGGCTCGCCTCCAGCGCGATCGCGATCAGCCGCGCGAGCTCGATCGAGATCGCGGTGCGGCCGCTCGGGGATTCGACCGTGATCGGACCGCCGAGCGGGCCGCGCTCGACGACGTCGACGCTGGCGCCGGGGCGCAATCCGATACGGTCGAGGTAGCGCAGCGTCTCGGGGACGTCTTCGACGACCTCGACGATTCGCACGGTCGAGCCGGCCTGCGCGTCGGCCAAGCGCAGCCCGACGCGGACCGGTTCGCTCAGGTCGGCCGGGGGGATCGGATGGCCGTGCGGGCAGACTTTGGGGTCGCCGAGGATCGCGACCAGCCGTTCTTCCACGCGCTCCGAGATCGCGTGCTCGAGGCGGCACGCCTCTTCGTGTACCTCGTCCCACGGCATCCCGAGGACGTCCTGGAGAAAGACCTCGGCGAGCCGGTTCCGCCGGATGACGCGGACCGCGACTTTGAGCCCCTTCTCGGTCAGCTTCGCCGTCCCGCGCGCTTCGTAGGCCAGGTAGCCGTCGCCGGTGAGCTTCTTGAGCATCCCGGAGACCGAGGCCGGCGCGACGCCGAGGTCGGCGGCGAGCCCGGAGGTGGTCACGCCGGGGCCCTCGCGCTCCAGACGGTAGACCGCTTCGAGATACTCCTCGGTCGACTCGTCGAAATGGGTGTGGCCGGGCATCGCCCTATGAGATTCGACCAGCCGGGGCGGAGTTCCGGGATCGCTCGAGCGCGTCGTGCAGGCGTACCTTCGTCGCCGGGCCGGCGAACGACGCGTCGATCGCGTTCCGGGCGAAGCGCACGACGGCGTCCTCGCCGACGGTCTCGGCGACGTAGCGGTACTCCTCGAGCAGCGTCGTCCCAAACAGCGCCGGATCGTCGGCGTCGATCGTGACGATGCAACCCGCAGCGTCGAGCGCGCCGAGCGGGTGGACGGCGCCGGCCGGTGCGGCGCCGGTCAGGCGGTTCGAGGTCGGGCAAATCTCGAGCGGGACCCGCCGCTCCGCCAGCAGCGCGACCACGGCAGGGTCCTCGATCGCCCGCACGCCGTGCCCGATTCGCTCGGCCCGCAGCACCTCGACCGCAGCCCGGACGCTGGCGGGGCCGGCGGCTTCACCGGCATGGGCGACGCCGTGCAGCCCGCCCTCGCGGGCGATCGCGAACGCGCGCTCGTACAGCTCGGGCGGGTAATTCGCCTCATCGCCGCCCAGCCCAACCGCCACGACGCCGAGGTCGCGCAGCCCGAGCGCCGCCCGCGCCGTCGCTTCGGCGCGCTCGACGCCGAAGTTCCGCGTCAGGTCGGCGATGAGCGCCACCTCGACCCCGAGCCGGGCACCGTCCTCATCGAGGGCCGACCGGATCGCCTCGACCGCGGCGCGCACGTTCAGCTCGGGGTGGAAGAACGACCACACCGACGGCGAGATGAAGATCTCGGCGTAGAGGACCCCTTGCGCCGCCGCGTCCGCGACGTAGTCCCGCGCGATGCGGCCGAAGTCGTCCGGCTCGCGCAGCGCCTCGGTCACCTTGGCGAACAGCAGCAAGAACTCGCGGAAGGTCTCGAACGCGTACGTCCGCGCCGGATCCGCCCGCTCGCCGAGCGGGACGCCGTACTTCACGGCAAGCGCGCGAAAGGTCTCGGCCCGCACCGTGCCCTCGAGGTGGCAATGGAGCTGGACCTTCGCGAGCGCGCCGAGATCGAGACCCATCACCTGTTAGCCCAACGCCATAGTGTCCGGCGTCTCCCAAGCTAAAATGTCCGGGTCGGCGACGGAGCGGGTGCGCATGTTCCAGGGGTGGTCCGGAGCGGGCCTGTGGCCCTTCTTTGGGTTGGGGACGC